>Ga0187892_10002117_pt1 | contig 41563 bp, 61 predicted proteins | sample MA1701073metaG_FD_139345 | JGI IMG/M metagenome (GOLD analysis project Ga0187892, IMG submission 139345) | Bio-ooze microbial communities from a basaltic lava cave in the Kipuka Kanohina Cave System on the Island of Hawaii, USA - MA170107-3 metaG ... | reverse complement strand
CTAATCCAATTTCTAAAATCACCTGTGAATGGATTGAACAATGGGCAAAAGAAAATGGCGTTGAACTGCCTAAGTATAAACTGGTGTCGAGCATTGAGGCGCCGGAGGTGTTTAAAGGCGGGGAGGTTTAAAATGACCCGCATAGAAGAGATCGCTCAAAGGCTGGGGGAAGCGACGCCGGGGGAATGGGAAAACGAAGACTATCGTTCATCTGGTAAAGACTGGCGATCATGTGGAGTGATATGGGCAAAAAACAAAGGATATTATCACCCAGGAACAGCGATCTGCAGGCTTGAGTGTCGCGAACTTCATTCGGAGTCTCCACCAGAGGAAATTGCTCAATTTGAAGGGAATGCATCCTTCATCGCCAACGCACCATCTGACCTTCAATTCTTGCTAGACGAAGTGAAGCGGCTGTCAAAGGAATGTGACCTGCTTCAAGTTCCTCATTTTGAAAACGACAGAAGAGAAACTGAACGCACGTTGGAACTTCGAAGCGCAGAGTGCGCAGAACTTGAGAAGTCGCTTAAAGAGCTTGGCGAAAGCCACATGCTCAAACAGGTTGAGATTAATCAACTTTGCGCCTTAATCAAGGACTGGCTGGTGCATCACGACTCGCTTAATAAGCACGGAAATTTATCTATTGGTGAGTACAACAAACTAATCGACCGAGCGCGAAAGCTGGTGGGGGATGGGGAATGAAAGTCGTCATCGTCCCCAACCATGTCAGCGAAGCCATTCACAAAGCCATCGATAAGGCCCTAGACGGCAGGCCGGTCACTCAAAGCGACAAAGAGATTTTGTACAATCAACTGCTAATGTATTTTGATGAGCATGGAACTATACCGGAGTTTGAGCTTGAGAGGGTGGAGGAGTAGGGGATGAGAGAAACATGTAGACACTTTAACGGGCCTCTTCACAACGCCTCTTGCAAGGCTGAGATCAATTACCGAGAGCTTGTCGGTGGACCAGACTTCGGATGGATGGCGAGGCTTCCGTGCGCAGGCAACAGCCCCATAAAAAAGCAGCCGCTTGCCAACTGCGAAAAGCTCTCGCCATTTTCTCGTGAGGAAATTTTACAGCAGGAAAAAGATTTCAAAGAATATCTCGTATTGATTGAGAAAGCGTTTTCTGCGATTAGAAAACACGCCAAAGAAAACAACACAAGCGGCGGATTAGTGGAATGCCCGAAGTGAGCAAAGCCGCTACATTTTAACATCGCAAAAATTAACGGCCACATTTGGGCTAAATGTGAAACGGAAAAATGCATTCAGTTTATGCAGTAGGGGTAGCAAAATGAAAACATACTACGTTCAGATAGAGCAGCTTCGCACAGACGAATATTTAAAGCTTGCGAATAGAAACTTTGTGGAACCAGTATTGCTAAAATCTGAGGTTATTAATGAGTTAAAAAAGATTTTACCAAGACAGCCAAAAATGGATGGAGAGGCCTCGTGGTCTCAAGAGCAGAAACAAATAGGCAGATTAATTAGTAACCTATCCAGCCCTAATGAGGCGGCGAAATGACCGACGAGAAAAAGCCTGGGGGCGAGGGATGAACATTTTCTCATTTCTTTTTTGTCGGTTTGGATTTCACCATTGGACTGAATGGGATACGCTTTGCTATCAATATGGCCACGCTTTGTTGATTAGATGTTGTCGAAAATGCCGAAGCGTTGAATGCGTGGAAAGAGGATAAAATGACCGACGAGAAAAAGCCAAAGTTCAAAATCTAAACCCAGATCAATCACTAAAATATCATAGACTAGCCATGCTCCTAACCCTCAGAATTCAACTCATAAAACGACTACAGCTTGGATAATAACCCCTCTCCACGCATCTTAAGGATCTGCCTCGAATGCGCCATACAACGCGGCTATCGCTTCCCAACCCTCGATATCACATGCTCCAAAACCAAATGCTCATATTGCAACGCGACCGACCTATACTACAACATTGACGACCTCTACCACATAGGCGATAACCCAACAGAAGCTATATAACCTTACCTGTTGTTACAGCTTCCCCCTTGGCTTGACCAAGGGGACTTTTTTTGCACATCATATCCATATGTGGGAATTCCTACAGCTCATCATAGAAATACTCGCCTCACCCATCATAATGGGAGCAGCACTCGCCCTATTAATCATCATGATATTTGGAATAAGCATCATCATGACGTTTGGCTTCCTAACTTGGATAAGTTCTACGTGGAACAAAAATGACCACTGACGACGAACAAACAGTCGAGGATTTTATGTTTAGCGTGGCGAATAAATTAATTTTCTCCGAACTGTCCGATGACTCAAACTACTGGTCAGAAGCCTTTGACTTCGTCACCGACCGACTTAATGTCTACATGGAAGAACTCTCGCAATCAGATAAGCTAAGGCTGATTAAGATTCGGGTGGAGCTGGTGAGGATGGGGAGGGGGTAATTCTCGTGTCGTTAGCCCACCAATAGTTTTCTTAGTTCCTCTTGCGAATAGACAAAATCAACATAAACCATCGTGTTCCTCAAATCCTTATGCCCAAGCGCTAACTGCACAAGGAGAATATCCCTCGTCCGCTTGTAAAGCTCAACTGCAAATGTGTGCCGGATCGAATGAAACTTCTTTCTGTTCGGAGAGTACAAATCCCAAATCTGATGCAAGCGCGAGTATGAAATGTTAAATGGCCTCTCACCGGGAAGAGCGGAGATTTTCTCGAATAGCTGCGCCGATAGTGGCATTAAGCGGTCACGAGAACCCTTCAAACCTTTTATGTAAATCGCTCTTGCGTCGTGATCTAAATCACTCCTCTTGATGGCGAGCAACTCCGATGCCCTAGCACCCGTCCTGATCGCAAGCTGAATAAGAAGCTGATCGCGGTTTGGTTCGTTTGTTTCGACGAAAGCCTTTAGGTGAGCGAACTCTAGCGGGGATAAGAACTTGTCGCGGGTGAGGGGGGTCATGAGTAATAACTCCATGTTTAGTTGTAAGCTTGAGGATAGCATGCGTTTGATGGTGTTTGTTTAGTTTTTTTTGGTTGTGAAAAAATTTTGCGGGGCGGGGGCACGGTAATATTAGAGGCGGAACAGACCCCCTACCCCCGGTTGTTCTATATTGGGATTTGGCCTCTATTTAATACGCCTCATTATCAGATTGAACCATAGAGCTCAGGTCTCAAGATGACAATGCCCAGTGGTATCAATGACATAGACCTATCGCTTAGACGCCTAACCTCAAGCACTCGCCTAGGCGCAAGCGCGTGCCCGCGGGCGGGCGTCCTTATATATTAGGCGCGGACGCGGTGAAACGAGTATTTGTTAATGTGTCTCAATTTAGCTCTAAACATTTGCATGTTTAGGCCGATAGGTTACTATAAACAATAACAGACCGGCCAGGTCTATAAACGAGGAGACAAAAAATGAAATCACTTAAAGATCAAGGTTTGCGACGCTGCGAACACGAATCATCTTACTTTCGTGGCAGTTTCAATAAATACGGAAAGTATCAATGGGACATTAAGTTCTACGGATTCAATTCAGATTATGAAATTGAATTGGCTCAAAATTGGGCATTCGGAGAAAAATTCGAATATTTATCGGAGATAATCGGAAGGCCTGTTAAGGCTCACATTGCAGGACGATCCGGCGGATGGCTTGTGATTGATACTGATCTTTATCCTGATGAACTAAACAGGATTGATGAACACGTCAATTCGTGCATGGCAGGTCTTAAAGATTTTCTTAAAGATGAACGTCAATATCAATCCGATATCGAACGCGAAGAACAGGAACAGGAAAACCGAACGCGCGCCGAAGTAATGAGCGAAAAGAGAGTTAGGTCTGCGTTGAAACTGTTGGAATCATACGCAGGTCAAGACATTGTGTTGATGGTTAAGGGCATTAAGGTCAAATAAATGAAACCCAAACCCAAACGCATCAAACACCTCTATCACCAATTTATCGCAGGTACCGATTTCGAGCGCCTAATAGAACCTCAAGACCTTGCAGTTGCTATGCACCTCGAGGGAATGATCGATCTGATAGGGCATCGGTCGGAGCCATGGATAGAGCACTATCGAGAGACCGCTGAATTTGCAGAATGGGAGAACAGTCTTAAGTCGGAAATTGTTTATAGGTTGATGGAACGAATGAATTTAAAAATAAAGGGGAGTTTATGAAACATACGCCGGGACCTTGGGCATTCAGTAATGATAAAGATTATGTCGTCGAAGCATTTAAAGAAGGTTCACCTTATTCAATTTGCAAATACGACGTAAATTCAGACAGTGAAGCCGAAGACCTTGCCAATGCCAATCTCATTGCGGCCGCCCCAGACCTACTTGCCGCATGCAAGAGCGCTGTTGGAATAATTTTAGAGCGCCTAAACTTCATTGAGCAGACCTATGGCCTTGAGCAGGACAAAGAGGCCTATTTGCGTGAACTAGAGTCGGCGATTCGAAAAGCCACTGGAGGCGCCGAATGAACAATCAATGTGAATTCCATGGGCATTCAAAGTTAGGATGCCCTGATTGTCGGAAAGAAGAAGCAAAGCGCGTTAAAGACGGAATAAAGAGCGGAAAATTAATTTTCGGCGTATTTAAGTGGACGAATGAAAATAGGTACCCAATCGCTAATGCCATCAGGACTTTCAAAATTAGAAAAGCGGCCGAAAATTATGCGGATAAGCATGAACCGGTTGTAAGAACTGTTAATACCGGAGGTGCCGAATGAAACGCATAATCTTATTACTAGCGCTATTCCTCACGTCTTGCGCCACGAAACCTCCAGCACCTCAAGGTTTCGCCATGCCATCAGCATTGCGCGAAGTGTTTAGAGGCGGTCAACTAATCCCTTTGCAAAACGCCACGTCTCCAGACCTAGGCATAGGTGAGCCATCAAACTACGACCGTGTTCAGCATGTATGCGTCTCGAAACCGCTATATAGCCTCAACGGATCGTATCACTCAACTCAAGTGTTGTGTTGGTGATGTATGAGATTACTAATCCAAACCGTTTCGCATCCTGAAGTCGGTCAAGCGGTGTATGTCTATAGCAATGGCGCATGCATCTATTCATTCGTCCGGTGCCAAAGGGGCTTGTGGACCATACATCGGGGCGATACCGATGCAATGCCGATCGATGGGCTCTACGGCGACGTTTCGCAGGTTTACGAGTGGATCACTCGTTTTGCCACGCAGATGCGAGCGGAGATCATGTATGTTGCGTGAAATTGCTATATATAAACTTGGGGTTTGACAAATATTTTTGCCTGTAGGAGGGCACAATGGGACGTTTACTGATTATATCAATGCTTTTGTTAACTGCTTGCGAGGGCAATAAGGACCAGGCTGATCTTGCATCATTGCCACTGGTGCCCGAGGTAACCATCACCGGCATCTATGAATACTTCGACTCAAACGCATGCACTGGTGCTGAGGACTTTGGCGACTCACCTTATGGCTGTATCCGTTTCGCGCAGATTGTCGTATTCTCGGATCAATCTTTATATTATTCGATTGGTGCAGACTTCATTCAATCGGTGAGTGCATACCTGCCGCCCGACACCACGACATCACAGCGAGACCACGGCCTTGAATATTCTCCAGGGTTTTACTTCCGGTATCGGTTCAGCATTGACAACACAGGCCTTCAGCCAACACTGTCGGCAAATTTCGATACTGATAACGACTTCAGCGACACCGCTTCGAAGTCGATACCATTGACTGAATTGTAAGAATTAAACTTGAACAAAGGAGTGAAAAATGAACCGCAAAGGTAAACGAAAGGTCAAAAAGCCGGATTGGCATTTGTTGGGGGTTACAAATAAAATGGGCTTTTTTTTACCATCCCCTAACGCTGAGGTAATAACTTGAAATTATTCAGTATTTTTTATATCCCGCTTGATCTGCTAGTTCGCGGGCTTGAGCTTCTTGGATCAACTGCTGTTCGGCTATTTGAGCCCGGCGCTGCAGCTCCTCAAGTGACGGCCTCTGGACCATGGGGCGGCGCCGAAGGGCAGTCGTCGTCGCCGACATTGCCATTGGCAGCTCAGGTGCGGATGAGCCAACAAATATCTGATTCTGCCTTGCGGCCCTTACCTCCATCGGATCAAACGCCTGGCCGAGCTTTTCGACCGCTTCTTGAGCCTTCATTTTCATCCAAGGTGAGAACTGCTGTGGCATGGCCTTATATTCGGCCGATCGCGAGGATCTGTAAAGTCCTATTGATCGGTGCCGTGGCCTGGATAGTCTGCATAGGCCAGCCCATGAGGCTATTAGAGGCCCTGTGGATTGTTTTAGTCGAGATCCCTATGGGTGCAATAGGGTATTTACTTGGGCTTTTATAACGAAGGACCTTGGCTTTCCGCGCTATCTTGGCATTTTTTACTTAAATTAATGACAACCGGTAACCATCTTAGGTTTTTATAGGGTTTTATCCTTTTTGCTAAAGGTATGGATAACGCTTTGCCGTCAATCATATAAACCAATGTCGAAGTTGGTTTTATATCGATCATCCCATCTCTAAAAAGACCATTAAAAGAATCGACAAATTTTTCCGATAACCCTAGCCAAATAACCAAATTTTCAGCCGCAAAGAGAGCTTTTTCACCCACTGAACCTGGGATATTTTCCAGCTCAACAAATGACGTTCCCCCCCTTGTTTTTCTTATCGCGTCAATTATCTCTTTACGCATAAAGCAAACCCTCCTCCTGGTGTACGATGTAGGCATTTCTACATAAAGTTTTAATTTGCCATTTTTGACCTAAAACATCTGTTTTAAGAGTCAAAATGAAGATAATATTTTATGCTCAAATTACCATTAATATGGTACATTTATTCATATAATGTTGTTTTTACATCATTTTTTGATGAACATTGTTTAAATTTCATCCTACACCGATGCATCATCATCTTTTTGCCACATAGCGGCGGGTGTAGGATCGGTGTAGTATAAAATTCCATTCTTAGACCGGCGTGTTAAACCACTAGATTTCACCGCCGATTGCACCCTTCTAAGCGAACAATTAAACGTCTTTGCCAAGCCGCATAACATCTCGGTCACCTGCCCACCGTTGAGACAAAGTGCATTCGGGTATCTAGCATTCAAACCTACGGTCAAGTCCATCATCCTTGCGCGGTAAAGCTCCATTATCGAGACTTCAAGGCTTTCCGGGGTGTAAGCATCAATTACTACTTTAATCGCGTCCTCGGTCTCTTTAGGCAGCGTAAAGCACTCTCCACGCTCAAACATAGACTTCCACTGAGCTACAACCTGCAAACTCTCATCTTGCGGGTAATCCCAAGCGATCTTACTGACCGGGATAACGATGAACCTGCGGTTTCCGCTCGGGTCTCTTAGGATGTCATCAACATTGGCGCTTGAGATGAAGCTTGGGCGCATTAACTTCTCGTTTGGTGCGTAACCATAAGCCTCTCTGAAAAAACTTGATGGCTGGGTGATCAGCGACTTTAAAAAGCCGATATCGATCCCTTTGGTCTGGTCGAACTCTTCGATATGGACGATCAAAAGGCTAGATACTATTTCAAGGACATCTTTTTGCGTACCCGGTAAAGTCGAAGCTTTGTAGTAGGGTTTAAATTCTTTGAGCATGGATCTGACCAAAGTATCTTTGCCGTGGCCTTGATCACCCTTTAAGATAATGCAGCGGTTTTGGGTTTCTGGGTTTTCAAGGCGCCTAAAAATACCCACTCCCCAGTGTTTAAAAATATCGATGATTTGGGTTTGAGTGAATTTGTCAGAGGTTATTGAGCCAGCAATGCTAGCAACGCGGTCGGTGCCATCCCATGCTGGCACGTCACACAAAAATTTAAGATCACTTTTTTCAAAGGCCCACCTGTCAAGCTCATCAACTACTTGGCTCTTAGGCAATCCAAAATTTTTGGTGTAAGCTCGCAAAACACCGTCTTTTGATTTTATCAACTCCCACTTGGCTTTGGCCTTTTTTCTGATGAACGTATCCTCTGAGAAAATATCTTTTCTCACTTCAAAGAATGAAGTCTCAAAGAAATGGTTCCAACAATTGTCAGTAAAAGCCTTCGGCTCTCGTTTCTCTTCTTTGGTTTTGAGCGCTTCTTTTCTGGTGGCCCATTTATTTATTTTCATCACAAATTCTAGTGAGTTTTTATAAGCGTCGGTGTCGTTGTAGTATTTAGGATCAATCAAGTATGGTGTGTCATTGACAATTTTATCATAATCAATCGCCTTCAAAGCGATGCGCTCTAAGCTTTGATCAACTCTTAGCGCGTCGATTATGAAATACATCACTCTTTCATGTCGGCTCATGTCCTGGAGCTGGGGGCGGCGTCCTCTTGGGCGGTCGGAGTAAAGGGAAATAATGGTCTCGATGATCTCCATTGAAAGCTCTGGCAGTTTGCCAGCGCCATATTCCAGTGATTCGTCAATCCATTTGTAGATGATTTTTTTATCCTCAAGTATCGAATGAACCGATGGCGGGATGATGGTTTGTTTGCCTTGAGAGAGAAAATCGAAAAGACCCACTCCATTGCGTGTGGTACTGCGGTTTACTAAAAGCTTATTCCAGGCGTAAAATCTGGTCCAGCCTTTGGCGCCTACCTTGCCGAAATAGGTTATGGGCAAAAGTTCCATGATTTCTTTTTCTATTCTGATTCTGTCTTTTGCGAAATCCTCCTTTGAAATTGTGCATTTCTTGGGGTTATAGGCGTAGTCAAAATCAAAGGCTACCTTGCCGGTGGATGGACCCAGCAATAGTCCTAATTGATTTGCGTCACTATGGGTTTCAATCCATTTGGACAGATGGCTTTCGTCTGGAGGGTTTTCGCAATATTTTTGCCAGCCATATCCAATAATTGGTTTTTTGTCTTTGCACGGGACGGTGTAGATGCCGCTTTCGAAGTATTTCGGCGCCCAATCAGAATAAATTCCCATAACGCAAGCCCCCTCCTCATAGATGTTGGAATTTCCAGTAATAATTACTTCTTGCCTTTTTTGCAAAAGGTAAGTATTTTTTCCCCTATCTCAATGCCCATTGAGATTCTCGTAAGCACCAAAAGATGTTGAACATCGGCCCCCTTACTCCAGGGGGGCCGATACCTTTATAGGTAAAGCGTTTCTCAAAACTGATTTAGCATCCTCAATGGCGCCGATGTCTTTGAGTGTTCGCCATTTGGCGTAAATAGTTTCAAGCAATGTGGGGGAATCGACGACGCAGGCAAAAGAGCCGGTTTCGATTTTTTCTCTGATGTATTGTTGTTGGCGATAATTGCGGTCAAGTCCAAAGGTTGAGAGTTTACCGGGTGCTTTGAACTCGATGACGACCGAATTGCCAAGGTTATCATTGCCTTGGCAGTCGGCATTGCCGGCTTTCATGGCTTGGTTTCGCCAAAAGCCTTTGCGATCATATGTAGCTTTTGACTCATATATTTGGACGGACCAGCCGCGCGATCTCATCCAAATGAGACATTCTTTTTCGACCTGTTTCTCTGGCTTTTTGTTTTTGCGGGTGGGGCCTTGGTCTTTTTTTAATTGCTTGGCGTGATATTTGAGTAGGGCGTTTGCGACCCGGTCTTTGTACGACATTTGATTAGTTGAATGGATTTTTCGATCGATTGTCTAGCTCATGGCTCACGGCGCTATGGAAAAAATTTAATTGCTTGATAAAAAATCATCGCTTAATCGTTAATGGCATTATTCGCTGGAGGGGGCATGGAGATAATCACTGGCCGTAAGGTCAAACCGTTTAACATAGTTTTAGTCGGTATTCCTGGGATAGGAAAAACGACCTTTGCGACAAAAGCGCCTAAGCCAATATTTCTTGGTGCTGAAGAAAATGACGAAGCCGATTGCGCGAGGTTTAAAGCCCCAGGCTCTTGGGATGATTTTAAAAATCAAGTAAAGCATTTAAAAAGCCAAGCCCATGATTACAAAACAGTAGTCGTGGACAGCATAGACAGCGTTGAAAAGCTTCTGCATAGAAAAATCATAGCCGATGACCCTAAGCAAACCGGTTCAATGGCGACAGCCTTTGGCGGGTATGGAAAGGCTTTCGAGAGGGCCGAGATTGAAATGATTTCGGCAAGAGATATTTTAAAATCTCTTCGAGATGATAAGGGCATGAACATTATACTGATTGCTCATTCTAAGAAAACCTCTGCGGCCGATACGATTTTGGGCCTTAAGTATGATACATATGAACTTAATTTGCATCAAAAGGTCCAAGCTATTTTTGTTGATTGGTGTTCAGCAGTTCTTTTTGCAAATTACATTTCCTATAAAAAAGAGGATGAAAACTCAGACCGCGTGTTTGCCCTTGGTGAAGGGGAAAGGGTTTTGTTGACTGAAAGAAGGCCCGGTCATATCGGTAAGAATCGCTACAATTTGCCATATGAAATGCCCCTTGATTTTGCGACATTCTATGATGCCTATTTGCGGTTCTATAAGGGCGAGAAAAGAAAGCCAGATGAGTTAGTAAAAACCATTCGTGGATTATGTGAAAACATTCGCGATGAGGATCTTAAGAAAAAGGTTTTTACATCCATTGATCAAGCGGCGATGGATTTATCAAAATTAGAAAAAATTGAACAAAGAGTCCAACAACTAATTTAAAGGGGTGCACATGGGATCAATTAAGAATTTGGAGCCTGGCAGATATAAGGCGTTCATTAAGGATTATGGGATTACTGAGGTTGAGAGCCTTGGTGCTCTTAAGGCCTTTATTCAGATGGATATTGAGCATGAGGGTGCTTTTTACAATGGCACGTTTGATTGTTTTTGCCTGAAAAAAGACGGCACTCCAAACCAAAAGCTCATTAAGACATTGATCACTTGTGGATTTAGCGGCGAAAATGTTGGTGATTTGGTTAATCAGGGCGCTCTCGATATGCAAAAAGAATATGAGGTTACCGTCATCCTCGATGGTGAATATAAGAGGATAGAGTGGATCAATGATCCAGCCTTTTCCATGATCAGCAAAGTCAATGACCCGAAGGTTTTAGGCGGACTTAATTTCAGATCAGAGTTTAAGAATGCTCGAGATGAGATGGGAATTAAGCCAAAGCCTAAGGTTAAGAATTACGCTCCGGGCGCTTCGAATGATCCAGACGAGATGGGCTTTTAATGGAGCAGGGGACGAAAGATTGGCTTAAGTGGCGAAGATCTGGCATTGGTTCATCCGATGCGCCGGCAGTTTTAAACAAGAGTCCATATCACACTCCGTATTCTCTTTGGCGCGATAAGCTTGGGCTAAGGGAAGATAATGAACTCTCTGAGATCATGCATCTTGGACAGGTGTTTGAAACTCCGGCTAGAGCCAGGGCGTCGGTTGAGACCGGAGTGGATTTTGAGCCAGCAGTTGTGGAGCATGAGACTTATCGGTTCTTAAGGGCTTCACTTGATGGTTTTGGGAACGATAAGGACAGGGTGGTCTTTGCAGAGATTAAGCTTGTCGGTCGAGAAAAGATGGAAAAAGCCAGAGCTGGCGAGATTGTCGAGCATCACCGAATTCAAATGGATCATCAGTTTTTAGTGACCGGCGTCAAAAAAGCTTTTTATGTGTGCTACACGCTAACGCCAGATAAAAAGAAAATGGATCAGTTTCATATGATGCCAATCGAGCCAAGGCTTGATTTCATTGAAAAGGAGCTTCTGCCAAAGGAGCTTGAGTTTTGGGATTTGGTTTTAAGAGAGACCCCACCGGAGCTGTCCGATAAAGATGAGCTTAGGGTTGATGATCTTCATTTTAATCAAGTGGCTTATGCGTACCGCGCCCTTTTGTCGGAGATGAAGGAAAAAGAGTCCGAGCTTGAGCGGCTTAAAAAGCAGTTGACCGGATTGACTGAGAAGTCATCTATTGTTGCCTGCGGTGGGCTTAGGATTCAAAAGATTTTTAGGCGTGGCAATGTTGATTACTCCAAGATTGAAGTCCTTAAAGGGATTGATCTGGATCAGTTTAGAAAGAATGGGTCTGAATATGTTCAGATTAAAGAGATATGCGAAAAGAGCTAATTCAATACCAGCTAAAATCCATGGGTCGAATTTCCCACCACACTTTAATTGTTTTGTTGAAAATAATATTTGATTACATAAAATTTAGAGCATCCGAGGGTGAGCACGATTTGGCAAAAATAATGGATGAATTATCAGGGAGCGATAATCTTTTAAAAAGGGGGCAGGGATGCGATTCACACCAGACGCCGCAGGCATATTCTTAATTGGTTTCATAGTTTTGGTTGCCGGCACTTATCTTTACGTGGCTGATGGCTCAAAGGCCTTTAGCCGAGTCAACTCCAGGGTTGACGGTGCCGAGGACAGGATTGCTGCCATCGAGAAGCTTTTGGGCGATGTGGCCGACGCCACGGCCAAGGTGACTGATACTTGTGTTGAGACTAGAAACATTGTTTCCAGTTTTCGTGATGATGTGAAAAGCCATATTGATGCCATGGACCTTGAGATCAAGCGGTTAAAGGAGCTTGGAGTTAAGGTTTCAAAGACTGTGAAGGTTGTGGCAGAGGCGCCGCTTCCGATTATTGTTTTGCCAAGTTCACACAAGAAGCAAGAGAGAAAAAAATAGTGTGGGAGGTAATGTTTTGGGCTTTGATGATTTTTGTCTTTTGGCAGCTTTTGAGGAGATTGAACTAGATGGGCGGCCCGGAGATTTAAAGTCCCGTAGGAGTGGACCTTTGACTATTCCTTTAGTCGTCTCCGAGCCGCCCGTGACGCCGACCAACGAGGAGAAGCCTTATGCTATCAATGAATCGGACGATTTACCATGGCCCTTTAGTCCAACTGGGATTTTGACTTATGTCGAATGACATCACTGCCTATTGGCAGATGCAGGCCCAACAGCTAGCCAATTCATTTGCCCATAAGAAGGCCTTGGAGTTTTGCAAGCTCTTTTTAGATGAGTCGGGGCTGATGGACACCATTAAAAAACACCTAGAAAACCAGCAGAAATCCATCAAAAACGCATCAAAAAGGGGGGATTTTGATCAAAATAGCATCAAAAACCCTCATATTTTGTACGAAAAGGCCTTTGGAAAATGGTTGGCCATGAGTTACGCGCTTGGTTATCTGGACGGTATTAAGCGGGAAAAGCTTGGAAAGCTGCTTATCTAGTGCGGGAGTACGTAAACAAGATCGAGGTTAACGGTCTTATGGTGACGGTGAGGACCAATGTTGGAGACGGGCTTATGGATATTAATTATAACCTTCGTGCTGCTAGGGCTATGCATCCAATGGACGCGCTAGGGGTGCTCTTGGCCGTTTGTCACAGCATTTGCTCACAGTCGCAAGTTGACCTTTTAGAAGTGGTCAGAAATATGGTGAAATTAGAGGATGGATTACACTAGGAGTATCGAATGCCGTATAAAAGCAATGCTCAACGCAAATTTATGCACGCAGCAGCTTCCCGTGGGGATATTTCAAAAAAGACTGTCGAAGAGTACGATCAGGCGTCGAAGGGAAAAAAGCTCCCTGAGCGCGCAAGAAAAAAATCAGCATGGAGCAAAGTGAAATGATTGAACTGACGTGGGGCCAGCTTAGAAATCCTGAGTTCGGTGCGGCCGTTAGGCGCTTGATGAGGGAGCCAATGGAGTTGAAATCTACGATTAAGATCGCGACAATTTATAAGCGCCTTGAGAAAGAGGAGCAAGTTGCTTTGACTGTGGCTGACTCGGTAAAAGAAAACATTAAGAACAAAAGCCAATCTGAGCAAGACAAGGCAAGTGATGAGTTCGAAAAAACTAAGTTTCAATTTGATTTGCCTAAAGTTTCTTTAGCAGAGCTGGAAAAAATTAAAATCTCAGCGTCAGAGCTTTTATGGCTTGAACCATTTATCAAAGATCCAGTGGTATTGCCAGAGCCTAGTAAGACGAAAGCTTCTTCTTAGCGAGCTTCTTTAACCCGTCAACGCCTTCTTTAGGATCTGGCGAATGATCGGCAAGGCTTTGCGCGGCCTTGGCTTTTTCGTTTAGGTATGGCTGAAGCACTTTCATTTTGTCAGCGTCGGCCTTGATCATTTCGGCCTTGATGAGGGTGTCGCAGGCTTCTTTGATTTCCCACTCTTCCATGCCGCCTTCTTTTTTTGGCTCTTTAGCTGTCATTGCTTCATCCATTTTAATACTCCCTTTCGATGTAATCGCCAAATTTCTTGCGGCGTTTTTTCTTCTTTCCAATCACTCCCCGGCCAACCCGAGTCCATGGGCTTAGGAATTTTTGATTCAGCATATTTCCGAAATCTCTATTGGTTCCAGAGTCACCGTTCATTTTTATTCCCCATCAATAACCATGGGAGAGTATATGACTGAACCGGTATGCGCTCAAGTGGCGCGGTCCTTCGAGTTAAGGCTTCAGCTCCACGGGCGGCCTGATAGGTAAGCCCAGGCCCATAGGTTCTAGCGGCTCTTGTGGCGCCTGCGGTTAAAAGACCATGAGCAAGCGCAGTTGTCGGGTCTTTACCTTGTGCGATCTCGGCACTGGCAAGGCCCGTGCCGGTGATAACGGGAAGAAGTCCAAAGACTGATCTCGCCTCTTCTCTGGCTAGTTTATCTTGCGACATGTTTTGCACGGTTTTGGCGTTGGAGTAGCGCTCATTGATCTTTTTTAAAAGAGCAGTGTTCTTTGATTTGAATGCGGTATCAAGGGCATCGATGTGTTTATTGATTCTGCCTTGGACTGCATTTCTCAAGTCTCTTAACCGCTGCATGGCGGCCGGTGATTCGCCATAAGTTTTATTCCACCTGATATTGTCATCAAGTGATTTGCGGTAATCCAGCATTTGTCCAATTGATGGCTCATCACCGAGGGCCTTTAGATTTTGAAGTTCGCCTTCAATGGTCTTTAGAGCCTGTTGCCCGCCCGATTTGCCGGTGAGCTTTTCAGCACTCTCAGTCAAAAACTCATCGGCCATTTGCGTGGCATTGGGTTTTGTGGACAAGATGTTTTGAATATTTTGTGGTGTTGCGGTTTCAAGGTTTAATTCTTTTGCCGATGATTCGGTGACATCTTGATAGGTTTTTTGAATTTGTTTGCCAGCGTCATCAACAATTTCATCGGCTTTTTCTGCGACGTTTTCAAATGTTTTCCCAGGCGTGAGCATTCCCTCTTTTTGCATGAACTGCTCGATTTTCTTGCCAGTGCCTTTTTTGATAGTTTCTTTGAAATCTTTGAATCTCCCGCCGGCTTGCTTAAGGGCCATCATTGTCTTTGTCTTTGAGAGTTTCTCTGGCAGGGAGGCAAGGCCTGAACCGGCAGATTGCGCAATACCGCCAAGGCCCGCACCAAGTCCTGCTGATTTAAGTCTGGCCATTAGGTTTTCTTCGAGTGAAAGATTTTCCCCTGGATTTGCGGCAAATCCAACTGCCCCGCCGGTCGTAGCCGCGCGGCCGACTTTGGCGGCAAGGGTAGCGCCCTTAACGGACGCTGCACCAGGAATGGGAAGGGCCAACGCCCCGCCAACGGTTCCGGCGGCTGATGCCACGGGCTCCTCGGCCTGAATAGCTTGTCCCCGCTCAAGCATTTGTTTCAAGGCTTTTTCATAAGTGAGTTCTGGGTGAAGGATAGACATGGACGCGGCTTGAAGTTTTGGCAAATATCCAAGGCTTGCCCCTTGACCGAATCCTTCGACTACCGCCTCGGCTGGTGAAAATTGATCTTGTGCCGGCGGCGCCTGACCGCCGACCTCCGCCTCAAGCTGCGCAAGCTCGGCCTGCTCCTTTGGTGAAAGACCTCCAGCGGTTGGCGCAAGCTCTTTTTCAAGCTGAGCAAGCTCTAGTTTTTCAGCTTCCGAAAGAGGCATTATCCACCTTTGGCTTTTTCTCTTAATTCTTGAAGTCGCTTCATTTTATCACTTGGAGGGGCGCTCGGCTGGCCATCGCCAAAAGATTCTTTAACGGTTTTTCCGCCGTAGGCCTTATATTGCTCGCGAATCTCAGGAGCATAGGCCGCCTCTCTGGCCGCAAGCTCTTGCTCCATCAGGCGCTTATATCTTTGTGCCGCTTCAATCATTTGGCTTTCGGTGTTAAACTGCCCTTGGCCAAATTCCAGCTTTAACCGTTCAAGCTCATTGTTGGTGACGGCGGCTCCCGATCGGTCTTTTAATTCAATGTTGAAAATTCTTGAAATTGAACTCTTAAGCCTTGAGGCATCAGGGGTTACTGCAAGCCTTCCAACGCCAGGAATGCTGACACCTGGCAAATCCGCCATTGGTTTGCCGTTCACTGTATTTGTTGCTGGGTCATAATCGTTTAATTTAAACCCTAAAACCCCTTCGAATTCTTTTAGTGAATTGGCAAAATCTGTCGCAGGGGCTCCGACCTTTTCGCCGTATTTCTCGGTCATCTGTTGGCCGAATTTTTTCTTGGCTAAATCAAGGTATTCCCCGCGAATAGCTTGACCCGTTGCTTGTCCGCGAAGTTGAGCGAGCAGCGGTTCCATTAGATTTTTGGTGTATTGCTCGCGCCGCTTTTGAAGTTCGCCTTGCAAAGCTAAAGTTTTTGCATCTCTTTGCTCTTTGGTCTCAGGCTTAAGAAGCTTTGCGACCTCTAATGCCTTGCCTCTGCCTTGTGGATCTATATAGTCGGCAAATGCTGCAAGCGGTGTCCAGTCGATGTCTGGTTCTTTCGCTTGATAATCTTTTATGTATTTCTCAAGCTGACGAATGCCGCCCTGCTGTTCGATGGCGGCTTGTTTCATTTGCTGCTCATAATCCTCAAGGATGGCTTTTTGCATGCGTGGATCAACGGATGGTAGCGGCATCGCAGGAGTCATCGTCCCCTGCTGCTGAACGCGAAGTATGTCAGCCTCAGTCAGTGGAGCTGGATTTAACTCTTCATCATCAAAATATCCTGAAAGTCCATTAGCCATTTATGGATACCCTGCCATCAGGCGACGGTTTTTCGAAAAATAATCCTCATCTGGGTTAAGCTGAGTTTCCCCACTGATCATGCTTGGCTTTTGTAGCCCTATGCCAAGCCATGGGGTAGATCCGCCGCCAGCTACCCCCATTTGAGTTTTCGGCGAGTATGATGATCCAAGAGAAACAGGCTGTAATTGTGGCATTGAATCTGTTGGGCCGCTAGACATTGGAGCGCTTTCGCCCATACCTTTTGAAAACATCATCCCCTGAAGCCCCCCTTGCACACCGCCGGAGAAGGCGCCGGCCAGAGGAGATGACACCGGACCTGGAGTAAACTGTTGAGGCGTTATGCCAGTCCATGGAGAATATTGAGTCTGAGCAGCGCTAAGGTTTGCCTGTCGCTCTTGAGCTTTCTTTTGTGCTTTTGCTTGCTCTGCTCCCGACACGGCTCCCAGTGCGGCCATAGCTATCGGTATCCATGCCATGCTAAATCCTCCTGCCTAAGTTTACATAACCATCGTCCATGACGTGAAAATCATGGTTTAAAAACCTATCCTTAACGTGGGTCAAATTTGTGCTCGCACAAATTAGGTCAATGCCCTTAAAGGATGACGCAAGATCAACCAGCCGATCGATTAAAAAATCAACCGCTTGCGAGCGTGTTTCTTTATTGCATTTTTCATCAGAGATGAAATTGGTTATCATTGCGACATTATTGTCAGTCAAAGATAAAAACCCCGCACAAATTGGTGAGCCGCTAGAGTAGACCATAAACCCAGTGGGACTGATAAACTTTTGTTCAGGCTCGAAAACTCCCCGTGACTTAAACCATCCGCTATAGACAGCTCCGTGAGTTTCCCAAGAAAAAGGCTCCAAATAAAAATCATGCATCAGCATACACCGAGTTTGAGAAATCATTTTTCAAATGCACAAAGATTTCATTCTCAAGCACGTCCACTCCATTGATTAAAAACCCTGCCCTTATGGCCATTTTAAGCATTGGGGTGTTCGTGTTTTGAATTCTTGTCGAGGCTCGCTTGTACGTCTCAGCCAGGCGCTTAAGGATTACATGGTATGACCTATAGCTTAAGGCCGTGCCTGCAATTGAAGGGAATGCTCCTCCGTGCTGCATGTAGACCGACTCTTTATCCATTTCAATGCAAGTGGCATAGCTCATTGGTTTATCATTGTCCTCAACAAATAAGGCAAAATCAAAAGTGTTCATTGATGGATCACGCTTTTCCCTGAAGCAAATAAAGTGAGCATTCTCGCTCATTTTATTCCATTCGTCTAAAGTTAAGCGATGGATATTCACTTCTTTCCACCGCCTCCGGAAGCTCTCGTCGCATCGGCTGATTGTTGAGCGGCCCACGCGCGCATCATTTCATTGTATCTGTTCACATCAAATGCGGCCGACCTTGTAATGTCACCAGTTAATTGTCCAATGTCGGCCTGCTTTGCGGCTGACTCGGCATCAGCAAAGCTCTTAACCAACCCCTCACGCCGCCCTAGGTCTTGAGCCTGAAGGCCAAGCCTTTCGCCCATTCCTTGCCTTGAGATTTGTTGGCGAGAGGTCATAAGATCCCTAGCCCCTTGTCTTGCAAGAGAACTCCTAGCCCCACTTGACAGCCCACCAGTTCTAGCCAGAGTTCCGGCCGCCTGAGACAAGGCCTGCTGTGAAGCTCTTTGGGCCGCCCCTCTTTGGTCTTCCTCGCCCATTCTCTGCTGCTGCATTTGAAGCTTCAGCCATGGACTTTCGCCCTCTGCGAACGCTTGCTCTGCCAATGCCTGTTGAGCGCGTCCAGCATATGGGTCCATTCGGTATTGGGCTAACAGTTCACCAGTTTCTCTGTTTCTCGTGCCTTCATATCCTGGCGGCATTACACCAGCTCGGCGCTCGAATTCTGATTGCATGGGAATGCGAATGGCTGGATTATTTGCCATTTGCTGCTGTCGTTCGCGCTCCTGTGTTTCCATCTCAAAGCGCCTGCGTTCGGCCGCCTGACGTTGAAGCTCTCGCTGTTGATAAATATAATCCCTAAGACTCATGAGTGCTCCTCATATACTTTAACATCCTGGTCATTGAGATCCATGTCTGGATCGGCGACTTGGCCCTGTAGAGTTTCGCGCATAAGCTGAAGCAAAGCTGCTAAGTCTTGCTTTTCACTATCTGCATTCGCGTGAAGTTCTTTTTTATAGCAGCGATAGCGAACATAGCTCAGCAAATATTCATAGCAAATCTGTGGCACATCACAATTGGTGTCGTCATCGGTGTATTGATTCAAGTCTTTAAAATAAATGATTCTGATCGCATCAGTGAAATTTTTGCGGGCTTTTGGGGTGAGTCTCAACACGTAATTTTCAGAGGTTTTGTAGATTGAATAAAAATAATAATCAGAAGAGTTGTAGAGGTTAAACACATCCTCGGTCTCGTAGGCCGACTCCGAGCGCAAGGGTTTTATCGTGTAGACAATCGTGTTTTCACGATAAACAAGCTTTCTGATTTTGGTGTCGATAATGTCAGCAGGCAATGAATAATCCTGCTGATCAACTACAATTGAAATGAAGGCCTCATCTTGCAGGTATCTCTCCCTAAGCCCAAGCTTGATTATCTCGGCCTCAATAATTTGAATTCCAGAGTTGAAATACCGCTGCATCTCAGTTGGCTGAATGAACTCCTCGGCCTCAAGGTCAAGCTCTGCCTCAACCTGCTCCCTGAGATCGCCAAAAGTCCTATAAGCCATGGTGCGTTACCCTTTTGTAATTATCGGTATCTCTCAATTTATGCTCCAATAAAAACCCCATTCGAGCAAGTCGATCATTGGTTTTCACCGCTAGACCCGGTCTCAAATGTTTCTTGGGTCTGGGAGATGTCCTGCCAATGGATGTTGTAGGCCAAGAGATTTAAAGGCTCCCCTTTCTTAAACCCTCGTATTACCCATTGAAGTGACCCATTGGGCAGCACATTGTTTGGGTCGGTGACCGTGACCACAGTGTCGCTATTCCTGGTCGTGATGAGAAACCCTTGGGTGTAGTCATCAGCCTCAGTGTAGATGAAATAATCAACCGCGTCCTCGGGCCAGGCGAGTGTTACATTATCAAGGGTCGCCGTGTTGGCCGCACCATTAAACGTGGCATTGCCATCGGTGTCCGAATTGGTGATGGCTGAAAAACCATTTGTGATGACCATCTGGACGTAAGACACCCTAAGCCCTCTGGCTGGAAATCTGCGCCATTGTTCAATAAGGCCCGTGGCATTCCATACGCAATCCTCATTGCCCCAGACAAAAGACTGATCCCCCCAGGTGAAGTTCCTGCGCCATCTGATGACATTTAGGTTTCTGGTCATTTTGCCATCATCATTTATGGCTGAGATTTGGATTGTCGTGTCTGCCCGATTGGCAGCGGTCAGCAAAATCCTTGTTGGAATTTTCCTAAAGAAGGTCCCACCAAAATTGATGTTGATGGACTGATAGGTCCAGATGATGGTCTCTCGGTTCCAATCCTCTGCGTCAGCGGCAGTGTCGATCTTAGGATCAGTCAAAGTGTCAGAATCATGAATGAACACATAGCCCCTAGTGTCGGCCCGGTAAAGAGAGTCATTGAAAAACTCAAATGCCGTTGGCATGAAGCTATTCCCGCTCCATGTGGTGAACACACTTTTAGGCTTAATCCCCCACCTGAGATCAAGGACAATGGACGAGTCATTATCAAGGGAGCCCGAATCTGATTGAATTCCCCACAAAATTCTGCGGTTTAATTCATCAAATTTGCCATAAATTCTATTGCGCTGAGTTTGCTCGCCAAGCAAATTTTTATATCTGGTGTTTATATTGTCTGAAATCTTAATGGTCTGATAACCATCGGTGTAATAAAACCCATCATTGCCAGCCCAAAAAACACCATTCTCTGCTTGAACAATTGAAAGGTTAGACACGCATCCGGCGGTGTCAGAGATCCTAATTGGGTTCATGCCGCCGCGACCGAATTGATCAAAAGCCCCCTCGCACCTGTAAATGTGTTTCTTGCATAAAAATATTGGGTTTGATTTCGCACTTGAAAGGCCTACCAGCTCATCCTCAAGCTCAGTCTCAAAATCCTCTGGGCATGCGTCAGGATCTCCCGGAACAGATTGTCTCACCTTGTTTGGAAATTGCTCTGACCCATCTTTGATATAGCCGTAATATCCAGTGGAGTTTACGACATGCACCAGCTTTGATTCAGGCGTGGGGTCAAAATCAAGAGTGCCATCATCGGTGTAAATTATGTCGTTATCTACAATCGCCGTATCGGCGAACGTGTCATTAAACGTCGTCGTTCCATTGGTCACTTCACCAATCTTGTAAAGAGTGGAGCCGCCAGCAATGGTTCGATAAATGAAAACCTTAATGACCGTTGTGTCCCAATTATCAATCACACCGTTTGAAATAACCGGAATTGAGTTGATGGTGTTTGGACTGGTACCCGGATCTGATGAATCATCAACTTCAATGACTGTTGTTGCGCCAAAATCCTGATGCTCCTGATCACCCACCATGTAAGTGTAGTGATAATGAAATGCGTACAAATAATCATTCGTCTCAGCAGTTCCAATCACAACGGTTGGATCGCTGGCCAGCGCCGGAAGGCCAGAGGTCCTCACACGATAAACGCCTCCCGAATCACGATAAATTTTTTGAGGTCTTGGAAAAGCGTCACTCGTTAAAAATATGTGCCTATTCCACTGAGTGTAGGAAAGCGCATTGGTTACAGTACCAGTGCTTAAGACTGAATTCCCGGTTGGTCCGGTGAGTGTTGCGTAAGCGGCAGGGTTTCTATAGTAAAAGGCTTTTGCTGAATGAACAAAAAGAGTAGTGTTATTGGCGTAATTGATCAGTGTCCCAATGCGCTGAACGCCTGCCGGGATTTGGTCATTTGCCGGAGTGTCATTATCAATGACTGATCCGTCGCGAGAGGCGGGCTTTCCATCGGATGTCAGAATGAAATTATCAAGAGTGGCATAGGTGTTATAGGCCTGCTCAAAGACATCATCAGTGATGCCGGCAGAGAAGTCAGTTACTTCAAAAGGGTTTGCCGATCTAGCCGCCATAAACCGCTAAGAATGAAAGAGAATTATCAATTGTGTAGACATAATAGGTCGTATCTGATTGCCGCTCCACAGTTGGCAAAACGACCTCGCCAGTCGTTAGCCTAAAGCTTATTCCAACCAAATCGAAATCAAACCCAGGAGGTATTGTCACAAGCTGCCGGTAAAATCCAGTTGGACCATTGGCGACCCATGAGCCTGACGAGATGGTCTGGACAATACCGACGATGGATTGTGCCGTTAGAGGGGCTGAGTTTGTGCCGTCGTGGTCATGATCATTAAGCTGCTGAATATCATCCTCAAGCGCCGTAAAAAGGGCTGAACCCTTATCGCCTGATTCTGGTTTTTTGTACCCAAAAGAGAGAGTTTCCATTCTTACCTCACTTTATAGATCCACCCAAAAACACTCCAGCCACAAAAACTGCCAAGGTCATGAAAAACATTTCCCCACCACTTGACTCCACGCATGGCTCTGTTTCCATGCATTGATTGTAAGCCTCTTTAAATGCTTGAAGCTGTGACTTATCTTTATCGCAAGAAAGCTTGTACTCACGAAGCTTGACCATATCAGTGTTGCTATAGCAAACATCACTTCCGCTCGCCCTGGCTAAAGATGTCGGCAACAACATCGCGATCAGACACACCCTTGCTCTTAAGCTCAATCTCAAGCTCGGCTTGTCTAATCTTGACTTTGAGATCATCGTCAATCTTTTTTCGCTCAAGACGAAGCCGCTTCCTTTCTTCGAAAGCCTGGCCGGCCAAAAAGGCCAGCCAAACTGTTACATACTTTTCGATCAGGGCTAAAATCTTTTCTATTGAAGAGAGCACTCATTTCTTTTCTTTTGCATTGTAGATTGAGAAAAACTTTAGCCAATACATGATCTTTGATGACTCAAAGGCCGCTATCATGTTGGCAAGTGCAAGCATCCTGGCCGCACTCAAAACCACAGATAGGGCGCGAATGACCGCCACTAAAAACGTCACAAGCGCCGTTGCGATTGATGCAATCACGCCCAACCACTTGAACACCTCAACGGCAACAGGGCCAATTATCGGCATTGACTCGATTGTCTTTAAAGCCGTGGCGAGCCATGCCGGAGGCATGAGCACATCGTCTGCCGGTGCGGACGCCGAGACGACCATTGTCGGCGCCACATCAGGCGCCTGAGCAAATGCCATAAATCCAGTCATTAGGATCATGGCTAAAATTAATTGTTTCATACTAACCCCCGTTAGCTATTTGGACCTTTATTTCCCTTATCTTTGCGTGAGCCTCTGAAATGTCTTTTCCCATTTTATCCACACGAGAAAGTGCTCGCATGATCTCATCGATGTGCTTATTTAGGATTTTTATCTGAACGGTATTTTCGAAAATGATCACGATTAGTTTCTTAACCGCCCAAACGCCAAGCCCAAGAAGTGCCGCACCGATTGAGACGATAATGGTCCAAAGAATCGTGAGCAGCGTTTGACTATCCACTGTCTTGCACCCACTTAGGATAAGCCGGCTGAATTATCGAGACCAGGTCTTTTCTGGCGTCAAAGGGCCTTATGCGAACACTGGCTTGCTTTTTTATCGCGGCCTCAAGGTTTACGGTTGTGCTGTCACCGCCGCCGGCTTCAATGACTTGCATGTCGTTAATGCAAAGGGCTATGTGAGAAATCTCTGGACTGCCGTAAAACGCCAAGGCCCCGGCCTTTGGCAGAGCGTTCACAAACCCAAGCTCAAAGAAATGCTCATATAAGGCTTGGGCTGATTGATCGCCCTTGGGGTCCATGCCGACCGATTGCAAACACCATTGAATAAAACCAGAGCAATCAAACCCCTCCATTGGAGATGAGCCGCCCCATTTGTAAGGAGCTCCGATTTGTGATTTAGCGTAGTCGATTAGTGTGGTCACTTAGCCCCAATGCATGTGAGATTAAAATCATAAGTCGTACAGTTTACACCAGAGAAACAATCAGTCGTAAGTGACGTGGCTGAGCTTGCCGTGATGCCTATAAGGCCATCGCTAGATACTGATTGAGCTAAGGTCATCTGACAATATGGGGTCGATGAAAAAGCGCCAGCGGAAAGAGTAATTGCACAGGTGCCGGCTGAGATGTTTCCAATGCTTGATACCCATGAGCCGTGCTGAGATATGATCGACGATGAAGCGTCACAGTTAAGCTGAGCCACTTCAATTGCTGTAACCCCTGAATAAGAGCTTGCGACCGAGTGGACCAGCACTGGAGACGGCAACGCTTGATCTATTGCGAAAATGGACCATTCCAAAGTCGAGACTCCAGGAGATACTCCGCTCAATGTCGTGGAGCCGGCAGATGACGCCCACTGTAGTCTTAGAGTTTGTGCTGCTAAGGACGTGATATTCCATATGCCACACAGGTTAAGGTTTTGATTTACCAATGAGGTCTCTTGATCCCCTTGAGCCTCTGCGATTGTGACAGATGAAGTGTTTAAGGAAAATACAGAATCGGCCCCACCGCTGCTTGTAAGGAATCTAAAATTAACACAAACGAAGTATTTTCCAATTCTTGATGGGATTAGCAATAGCTGCGGCAAAACTGATCCAGTTGCCGAAACTGTTCCAAAATTGGTGTTAGTCCTTTCGACCAGCGAACAAGATGCATCGGCGGCCGGATCTCCAATTGCAGTGTTGGTTCTAGCCCATGAGCAAGTTATATCGTGATATCCAGACCATGAAAGTGCTGATGTTGATGGTTTATAAGCCAGCTCTGTTGATAGTGGGTATTTGATGATGGAAAAATCCACACGCAAATTTCCTGTTTGAGCATATAAATCAGATCGGGTTCCAGTTACCGCTGAAGTATATAATTCAAAAGTTCTATTTCCAGATGATGTGTATTCAAAAAAAGACTCAACCATAACCTCTGATGTAGAGGCATTCGTCGCATTTCCATATCCTCTGCCAACCGTGACGGACCCGTCTGTTATGGCATAAGCGGTTGATCCCGTTGCAACAGCGGCCCCGCCGCTTCCGGTAATGACTACGCGATACCTGCCAGGAGGTAAATTGTTAACAGTAAACCTGGGCAAATCCGCATCGGTTGTTTGAATGATCCCTGGCCCTGGATTAGATCCAACCGTTGGACCTGGGCAAGCGGCAACAGTTCCAAATGGGCCAAGTGTTGTGCTGGTTCTATTCCACTGACAAGACGCTGTTGTGTCAATGAAGGCATTACCGATGAAGGTCGTTTGAGAGATATTAGTTAAATTAATTTCTTCGGCATCTCCGAGCCAACAATCATCTATTGTAATAGATGGCTCATTTTGGTTTGCCAAAAGTCTTAGTATAATAGTGCCGCTTGATGGGAAAATAAAAGATGCATATTGATATTGCGGTGAAGTGCTTGATGCTATCGTAATAGAGCCTAAGACGCTAGACCCATCATAGGCTTGCAAAGAATGCGTTGCCGTTCCAGATGGTGTCATGATCTTACAAAGTGCTACACCATTTTTTCCCTTTAAGCCGTTTGGAATTGTAACGGCCCCATAGCTTAAGGTGTTCGTGGAAGCTGCGGCATCCCAAGTGAACGACACGCGACCCGTGAGGAGATTAGATCCAGAGGTGACCGTGGCGAATGTGCCAGCACTTGCCGTCCATTTATGAATGCCAGAGCCTTTGCCATTCTCGGCCCCGCCGTTCTTAAGCAGATTCTTTGACCAAAACTCCTGTCGGTCAACATCAGACAAAGCGGCGAAAGCTGAAAACGACATTAAAAATGGCAAAATATATTTCATCATGTAAAGCTCGCCTCCGTTGCATAGACCAATGCTCTCACATCACCCGTCGCCGTATCAGTGCCACGGAAAAGCCTAACCTTAATCAGATCACCCGCCGCGACTGAAACACTATTGATCTGCCCAGACGTGGACGTTAAATCAAACACGATTGATTGTGGTTCATTTACCGTACCGGCCCCAAGGGTTATTGCGGTATTGGTCGAAGTCCTTTGATTTGTGGTTGAGTCCATGGCATCAGTTGCAGCTCTAATCAATGTGCTCTGAGTGGAAATCAAAATGTTTCCACTCGTATCCGGTGAATAGGCAGACATCCTAAGATTTATCTGCTGGCCCGCCACATAGCTTGCCGGCACCTTAACCCATGCATATAGGTTTTGCGTCTCACCTGCGGTGTAGAAATACACTTGAGAGTTAAATTCAATGTCTGATACCGGGGCCTCTGCATCCTCAACCCATCTTAAAGCCCCGCCACTTCCGCCAGATCCAACTGGGAGCCATGTTGAGCCAGTGTCAATTTTAAGAGTTGATTGATCGGTTACCCAAATTAAGCGCCCGGCGTTGCCCGCCGCTGGTTTTCCAGCATCAGTGTAATTCTCATGCCTTGAGCTAAATTGCGCCACAGCAGTTGATAAAGACCCTTCAGCCGTTACATCACCGCCAAGGACTGCTTGCAACACACCTGCTGCCGCTCGGTTAAACCGAACATTACTATTTGCAGTCCCGTTATTTCCGATGATGATCTGCTGGTCATTTCTTAAGAATGATCTTTTGTTTGAGCCGTCGTCTGTTTTGAAAAAGCCAGATGTGGAATTTCGCCAAAAGCGGCCAGCGACAGAGCCGGATGGGTCTGAGCTTAGGTTTTCAAATGTGGCGCTTTGAAGCTCACCGAAAATCTTTGGCATGTCTTTCCCCTTTTAACGGCGGGAGGCCGCAATTAATCCGTTAATTGTTAAACACAAACCATCTAACAGAAGTCTCTGCCGCTGCTGCGGCATTTGCGTAAAGCACAAATGACCCAGACCCAGGCACCGCCTGAACTGATTTCATAGTGGCATCATTTGTCGCAACAATTGCTAGCACAATGCTATCAGTGGTGACCGTATCATTGGTCACAGTTAACGAAGTCGCCGCAGTCGCGAAATTAACCGTGCCAGACATTTTGTTAATCGTCTGGTTACCAGTAGTTCCACCTGCCGTGATGGTCGCGGTAACGAGAAGGCTTCTTACATCAAGAGAGAAATCTCCCCTAACTCCACCAGCAGAATTTCCAGACTTTACAAAAAATGATCCAGAATCTCCCGTGCCGTCATCTTTATTGCCAGTTTCAAAGTATTGGCTCTTGGTCGCGGCTGCGTCATTGTCGTCATTAGTCCTTGTGAAATACACAAGGTCTTTTGTCGTCGGAGCTTTAATGCCGGCCCCTGCCGCTCCAGATGGTGCTGTCTCACTAAATCCAAGCTCTATATTGTCTCCGCCGCCTGCCGTGCCGAGGTTAACGAAATCTGTAAACCAACCCCTGGTCCATCTGCGACCATCGGTCCCGTTTTGCACTTGGTTATTGACATATGGCTTTAATTCGACCGGCACACTTGAGTAATCAAACCCAACAACTTCGATTAAAATATTATCCACATCAAGTGTGGTAATCGTCGCCTGAACGGCTAGCATAGTGTTATGAAAAATTGTGCCTTCAGTAACTGTTACGAGTCGGCCGGCCGTGAAGGCTTCTGCCGTATCCCATCCAGTCGCCCTGGTCGCAGCATTTCCAACGCCAGTGTATTCATAGACACCGTTTTCAGAGGCAACGCCCTGATCTGCCGCTAAGAAAAAATCTCCATTGTTAAGGGTCTCTGAATCAATCGTTGCCGGTAAATTGGTCAAATCAATGTTACCATCTGATCTAGCTCTGGCAGCACCGGCCAAAGCGACACCTCCACCGCTTGATGAGCCAGGGATGTCCTCCCATTGAGTGCCGTCATATCCTTGAAATGTCGCGTCTGTCGTGTTGAATAAAATCCAACCAGCCGCAGGAGTAAGCGCGTTTCTTTGGGCAGTGGTTAAAGATGGAAACACAAGCGCGCCAGAGGTTATGCCATGGTTTAAATATAAGCTCCCAGATGACGTCTTGATTACAACGTCAGACGTGTTAGCAAGACCTGTCGAGCCAGTGGTAACTCGATCAAAAATAAGCTGTTTTGGAGATGCCGTCTCAGCGTCAGCCCTTAGGTTAATGACGAAATTTGTTTTTGATGCGGCATAAAGCTTTCCATCAGGCTGAGTATCATCGACTGCGACAAGTCGCAATTGATGAGGAGACTGAAGCTCGAAATCCATTTCGACATTGGCGCCAAAGATAACTCTGGTTTTTAATGTGCCAGTGTTGACGTATGCATCATTATAAAATATGCCAGCATATGATTGAACGTCTGCGCCGCCCTCTGACACTGCCTGCGGCCCCTTAACTCTGAAAGATGAGGCATTGTCTTTGCGTCCAATGATTGTGCCCCTGACATCCAGTTCAGATGTCGGAGAATTGGTGCCAATTCCAAGTCGATTTGTGGTGTCATTCCAGAAGAAATTCGTTGCATCAGCGGAAAACCCGCCAGTGCCATTGCTGAATTGAACCGCTCCTGAGGCGCCAGTACTTGTCGCCGATCCTGAAGTTCCACCTGGAAGGCCTAGCACACTTTGAATGTTTCCCCTGCTGCCGCGATCGATGATGCTCATTTAGATGTCATAGGCGGAACTCCAAGCATCCACCGTCTCCTTAGATTTTTCCACCTGTGTCGTTGCGCCAACATAGGAGTATTGAGTCTTAATGCACTTGCCGCCGTTTATCGTAGTGACGGGACACTCGTATTGATACTCAAGCCTGTTTGAACCATCGTAGGTGCGATAGGTTTTCATCGCTACCTTGCTGACACTTAAGAGAATATCCTCAACGTCGGCTACATCTGCGTTTGGCATAAATACCCCTTAAATGAAATTAGACAGGCAGAACCCATGCCTGCCAAGTCTTGGTTTTTAATGCTATGCAATATAATCATTCAGGTCCTCTTTCAATCTCCAGTAAAGCGTTTCGGGTGTAATTGCATCAAGCTTAAGTAAAGTTGGTTTTATGCAATCAAGACTTTTTGCTATTTCCAAACACAAAAACCCTCTGCTCGATCCCCAGATATTTTTTCTCGGCAATGACACACCAAATGCTTTATATAAAACCCCTCTGATGATCAGATAAAAGAATGCTCCCCAGTCATAGGGCTGTTCATCAAAGCGATTGATGAGGTCTAGGTAAATCGTCTCCTCTTGAGCCGGTGATAAGTTTAAATCCATTCGCCTTACTATGTAGGAATGTTTCAAAAATGAAGAGAGCCATTTCAAATGAGCCCCGTAGAAATTGGAGTGAAACACATACTTTTGGTCAATAACAACGGCAAAATGAGATGACTCCTCACCAGTTATCCACTTGATTATTTTAGAGGCCGGTAGAGGAGATGCAGTCCATATAAGAGAAATCAATAAAAATACCCCTGAAGCTTTTCAATCCAAGCCGCTTTTATATCACTCGTTAGCAATTCATTTGTAAGGCCTGTAATTTTATTAGCGGCAATTTCAAAACTAAGTGAATTGACATCATCAAGCAGGTCCTTAAGCTCCGCATCTTGTGTAAGAGAAATGAGCTGCTCTGTGGTCCAAGTTCCATTTTTTACGCGAGCGACATTCTCTTGAGCGACCCAAGCAATGATTTTGTTTTTCGCCTCGGCTCTTTTCAAATATTTCAATAAATCCTTTTCAGCCGTGGATGGAGCATTGCTTGAGAATTCCTGAGTCTGAGAGTTGTAAATCCATCCGCATTGCACATTAGAGCCGGCCGAAATCAGATTTAGATCTGGAAAAGCAGACGCCAGGCTTTCTGTGTCGAAAATTGCCTCAACCTTGCCGTTTTTCACAAATGCAAATCTATTCATATGAAATCCTGCAATAACCAGTTCCCCCGGCCCCACCGGCACCAGAAGCCGTACCATTTAAAACGGCACCGCCTCCACCTCCACCGCATGAAACCCCTCCGGCCCCGCCAACCCCTGGCGTCGTGGCACTTCCGCCGCCGCCGCCGCCGCCAGTACCTGGGCCAAGAACAGATGGTCCTGCCGTCCCGGCAGTGCCGGCCGCTCCGGCAGCACCTCCAGCACCCCCGCCTCCAGCCAACGCCCCCTGTCCAGAACCGCCAGCGCCTCCGGCTCGATCGACGTTCGCATTTGAAATTCCGCCGCCGGCTCCGCCGCCGGCACCGCCAAAGGCCGAAGTCCCGCCGGCCCCAACCGGAGTTCCACCGCCAGACCCACCGCCGGCCCCGCCGCCTTGACCAGAAGCCCCGCCATTATCTCCATTGTTTCCAGATCCGCCGCCCATGGCCGAGCTTGTCGTACTTGGGCTTGGATGGCCTCCGGTTGTAGTGACCGGAGCAGTAAGAAGGCCGCCGCCGCCGCCGCCGGCATTGTTGGCCCCGCCAACCCCTCCCTCGCCGCCCGCCCCGCCATAAGCAGTCAAAAAAGTGCCAAATGTGGAATTTCCACCAACGCTGCCAGCATTGCCGTTTGTCGTATCAGCGCCAACCGCTGCTCCACCAGACCCGCCAGTGCCCAGAGTTACCGTGACCGATGTCCCAAGATCAGAGGCTCTAAAATCTTTTCTGGCATAATTCCCGCCGCCGCCGCCGCCGCCGCCGCCCCGAATGGTCCCTGCGGCACCGCGTCTACCAGATCCGCCCCCACCGCCAGCCCCCCATAACTCAATGGTGAATCTTTTGGTTTTGGTGGGAACAATAAAAGCGTTTGCGCCTGCCGTGGTGAATTCCATCATCCCGCCATGCAAAAGCTCAGTTGAAAATGCAGCTCCAGTGCAAATGACTAGCCTTAAAGTGCCAGGGTGCATGACCAGTGTAGCGAGCCCATCAATAAGCTCAGCGCCGTCTGGATCTATTGTTAAGTTCACATTGCCGCCACTGTGCTTTATGAAAAAATAAAAGCCAGCGCCTAGCGTTGCTGCCGCAGTTAAAGAAAATGTCGCAGCAGCTCCACCTGTGAACTCAACAATATCCCCACCATCGGCGCCGACAATTGTGTAGGCCGCAGCTTGTTGGTTTATCGAAATCAAATTAGACGTGGTGCCTTGAATTAAATTTCCACCTGCCGTGACGCCATCGCCAACAAATGTTTGCTTGGTGCTTTCATCATAGATGAATTCACCTTTAAGGGGAGTTATGGCCAGGCGCTGGGCCGTGGTGCCACGTAATACTTGGAACCTAGTTACCGAACTCATCTAGCGTCCCCATATCTAGGTTTTGTAGAGTCCAATCAATTGGAAGCTCATTGCAATCAACCGTGTTATAACAATCAGGATCTAACAAAGAAAGACTGCCTGAACAAAATCGTGTGAACGGAGGAAATGGCAAGCCCCTGACATAATCAGGCCGCACCTCTTTAAATGGTGTTCGATTCGGACGACCTGCCAGGTCTTTAAACCTGCCAGCCAGAAACCTAATCCTTACCTGGTCCTCATTGGTGATGTAAATATTTGTCTTATCGAAATTTTGATACCTAAACGAGAAATTGGCGTCCCCCTCGATCGATAACAAAATGATGTCATAAGGAATAAATGTCAGACCATGCTGAATGGGAGAGTTTCTTTGTCCCGGCGATACCGATACATCAAAGAGCTTAAACTCACCATCAAAGATTGGCTGAGCGTTGATAAACCTGGAAAGCCGAAAGAAGTTCTCTCGGACATATGGGTCCTCAATATCTTTGAGTATTAGCTCAATCAATTAAGGACCCCTCCCTTATTCCGAAACCACGTATTCGACCAACACGTTAAATTTGCCAGCCGTCAGGGCCGCCACTGCGACAGCAATCGAAATGGTTTTCTCACTCGAAAGCTTGATCATATCAGCCACAGTCGCGTCATCAGGAATGCCCTGGATGCGCCCCGTAAAAGATCCAACAGCTAGGGCCGCCAGCAAATCACCGCTTGAAACTGCTGTGACTGCAATTGTTGCAGATCCGCCAGATGTCGGCTGAGTGATTACGTCAATCACGACGTTCTTAATGAGGGCATTGGCCGGGAGTTTTAAATCCTTACCATCGCCATCTTTAAGGTTGATAGTGCCGACAGCACCGCCCTGGACTGCAAAGCTGTAATTGCCGATGGCAACGCCAAGCTGCTCTTTGAGCAAAAGGCCAAGTCTTGCCTGATTTGCAACAGCAGGACCCGCACCCTTGTTGAGTTTGTACTGAATGTCTGCATGCGCATTGCCGTTTTGGTTTCTTATTGCACCGAAAGCCAAAGTCGGCACCAGCGCAAGCATTAAAAAAATCGCTTTCATATTTTACCCTTTCTCGCTTTCAGTTTAAAGGCCCCCTCCCAATAAGGGGGCCAAAATACTAATTAATAATTCGGGATGCCATACATGATGGCATTTTTCCAGAGCGCATGACATACGAGATCACCGAACAAGCAATGATCAAGAATGTAAACATAGCCCGTTGTGGCCCGTGACTCGAAATACTCTTTGCCATCGGGAGCCTTGCGGCGCTTGAACATTCCGTTCGAGTAGAACGTAATGCTCGACCAATCCAAGTAGTAAATGACATCGTCATCACACTCTTGAATTCCGACAAGCTTGAGCACCTGGCCAGAGACCGATCCGACCTCAATGGTGTCCCAACCGTAAGTGTTAACCTTACGAGAGTTTGGAACCACATTGAACGGACCCTTTTGAACTTCGAGCAACTTCAGCACGGAGCCGAAATGCTTAAAGCTCATCAGGACCTCAGGCGCTTTGCCGCCCTTTGCTAAGCGCATGCGCTTAACATAGCCATCAAAGATTTTATCTAAGATGTTGGCAGCGCTCACTGAGCTTCCATCTACTTGCACAGACTGGAGCCATGGAAAGGCTGTCTTTGTCTGTCCAAACAGAGTGGTCGAGCCGCCATTGGCAGCGCTCAAGAGCTGAGATTTCAATCCTGTCATTCCCGCAGTTTGTGCTCCGGGGTGATAGAATTTCGCATTTTGCGCCGTGGTATATGCCGACACGTTAGCAGCGGCACCGCCACGAGTGGCCGAAAGTGTCACAGTCTCATCATAGACGTTAACTGCGATCACGTAATAAGTCGTTGGCGTTGAGTTATCATCGTCAAGACTTACTTTCTGATCGATTGTGAATCGATCAATTCGGTCAACCTGGATAATGCCGTTGACAAGATCAGTGTCCGCTACAGATCTTGCAAAGTGAGGTCCACCAAGTAGGTGAACAGATATCACCATCTTGAAGTACATCATCATTGCATCGATCTGATCGGGCAGAATTCTCAAGAATGTGCTCTCAGGAATTTTGCCGTCGTGCTCCATAAGATCACGATGTTGGAAGATCAAACTCGACCAGATTTCTGGCTGAGTGCTGATCGATCCGCGAATGTATTTGTATTTGGAAATGTCCGAAGAGTCAGCGAGCGAACCAAACTCAATGCTAGAAGCATATTGAGATTGGAACGGAACGATTAACTCTCCACCTTTCCATGACTCATCCATCTGACAATGCTGCATCAGATAGTCACGCTTAATAAACTCTTCCTTCAAAAGATCTAAAGGAAGGTACTGATTAAGCATGGATTGAAAATCACGATTGGTAGCCATTTTTCAAATCCTCACTTAAAAATTAACGACCCTGGGCCTGGGCTTCTCTAGCCATGGCTTTTAAGTCATCAATTGATTTTGGGGCCTTCTTTATAGGCGAGGTCCCTCTGCCCTGAACCGTTGGGATGACCGGCTTTGTACCCACCTGGACTGTCTGAGGTGCCTGGACTGGAGCTTGCGACTCCTCCAAGAACTTCCCAAACTTTTGAAGGACCATTTGCGTGGCCTCTTCTGCCGAGATGTCTTTTCCGGTTGAGAAATAAGCATTCTGCGCTTCCCCAATTACGAGGTTGCGGAATGCCCCAACTTGACCAACCCTCTCGTCCCACGCACTTGCGCTGCGCTGGACATCGGGCCGAGACAAAGCAAGATCAAGCTGCATAGTCCTGACCTGGACTGCCTGATCTTGGAATTGTTGCTCTATGTTAGATTTCTCGTTTTCTAATTCATATGAACGACTTCGATCAATCGCTTGCTGCTCAGCTCGCTGGCGCTCCTCAGGAGATGCCTCTGAAAGCTTAAGCTTATTCAAGGCGTACTCGTAAACCTCCTGATCACTTATCCTCAAGGCCTTAAAGAAATTGTCAAAGTCACGACTATTTCTAAACTGCATGACTTTCTTAACGTCACGATCAAGTGACTGATAATCAGTCAAAAGCTGCTGGAATTCACCTTGGGACATGTCGTGCTTTGACTTCAAATCATCAAACGCCATCGCCCTGGTGAAAACTTCCTTCACCTTTTTCTCAGAGTCCTGGTCCTTAACCAGTGGCCGCCAAAACTCCTCAAGCTCCTTTTCCTTACCGAAAACTTTATATTTCCAGTTTGGCTGATATGATTGAGGCACATCAGCCTGAGGAGTTGGCGCTGGAGTTTTCCCCTCTTGAGATTGTGCTTTTAGGCTTTCTAGGCCTGTTTTTTCTGCTCCCACTGCTGTTTCTGTGGATGTTTGTGTGACACTTTCTGGAGCGCTTGCGGCGCCCTCAGTCGCAGTCACTGCGAGGTCTGACGAATTGCTTGTCGTCATTGCAGTCCCCCTTGTGGTAATCCGGACGGCATCATTTGCTGCCCGTTCATTAATAGTCTTGCTATGTCAGCTTGGACCGAGGTTGTTTGTCCAGCCAATTGTTGCTGAGCCGAACCCTGCTCCTCAAGGCGCTTGATCAGCCAATCAATGGACTCCGCTGGTAATGTTGCTCGAATAGATCTTGTTTTGTTGTTCGGATCTGGGATGTAATAATCAACTTTAATCATTGCGCCTGATGACGGGATGAAATCACTTTGCGCAGCTTTTATTTGCGCGGCCTTATCGGCCGAGATTTGTTCATAATACTCAATCATCTGGTCATAGTTGGCGCGAATCTGTGGGTTAAGAAGTGCGTAGTCAGTTTGCTTTTGACGGCTCGATAGCCTTTTTAAAATATATTGATCATTGTCCTGCTTTGACGGTGTCGGCACATCACCTCGATCAAGAGCCAAGATGATGTTTGTCGCCATGTCGTAATCAATCGTAAGATCAGAGAATGACTCCTCATGATTGGCAAAAGGCATCTGACGAATAAGCTTTCCAATGTCGTCGCGCTGAAGGTTTTGACCAACATATTGCAAAATCCAATTTAATGATAAATGCCTTCCCATAAGCGATGTCGTATCATCGGAGTTTGGCTCAATCTTGATCTGATAGGATAATGGCTCAGCCCGCTTAAACTCTTCAATATTGATATATTCACTGCGCCCAATGGCCGGAATGAGCATATTGGCGTCAAAGTAGTTCTTGGCAAGCTCAAGGTATGTCTTGCACTTGTTGATCTGATAATTTTCAAATTTCTCTGCATAAATAGAAAACTTCTTTTTATCCTTCACGGCCTTATAAAGATTAACGAAAGGATCTCCACCTTCTTTTTCCTGAGAGTCCTCGGCCACGTTTGCGACCTGATACATCTCAGCAATTTGCGAATTTACGTAATCAAGGTATTGAGACCCAGTGCGACCCTCTAAAACCGTTGGCTGCTGCCCCGTGACCATCAGGGTTCTAATCCCAGGCGCATGCGGACCAGAGGTCATCTTAGATCCGTTTTGCAAAATGATCTTGTCATCACCCAAAGTGACCTGATGCTCGGCAATCTTGGAGCTTGATCTGTTAATCTCAACCTGATAGGGCCTTAATTGCTTGATGATACTTCGGTGGCGAGGAGTTGTTGCGATCTCATCAAAGCCCTCATAGACAATCGGGAAAACGCCAAATGGAAGCTCCCCTTCAAATAAAATAGCGTCTTTAAGAGCGATATAGAAATATCCGTTTGGATAAAGCAAACATGGCCTAAAGAAAAACTCTCGCCAAAGAGCTTGATTATCGGCCTTGTTATAGGAATTTCTTGATGAATCAAAAACAAAATAAGTTTCATCGCGAGATGATACGATATGCTTTTGCTTCTCCGGGTCATCGCCGACGATTTTCTTAAGATCATCAAGATGAATCATCTTTCTGTTGCAAAGCCACGGTGACTCAGACATTGTCTTGGCTTCAGCGGCACGGATTAAATTAAAACCATATATACGCTCAAAAACGAGATCACCCGTAAACACCGCTCTATCTGACTGCAAAGGCTCGCCGTTTTCATCGACAAGCGGTGAGCCTTCCTCGTCAAGCTCTTGCTCATAGCCAAGAAATCTACCAGCATTTGGGTCCCAAAATATTTTGCAGGCGACCTCGCCAATTTCAATGTAATCCTTGGCCTCACTTTGAGTTTTAATTTTTAACTGATGCTGAACTTTGGCGAATTCCCAGACTGATCGGTTAAGCTCAGCGGCCTTTTGATCTTGCAGCTCTTTGGGGTTATTGGGTGTGGGGATAACGCCAGGGGATTGCGAGACAATGTTGTTGATGTAGGTCTTTGAGATTTTATGGATGTGATTTTTAGTAAGCCTTAGCTTTTGCTCATTTGAGATGTCTCTTGATTCGCGTATCCGGTCCCACCATCCAGAGCGTTTTCGGTTATAATGTTCGCCCGCCGCCAATAGGACGTTTGAACGCATTTCCGCATACACATCCTGATCGCACTGCTCACCATCCGAATAAATTCGGTTTAGATCATCAATTTTATGCTTGGGCACGGTCCTTTAATTCCCTCTCGACAATAAGTCTCTCAAACTCAGAGGGGTCCTCGACGTGCATCGTGGCCACGTCGTCATCTACGAGTTCAAGATTATTCTTGATCCTCGCATCGTCCTCTGCGCTTGAAAGTTCTTTAGCCGTGGGAATTGGGATTTCACGCACCTTTTCTTTAGTCTGCCGCCTTTCACGGTCGGCAAACCTTATCTCGACATCGCCAATTTTCAAATTGGTCGCGCGAGCGGCTTTACAAGCTTTAATAAGTTCTAATAATTCATCTGTACTGATGAACATCAACTTTAACTTTCTAGGTTTTCATTCCAAAAAGCAAACTCCGCATCGACCTCAGTCTGCTCATCTAGACCTTTTCCCTCAAACCATTCTCGACGCCTCTCAGTCTCGGTCAACTCTTTTTTAGGCGCTCGCTCTTTTGCCAGATCATCCCCAATATCAATGGTCCCGTGAATATCAGAAAAATCCCATGGGATTGCCGCAGCGCAATACCTTAGGCAGTCCACCAGATCATCAGCACAAGAGCGCTTATCCCGATCAACGGCCAATGTTGAAAGCTCTTGCACAAGCTTTTCTAATTCAGGGTCACCGCGCTGAATCTTAAGCATGCGGTTTTTAAATAACGAGTTCACAAGCCCGACACCTGTCTCTCTTTTCTTATCGGCTGGCGCAAACCCCTCACCAATTCGAGAAGCAACGGTGAAGAAATCCTTCGCTGCCCAATCGTAAATCTGTTGAGTGATGATAAGACCCTTTTTTAGCTCCTGATACTTCTGCAAAATATCCGGCGCCGCCGTTGATATCCCGTCCCCTCGCCAGCCTCGAAAAACTCTCCCCTGCTTGTAGTCAGGACTCACCGCTAGAAATAAAATTGCCGCCGGATGGCCACTCTGCCCACCGCTTCCAGGATCAACTGCTGCATAAATAAACCAACTCGCCGGCAACGGATGAGCATCAGACATATTGTGCTCAGCGCTGAAAGACTCATACATAAGCCCGTGCGCTTTGACGAATTTTCCGTAAATTCGCCTTTGCACCTCGGCCTCAGTCGGGCAATTGGCCCTGGCCGCTGCGATTTTCTCAGCAGTCCAAGGCGATGGCGAGCCATCCTCATAATATTGTGAATCATAAAGCGAGATTTGAATTTTTAAAGCATTTGGATGCTTTTCATCAAGCTTTGAGGTCGGCTCCATGGTTTGCGCCCAATAAAGCTGACCAATCGTTGCGGTAAAGCAATTTAAGAAATATCCGCCCGTGGAATTTAGCCTTGATTTGATCTCTGGCAAATAATGCACCGGCATTTCCTCATCTGCGGTAACCATATAGACCGATGCACTTTGAATGTTCTTAAGCTTCATCTCGTAGGTCTTAAATTGAATGCTCACACCTGATTTAAAATGAATGGCCCTGATCTCGCCTTTGTCATAGTCATCATCCCAACCGTAAACGGGATCACGCACATAATTATTTCTAGGTAAAAAAAGAGGTATCCACTTTTTCTCAAACTCCGTGGTCGCAGTTGGAAAAGTTGGATAAAAATACCAGAAAAGATTTGGAATCTGGTCCTCGAATAAATCAGGCCAAAGTTTTTTCCACAATTCTTTTTCCGTGGCCCAGTGAATGTTTTTTCTGATTGCGGTCGTGCTTTTTCCTATCTGGTTAGCGGACGTTAGGAAAATTTCCTTATTTGTTGACTCAAAAATTTGCCGAGCCCACTTATACCATGGAAATCCATAAAGATGCGGCAATCCCTTCTCAAGAGCCACGCGCTTTTCTAAAAGCCTAAGCTTTTCTTTTAAAAGCCGCTCCTCACTACTCTGGCGTGACATCGATCTCTTTTGTCTGCTTTTCTAAAGAAGCCTCAAGCTCTTTGATCTTGGCCAAAAGCCCTTCGCGGTCCTGGGGCTTTTCGGACTTGACCTCGGCGTTGACATTCAAATTCTTGGTTTCGAGTTTATGGATGACCGGACCAAAGGCTCGGTCGGATAGGAATTTGGCAAGCCGTACAAATTCACCCAAATTGTCGGCGGTGATCGGCTGGGTCAGAATGTAGTTTTGCAGCTTGACGGCCAGAAAATGAAAAGATGCGGCATTATACTTTTTCTCATCCTCGATCGGATGCAAAAACCAAGCGACTTTTCTCGGGTCCTTTAGAAATCGATTATAAAAATGGGCCGCGCAACAGATCTGATTATAGACCATCGGCCCCTCTATTTTGTCGATTTCGCCAGAGGGATATTTAGCGATCAGGCTCCAAAGCCTGTGTCTCAAAGCCCAATCTATATCGGTCGGTTTAATCGCCTCTTGAAGGTCATATTCCGTGAAGTGTAAAAACTCTTGAGAAGCACTCTCAACGGCCCTAAGAAGTGCTCCGCGCAACATTATGATGATCTGAATGCCGCTATCATCCTCTCGCTCGACTAAAGCCGTTTGATTCGAAATATAATCCCCCCGATAACATGTAAAATCTACAAATGATATTGCATTGTCGGTCATGTCTTGGCAAATTTGATTTTTCTAAGGGGTCTTATGGGCGAGGAGTTTCAAATTGATCCTATATATATAGACGGGCCTTACGGCCTGCCCGTCAACCGCTTCAAAGATGCCGGCGACTCGGCGGCCGAGTTCTTCACCATCGCCTGCCTCACCAAAAACTTCACAAGGAAATGGTCTTATTATCAAGGGGTAACCCCACTGCGTCACCCGAATGCAAATTATTGGTGGGGACTGCCAGAGCGCTTCTCCAGAGACCAATTTATCCCTGTTTTATGTGCCGTTTTGAATAACCCCGAAAGCAATGAAGCCTTTGCGTGTAGCCATTGGTTTTGGGGGCAACATCGATCCAAGGGCTTCCTTTTCGCCTGGAACAAATTCAGCAACGGCCCAAGACCTAGACGAAAAACCCCGGACTTTACTGGACCCGAAGTCTGGGGGCTTTGGGCTAGAATCTGGGCTGAAAAATTTTCATTCACTCGCTTCTTTTTCCTCTGCTTTTGCGACCTCGAAACCCTAATCTCAGCCATCCACTGGCGCCTTGGCCGCAAAGATCAAGTCACCAGAAACCACATGCTCTCAACCCTTATGAGCTATAAACACCTCCCCACCCCCATCTCAGTGCTCGCCTATAAAATAACCCCCTGGCCCAAATTGATCGAAAAATGGTCGCGCCATTGCCAAGATGTTTATGCCATCGACACATCTTATTTATTTGCAAAAGAAGTTGATTACCTAAACTATATCAAATAAACAAAAGAATACTATTTAACGGGGGTTTAATGTCACTTGCAAAAATCTTGCACGAGGCCAGGGAAAAATCCGGCCTAACCCAATATGAGTTGGCCAAACGCCTTGGCTACACGTCAGGACAATTCGTCAGCAATTGGGAAAGAGGCAAATCCAGACCGCCAAGGCACATCCTAAAACAATTGTCTCAAGCCGTTGGCGTTAAGGTAAAAATAATTAAAGAAATCTACAGGCAAGAGGTCATCAGCGCGCTGATGGAGAAGCTGAGATGATCTCCCTCGAAGACTGGATCTGGGCATTCGTGACGTTTGTTTTGATCTGTGGGTTTTTGGTGGGCGGGTTGTTTCAGTGTGTGGTGGGGAGATAAAATGGCCGAGACAGGAGAAATAATAAATATACACAAGCGAAAATTGCAAACACTTGTCTTAGGGCGGGCGATTGGCAATCTAAGCAGATATAGAAAAAATTTAAACATACTGTGCCTCCCGGGCGAACAAGGGTGGGACATAGAGTTTTTCGATACCTATAAAGCAGTTGATGAAATCGTGTGCCTTGAAGAGGATAGCCTTATTTACAATCGGATTGCCGGTCGATACCGATCCAAAAAAGGCGTTACTATTTTGAACATGAAGACGTCTGAATTCTTGGCAACAACAGAAAAAAAGTTCGATGTTATTTACATTGATTATTTCTCTAATCTCAGTAGCGTCGTTCGCTTTGATTTAGAAATGATATTTGATCGGAGGATAATCCGTCCAGGTGGCAAGTGCGTGGTAAATCTATACGGGTCAAGAGAGAGTTTATCCGATAAATATGCCAACATAAAAAACTACATCGATGCTTGCGCGACATATGGCCAAACACCAGACTTAAATAATAACCAAGGCCTTTTTCGCGCCAGATGCTTTAATGCCCACATGATTAACTGCAAAAGAAAATATCGCGTAAATTGTAGCTCGCCGAGTTGGCTGAAATATCGATCTGGTAAAGCATTTATGTATACGGGATGGTTTACCGTTAATTCATATAAATCAAAAAACCGGCGCTGTAGCGGCGCAGTCAAAATATCGCCACATTTATGGTTTATGGATGGTAAATGCGCAAACATCAAAGAGGTTCGAGCAAAGGGGACTTATGGTGTAATGCAAGCCCTTCACAGGCGAGGATTGATAGAAACCAAGAATAATCACTACAAGGCATTAATACAGAAATTCTATAACGATAACCATCGCACACCAACATGCAAGGATCTTGGCGTCCCAAAAGGAAGAATTAGGGGCTTCACAAGAATGGTTAGGGAGCTGGGTCTTTGCCCACCATCAAAGGCTACAGAATCAGATATTTTAAATGAATTAAAACGAATCGCATCTAGAGAAGGCCGTATCGACTTTGCATTATTGAAAAAAGCAAAAATAAGCCGCCGCCTTGGCTGGCCAGCAAAGTTTAAAGATTTATGCCATAAACATGGCTTGCCATATTATCAAGACCCCCTGATGAGTCGGCAGCAAAGGTTTAGAGAAATTAAAATTCAACGACTTGATGGATATCTGGATAATTTAGACAAGGGGCTGCGCAGAACCAAGTATCAGCATTATTCTTATATAAGCAAAAGGGGTCTGCTTAGTTATGAAACTGCATCAAAGCATTTGCGGGAAATGGTGGCGATAAGTGAGAAGCGAGAGATGAGATTTAAAGGCGGGGGGGGGGTAAACCTATGAAATTTGAAATTAAATCTAGATGGACGGGAATCATTTTATTTTCCATGGAAACGGAAAGCCTAAAATTGGCTGTTGAGGCGGCGGTCAAACAGG
>Ga0187892_10002116_pt1 | contig 41578 bp, 32 predicted proteins | sample MA1701073metaG_FD_139345 | JGI IMG/M metagenome (GOLD analysis project Ga0187892, IMG submission 139345) | Bio-ooze microbial communities from a basaltic lava cave in the Kipuka Kanohina Cave System on the Island of Hawaii, USA - MA170107-3 metaG ... | reverse complement strand
TCTCCACGAGACAAGCTCGTGGCATCTGGAATTCAGCGGCGCGCCGGGGTAGCGGGCAGCGTGAATCTCCACGAGACAAGCTCGTGGCATCTGGAATTCAGCGGCGCGCCGGGGTAGCGGGCAACGTGAATCTCCACGAGACAAGCTCGTGGCATCTGGAATTCAGCGGCGCGCCGGGGTAGCGGGCAACGTGAATCTCCACGAGACAAGCTCGTGGTATCTTGAAAAAAAGCGCGTCATATTTTTTCTTTCTCCCCATATTGAAGCAACACGCGAGTTTGGTTTGCGCGTGGAGACTTGAATGGAAGCGCGGATTAAATGACACCGACATCAGCCCCAAAAATCAGAGGCTACCTGCTGGGCAAGCTCACCGCCGAGGAAGAAGCCGGTCTGGAAGAACTCTACTTCGCCGACCCGGAGCTGGTGGCTGAAGTCTGGGCTGTCTTTGCCGATCTCACCGAGCAATATCTGGGCGGTGAGATGTCTGAAACCGAACGGTCGCAGTTTGAAAGCCGGCTGCATCGCTCGCCGGCGATGCGCGAGATGTTCGAGAACGAAAAGGCGTTGTTCAGTTTCGCCCCTGCGGCTTTGGCGGAAGCGGATCGAACCGAAACCTCGCTCGCCGGCGCATCATCGCCGCCGCGTTCCCGATGGTTCGGATGGCGGAGAAACAGGCCGTTCCAATTCGCAGCCCTGGCCGCCGCGTCAGTTCTATTCGCCGCCGGTTTCTGGCTCGTCTGGCAATTGAGGAAGACTCCACCGGCGAATTCGGATCAGGCAGCCGTTGACCGCAAAGATGACGCGGCCAACCAGTCAACCCCGCAACCATCGCCGCTTCCTTCGCCGCCACCGCGCGCAACAACAGCGCGCAACAATCAGGCGACCAACGCCGCCTTCTTTCTGTCCGCGCAATCATTCAGATCTGGCAGGTCTGGCGCCGCCGCCCCGGTTCTGACCATTCCCAAACAGGCGCAGACCGTGCGGTTGGAGCTGGAATTGATGAACAGCGACGCCGCTCGATACTCCGCCACGCTCCAATCCGAATCGAACGAAACAATACGGAAATGGGAAAAACTCTCGCCTCAACGCAGCCCAACGCTCGACAAAATCGCGCTGCGATTGCCGGCGGCTTTGCTGGCCGAATCGAGCTACGTCCTGAAGATCAGTTCCGGCGCCGGCAGCGAAACCTTCACTCAGCAATATCGCTTCGCCGTGCAGAGGCGCTAAATTGAGCAAGCGATTCTCTCGCCTCCTTCTTTCCTGCCCGTCGTCGAAAAAAATGCGGAGCCGGGAAAAAAAAAGCGTCATACATTTTCCCCAGCCTCATATCACCACGTAGAGCGGTGATTGGTTGAATTTCCCCACCGGCCAATTCGCTCCGCGGCAATACTCGTTCAACACAGATCGAATTAACAGGCGGCGCTTCGGCGCGCTCAATCCTCTGACGGCTTGCGTCCGGCGGAAGATTGAGCGCACGAGGCAGGGAGAGGCGCGCTCAAAGCGAGCCGCCACTCTTTCCCTCTCCGAAGCCGCCGTCACAACCGTCCGCGGGCCAGCGGGAGCCGCGCTTCCCGGCGCATGCCTGAAGCATCGCTCCTCGCCAGCCCGAGCTCTGAAACAATCCGGCCTCCGTCGGGCCATCTTCTCAAGGAGAAAAAATCATGATCTTCAGAAACAACACCCGCAGATTCTCGCTGCTGGCCTTGCTGCTCGCGCTGGCATTGGCCGGCAATTTAACTTTCATCTCCGGTACTTCCGCTCGCCCGGCTGCCCCGCCGCCGCCTTCGGGATGCGCGGTCGTCGGCTGGGGCGATAGCTCTGTTGGCCAGGCGACGCCCCCGGCCGGCCTCAGTAATGTGACGGCGATTGCCGCCGGGGACGTCCACAGTCTGGCGCTGAAGTCTGACGGCACGGTCGTCGGCTGGGGCTATACCTTTGGTTATGGCGCGGAGACGCCCCCCGCTGGCCTCAGCGATGTGACGGCGATCTCTGCTGCGCATGGCGGCGGCATTGCTCCTGGCCTGCACAGCTTGGCGCTAAAGTCTGACGGCACGGTCGTCGGCTGGGGCTTTGACGGCTTTGGCCAGGCGACGCCTCCCGCTGGCCTCAGCGGTGTGACAGCGATTGCCGCCGGGGGCTTTCACAGCCTGGCGCTGAAGTCTGACGGCACGGTCGTCGGCTGGGGCCTTGACAACGGCGGCCAGGCGACGCCCCCGGCCGGCCTCAGCGGTGTGACAGCGATTGCCGCCGGGGGCTTTCACAGCCTGGCGCTGAAGTCTGACGGCACGGTCGTCGGCTGGGGCGATGACAGCTATGGCCAGGCGACGCCCCCCGCCGGCCTCAGCAATGTGGTGGCGATTTCCGCCGGGGGCTCTCACAGCCTGGCGCTGAAGTCTGACGGCACGGTCGTCGGCTGGGGCGGTGCCTTTGGCTCTGGCGCAGAGACGCCCCCCGCCGGCCTCAGCAATGTGGTGGCGATTTCCGCCGGGTCCACTCACAGCCTGGCGCTGAAGTCTGACGGCACGGTCGTCGGCTGGGGCGATAACGACTGGGGCCAGGCGACACCCCCTGCCGGCCTCAGCAATGTGACGGCGATTTCCGCCGGGTACTTTCACAGCCTGGCCCTGTATCAATGCGGTCCGTCCAACACCCCTCCAACCATTTCGGCTGTGGCCAACTCTCGCCAGCAAGGCGTGGCGGCCTCCGCCTCAACCATCGCCACGGTTGGCGACGCGGATCAATCGGCTGGCTCGCTCACCGTCACGGTCAACGGCGGCGCGGCGGCGACGGTCAACGGCGTGACGGTCTCTGGCCTCGTCAACACCAACGGCACGATCAGCGTGACCATCGGCGCCAGTTGCACGGCCTCCAACGCCAGCTTCACGCTGACAGTGACCGACAGTGCCAGCGCGACGGCGACGGCCACGCTCAACGTGACCGTGACCGCGAACTCGGCTCCGACGCTGGGCAGTTATCCGAGCGCCGGCCCGATCACAGTCGGCGCGGGGACAACCGTCACACCGTCGGCTGCGCCTGCCGACAACGTCTCGGTGGCCAGCGTCATGGTCTCAGGCTCGGCGGGTTTCACCGGTACGCTCAGCGTCAGCCCGGCGACGGGCGTGGTGACAATCTCGAACGCCGGGCCTGCGGGCATGTGGGTCATCACGGTGACGGTGACTGACAACTGCGGCGCGACGACGATCCGCCAGTTCACGCTCACAGTCGTTGCCGCCGGGCCTCAACTCGGTCAATTCGTCGTCTTCAGCAAGGAGCACACTCAATTGCGCGCCAACGCCAAGGTCTTCACTGGCAACGTCGGCGCCAACACCAGCCTGCCCGATCCCAACGGCGGCGCGGACGACAAGGAAGAAGTCGAGATCGGCCAGGACGTGAAGATGTTGCAAGCCGGCTCGAAAGTAATTGGCGATACCGTGCGGACGCGCTCTGGCTCGCAGGTCTACGACGTCCACTTTAACGAGGAGTTTTTCAGCCCGACCGGGACGATCCTCGGCGCGCAAACCACGCCGCAATCGCTGCCGGTGTTGGCGAGCTTGCCGGCCTTGCCCGCCATCACGCCCGGCGCGACGGATGTCAACGTCCCGGCCAATCAGACGATGACGCTGGCGGCGGGCGCTTACCGCAATATCACGGTCAATCATGACGCGACGCTCATCCTGACCGGCGGCGTCTATCACATGGAAAAACTCGACATCCGTCAGGACGCCAAGCTCCACTTCACGGCGGCCACCGAGGTGCGGATCAAGAGCGAGATGGACACTGACGCCAAGGCCTACATCGGCCCGGCTCCGTCGGCTCCGAGCCTGCCGGCCTCGCAGATCATCTTCTACTGTGAGGGAGCGGACGACGGCGGCGACCTGGCTTCGACTGTGGTGCAGATCGGCGAGCGCAACACGGTGAAGGCCAACTTCTACGCGCCGAACGGGACGGTCTACCTGCGAGCCAATACGGTGGCGACCGGAGCCTTCATCGGCAAACGGGCGCAGATCGGCGAGCGGGTCGAGTTGACGCTCAAGAGCGCTTTCTAGCCGGCGTGAACCTTCGGCCTGTGGCTGAAGGTAAAAATAAGGCGGAGCGTTGTGCCGTAGGTCTTCCGCAAACTGGTTGGCCTACGGTACACTCTCCGCGCGGTTTTCCCCACACAAACATCAGAAGGGTATCTGGCCAACGCAGTTCCTGGCGAAAGGTTTCTCTTCCAACATCGAGTATGTTCCATCCGCTTCCGTTCAGCGAAATGCCGGGCGCGCCGGCTCGCTGCGCTGCTGGCCTGCTGTCGGCCTGCATTTTGATGACTGGCGGCGCCTGTCCACATCTCAACTGTCGTCCAAAGCGGTTTACCTTGAGAGGAATTCACTATGAACGAAACTAAAAAGGTCATAAGAACGAAGCTCGCTATTGTCGCGACGCTGCTGTTCGCCCTCGCGCTCGCCATCGCGGGCGCGGCGGTTCTCGCCCACGATGAAACCCCCGGCGAGATCGAGGCTTTTCTGCACAATCTCGTCGAAGACGGCGCCATTACCGAAGCGCAGCACGAGAGGATTGATACTCTCTACAAGCAAAACAAACTGGATCAACTGAGAACATATCTGGCGAATCAGGAAAAGAAAGGGCGGCTCTCGCACGACATGCATCTCTACATCAATGCGCTGCTCAAACTCAGCGCTCCGGCCACCGTCCAGGCCGCGGCGGCGTCCAGCTACACCGGCAACGGCAACGTCACCCTGTTGAGCCAGATCAACGTCCAACCGCCGAGTCCTTACTACGGAGACAACAGCTCGACCGGCACGCTCTACAACGGCATCTGGGGCTATGCCACAGGCTCGCGTGAGTACGCCCTGCAGTGCAACAGCTTCGGGTTGCACATCATTGACGTAACCAACACCGCCGCGCCCTTTCGGGTGCAGTACATAGACATGTCGGGTGGCGTCAGCCCGCCCAAAGGGCGAATCTGGCGCGATGTTGACATCAATTACGATCCGGCTTCGGGCAAGACCTACGCTTACATCGGCGCGCAGTCAAGCGGCAACCTGTGGATCGTTGATCTCTCGTACCTGTCCGGCTCGACCCCGCACGGAGTGGACTCCAATCCGATCCCGCCTGCGGGAATCGCCGACCGCGGGCGCACAAACTACGGGCACACCGTGTTCGTCAACGACGACCTCGGCCTTCTGTTTATGAACACGGCCAACAACGGCTCCACGCTCGGCTGCCAGATCTTCGACCTGGTGGCGAATCCCTTCAATCCGCCCTTGATCGCGAGTTGGAGCGGCAGCGGGCGCGACTGCCACGACAGCTACGCGCGGGCCAACGTGCCGGGTTCCGGCGGCAAGGATTTGCTTTATTCGGGGGATGGCTACGCGACCCGCTACCGCGTCATTGACATCACCAACGTCCGCACTACTGGCACGACAACCCTTCTGGGCGAGTCGGCTCCGGTGTCCGGCATCTACGCCCACAGCAACTGGCCCACCGAAGACTCGCAATACCTCTATGCTTTTGAGGAGTTCAACGTCCGCGACATCGGCGTCTACGACATCTCGAACCCGGCCAGCCCGACGCAGGTGAACAGCTTCCAGTGGTCGGGCGATGCGACGGCGAATTCCCGCATTCACAACGGGCAGGTGCGCGGCAAGTATCTGCTGACGGCCTACTACGAGGCCGGCTTACGTGTGTTCGACATCTCGAACCCGGCCAACCCGGTGGAGGTCGGGAAATACGAAACCTGGCGCGATCCGGACGGCGACGGCACGTTCAACAAGACGATCACCGGCAACTACAACGGCGCCTGGAACGTTCACGTCTTCCTGCCTTCGGGCAACGTGTTGTTGTCCGACATGAAGTCGGGCACATTCATCTTCCGCGTTGACCCCGTGGCCCTGCCTGACGGCGTCAGCGGGCTTGGCGCCACGCCGGGCAACGGGCAGGTCAACCTCAACTGGTCGGCCGCAAACGGCGCCACCGGCTACACCATCCGCCGCGCCACGACTACTGGCGGCCCGTATACAACGATCAAAACCAATCTTGTCGGGACGAGCTATACCGACACCGGACTGACAAACGGCGTGACTTACTACTACGTCGTGTCGGGAACCAACGCCGAAGGCGAGGGCGCTTTCTCGAATGAGGCGTCCGCAACGCCGGCGCCGCCGACATTAGCCACCACCACCACGTTGAGTTCGGCTCCGAATCCCTCCGTCACCGGACAATCGGTCACCTTCACGGCCACCGTCACTTCCAATCCGCCCGGCGGCGGCACTCCGACGGGCAGCGTTACGTTCACCGAGGGAGCCACGACGCTGGCGTCTGGGGTGGCCGTCAACGGCTCCGGCCAGGCGTCGTTCAGCACCTCGACGCTGACGGCAGGCAGCCACGTCGTCACCGCCGCTTTCACCGGGACGGGCAATTGGCAGAACAGCAGCGGCAACAACAGCGCAGCGCCGCAGGTGGTCAACACGCAGGTGACCTTCACGTCCGTGGCGGCGGATGACGGTTGGGCGCTCGAATCGAGCGAGACCTCGAACGCCGGCGGCTCAATTGACTCTACCGCCAGCAATACCAGTTCTCTGCGGGTGGGCGACAACAACCAGAGGAGGCAATACAAGACGATCGTCTCGTTCGACACCGCGTCGATCCCCGACGGGGCGACCATCCTCTCGGTGACGCTGAGGCTGCGTCGCGGCACGGTCGCGGGTACCAACCCCTTCACTACCTTCGGTACCTGCTGGGTTGACGTGGAGGGGGGCAGCGGCTTCTCCGGCTCAGCGACGCTGCAGACCGGCGACTTCCAGGCCTCGGCGACCGCCGTACAGTCGGCCAGCCTGAGCAACGCCGCCAACAACCTCGACTGGTCGGAGGGAACTTTGAACGCCGCCGGACTGGCGGCGCTCAACAAGACGGGGAAGACGCAGTTGCGCGTCTACTTCACCCTCGACGATAACAACAACTCGACCAGCGACTACATCGGATACTACTCCGGCAACAACGGGACGTCGGCCAACCGCCCGCAACTTGTCGTGGTTTATCAATAAGCGGTCAGGCAGAAATTTTGAGGTACTTTCATTTTCCATTGTTCATTTGTCATTGTTCATTTGTCATTGCCGAAGATGCGCCACTCTCCAATGACAAATAGCAAATGACAAATGAACAATGAACAATACCCTGCGGCGCGGGTGAGGTATTAAGGCTTGGCAGGCCGAACCTAACCGCGTCATAATGCGCGCGTATGGCCCTCCAGGAAAAATATCTCAACCCATTTACCGATTTCGGCTTCAAGAAGCTGTTTGGCAGCGAGCCGAACAAAGAGCTATTGATTGATTTCCTCAACCAGTTGCTGCCGCCGCAGCACCAGATTCAGGACCTGACCTACGCGCGCAGCGAAATGCTCGGCGACACCAAGCTGGATCGCGGCGCCGTCTTCGACATTTACTGCGTCAGCCCGAGCGGCGAACGCTTCATCGTCGAGATGCAGAAAGCCAAACAGCTTTACTTCAAAGATCGCAGCGTCTTTTACGCGACCTGGCCGATCCGGGAACAGGCCCAGCGCGGCAATGATTGGGATTTCAAACTGTCGGCGGTCTATCTGGTGGGCATTCTGGATTTCGTCTTTGCCGAGGACAAGGACGACACCGAAGTCTGCCATCGCGTGCAGTTGAAGGATCAGGTCAACCGCGTCTTCTACGACAAGCTGATGCTCATCTACCTGGAGATGCCCAAGTTTCAGAAGACTGAAGACGAATTGGAAACGACTTTTGACAAGTGGCTCTACGTGCTCAAACACCTGCCCCACCTGACCGGCCGGCCCGCGAAACTGCAGGAGCGTGTTTTCAGCAAGTTGCTCGAGGCGGCGGAGATCGGCAAGTTCAATCGCGAAGAGTTGGCGGAATATGAAAACAGCCTCAAGCATTACCGCGATATGAAGAACGTGATTGGCACGGCGGCGATTGAAGGCGAGGCAAGAGGTGAACATAAAAAAGCCATCGAAGTGGCGCACAACTTATTACAAGAAAACCTTCCGCTAGGCCTCATCGCCAAGGTGACAGGCTTGAGCGAAGAAGAGATTGCAGCTTTGCAGGAATAACGATTTACCCAAACAGATGTTCAAACAGATTGCCGAAGCGGCCGATTATCACTTCCGGGAGATGACGAGATACGAATCGTATCTGAAGCATTACCGTGACCTGAAAAACGTAGTCGCCACTGCCAGGATGGAAGGCCGGCAGCGCGGCTTGGAAGAGGGACGGGAAGAGGCTCTCAAAATTTCCTTTCCCCTCGAACATCGCAATGAACGGAATTAGGTCCGTGAATACCCGCTATTTCATCTGCTGGCTGGCGGCCTGCGCGCTGGCGATAAGCCGGATTGTCTCAGACGGCGCGCTCGCGCAGGAGGCTCCGATGTTTCAAGTCAAGACGGAAGGCGACGGCGCCGACGCAGCGATCAGTGTCGAGGCCAAGGTCGTTGTGCTGGACATCCGCAGCCGCAGCGGCATCGGGCGAGCGACGGTCGAGCGCGTGTCGGGGCCGCCGCCCGAAAAGATCGTCGTGCGACTGCGCCTGAAAGGGCTGGAAGAGTTTCGATTGGCGTACGATCGGACGGTGATTACCGCGCGAGTGTCGAGCAGCAACAGCCGCAACATTGTCCAAAGCGTTGATCCGCCCGGCGGCGACGAACGCCCAATCACGCCGGACAGCCCGTTCTGGATGGAGGTCAAGATCGTTTCCGATCAGGCCGCGCCCCGTATTCCGCTCGAACAAGGGCATTTTGAGATCACGCTGCCGAAAGATGTCCTCGGCAAAGGACGCCGGTCTTTCTCGATTCGATGGATTGATTTCTACCGTTGAGCAGGCGGGCCGAATCGCGGGCCGCCATTCTTACCAGCTCGCGAAGCGTGCCGGTAATTTCATCAACAACTGACTTCCGCAGGAGATCTGCCGCCCCACAGCCGGTCTGTTGCGCCAATCTATTTCAACAAAAATGAGGAGACTCCCAATGAAACTGAACAAGCGAATTTCGTATTGCGCATTGGCAGTCGTGGTGATGGGTCTGCTGGGATTGACCTTGTACTCAGCCACCGCGAAGACCAAACCGGGCGCCGCCGCGCGCAACCAGCAGGCGGATAAGACGCCCGTTTACATCGTCCGCAACATTCACGACGCGCGGACTCGTTCGACCATCGCCCGCACGGGCGCGAACATCCTCGAAGTCGGCCACGATTACGTGCTGGTCGAAGCGACCGATCAGGAGAGGAGAGCGATTGAACGACTCGGCCTGGACATCGGGAAGATGACCGAGCCTGAGGTGACGATGCTCTTCCCGCCGGCGGACTCGGACTACCACGATTACGCCGAGATGCTCACCGAGATTCAACAGGCGGCGGCCGACCACCCAACGATCTTCCAACTCTTCAGCCTCGGCCAATCTTACGAAGGGCGCGAGATCTGGGCGGGCAAGATTTCCGACAACGTGACGCTGGACGAAGACGAGCCGGAAATTTTGTTCACGCATCACCAGCACGCGCGCGAGCATCTGACGGTGGAGATGGCGCTCTACACGCTCAAGATGTTGACCGACGAATATGGCGTGACGCAGCAGATCACCGACCTGGTTAACTCGCGCGAAGTCTGGATGGTCTTCGACGTGAACCCGGACGGCGGCGAGTACGACCACGCCACTGGCGTGTACCGGTCGTGGCGCAAGAACCGGCAGCCGAACTCCGGGTCGTCATACGTCGGCACAGACTTGAATCGCAATTGGGACTATCGCTGGGGATGTTGCGGCGGCAGCAGCGGCTCGTTCAGCAGCGAAACCTATCGCGGAGCCTCGCCATTCTCGGCGCCGGAAACAAACGTCATCCGCAACTTCGTCAACAGCCGCGTAATCAATGGCAAGCAGCAGATCACGGTCTCGATTGACTTCCACACCTACAGCGAACTGATCCTCTGGCCGCTCGGTTACACCTATACCGACGTGCCCGCCGATATGAGACAGGACGACCGCGACACGCTGGTGGCGATGGGCCAGGCGATGGCCGCGACCAACGCTTACACGCCGGAGCAATCTAGCGACCTCTACATCACCGACGGCACGATCATTGACTGGCTCTACGGCGCGCACGGCATTCTGGCCTACACCTTCGAGATGTACCCGAAGACCTCGAATCCTGGCTTCTATCCCGGAGACGAGATCATCCCGGCGGAGACCGCGCGCAACCGCGCCTCGGTTCTGTATTTGCTCGACAAGGCCGGCTGTCCGTACAGCGTGATCAACAAGCAGGCGCAGTACTGCTCGGTCACGACCACTGGCTGGCACAGCCCGTCGGCGAACGCGGCGGTGACCAGCGGGGCTGGCGATAACAACGGCTTCGAGGTCAACGCGGCCAACGCCAATGCCGACGACAACCTCTACGCGGTGGACAACAACAGCGGCACGAACACCAGCACCTCTTGCACCGCGACCACCAAAGACCGGCACCGCTTCCAAAACTATGGCATCAGCATCCCCGGCAGCGCCGTGATTCAGGGGATCGAACTCCGGCTGAACTCGAAGGTGGACAGCACGAGCGGCTCGCCACGCTTCTGCGTGCAGTTGTCGTGGGACGGCGGCGTGACGTGGACGGCGACCAAAACCTCCGCGACGCTCGCAACGGTTGAGACAACGTACATTCTCGGCGGAGTGGTGGACACGTGGGGACGGACGTGGAGCGCCAGCGATTTCAACGACGCGAACTTCCGGGTGCGGCTGACGAGCGTGGCCAGCAATAACTCGCGCGACTTTTCGCTCGATTGGGTGGCGGTGCGGGTGAGGTATCTACCCTGAGCTTCGGGCTGACGATTTATCGCCTGATAAGCATTGCTTATCAGGCGATAAAAACTGTGACTGGACAAACCAACTGATAAACTGTATTTTCCGTGGCCACTGATTCTATCTAAACCTTCTTCACCTGAATTGCCGTTCGACGTTGATGATTCGGAAGGGAATTGAAACCGAATCCGCGTTGAAGCTTAGGTCGAAGACGAATTTATATTTTGGAGTTTGATTTTCGGATGTCGAAGCGGAGTTTGAAAAAAGTCGCAATCGTACGGGCGCAGCAGCAGGCCGCGTCCGACCGCATTGCCGTCGCAACTGTCGTAGCCATCGCGGCTAAACGAATGAAACTCACTGGCGGCTGAAGGTGAAACCGAAGATGAGACAGGCTCACAGACAAAGCCCCAGCGAGATAAACCAAACTCGCTGGGGCTTTTAGTTTGTCATCACCATTTTTCATCGGGTGAATCTTATGTGTTGATGTTTTGCAATGGGATCGGAGGATCAACCCCACAACCAACACCGGGCTAAAAACTATGACACTACTGGAACTGTTGGGAATCGAAGAGGAACGCGGCGCTTGCGCGATCATCGCCTGCGTCAAACGCGACGGACGCGCTTCGCACGGCAACGTTAAACGCACGCTTGAAGCTCTGACCAAGATGGGCCACCGCACGGGCGAGATCGCCGGTGAAGGCGACGGCGCGGGCATCCAGACCGACATCCCGCGCGAAATCTGGCAGAGCCATTTGGAATCAAAAGGCTTGATCGGCGAGACTGTCAATCATCCTTATTTCACTGTCACCCACCTGCTGCTTCCCGCCGCCGATCGCGAAAACCATGACGACATCAAACGCCGCGCGGTGGAGATTTTCGAGTCGGGTGGGATGGAGATCGTGCTTGAACAGGACGCGCAGGTCCGCCACGAAATGCTCGGCCCGTTGGGGCGGGCCAACGAACCGCGCTTCTGGCAAATCGCCGCCATCCCGCGCGCTGCGCGCCGGATGGGGAACCGCGAAACGTTCCACATCCACCTGGCGCTCGAACGCGAACTGCCAGTCCACGTCGCTTCCCTGAGCCACACCAGCGTCGTTTACAAAGTTCGCGGCGACGCCGAAGCCTTGCGGCGTTACTTCCCGGAGCTTTCCAAGCCCGAATTCAAATCGGCGATCACGCTCGGCCACGGGCGTTATTCGACCAACACCAACTCCGCCGCCGAAAAAGCCCAGATGTTTTCCACGCTCGGTCACAACGGCGAGATCAATTCGATTGACCGTTTGACGCGCGAAGCCGTCGCGCTGGGTTTTCAACTGCCTGCGAGCGCGAGCGATTCGCAGATTCTGGATCGGGTGGTCGAATGCCTGATGTTCAATTACGGCCTGACGCTGATGGAAACGATTGAGATTCTGTTCCCGCCTGTTTGGAGCGAGAGCGAGAAATACGACACGCCGCTCAAGCCTTTCCACCGCTACTTCCGCCGCGCGTTCGGTTCGCTGGCGCAAGGGCCGGCGGCGATCATCGCGCGTGAAGGCGACGAAGTGGTCTTCAGTTGCGACGCGCTCGGACTTCGCCCGCTGTGGTTTGGCAAGACCGAGAAAGAATATTTCGCTTCGTCGGAAAAAGGCGTCGTGCCGCTGGAAGCGATGGCCGAAGACCCACGGCCACTGGCTCCGGGCGAGAAGATGGGGCTGTTGCTCAAACGCGATCACAAAGTCGAGGTCTTCGAGCACCAGGAGATGCATCAGCGCATCTTCGACATGGCTTCGGAGCGATACGATTTCCACCGGCTCAACGAAGTCACGTTGTCGTCGAGCCTCTTCTCGTTCAACTTCGACGACGAGGAAGAGAAGGCCGAAGCGCCGCAGGTCGAGAACGAATCGCCTGAGGACGCGCTGGCCATCGAAGAAGAAAGGAAAGAGCGCGCGATCAAAATCGAGCGCACGCTGGCCGCGACCGACGCGCTGGCGGCGATGGGCTGGACGAAGGAAGAAGTCGACAACCTGATGACGATGGTCACGGGCAAAGACCCATTGAGCGGACTCGGATACGACGGCCCGCTCGCCGCGTTCTCGAAAGTCCGGCGCAATCTGTCGGATTATTTCCACGAACGGGTGGCGGTGGTCACCAATCCAGCGATTGACCGTGTGCGTGAAGGCGACCATTTCTCCGTTCGAGTGTTTCTGGGCCATCGTCCGTCGTTGGCCCCTGGCGGTTCGGTGAAGCAGCAGATCGAATTGCGATCGCCGATCCTGATGGGCGGCGGCGGCAATGACCACGACTTCCAGGCGGCGCACGTGGCCGTCGCGCAGGAATTCGGCACGTGTCTGATTGACGACATCGCGCGCGAATTCAGCGAGAGCGTGGAATTGGGCGCCAATCCGTTTTCAGCCGAGGCGCGGTTGAAACAATTGCGTGGCGCGTTGGGCGAGACGATGACTGGTCTGGTCGCCCGCACGATTGACATCACTTACGACGAGAGCGAGACGCTGACCGAAGCGTTGGAGCGGGTCAAGCGGGAAGCGCGCGAAGCCGTCGCTGCGGGTGTGACGCTGCTCATCCTCGACGATTCGCGCGGCTATGAATCCCACGAACTCTTCATTGACGCCCATCTGGCGCTGGCTGCGGTTGACCAGGCGCTCAACGCTCCCATCGAACTGTCCGTCTCCGGCTGCGCCGTCACGTCCGACATCATCAGCGGATTCGGCGATGACAACCAGGAGCAAAACGATGGCGAGAGTTTGCGGCGCCGGTGCAGCATCGTTTTGAAATCGGGCCAGATTCGCAACCTCCACGACCTCTGCTTCGCGCTGGGTTGCGGCGCCGACGCCATCAATCCTTACGCGATGTATGAGGTCGCGTTGCGCGACGCGGTTGACACGGAAAGCGCGAGACAGGCGCTGCGCAACCTCTTCGTGATGCAGCACACCGGCATCGAGAAGGTGATGTCAACGATGGGCGTTCACGAAGTTGACGGTTACGGACGCTTGTTCGCCTCGATCGGGCTGTCGAATGAAATCGCCAATCTCTTCGGCATCAAAAACTACTGCGGTTCGGATCACGCCGGGTTGACGCTCGAAAGGCTCGATCAGGAACTCCGAGATCGTCTCGTTTCGCGCAAAGAGCAGGCGAAGAAAGGCGCGGCGAAACTCAGCGGCACCGCCGGGTTGCTGCGCGAATACCGCCGCCAGCCTTACGTCTGGAGCGCGGCGGGCAAAGTCGCGCGCAAGGAAGAACGCTACGACAACTTCCTCCGCAAGCTGGCCGAGATCGAAGAGACGACGCCCGTCTCGCTCCGACACCTGCTGGATTTGCAGGAACGCTCAATCGTCACGCGCAACCTGGCCGACACGAAGATCGGCAATCACAGCGCGCCTATCTTCATCGCCGCAATGTCATTCGGCTCGCAGGGCGAGATCACTTTCCGCGCCTACGCCGAAGCCGCGAAGCGTTTGAAGATCGTGGCGATGAACGGCGAAGGCGGCGAAATCCCGGATATGATGGGCAAGTACAAAGAGCATCGCGGCCAGCAGGTGGCGTCGGGCCGCTTCGGCGTCAACATCCACTTGCTGAATTGCGCCGACTTCATCGAGATCAAGATCGGCCAGGGCGCGAAACCCGGCGAAGGCGGCCACCTGCCGGGAATGAAAGTCACGGAGCTGATCGCCAAAACGCGCCACACGCCGCGCGGCATTGATCTGCTCTCGCCGTCGAACAACCACGACATCTACTCGATTGAAGACCTGGCGCAAGTCATCGCTGAGCTGAAGACCGCGAACCCGCACGCGAAGGTCTCGGTCAAGATTCCGGCAGTGCCGTTCATCGGCCCGATTGCCACAGGCATTGCCAAAGCGCGCGCCGACATTATCGCCATCAGCGGTTACGACGGCGGCACCGGCGCCGCGCGCAAACATGCGCTGCGCCACGTCGGGATGCCGGTCGAGATTGGCGTCAAAGAAGCTCATCGCGCGCTGCTCAAAGCCGGTTTGCGTGATCGCGTCGAAGTCTGGGCCGACGGCGGGATCAAATCGGGCGCGGACGTGATCAAGTTGATGCTGCTCGGCGCGAACCGAGTCGGTTTCGGCACGATGGCGATGGCGGCGGTGGGCTGCACCAGTTGCCGCGAATGCAACCAGGGCACCTGCCACGTCGGCATCACCGCTCACCACCCGACGGTCGAAAAGGCGCAGGAGGCGGGCCTGAAGAAATACACGCCGCGCGATTACGACAAATCGGTTGATGGTCTGGTGAACTTCTTCAAAGAGGTCATCAACGAGGTCGGCATCTGGACGATGCGCCTGGGTTTCCATCGCACGCAGGAACTGGTCGGTCGTTCCGATCTGATGAAACAGACGCGCGAACGCGAGCTGATTGATCTGGATTACCTGCTCAAAGGCGTCGAGGTCACAGAAAATTACGAGCCTGAAAAGCTGAGCGAAGATCACATCGGACGCGCCTACCGCCCGCGCACGTCTCTGACCAAGATCGTTTCGGACGAAATCTACGGCCTGATCGAGCACGGCAAATCCATCGCCATCTTCGAGGACGACAAGGTCACGTCGGTTGACCGCAGCCTGGGCACGCACCTGTCGGGCAAGCTGGCGCGCGAACAATCGCGCGGCAAGCTGCCTGCGCATTTCAAACGCGCGATGCTCCATTTCACCGAAGGCTCGATTTCGGGCAACGGGCTGGGCGCTTACAACATTGAAGGCGTCGACATCATCGTCGAAGGCGGCGTGCAGGACAGCGCGGCCAAATCGAGTTGCGGTGGCGTGATTGCGATCTTGAAAGGCATGAACCACGATGGCATCCGCTTCGACGGCTCGGTCGGCAAATGCTTCGGTTACGGCGCGCAGGGCGGGACGCTGATCGTGCAGGGCGACGCCGATTCGCGCGCGGGCATCCGGTTGTCCGGCGCCGACCTGATCATCGCAGGCAAGTTGCGCGGGCCACTCACGGACGAACTGGGTTGCATCGCGTCGCGGGCGAACATCAAAGGCTTCGCGTTCGAGTACATGACCAGCGGACGTGGAATGGTGCTGGGCGATCCGGGGCCATGGCTCTGTTCGGGGATGACGGGCGGAGTCGTTTACCTGAAGCTGGACGAAGAGATGGGGCTGGATGTCGAGGCGCTGCGACGCCGGCTGGCCAAAGGCGCAGAGGTAGTGATCGAATCTGTCGCAGACGACGATGAAAAGAACATCCGCGAAATGCTCACGCGCTACATTGACGTGCTGGGCCAACGCGAGCAGAAAGAAGAAGCGGAAGCGATGCGGCGGTTGCTGCGCGATTGGCGAGGCAGTTTTGTGAAGGCCGTGCCGAAGAGGAAGTGAGGGCGAGACGAAAACTTTCATCGCTGCGGTCACTGAGGCAGGCTTGGCGTATGAGTGCTGAGTGATTAGACTGTGCGACAGAAAGTCGAGCACTGAGGAGTAAGGTTATGTCAACCAGAAGCACAGTCATTCAAGTCGAGCCGGATCTGGCGGAAGCCTTTAACGCCGCGCCGAAGCAGGAGCAGGAACGGGCCAAGTCCGCCATGCGAAGCGCGTTGAAGCTTGTTCCCTTTCCTAAAGAGCAAGCTCAGCGCCTCTCGAAAAAGGAGACAGAGCTTTTTCTCAAGATCAACCGCACTCTAACCGAGGATCAGCGGCGGCGATATGACCAACTGACTGAGAAAAGACTTGATGGGACTTTGACCAAGAGAGAGCGCAAGGAGTTGGAGGAGTTGATCCTGGAGATTGAGCGAATGGGAGTGGAACGGTTACGGGCGGTGATCGAATTGGCGCGGCTACGCAAAGTCGCGCCCGACCGGTTGATCAAGCAATTGGAGATAGATTCACTTGTCAGCATCCCATAAAGGAAGGTCCAGCCGGCTTCGAAAACGACCGACGGCGGCGCAAAGGCGAGCAGTCGAGAGGAAGGCTGGAGGTCTTTGCGAATACTGCCGCTGCATCCGGCGATATATTCCACAGCCCTTCAATGTCGAGCATATCATTCCGGTCACGCGCGGTGGCAGAACAATACTGATCAATCTGGCGTGGGCCTGCGCCGGTTGCAACTTATACAAATACAATAAGGTCATGGGAGTTGATCCGCTGACGGGCAGGAGAGCGCGATTGTTCAATCCCCGGCGCCAGCGATGGCCGGATCACTTTGCCTGGAGCGGAGATACGACTTTGATGGTTGGTTTGACTTCGACCGGTCGCGCCACAATCGAGACGCTTCGGCTGAATCGTGAGGAGTTGATTAATTTCAGAGAGGCGTTTCACATTCTGAAACTCCATCCGCCAGAGTAAGGATTGTCGCTGCGCAGAAGAAGTGAAGCTTGGCGTGGGCGGTCGTGGGTGGTTAGACTGTGGTTGAAAAAGTCTGACGCCGTAGGAGTGAAGCAATGTCAACCAGAAGCGCAACTATCATCATTGACGCCAAACTGGCAGCCGATTACAACGCGGCGCCAAAAACGAGAAAGAAGAAGGCTCTGTCGGCGATGCGCCAGGCATTGCGAACTGAGAAAGAGCGCAAGGCCGAGGTTCCACGTCTGTCGAAAAGAGAGACCCAGTTGTTCCTCAGAATCAATCGTGGCTTGTCCGAAGAACAGAGGCGGCGGATGGAGGAATTGAATGAAAAGGTCGAGGAATCAACGATAACGGACGAAGAACATGCCGAGTTGCTACGGTTGGCGGAGGTGGCGGAGCGCATCTCAGTTGACCGTTTGCGCGCAGTTATTGATCTGGCGAAGTTGCGCAAGGTCTCTCCCGAAGCGTTAATGAAGCAGCTTGAGATGTAGCCTCAGTCTTATGGACGAAAGCATTTCGCCTGCCCTAAAAGAAGCTGTCATCAGAAGAGCCGGAGGGCGCTGTGAATATTGCCGCAGCCCGGCGCGCTATTCCCTTGGGCCATTCACTATTGATCACATTATTCCGAAGGCGCGTGGCGGAAAGACTCGTCTCGACAATCTGGCGTTTGCCTGTTCCAGGTGTAACGGTCACAAACACGCCAAAATCAAAGCGACAGATCCAATGACTGGCAAGCTGGTCCGGCTCTTCAATCCCCGCCGGCAGCGTTGGGAGGAACACTTTGCCTGATTTTGATGAATGGGTTGGCAAGAGCGACGCTGGGTGGTTAGACTGTGCAGCGAGAAATCAAACGCTGAGGAGTTTAGTTATGTCATCGAGAACAGCAGCGATCATGGTTGACGCCGGTCTGGCGGCTGCCTACAACTCGGCGCCCAAAACGAAACAGAAGAAGGTGTTGTCGGCTATGCGCAGCATTTTGCAAGAGTCGAAGCCGGGCAAAATCAAAGTTCCGCGTCTGTCAAAAAAAGAGACCGAGCTTTTTCTGCGGATCAATCGCACCCTGCCGCCGGAAAAACAGGAGCGTTACGATGAACTCAGACAGAAAAGAGAAGACGAAACCTTGACTGAAAGCGAACACGCAGAGTTGCTGAAGTTCGTGGATGAGCTGATGACGATCTGGACCGATAGATTGCAAGCGGTGGTTGATCTCGCCAAGTTGCGTCGAATCTCGCCGCGCGAATTGATGAAGCAGTTGGGCATTGAACCCCGCGCCTATGCCGGCTGATCGAGTTACCACAGAGCTAAGAAGATTGGTGTTTGCGCGCGCCAAAGGGCGGTGTGAATACTGTCACACCCCCGAAGGTTATGTACCCGGCTCGTTTGAGGTGGAGCACATCGTTCCCAGATCAAAAGGCGGCCAGACCATACTCAGCAATCTGGCCCTTTCCTGCCCGGCCTGCAATAGTCACAAATTCAATAAGCTTGGAGCCTTTGATCCGCTCAGCCAGAAGTTCGTTCGGCTATTTAATCCTCGAAGGCAGCGGTGGACGACTCACTTCGAGTGGAGCGACGACTTTACACGGATCGTCGGCTTAACGCCTATCGGGCGGGCAACAGTGGAAGCGCTTTGGATGAACCAGGACAAGATGGTCAATCTGCGGCGCCTTCTGATTCTCGCCGGATTACATCCACCGCAAGAAGAACGCTGATGGCAAAGCTGATCTACTTCGCCCTTCTTTCCCCTCTCCTGGCTGCTTCATTGGGAGGTTTGGTCTATTACCTCCTGGCGATTGTGGCCACGCGCAAGCTGCGAAAGTCGCGCACAACTACTTTGCCAGAAACTGTGGGCTTTCCTGCGATTTCCTTGCTCAAACCGTTGCGCGGCGCAGACCCCGATCTGGAGCGTCACCTGGAGAGCTTCTTCCTTCAAGATTACCCATCCTTTGAAATCCTCTTCGCGGTCAGGCAACAGACCGACCCGGCAGTGGTGGTCGTCGAGCGGTTGAAGGCGCGTTACCCGAATGTTCCAACGCGCGTGATTTTCACGGGCGAGCCGCCATACGCGAACGCCAAGGTCTACAGCATGGAAAAAATGGGCGAGGTGGCCAACGCCGGCATCATGGTCATCACCGACAGCGACACCTCGGTCAGCCCGGATTACCTGAAGCATATAGCTGCGGCTTTTGCGCCATCGGATGTCGGCGCAGTGACGAACCTCTATCGCGGCGTCAGCGGCGCCGATTTGTGGTCAGAGCTTGAAGCGTTGGGGATGAGCACAGAGTTTATGGCCGGCGTGGTGGTGGCTTGGCGCCTGGAAGGGATGAAGTTCACGCTCGGACCTTCGATGGCCATCCGGCGCGATTGCCTGCGCGCGATCGGCGGATTCGCGGCGATGGCCGATTACCTGGCCGATGATTTTGTGTTGGGGCATTGGTCAGTGGAAGCCGGTTATCGGGTCGCGCTCTCAACGCACGTGATCAACCATCATGCGACGGCGTTGGGTTTCACCAAGAGCTTCAAACACCGGCTGCGTTGGAATCGCAGTTCACGGTTTTCGCGTCCATCAGGTTATCTAGGTCAAGGCTTCACTTACGGCTTGGCTTGGGCGTTGCTGCTCTTTCTCGCCGCGCCATTTTGGTGGAGCGGCGCGTTGCTGCTGGCGGTTTTCGCGGCGCGGATGTGGCTTACATTTGAGTTGGCGACGCGGTTGCTCGGCGACCGGGATGCGCTTCGGCGGTTCTGGCTGATCCCGTTGCAGGATTTGCTCAGCCTGGCCACTTGGGTTGGCGGCTTTCTGGGGCGCGAGATCATCTGGCGTAATGAACGGTACCGTTTGCTCAAAGGCGGACGGTTTGCGCCAATCACACCTCGCCGGATGAGTTAAAGTGAGTTTGGTAACACACACTGGGCTCACTTGCCTGTAATCTTGAAGATCAGGTAGCGAAGATAGAGCCATACGGAATTGATGTATGTGAGGGTAGCGGCGAAACCGCGTTTGTCGAGAATTTCATTGATTTGTTTGCTTGATAATCGAGAGGGCTCTGGTTGATTGTCTTTGGGCTTGCCATATGTAATCCCTTTGATCGTGATTCTTTTAGGGTCGTTTTTCCCCGATCCTCCCAACGTCCCATCCGGATTCAAGTATCTGTGAACTTCGAGAACAGTATCCCCATTTTTATCAATGCAAAGCACGTATTGCGATCTTGTTCCTGCGGTAGTGTTTCGGAGCGTTTTCGCTTTCTCCTCCCCAATGATCTTTTCATAATCGACTACTTCCTGAAACTCCCCTTTTTCAAATCTTGCCTTAAATTCGCTTTCATTATATAAACGCCGCACGTCCCATTCGGATATGCGATAATTTGTTTTGGAGCGGCGTGACATGTTTAGCGAATCTGAAATCCGAGACCAGATAAATCAGTACTTGGCTGATGAGCAGTCTTTCGAGGAGTTTGAGGACTGGCTCGTAGAGCAAAGTCGCGTTCGTTACCTGGACAATTCACCAGCAATCAGAAACATGGTCGGTGAAATAAGATATTTGATGTTTGAAGCGATAGAAGGCGAAATTGACGAAAACATCTTTAAGAGCAGGCTCCGCGAGCTTGTTGGTCGTTCCGAAAACTACATGATGTTCGAACAGCCAGCGCGGGGGATCATACCTCGATATGCTTCCGCATCTCAGACCTATATTGCTAATCTGGCTCCCGCACGTATTCCACTCGAAGTGGAATACGTGTAATCACCTCGTCATCAAGCAGAACATCAACCCAGTACAACCCTTCTTCCTTTGGTTGCAGCGCTATATTTACAATTAAGTTCACGCCGTTCTCGTCCCCCTTGAAGACGGCCTCATGTGATTGGACTGTCGATAGTAACTCGCCCTTTGGATTGCAAAGACGCAATTGGATGGTTCGTTTGCCACGTGCGGGGCCGGATTTGAAGGCAATTATGGCCGAAAGCATCATGAAAGGTAGCTCTGGAATCTTTTCAGACGCCTCTGCCCCTTTGGCGGTAATAATCAATTTGTCTACGAAGCGAATACCGCTGATGACGCCACCTTTCTCTTGCAAAGCGCGCTCACAGAGCGCGGCTATAGACAGATATGGCTTTTCTTTATTTTCGGTCATAGCTTCAGACCTCAAGGCTTCTTTATTCGTCTTCCGCTCGTCTTTCGCGCGCATTCTTCCAGGTCTTAGTCTAATGAGTCAAGTATGTCATTGCTGCAATTTTCTCAAGGCCGATTGCTGTAAACCGATTTTTCCCCGGCGGCGGCGATTCGGAACATTTCGCTGTTCACTGCGCTTTTCACCCTGCCAAAATCCCGGTCGTGTGTGAAGAGGAAGACGCGCTGCGCGCCTCGCCACAATTGCGCAATCTCGCTGTCGCCGATGAAAACCTGCGGCGCGTCCGGGTAATAAGACCCGAATTCCAACCCCGTCATCCTGCCGTTCAGCAGCAGCACTTTCTGTGGCAAATAAAAACCGATGCTCGATCCGCCTTGGTATTCGCCGTTGATGACCACAACGTCGCCCGGCGCGAGCCGCTGTTTGATTTTCATCGCCAGTGGCTTGGAGGAGAGGTAAGGGTCAAAAACTCCGAGCGCCATGTGCGCGAAGTAGATGAAGCAGGCGATGGTCACGGCGGTCAACAGCGAAGCGTGCAGCAGTTTTCGCTTCAGTCGCAGAATAAACGCCATCACGAATCCGATGGCCAACGAAACCGCTGCGCCTGCGGCTGGCGTCCGCAAAACGGCGAAGGCTTCCACCGTCAGATCGGACATATGACCGAGCGCCAGCTTATAATTCTCTGGATTGTGCGTCAGCGCCTCAGAAATATCGGCGGCGGGCGTGACGTTTCGCGAAACCCAGAGCAGATAGCCGAGCACTGCGCCAGCCACACTGCCTATAAATGCCAGCAGTCCTTGTCCGGCGATCGTCCAGCGCGACTTCTCATTCTCGCCTCGCGCCAGCCCCGCGCCAGCCAATAAAGTCAGCGCCGGAAACGCCGGGAACGTGTAATACTCCTGCCGCGTCGAAAAAGAGAAGAAGCCGATCACCACTAACGCCCACAGCCACGCGAAGAGCCTCAACTGGTTTTCGCGTTCAATTGGCCGCCACAAATCGCGCGCGCGGCGCCAAGCCAGCGGCAAGAACACGCTGAAGGGGAACAGCCACACCAGGTGCAACAGCCAGAATGAAGCGATCGGTACAGTGTCGTAATCAGCCGGATAACGCTGGCCCAGGTAGCGCAGGAAGTGCTCGTTGATGAAATAGAACCAGAAGAATTTGTCGTTTCGCCAGATGGCGAGCAAGTGCCACGGCGCGGCGATGAGCAGAAACAACAACGAGCCGCTGACCGGGCGCATCTGCCAAAGCCGCCGCCAGCCGTTGGTCATCAGCACGAAGACGAACAGCACGGCGCACGGGAAGACAATCCCGATCAACCCTTTGGTCAACACCGCCACCGCCATACAAGCGTAAAAAATATAGGCCCAGCGCGCGTCGAGTTCGCCGAAATAGACTTTGAGGAAGAAATAGAACGCGACGGTCAGGAAGAAGGAGATAATGACCTCCGGAATCATAATGCGGGTGAACAAGTAGACTCCGAGGCCAGTGCAAATCGCCAAGCCTGAGTAGAAGCCTGCGCGCGCGCCGCCCATCCATCGTCCGAAGTAGTAAACCGCCGCCACCAGCAACATCGCGCCAAGCGCCAGCGGCAGTCGAGTAGCGAATTCCGTGAAGCCGAAGATTTTGTACGACAGCGCGGTCGCCCAATACAACAGCGGGGCTTTTTCCAGATACCGAACGCCGTTGATGTGCAGCGTCACCCAATCGTCGCGCTCGACGATTTCGCGCGCAGCCTCGGCGTGCGCGGCGTCAGCGTCATCCTGCAAAGAAGGGTTCCAGGCGCTACCGACGTAAATCAACGCGGTCAGCATGAGAAGAAGAAATAAATGCGTTCGTGGATGGAGTTTGTCGAAAGCGGAGTGAAAAGTATTGTTGTTCATTCAGCAGAGAGAATACGGAACAAACGGAAATAACGGAACAGACGGAGAAGAATGAACCCGAGACTTTCCGTTTGTTCTGTTATTTCCGTTTGTTCCGTATTCTTTCCGGGTTTTAGAAGATCAGGTCAAAGTCCACCCGGAAGCGCCGCTTGTTCTGACCAAAGAACAGGCCGAACTGCGGGTCGGCGATGTTGTTGTGTATCGCCGGTGGATTGAAGTGATTGGTCAGGTTGTAGAAGCTGACCGACACGCGCACGGAAGTCGGGTCTTTCAGCTTGTACTTGAACAATTTCTCGACCGGGCGGTTGATCTCGAACTCGCGGATGAAGCGCGCGTCGAGCGAGAGGAAGCTCGGAAAGCGCGTCTTGTCCGAATAAGGCTGGCCCACGTAATTTTGCCCCTCGTCGAAAATCGCATACGGCAAACCCGTGCGCCATTCCATCAACGGCGAAACGCGCGCCTTCCACGGCAGCTTGACCGTCCCCCAGGCCAGAAACCGATGCGGCAAATCAGCCGGCAGATTTGCGCGTTGGTCGGGCCGCACAATCGGAAAAGGGAAGTTGCCCAGATAGTTGTTGAACTCGTTCAGGTCGCCGCGAATGCGGCTGCGCACGTATGAGAAGAACAGGTTCTGCGCTTCGCTCCAGGAGAGCTTCGAGACGATCTCGAGCTGGCGATAACGCGATTGGCCTCTCCCGCCGAGGATCAGCGCGTCGCGCCCATCGAAAAGTCCGGGCGTGACCGTCACCAGGCCGTATGAATTGCTCGCCTGATAATTCGCGCGCACCCGCAGGTTCTTCGTGACCGGGTGTTCGACCTCGACCGTCCACGTTCCCGAATACGGCGCGAAGTTGCCCTTCGTGTCGTCGCGCAAGACGAATGGCGTGTCGTTCGTCGCGACGCGATCAATGACGTTGGCGAAACGGCGCGGCCCGTCAACGATGACGCCGCCGGGGCCGTAAGTCGTCATCACCTGCTCCGGGAATTTATCGAAGGCGTAGATGTTGAGCGGGACGCGGTCGTAGAAAAAGCCGTAGCCGCCGCGCAGCACCGTTCTTTGATTGCCGAACGGCGTCCAGGCCAATCCCGCGCGCGGCGCCATGCGGAAGGTTTCGGTCACGCCCTGCCGCTCGACGCGCAGGCCCAGATCGAGGGCTAGCTTGGGCGTGACGACCCAGTGATCTTGCCCGAAGGTCGCAAGTTCTAAATCATTGCGGGAGAATTTGTCGCCGCCAGCGAACTCGATGCGCCGGAGCAATTGCCCCTGCGCGTCCCGGATGTTGACCGGGCGCGCCACGTATAGTCCGTCAATGTGCGAGCGCGTGAGGCTGACGCCGAATTTCAGGTTGTGCGTACCGATGTTTCGGATGGGCTTGAGCGAGAGCGTTTCGAGCAACTCATAGCGCGATGAGCGGCGATCCTGCGAATTGAAATAGTTGCCCGAATTGCCCGCCGGCGCCAGCGTCATCTCCTGCACGCCCTGCGCCCAGATGTCGATGCCAGCGTCCTTGATCGCCACGGTGCTTTCCAGCAGGTTCTCGCCCATCGTCCAGCGGTCAATGATCGTGCCCGTGTAATCGCGCACCCGGAAATTGGGCGTGACGGGCCGCCGGTTGAAGAAGTCCAGGTTGAAAAAGCTCGCCTGGCTCGGCGCGATGTGCAGCGTGCCGGTGATGGAATGCGTCGCCGACGGGATGTAATCAACCTGCGTGAAGGAATTGATTGATTCGGACACCGTCTCGTTCACCGGGAATGGCAGCGACAGCACGCGCCGCTTGGCGATGCGGTATTCGGCGCCTTGCGAGAACCAGAGTTTGTTGGCGATGACCGGCCCGTTGAATGTGATGCGCGGCGTGAATTCGCGCAAGCCGCGCAAATGGCCGCTCAGAAAACGCATTTCGGGGAACGGGTCGTTGAATTCAAAATTCCATTTGTCTCCGCCGCGCCGCGTTTCGACCGAAACCACTCCGGCGGTGAAGCGCCCGTACTGCGCCAGGTAAGGCGTCTTGAAGACGCTGATCGTGTTCACGATGTCCACCGGCACGGTCATTCCGAATTGCCCCGTAGCCGGGTCGGTCACATCTGCCGCGTTGACCAGCAGCGCGCTGCGGTTCTCGCTCGTGCCGGAGATTCTGAGTTCCCCCTGGTCAGTGCGGATGATGCCGGGCACAAGCGGCAAAGTGTCGGCCACGTTGGTAGCGCGCACCGCCGAATCTTTCACCTGCTGGCGTTGTAGGTCGGTTGAAGTGGACGCGCCCTGTTCCACTGGGTTGGCCGTCGCCGCGCTGGCCGTTATGTCAATCTTTTCGCCGATCTTGATCTTGGGAACCATCACGAAGCTGACTTCGAGCGGCGCGCCTGCGGCGACCGTCAGGCCAGCTTGTGTCAACGTTTCAAACTCGTCTTTGGCCGCCGTTAGCTCGTAAACGCCCGGCGCGGGATTGGCGAACACCGCCTCGCCGTTTTCATTCGTGACTGCTGAGCCGGCCACCGCTCCTGCGCGTTTAAGCTCCAATCGCACTGCTGCGACCGCCTTGCCAGCCTCATCGCGCGTCACCACGCGGATCGTCGGGGTTTGCGCGCTGAGATCGGAAGAGATCAGCGCGAGAAGGATAGTGATGATGAGAAGGGGGAAGAATTGCTGCAAAGTAGAGTGGAAAAATCTGAAATGCATACCCATAAGTTACTGCCAAAAATGTTTACTGCGTCAAACACTAATCATCAGGGGTATGCGGATTATACTACTTTGCGTCGTTTCTTTGCTCGTGGCTTCAAACCCAGTTCCCGACGAACTTCTCCGAGCGGCGTCCCGCCTTCACGCCGGTACTGCGCGCGCAGCGCCTCGATGCACGCGATGAAGCGTGGGTCGGTCTCGAACAAGTAATCTTCCAGGTCCTCATCCGTAATGGCGTGGATGATGGCCGCCGCGCGCCCGTTCTTCGTGACGACGATGTCTTCCTGCTGGGCCTCTTCGAGGTATTGCGAAAACTGGTTTTTGACTTCATTCAGTGGAACGACGTGTGACCGCTGGCAAGTGAACGGAGGAGTTGGCAAGGGCGGTACCGAGTGTTTAGACTGTACCGCGAGAAATCAATCGCTAAGGAGTAAGGCTATGTCAACAAGGAGCGCAGTCATCCGAGTCGAACCTGATCTGGCGGAGGCCTTCAACGCCGCGCCGGAGCAGGAGCAGGAACGAGTCAAGTCCGCCATGCGTGGCCTGCTGAAACTTGTCCCACCCGCCCCGAAGAAGGCGCCTCGTCTCTCGAAGAAAGAGACAGAGCTTTTTCTCAAAATCAATCGGGGGTTGTCCGATAAACAAAGACAGCGCTTGGATGAGCTGAACGAAAAGATCGAAGAGTCATTCCTGACGGATGAGGAACACGCCGAATTGTTGCGCCTGACAGATCGAGTGGAGAAGCTCTGGGTGAAGCGATTGCAAGCGATTATTGATTTGGCGAAACTGCGCAGAATGGCGCCCGAAGAGTTGATGCGGCAGTTGGAGATCGAACCCCCGTCTTATGGCAAGTGAAAATATTCCTTCCGCGTTAAGAGCCGCCGTCATCAGGAGAGCCAAAGGCCTTTGCGAGTATTGTCGCAGCCGAAGCACCCACTCTCCCGGGCCTTTTGTAGTGGATCACATCATTCCGAAGGTTCGAGGCGGAAAGACCACGTTGCGCAACCTGGCCTATGCCTGCTCTGGCTGTAATGGCCGTAAGCACGCCAAACTCAAAAGGACAGACCCGATGACCGGGAAGTTGGTTCGCCTCTTCAACCCACGTCGCCAACACTGGCAAGATCACTTCACCTGGAACGAGGGCGCCACGCTGGTTGTCGGACTAACGGCGACAGGGCGAGCCACGGTTGATGCGTTGCGACTGAACCGTGGTGAGTTGATCAATCTTAGAAGAGCGTTCCATATTCTGAAATTGCACCCGCCTGATTAGTCACCGAGGCGCGCGCCGCTCTCTCATTTCACGCAGCAGTCTCTCCGCTTCGGGCTTAATCTTCCCGCCCAGTTCACGGCATCTGGCGAAATCGGCTTCGGCTTCCGCCAAACGGCCCTGCATCAGCCGCACGACGCCGCGGCTTCCGTAGGCATCGGCCAGTCGCGGATTGAGCTTCAGCGCCTGATCGTAATCCGCAATCGCCTGCCGATAATCCTGCTTGGCAAACCAGACTGCGCCGCGATGGCTCCAGGCGTCAGCCAGTTTCGGGTCGAGCGCCAGCGCGTGGTTCAAATCGCCCAGGGCGCGCTCGACCTCGCGTTTCAGCAGCCGCGCCCCGCCGCGATCTGTGAAAAAAGCCGCCTGCAGCGGATCGAGCGCGATGGCGCGGTTGAAATCGGCGAGCGCGCCGTCCACATCGCCTTTCCACTGCCGCGCCAGCCCGCGATTGCTCCAAACCTTGGCGTTATTCGCGTCCAGCTTGAGCGCCCGGTTGCAATCGGCGATTGCCGCGTCCAGCGCCCCCAGGCGATAACGCGCGCCGCAACGGTTGCCCCAGGCAACAATATTGCGTGAGTCAAGCTCGATGGCCCGATCGAAGTCGGCGATGGCGGCGGCCGTGTCTCCCTGATCGAATCGCGCCGATCCGCGATTCGCCCAAGCTTTGGTGTCGCGCGGGTTGATCTCAATCGCTTTGTTGAAATCGCTGATCGCCGCGTCGAACTGGCCCTGCCCGTAACGGATAGCGCCGCGATTAAGGTAAGCGTCGGCGTAACGTGGATTCAACTGGATGGCCCGGTTGAAATCGCTGAGCGTCCCTTCCACATCGCCTTTGCGTTGCCGCGCGAGGCCGCGATTGTAGTAAGCGACGGCAATGCGGGCATCGAACGCGATGGCGAGGTTGTAGTCGGCGATGGCGCGATCCAACTCGCCTTTCGCCAGCCACTGGTTGCCGCGTTCAAGGTAGGAGGCCGCTGAGGACGCGCGTGATGTTTGCGCTTGAGCCGCTGTCGCTGACGCAAGCCAACAGAGCGTCAACGCGAAGGCGAGCAAGGTCGCCGACCTGTTTTGGCGATTCATTGGCTTTCCCTCCGATCAACGCTGGCTAAGTCCGCAGCCCTCTGCTGCGCCAGTTGGCTCATTGCGCGGATGAAGCGCAAACGTCCATCAGGTTGGGGATGGTAAAGCGGGTCTGTGTCCAAGATTCGAGCGTTGAGCATCCGCATTCTGTTGAGGGCCGAAACCAGTTTCGCCGGGTCAAGTCCTAACCGTCGCAGCGCGATCACGGCGACGCCGTCGCAGCGCAGCTCGATCTCGCGCATCGTCTCGTGCTTCTTTTGCTGGCGGGCTTCCATAAATTCGCCCCAGAAATATTCATGCCCCAGTTCATGCGCGACCGTGGCCTGAAGCTCTTCCGTTGACAGTTGATTTAGAGCCGGTTCCGAAATGAGCAGGACAGCCCGCCCTTGTAAACCGACGTATAGCTCCTTAACACCGATCACTTTGATTTCAATGACGGAGACACGCTCGTGGTATCGGAGAATCGGCTCGAGCGCGGCGAGTTCCTGCTTCATTCGGTCGGACACCCTGACCTCTTTGCCTTTCGCCAGGCGCGCAAGGGCTTCCGCCTTGTGAGCTTCAGAAACCTTCGGCAGCCGGATCCGCTTCAGGTAATCATCAAAGTCCCGATCTTCGATCCGCTCGAAAAAAGCCAGCGCCTTGGCCTCCACACTGCCGGGTTTCAAATTCGTTGGCCGGGTCTGCCCTGAAGAACTGATCGTCAACGCCAACATCAGGCTCAAAATCGTCGTCGCGCGCATCAACATGGCTGCACCTTTCAAAAAGACAGACCTCTCCCCAGCCGCCAATTAGTCTGGCGGGAGCGAATCGGCCACGAAGTTTTTGGATTTGGGTGAGAGGTGAGGCGGGAATTGATTGCTCAAGGCGCCGCCTCAGCCCTAAAATGAGTCGGCCACCATGCTTTTAGTAATCGGCTCACTTCGCGTTGGACGATAATCTCGGCCCCTGAAAACGTCTTTTGGAAACTTCAGGGAAACTTCAGGGAAATTTCAGGGGCTGTAACTGCAACAGTTCCGGGAGTACTTTATGAGCCACCGGCCAAACCACATCTACGAATTCGGCCCTTTCCGAATGGAGGGCGCTGAGCGAATGTTGCTTCGCAATGGCGAAACCATCCCACTTCAGCCCAAAGCCTTCGACCTGCTCCGCCTCCTGGTTGAACACCCCGGACGTTTGCTGGAAAAAGATGAACTACTGAAGGCGATCTGGCCCGATACGGTCGTCGAAGAAGTCAACCTGGCGAACAACATCTCGGTCTTGCGGAAGGCGCTGGGCGATGGCGAGAACGGGCAAAAGTACATCGAGACTGTGCCCAAGCGTGGCTATCGCTTTGTGACCAGCGTCAGGGAGGTTGTGGAAGAAAGTGAGGAGTCGAAGACCAGCGCGCAAGCTACGCCCGTCAACGAATGGCCGGAGCCATCGGTGGCTGAGCCTGGCGCAGCGCGCTTGGGTATGCGACGTAGTTTCCTGACTTCGTGGCGGTTGCTGGCGGTTGCGCTTGGCGTGTCGCTCATAGTGGTAGCGGTCATCAGCTACACGCGGCGGAGTGAGGAGCGCGGCGTTCAGATCAAATCGCTGGCCGTGCTGCCGATGGAAAATCTGTCCGGCGATCCGGCGCAGGAATACTTCGCCGATGGGATGACTGATGCGCTGATCGGAGACTTGGCGAAGATCGGGGCATTGCGAGTCATCTCGCGAACTTCGGCAATGCATTACAAGGGTACGAAGAAATCGCTGCCCCAAATCGCGAGCGAGTTGGGGGTTGAGGCGGTTGTTGAAGGCACGGTACAGCGCTCCGGCGATCGAGTAGTTATTCGAGCGCAATTGATCCACGCGGGCGCCGACCGGCATCTGTGGACTGAAACCTATGAACGTGAGTTGCGCGACGTGCTGAAGTTGCAGGGCGAAGTCGCGCAGACAATTGCCCGCGAGATTCAGATCAAGGTCATGCCTGCCGAGCAAGCGCGCCTGGCCCGTAATCGCGTGGTCAACCGCAAAGCGTATGATGATTACCTGCAAGGCCGCTATCTCTTTTGGAACAAGCGCACGCCAGGAAATTTGGGAAAAGCGATCGAGTATTTCCAAAGCGCAATCCAGGCAGACCCAACCTATGCCCAGGCTTATGTGGGAATAGCTGACTGCTATAACCAGCTCGGCTCGCAGAATATGAGCGCGTTGCGGCCCTTGGAGGCGCGGCGGCAGGCAGCGGAATTCGTCGGGAAAGCGCTTGAGTTGGACAGCGAACTGGCTGAAGCCCACGTCGCACAAGGCTACGTAAAGCACCGCAATTGGGATTGGGCCGCCGCCGAAGCAGAATTCAAGCGCGCGCTTACACTCAATCCCAATTACGCCGATGCCCACATCCATTATGCCCAGTACTTGATGACGAGGACGCGCGTGGAGGAAGCTCTCGCCGAGGCGAATCGCGCGCGCGAATTAGACCCGTTCTCGCTCGACACCAGCGTGCTCAGAGGATTTCTTCTCCAAAGCGCGCGCCGCTACCCAGAAGCTATCGAACAACTCCGCAGCGTCGTCGCCATGGATCCGAACCAATACCTGGCGCACTGGTATCTGGGACAAGCCTATGCCGCGAACAGGCAGTTTGCGGAAGCCATTGCATCCTCGGAAAAAGCCGCCGCCTTGTCGGGGAGGGCGCCAGGCGCGCTCGGATACCTGGGGTTGGTGTATGGCCTCGCCGGGCGCAAAGATGAAGCCAACCAGGTATTGAACGAGTTGCTCGAACTCAACCGCCACCGCTATGTGACGTCGCCAGCGGTGGCCAATGTGTATATCGGCCTCGGCGACAAGGATCAGGCCTTTGTCTGGCTGGAGAAGGCTTTTCAAGAGCGATCCAATAATATGGTTTGGCTCAAGGTGTGGCCGGGATGGGATCCGCTCCGCTCCGACCCTCGGTTCGATGACCTGCTGCGGCGCATCGGTTTGATTCAATGAAGTCGTAGACGGCAACATCAGGCTGGTGGAAAACTTACGCTGAATTCCTTTGAAGCTGATCAACCCAGAGATTTGATGAATCGCTTCACTTTCCTCACCCGCGACGCGGCCATATAATCGCCGCTCACATCCGCATTCAAATTCAGGCTCCGGTTGTTCATGAAAAAACTTTCTTTCGTGTTCCTGTTACTCATCGCGTTGTGTTCCGCGCGCGCGCCTTCATCGCAGGCGTCGGCGCAGTCGGAACTGGATCAATTGATCAACGCGCTCCAGACGAAATACAACAGACTCTCATCGCTCGCCGCCGATTTCACGCAAATCTACACGGCGCCCGGCGAGCGCACGCGGCGCGAAAGTGGGCGCGTGCTGCTCAAAAAACCGGGCCGGATGCGCTGGGATTACACTTCGCCCGAAACCAAGCTGTTCGTCTCGGACGGCAGGTGGGTTTACGAATACGTTCCGGCGGAAGGTTACGCGACGCGGAGTTCGGTGAAAGAATCTGATGATCTGCGCGCGCCGTTCGCGTTCCTGCTCGGACGTGGCAATTTGCGGCGCGATTTCAAACTCATCGAATTCGCCAGTGAAGCTCCCACGAAAGCAGGCAATAAAGTTTTGCGGATGGTTCCGAAGCGCGCGGCGGACTTCAAAGAGTTGGTGATCGAGGTTGATCCGAACAGTCTTCAGCTTTCGCGGCTCTCGCTGATCGAATCGGGTGGCGCGCGCTCGGATTTCATCTTCTCGAACGTTCAAGAGAACGTTGCGACGAACGCGGCGCAATTCGCTTTCAAGGCTCCGGCGGGCGTCGAAGTCCGAAACAACTGAGAAACGACAGATGACGAAGCTACACATCTTCTCCGACTTCGACGGCACGATCACCGAAAAAGACACGCTTATTTTTTTGACGACCAACCTGGGCGGCGGGCCAGAAATGATCGCAGCCATTGGCCGCCTTATCCGCGAAGACAAGATCAGTTTGCGCGAAGGCATCGCCGCCGAAATGCGCAGCATTCGCCGGCCTTTCGCTGAAGCAGTGAAGCTGCTCCGCGAGCAGGTGCGGATTGACGCAGGCTTCGTCCCGCTGGCGCGCTGGTGCGAAGAGCAGGGAATTCCGCTCACGGTGCTGAGCGCGGGCTTCCATCAATTCATTGACCTGTTTCTTCCGCGCGGCAAATTCCCTCAGCTTGAGATTCTGGCGAACAACATCCGTCCCAACGAAGAGATCGGATGGCAATGCGAGTTCCGCGACCAGACGCCGTGGGGACACGACAAATCGCTGGCGTTGCAAGAGGCGCGGAAGCGCGGCGAGTACGTGATCTTCATCGGCGACGGATTGTCGGATCGCGGAGCGGCTGAAGAGGCGGATGAAGTCTTCGCCAAACACAGCCTGGCCGATTATTGCCGCGAGCGGGGAATCAACTGCCACGAATATCAAACGTTCGAGGAGATACTGATACAACTGCAAAACAGGTTCTGAGACAAAAAGCTCAGGGCGAGTTGATCATTTCCCCGCTGGCGTCGCCGAGCCGCCGTTGATGGTGTTGAGAAAACCATCACCGCCGCCACCGAAACCACCCAGGCCGCCAACGCCATCACTGGCGCCGCCGCCGCCGCCGATGCCGCCAAAGCCGCCCTTGCCGCCCTGCGCCAGACCGTTGCTCAAGACCACGTTCCGCAAGGTCAGGTTTCCGCCCGGCGCGACGTGAAAGAGGCGGAAACTCGGCGTACCCGCCGCGCTGCCGCGCGCGATGGTCGCTCCATTGCCTTCGATCGTGATCTGGCTCGTGATCGAAGGCAGGCCGTTGAAGCCGTAGTCGTTTTGCGAGTCGCGGGTCGTGATCGTGATGGTCATTCCGGCGGGCAGCGAGATGGTGTCCGCGCCCGGATTGGCGTTGGCCTGATTGATGGCCTCGCGCAAGCTGCCCGGCCCGCTGTCGCTGAGGCTGGTGATATTGATCGTGGCCATTGGCGCAACGACGCTCGCTTCGACCGACCGCCAGAACTGGCTCGCCACCGCCCCGCAAGCCAAGATCAAGGCGGTGGTCAAAAGTGTAATGATCGTGCGCTTCCGTTGGGTTTTCATTCCAGTCTCCTTGTGTAGATTTTTTGAGTTGATGATCTCGCGGGATGAGGAGCGCCGCTCCCGGTCTTTGCCGCTAAGCGCCGCTCCCATCCGGCTCTTCTCCGTCAATGGCTAACAGCCGATGCTGCTGCTCAGAGCGTTGGCTGCGTCAATCAACCCTTGCCCCTGCGCGGGACTGAGGATTCCGGCGTTGATGAAGCCGTTGACCTGATTCTTGAAGGCGTTGAGTTGGTTACAGGCCGCGTTGGTTTGGCCTCCGTTGAGCTTGGCGATGACGCCATTGAGCTTGGCGATCAAGCCCTGGCCCTGGCCTGCGTTCAGGGCTCCGGCAGTGACCAGCGCCTGGACCTGGGCGATGATCTGAGTAGTTTGCTGTTGGGGCGTCAGATTCCTCAGCGCCAGGCTGTGCTCGCCCCCAGCAGCAATCGCCGTCACACCGCTGAGGCCGGCGGGGATATTCAACTGGCCGAAGTTGTTCCAGCCCCAACCGACGACCGTGCCGTCAGACTTCAGCGCCAGACTGTGTTGGGCGCCACAGGCAATCGCCGTCACATTGCTCAGCCCGGCAGGAATATTCACCTGACCCTGGGCGTTATAGCCCCAGCCGACGACCGTACCGTCAGATTTAAGCGCCAGGCTGTGACCGCCTCCGCCGGCAATCGCCGTCACATTGTTTAAGCCAGCGGGAATATTCACCTAGCCAAAGTCGTTCCAGCCCCAAGCGACGACCGTGTTCGTCGCCTGCGCCAATGCCGCAGCCGGGCGTGGGGCCGCCGATGCAACCGGGCAGAAAGTGGAGAGCGTCAACTGGCTGAGCGCCGCGAGAGAGAGCAGCAGCGCCAGCAGCGAGAATTTGCGGTTTCGGTGATTGTAAATCTTCATCTTGTCTCCTTTGTGGTTTTATCCGGTAAATGAGTTCGTGCAGACGAGGAGCGCCGCTTCCGGCCTTGGCCGCCAGGCGACGCTCCTCATCCGGCTCTCCCTGTCATTTCGACGACGTAAAGTTCAACGACAAATTGTTGTCGCTGAAATCACGGTAAGCCGGAGTGAAGGTGATACCTGCCTTCTGCGGCGTCACGCGATAGACGGCGCCGGCCTGGAATCCGGTCTGGCTCCAATTGCCGTTGGCGTCGGTGACGACGGACGCCGGAATTGATTTTTTAGGCGAGCCGGGGGCGATGGAGAAGACCATCGTCACGCCCGCGGAGCCAAGGCCATTGAGGCTATTGGTGACTTTGCCCGATCCACTGAAGGTGGTGTAGCCGGTGAAATTCAGCGTGGCGGTAGCCGTGCTGAAATCGCGGTAGGCCGGGTTGAAAAGGTAACCGGACAAATTCGGCGTCACCCGGTAGATGGTCGCCGCGCCGAATCCGCTCGCGACCCAATTGCCATTGGCGTCAGTGACGACGGGGGCGGGAATCGCGCCTGTGCCCGAAACTCGGGTGAAGGTCAGAGCCACGCCCTTGAGCGGCAGGCCGGCGGCGTTGGTCACCTTGCCGGAGGCGGAAAACTTGACAACGGACGAGACGGCGGTGAAATTCGGCGCCGAATTATCGGCGCTGAAATCCTGGTAAGCCGGAGTGAAGGCGAGACCTGCCTTCTGCGGCGTCACGCGATAGACGGCGTCGGCCTGGAATCCGGTCTGGCTCCAATTGCCGTTGGCGTCGGTGACGACGGACGCCGGAATTGATTTTTTAGGCGAGCCGGGGGCGATGGAGAAGGCTATCGTCACGCCCGCGATGCCGAAGCCGCCGCCGCTGTCGGCGACTTTGCCCGATCCGCTGAAGGTGGTGGAGCCGGTGAAATTCAGTGTGCCGCTCGGAGTGCTGAAATCGCGATAGGCTGGAGTGTAGAGGTAACCGGACACCTTTGGCGTCACCCGGTAGATGGTTGCTGCGCCGAATCCGCTCGCGACCCAAAAACCATTGGCGTCAGTGACGACGGGGGCGGGAATCGCGCCCGCGCCCGAAACTCGGGTGAAGGTCAGAGCCACGCCCTTGAGCGGCAGGCCGGCGGCGTTGGCCACTTTGCCGGAGGCGGAAAACTTGACAACAGACGAGACGGCGGTGAAATTCAACGCCGAATTATTGTCGCTGAAATCCTGGTAAGCCGGAGTGAAGGCGAGCAGTTTCTTCTGCGGCGTCACGCGATAGACGGCGCCGGATTGGAATCCGGTCTGGCTCCAATTGCCGTTGGCGTCGGTGACGACTGCCGCCGGAATTGATTTTTTAGGCGAGCCGGGGGCGATGAAGAAGGCTATCGTCACGCCCGCGATGCCGAAGCCGCCGCCGCTGTCGGCGACTTTGCCCGATCCGCTGAATGTCGCGGCGGCTGCGGCTGCGGTTGCGGACACCCCCGTCGAATCAGGGCTTCCACCAATCTCTTTATCAACCTGGCCCACCGCCATCGTCCAATCGCCTTCCCGCGTCTCGGCGAAACCCGCCGTCATGATGCCGCTGGCAAGTCTCAGCATGGGATAAGCGGCAAGAGTCCTGCCATCCGATGAGCCTGTGAGCGCGTAACCGACGTTGATCCGATCTTCGGCGGCGATGCCCTGGGCCGCAGCCAGCCCTTGTCCGTCGGCCACGGCGAAAGTTTGATAGCCGCTGATCGGCTGGTCGGATGTGGCCCGGAGCGAAGCGGCGTTCGCGGCGTCGAGGGAATGGATCGCGCCCGGCGCCAGTGAGAACGCTTCTATCGTGCCGAGCGAATTCTGGTTGGCGTCAAAAGCTTCGACCGAGACGTTGGCTGCGCTCTCGCCGGGGTTGTAGAGTTTGAGGCCGGTCTGCAGAGCTTTTCCTCGCTCGACCTCTGGCAGGTAGAAATTCCAGGCGAGACTCCTGGCGATCAGCGCGGGCAATCCGGCCAGGTCCCCCCTGGCGCGTGTGGCCATTTGCCACCCGGTCAGACCGTAGTCGGAAACGATTCGGACAGCAGCCACGCTCCTCATCCGGCTGAAGCCGCGCGCGCTTTCGCCGAACATCTGCGCCAGATTCAACTCTCTGCTCTCCATCGGCGCGAGCAGCGGCAGCGCCTGCCGTTCCAGTTCCGCGCCGTCGCGGCCCAAAGCGATCAAAGTCGCGGCCGCGGCCTCCGGGCCAGGATTGAGTAGCGTCACCGTCCGCTCTGTCAGGCTGTCGCCATCCAACAATAGCGACAGCGGGAAATCGAGTTGGCGGTCGGCGTGGCTGAGAGCCGGGATGACTTCGGACTTCGCGCCGTCGCCGGAGGTGAAGACGGCGTTCGCGGCGATCTGTCCGGAAGCCTTGACGGCCAATGAAGCAGCGCCCGGCGGCAGCGATTGCCAGTCCATCGCTGTGGTCTTGCTCTCTTCGAGCGTGGTCAGCGCGGAGACCTCGCCCAATGAGCGCCCCGCGTGATCGTAAGCCATGATCTCGACGTTGACCGCTCTCGACTCGAGGTTGGTCAGGTTGATCGTGACGCGCCAACCTTCGCCCCGATCCGGAGTCGACAAATAAAGCGCGCTGGGGACGGTCTGCTCCTGCGCTGAAACGTAATCCTGGCGGAATATATTGTGTTTCAGGCCGGCCGCGGCCATAAACAATCCCGCGAAAACGGCGATCAAAAGACTGGTTCTCAGAAATCTGCTTTGCGACATGGTGTTTTCTCCTTTATGGTTTTATCCGGTTATTGAGTTCGAACAGATGAGCAACGCCCCCTCAGGCGTCTCGACGAAGTGAAGTTCTCCGGCTTCGACCCGGCGATAGATCGTGCGCTGGCTGACTCCGGCCAATTCGGCAGCCGATTCCGGCGCGAGCATGCTGACGGCGGCGGCGCAGGCTTCGCACCAGACCTCGGTTCCACGTTTACGTCGCCTGACGATCTGAACCTGATGAGTTTCAATGATGGTTTCGGTTCTTTTCTTCATCATCTATCTCTTCGTTTCGTTGTTCCCCCGCCAGCCGCTGAGCTAAAATCCGCGCGCCACGCGGATTCCTGAGCCGGGCGTCGTCCGGGGTTCGATCAAACGCGGCGGACGATACCTGCCAACCGGCTGAGAAGTCTTTCGCTTTCTGGAAAGAAGTTTTGCAAAGATTGGAAAGAAGTTTTGAAGCAGTTCTGAACGAGTTTTGAACGAGTTCTTCCCGCGCTTATGAGCCTGCCAGCAAACCACTTCTACGAATTCGGGCCGTTCCGCATTGATCCCGGCGAGCGGGTGCTGTTCCGCGACGGACGCCCGGTGGCGCTGCCGCCCAAGACTTTCGACACGCTGATCGCCCTGGTCGAAAGGAGCGGGCACATCGTGGAGAAGGACGAATTGATGAAGCGGGTCTGGCCCGACACCTTCGTGGAAGAGGTCAATCTGGCCCGCCACGTCTCGAATCTGAGGAAGGCGCTCGGCGATGATGGAGAAGACTATCTTTACATCGAGACCGTCGCGCGGCGCGGCTACCGCTTCCTGGCGAAGGTCAGAACAGTCCCGATTGAAGCCGTCGAAATTGACGAGGACGAAGAGCTGGTGGTCGAAACACACTCCCTCTCGCACATCGTCACCAAAGAAGAAGAGGTGGTCGAGGCGGAGGCGATCAGGATCGGCGGGAAGCCGGTAGCCGCGCTGGGCGAAGGATCGGTCACGCGCGCGCCATCGCGCGTCGAGTGGGTTAAGCGTCACAAGCTGGGGGCAGCCTTTGCTCTGGCGGCGATGGTCGTCGCCATCGGCGCCGGTTTGTATTACTGGCTCAATCGCAACGTGGCCGAACGCGCGACGGCGGCATTCAAAAGCGTTCCGCTCACCAGCTTTCCGGGCGTGGAGAGCGAGCCGGCTTTTTCCCCTGACGGCAGCCGGATCGCCTTCGTCTGGAATAGCGAAAAGGAAGACAATTTCGACATCTACGTCCAATTGATCAACGCCGGCCCGCCGCTGCGGCTGACCAGCGATCCCGGCCGCGACATCGCTCCGGCCTGGTCTCCCGACGGCAGTCACATTGCATTTACCCGAATCCATGGAATCGCGGGAGGCGAGAGAACCATCTTCCTGATTCCGGCGATGGGCGGGACTGAGCGAAAGTTGCTCTCGATCAACACAGCCAGCGAATCGTGGTTGGCCGCCCGCTTGTCCTGGTCTCCGGATGGCAAGCTGCTCGCCTTCTCAGGGAAAGAATCGCCGCAGTCCATGGCGAGTATCTTCCTGCTGGCGGTCGAGACGCTGGAGCAGCGCCAGCTTACGCCGCCGCCGCTGGCAGGGTATTCGGATACCAACCCGGCCTTTTCTCCTGACGGGAAGACACTGGCTTTCATTCGCAGGCATGGGACGTCCAGCCGGGAGATTTACCTGGCGCCGGCCGCTGGCGGCGAACCCCGGCGCCTCACCAACGACAACCGGACAATTGACAGTGTGGCCTGGACCGCGGATGGACGCGGGCTGGTCTTCACCTCGGATCGGAGCGGGTTGAGTAGCCTCTGGCGGATATCCGCGTCAGGAGGCGCGCCTGAGCGTTTTGCCGTGGGCGGAGAGAATGTTCACGACGCGGCTCTTTCACGGCAAGGAGATCGCCTGGCCTACAGCCAGGAACTGGCGGATACGAATATCTGGCGATGGGAAGCGCCGGAATCCGCGGGCCGGCGCCGGCCGCCGATCAAGCTGATCGCCTCGACGCGCATTGACACCAACCCTCAATACTCACCCGATGGCCGAAAGATCGCCTTCGTCTCCGACCGCTCGGGCGGCATGGAGGTCTGGGTGTGCGACAGCGATGGTTCAAACCTCGTTCGGTTGACTCACTTCAACGGTCCTTTCGTCGGTTCGCCTCGCTGGTCTCCCGACAGCCGTCAGATCGCTTTCGATTGCGTAGCCGGAAACCCGCGAGACATCTATCTCGTGAGCGCGGAAGGAGGCCTGGCCCGCCGCTTCACCACGGGAGCTTCCGAGGAGGTGCGTCCGAGCTGGTCGCGGGATGGAAAGTGGATTTACTTCGGTTCCAATCGCGGCGGGGACTGGCAGTTGTGGAAGGCGCCGGCTGGCGGCGGCGCGGCGGCGCAAGTGACCAGGCAAGGCGGGAGCGAAGCCTTCGAGTCGCCCGATGGCAAGTTCGTCTACTACTCCATCGGCAGCCTGCGACCCGGCGTCTGGCGAGTCCCGGTGGAAGGCGGAGAAGAAGTCCGCGTGATTGAACGGGCGGCTCAAGGCGCCTGGGCCGTGTCGGATCGGGGCATTTACTTCCTGACTCCGAAGGCGAACCGCAAGGCCATGGTTGAATTCTATGATTTCGCCACGAGACAGATCACGCAACTCGGCGAAATTGAAAAAGAGATGAACACGCTGGGGCCGAATTTTTCAGTCTCGCCGGACGCCCGGTGGATTCTCTGCTCCCGCATGGATCAGAGCGGCAGCGACGTTATGCTGGTGGAGAATTTTCGCTGAAGGTCGTTCGCCGGCGCGCTGAAGGCCAGGTCGTCGCCATCCGGAGACGGGGCGAAGACTTCCGCGCCTACTCATTGCTCATTGTTTCGCAGAGTAAGGGAGATCCTTTCCTGCGAAATAATGAGCAATGAGCCATTGGCAATGGTCAATGGCTTAACTTGATCCCATTGACCGGAAGGTGGCGCTCCAAACGCCGTCTTATAAAACTTATGAGCGCATCAGAATTGATTCCCAGTCAGTTGAGTGAAGAGTTGGAACTGCAAAAACGGCGTGAGGAGTTGGTCGAGGTTGAATCGAGACTCACCGGGCGCGAATCAGAGTTGGCGAACCTGCAATCAGACCTGCGCGCGTTCGAGAGCCGGTACTTGAGCGTCGTTGGGAATCGTTACGACGAACTGGCCGAGATCGAGAAAGAGATCGCCAGGATTCAAGGGCTGGAAGTTGATGATGAAGAATCGTCTTCGCTGGCCGATGACGAAGTCGGTTGCGGCCAGAACCGTTTTCATTCGGACAAGCTCAAAAAGCTTTACCGCGAAGTCGCGCGCAAATTCCATCCCGACCTGACGGCCTGCGAGCAGGAGCGTTTTCACCGCCACCAGTTGATGGTCGAAATCAATCGGGCTTACGAAACCGGCGCGGAAGACCGTTTGCAGGAACTGCTCGAAGCGGGCGAAGGATTGGAAAACATCGAAGCGAGCGGCGCGATGTCAGCCGAGATGATCCTGCTGGTCCGCCGAATCGCCGAAGCGAAGCAGCGGTTGGCGAAGATCGAAGCGGACGTGGCGGAGATCGCGGCCGCGGAGATTTACAAACTCAAGCTGCGAGTCGAAAACTCCGAGGCGATGGGAATTGATTTGTTCGCCGATCTGGTTGCGCAGGTTGACCGGCAGATCAGGAAAGCCCGCAACCGGCTTGAGCATTTGCAGGGCGTGATGATGACGGCGTGAACCCTAAAAGCGTGGTAAGGGATTGTTTTTATTGACATTAAAGACTCTTCGACGTATTGTCCCCCTGCATCTATAAGAAAAAGTAAGGATCACAATATCAATATATAGTTGCTACCCATGTGCGCCACAATACAGGGCGTATTTTGAACTTCGGCCATTGCTGTATAATAAACTTCACAAACACAAAAAAGGATCATTGACTTCGGTGTCCAATGATCCAAGGGGGTCATAATGGTTACAGAGCTTCACACAGAGGATAAGAGGGAATTGTTTGAGTCTGACGAGTTCCTTCAAGACTGGGACTTTCCAGCAGCAAGGCACTTGAATGATGCCCAAGCTATAGAAAGATTCCGCAAGGAAGAGGCTTTGCATCCTGATGCTCTTGTGTTGTTGGAGGATCTGGACTGTGGCCATTGGGAAGTTTCTGTCTATGCCACAGAGGAAGAGAAGGAAGAGTTTATAAGAAACAAGTGGTCTGATTTTCTAAGCCAGTTCAAAACCTACTTGAAACGCCTTAGGCATTCGGAGATCTCAAAATGAGCGACTCCCCTATATCTACTCCTCAAGGGAGTGGTGACCTGCATACAAAACAAACGGACGATGCAAACACCCCAATAGAGCCTAACGACTTAGACGTGGCCTCTCCAGAAGCCACACAGAAATTGGAGCAGGTTCTCAAGCACCTCCCACCGCAGCAACGAAGTATGGTGCGGGAATCTATCCAGGAATTCCTCGGAATTATTGTGAGCAGTGGAGGGCAAAAGATAGACCCTGAAATAGCCCGGATGATCATCGAAAGCGTTAAGGGAGATAACGAGAATAAGTATCAGTTCGCTCTTAAGCGAGAGGAAAACAGGGCCAAGCAACAAGAGAGAAAAGACGGCTTGGAGGCAGCGCGCTTCCAAGCGCAAAAAAGACTGCTATGGCCTATCATACTCGCAGCGATAGTGATTGTGGGCTGTGATCATCGTTTCGGCCATGGCCCCCCTTCAAGCAGCTTTGCGTCCGTTATTCGAACGCTTTGCCGCAGGACGCGCAGGCACGTCGAGATGATCCACCAACCATCCGAACAAGTCT
>Ga0187892_10002115_pt1 | contig 41582 bp, 42 predicted proteins | sample MA1701073metaG_FD_139345 | JGI IMG/M metagenome (GOLD analysis project Ga0187892, IMG submission 139345) | Bio-ooze microbial communities from a basaltic lava cave in the Kipuka Kanohina Cave System on the Island of Hawaii, USA - MA170107-3 metaG ... | reverse complement strand
GTCTCGATGTAGTTGCGCACCACCGTCGCCTCGGCCGACATCGGCGACATGAGCTTGAGCTTCTTCAACTCGCCCTCGACCTTGCGGCGCGCCTCCTTCGGCATGTGCGCGCGCCGGATGCGCTTCTCCATCTCCTCGAGGTCCGCGCCCTCCTCGCCCTCGCCCAGCTCCTTCTGGATCGCCTTTACCTGCTCGTTGAGATAGTACTCGCGCTGGCTCTTCTCCATCTGCCGCTTGACGCGGCCGCGGATGCGCTTCTCGACCTGCAGGATGTCGATCTCGGTCTCGAGCTGCGACAGCAGGTGCTCGAGCCGCGCCTTGACCTCGAACATCTCCAGCACCTGCTGCTTCTGCTCGAGCTTGAGCGGCAGGTGCGCGGCGACGGTGTCGGCGAGGCGCCCGGCCTCGTCGATCCCGGCGAGCGAGGTCAGGATCTCGGGCGGGATCTTCTTGTTCAGCTTCACGTACTGGTCGAAAGCCGAAAGCAGCGCGCGCCGCATCGCCTCGACCTCGGGAGCGACCGGGCCCTGCGGTCCGACCGGGGTCGCCTCGGCGACCCAGTGCGTGCGCACGTCGCTCACCTCGCCGATGCGCGCGCGGGTGCCGCCTTCGACCAGCACCTTCACCGTCCCGTCGGGCAGCTTGAGCATCTGCAGGATGCTCGAGATGCAGCCGATCTGGTACATGTCCTGGGGACCCGGGTCGTCCTTCGCCGCCGAGCGCTGCGCCACGAGCAGGATGCTCTTGCCGCTCTCCATCGCCGTCTCCATCGCCTTGATGGACTTCGGGCGGCCGACGAACAGCGGCATCACCATGTGCGGGAATACCACCACGTCGCGCAGGGGCAGCAGCGGGTACTGCGCGGTCTGCGGGCTGGGCTGGGGCGCTTCCGGTTCGGACATGCGTTCCTCTCGACGGTAAGACGCTCCGGGCGGCTGCGGGTTCCCGGGCGCGGCCGCGGCGCGTGCGCCTAGGCCGAGCTGCCGGCGACCTTCTGCTGGTCGGAGTAGATGAGCAGCGGCTTGCCGTCCGCCGAGATCATCTGCTCGTCGACCACCACCTTGCTCACGTTCTCCAGCGTCGGCAGCTCGTACATGGTGTCGAGCAGCACGCTTTCAAGGATCGAGCGCAGCCCGCGCGCCCCGGTCTTGCGCGCCAGGGCCCGCTTCGCCACGGCGCCGAGCGCGAGCGTGCGGATCTCGAGCTCGACCCCTTCCATGAGGAACAGGCGCTGGTACTGCTTGAGCAGCGCGTTCTTCGGCTCGGTCAGGATCTCGATCAGCGCCTTCTCGTCGAGCTCCTCGAGCGCCGCGACCACCGGCATCCTGCCGACGAACTCGGGGATCAGCCCGTACTTGATCAGGTCCTCGGGCTCGACGCACTTGAGCAGGTCGTAGATCGCCCTCGAATTGTTGGGGCTCTTTACTTCCGCGCCGAAGCCGATGCCGGTCTTCTCGGTGCGGTTGCGCACGATCTTCTCCAGGCCGTCGAACGCGCCGCCGCAGATGAACAGGATGTTGGTCGTGTCGACCTGCACGAAGTCCTGGTTGGGGTGCTTGCGCCCGCCCTGCGGCGGCACCGAGGCGATCGTGCCCTCGATGAGCTTGAGCAATGCCTGCTGCACGCCCTCGCCCGAGACGTCGCGCGTGATCGAGGGGTTGTCGGACTTGCGCGAGATCTTGTCGATCTCGTCGATGTAGACGATGCCGCGCTTGGCCTTGTCGACGTCGTAGTCGCAGTTCTGCAGCAGCTTCTGGATGATGTTCTCGACGTCCTCGCCGACGTAGCCGGCCTCGGTCAGCGTGGTCGCGTCCGCGATCACGAACGGCACGTTGAGCAGGCGCGCCATGGTCTGCGCGAGCAGTGTCTTGCCCGAGCCGGTCGGCCCGATCAGCAGGATGTTGGATTTCGCGAGCTCGACCTCGTCGTTCTTGGACAGGTGTTTCAAACGCTTGTAATGGTTGTACACCGCGACCGACAGGATCTTCTTCGCCAGGTCCTGTCCGATCACATACGAATCGAGGATATTCCTGATTTCGCGGGGGGTCGGCAGGTCGGACTTGGCGCCCTTGCCGCCCTTATCGGTGGCGGTCTCCTCGCGGATGATGTCGTTGCACAGCTCGATGCACTCGTCGCAGATGAACACCGACGGGCCGGCAATGAGCTTGCGCACCTCGTGCTGGCTCTTGCCGCAGAACGAGCAGTAGAGGAGCTTCTCTCCGGAGGAGGACTTTTCGGACATGGGTCCCTAGGTGTTCTCGCGCGACACTAGCACTTTATCCACGAGCCCGTACTTTACCGCGTCCTGGGCCCCGAGAAAAAAGTCTCGGTCGCTGTCGCGCTGGATGACCTCGATCGGCTGCCCGGTGTGCTTGGCAAGGATCTCGTTCAGGCGCTGGCGCAGGTACAGGATCTCCTTGGCGTGGATCTCGACGTCGGAGGCCTGGCCGGTGAAGCCGCCCATCGGCTGGTGGATCATGACGCGCGAGTTCGGCAGGCAGAAGCGCTTGTCCTTGTCCCCCGCCGCGAGCAGCAGCGCGCCCATGCTCGCCGCCTGCCCGACGCACAGCGTCGACACGTCCGGCTTGATGAACTGCATGGTGTCGTAGATCGCCAGCCCCGCCGAGACCGAGCCGCCCGGCGAGTTGATGTAGAAGAAGATGTCCTTGTCCGGGTTCTCCGATTCGAGGAACAGCAGCTGCGCCACGATCAGGTTGGCGGTCACCTCGTTCACCGGCCCGACCAGGAACACCACGCGCTCCTTGAGCAGCCGCGAGTAGATGTCGTAGGCGCGCTCGCCGCGCCCCGACTGCTCGATCACCATCGGGATCAGGCCCAGCCCGCGAGCGGGCTCGTATGCGGCACGGGCCGGATCGGCGGCGCCGAGCGGCGCCGAGGATTGCCAGAGGAAGTCTTTCATGCGGTGCCGCCCATCAAATCATCGAAGGGCACTGTCTTGTCGCCGACCTTCGCCTTCGACAGCACCCAGTTCACGACGTTGCCTTCGAGCGCGAGGCTTTCCATTTCGGACAAGCGCTGCGGCTGCATGTAGAACCATTTTACCACCTCGGCCGGGTTCTCGTAGCTCTGCGACTCGGCTTCGATCAGCGCGCGCACCTCGGCGGGCTTCGGCTGCAGCTTTTCGGCCGCGGCGAGCTCGGCGATGATCAGCGCGAGCGCGACGCGCCGCTTCGCGCTCTCCTCGAACGCCGCCGGATCGAGCGGCAGCTTCTCGATCTTGAGCCCCTTCGCCTGCAGCTCGGCGGCGGCCGACTCGACCAGGCGCTGCGTTTCCATCTGCACCAGCGATCTCGGCAGCTCGAGCGGCGTCGCGTCGAGCAGCGCCTGCAGCGCCTGGCCCTTGATGCGCGCCTCGACGCGCTTCTTCACTTCGCGCTCTACGTTCGAGCGCACCTCCGCGCGCATCTTGGCGAGGTCGCCGTCGGCGACCCCAAGCCGGCGCGCGAACTCCGCGTCGAGCTCGGGGACCCGTGGCTCCTCGACCTGCTTCAGCGCGAGCGTGAAGCTCGCCGTCTTCCCCGCGACCTCCCTGCCGTGGTAGTCCTCGGGAAACTTCACCCCGAACGTTTTCGAGTCGCCTGCCTTCAGCCCCGCGGCGGCCGCCTCGAACTCCGGCAGCATGCGCTTCTCGCCGAGCACGAACGCATGCCCGCTCGCCTTGCTGCCGGCGAACGGCTCGCCCCCGATCGTGCCCTCGAAGTCGAGTGTGACGCGGTCGCCTGCGCGCGCCTCGCGCGCGACCGCCGCCCAGGCGGCGCGCTGCTTGCGCAGGATCGCGAGCGTGCGGTCCACTGCCGCATCGTCCACCGTGACCTGCGGCCGCTCGATCGCCGCGCGCGAGACATCGCCGACCTTCACCTCGGGATAGATCTCGAAGGTGGCGCTGAACTCGAGCGCCTGCGCGTCGCCCGGCGCGCTCTTCTTCTCGATCCTCGGATAGCCGGCGACGCGCAGCTTGGCCTCCTTGATGGCGTCGCTGAAGGCTTTCTGCACCGCCTCGCCGACGACTTCGGAGCGCACCTGCGGCCCGTACTGCTGCACCACGATCTTGAGCGGCACCTTGCCGGGCCGGAAGCCCGGCAGCTTGACGTCGCGCGCCAGGCGCTTGAGGCGCGCGTCCACCTGGCGCTCGAGCTCATCGGCCGGCACCGACATCGACAGGCGCCGCTCGAGCGCGCCGAGCGATTCCACGTTCACCGTCATGCCCGATCGCAGCCCGTCGCGTTGGTGCGAAGGGAGGGACTCGAACCCACAAGCCTTGCGGCGCTGGAACCTAAATCCAGTGCGTCTGCCAATTCCGCCACCTTCGCGAGAAAATTCTTGTTGAAAACAACGTATTATACCTTCGCGTGCCGGTCGACCATTACGAGAACTTCCCGGTTGCCTCGGCCGTGCTGCCCGCGGCGCTGCGCGAGCCGGTGGCGGTCATCTATCGCTTCGCGCGCGCCGCCGACGACTTCGCCGACGAGGGCGACGACCCGCCCGAGGCGCGGCTCGCGAAGCTCGACGCCTTCCGCTCGCACCTGGAGGCGATCGGTCGCGGCGAGGATTCGGCCGATCCGCTGTTCGCGGATGTTGCGCGGACCGTTCGCGAGCACTCGCTGCCGCTCGCGCTCTTGCGCGATCTGCTCGATGCGTTCGCGCAGGACGTCACCAAGCAGCGCTACGCCGACTTCGCCGAGGTGCTCGACTACTGCCGGCGCTCGGCCAACCCGGTCGGGCGCCTGCTGCTGCACCTGTTCCGCGCCGCGGAGCCGCGCGCGCTCGGCTGGTCCGACTCGATCTGCTCGGCGCTGCAGCTGGTGAATTTCTGGCAGGACGTCGAGCTCGACTACGCCAAGGGGCGCATCTATCTGCCGCAGGACGACATGCGAAGATACGGCGTGAGCGAGCAGCATATCGCCGCGCGGCGCTGCGACGGCGCCTGGCGCGCGCTGATCGGGTTCGAGGCCGAGCGCGCGCGCGCCATGCTGCTCGCCGGGGCGCCGCTCGGCCGCATGCTTCCGGGGCGCGCCGGCCTCGAGATCCGCGCCACGGTGCAGGGCGCGCTGCGCATCCTCGAGAAGCTCGAAGCGGCGGGCTGCGACATGTTCCGCCGGCGGCCGGTGCTGCGCTGGTACGACTGGCCCCTGCTCTTCTGGCGCGCGCTGTGACCCCGGACGAGTATTGTCAGCAGAAAGCGGCCGCCAGCGGCTCGAGCTTCTACTACTCGTTCCTGTTCCTGCCGCCGGAGCGGCGCCGGGCGATCACCGCGCTGTATGCGTTCTGCCGCGAGGTGGACGACGTCGTCGACGAGTGCGCCGACCCGCAGCTGGCGCAGGCAAAGCTCGCCTGGTGGCGCGCCGAGGTCACGAACCTGTTCGCCGGCACGCCGCAGCATCCGGTCACGCGCGCGCTCGCGCCCGGGCTCGCCCCGTTCGGCATCGCCGCCGCGCGCATGCAGGAGATCATCGCCGGCATGGAGATGGACCTCGCGCAGACGCGCTATCTCGACTTCGCCGGGCTCGAGCGCTACTGCTACCACGTCGCGGGAGCGGTCGGCGTGCTCGCCGCGGGCATCTTCGGCTACCGCGATCCGCGCACGCTCGAGTACGCCAAGGCGCTCGGCACCGCGTTCCAGCTCACCAACATCATCCGCGACGTCGGCGAGGACGCGCGCAAGAACCGCATTTACCTGCCGGTCGAAGACCTGCAGCGCCACGGCGTCAGGGCGGCGGACATCCTCGAGGCGCGGCACAGCGACGCCTTCGTCGCGCTGATGCGCTTCCAGGCGCGCCGCGCCGAGTCCTTCTACGAGCGCGCGCGCGAGCTGCTTCCGGCCGAGGACCGTCGCGCCCAGCGCCCCGGCCTCATCATGGCCGCCATCTACCGGACGCTGCTCGCCGAGATCGAGCGCGACGACTTCCGCATCCTCGACCGGCGCGTCTCGCTCACGCCGCTGCGCAAGTTCTGGATCGCCTGGCGCACGTGGATCAGCGCGTAGCCATCGTCGGGGCGGGCTACGCGGGCATGGCGGCGGCGGTCGCGCTCGCCCGGCGCGGCGTTCCGGTCACCGTGTTCGAGTCGGGGCCGGTGCCCGGCGGCCGCGCGCGGCGCGTGCGCATCCAGGACGAGGATTTCGACAACGGCCAGCACATCCTGATCGGCGCCTACGGCGAGCTTCTCGGGATGATGCGCGCCGTCGGCGTGCCCGCGGACGCGGTGCTGCGCGTGCCGCTCGAGCTGCGCTATGCCGACGGCTTCGCGCTGCGCGCGCTCTGGCTGCCCGAGCCGCTCGGCCTGCTCGGCGGCCTGCTCGCGGCGCGCGGGCTGCCGCTCGCCGACGGGCTGCGCGCCGCGCGCTTCGCCCGCGCCATGCAGAAATGCGGCTTCCGGCTGCCCGAAGACACCGTGGTGAGCGAGCTGCTGCGCAGGCACCGGCAGGACGGCAGGGCCGGGCACTACCTGTGGCGGCCGCTGTGCACCTCGGCGCTCAATACGCCGCCCGAGATCGCATCCGCGAACGTGTTCCTCGCCGTGCTGCGCGACTCGATCTGGGGCGAGCGCGAGGCGAGCGACCTGCTGCTGCCGCGCCGCGACCTGTCGCGCCTCTTTCCCGAGCCCGCGGCCGACTTCATCCGCGTTCACGGCGGGGAGCTGCGCACCGCGACCCCGGTGCGCGACCTCGGCGCGCTGCGCCAGGAGTTCGCTCGCGTCATCGTGGCGGTGGGCCCGCATCAGCTCAAGGCGCTGCTGCCCGGTCTCGCGCCCGACTTCGGCTACCAGCCGATCTATACCTGCTATCTGCAATACCCCCCGAGCGTGCGGCTGCCCTTCCCCATGCTCGGACTGGCCGATGGCCTCGTGCAGTGGGCCTTCGACCGCGGCGCGCTCACCGGCGAGCGCGGCCGCATCGCCTGCGTGATCAGCGCGCAGGGCGACCACCAGCAGCTGCAGCAGGACGAGCTCGCAGCCAATTGCCACCGCGAGCTGGCGCGCGCGCTGCGCGACCTGCCGCCGCCGGAGCGCTCGCAGGTCATTGCCGAGAAGCGCGCCACGATCGCGGCCACGCCGGGGCTGCGCAGGATCGGCCCGCAGACTCCGGTCCCGGGCGTGCTCGTCGCCGGCGACTACACCGACGGCGAATACCCGCCGACGCTCGAGGCCGCCGTGCGGAGCGGCGTCCGCGCCGCGGCGCTCGCGTAGGCGAGAATCGGGCATGGAAGCCGCCGTCGAAACCGCGGAGGCGAAAGAGCAGCAGCTGCGCGAGGACCGCCGGCTGCTGGGGCGCCTGCTCGGCGAGGTGGTGCGCGAGCAGGCGGGCGCGGCGGTATTCGAGACGATCGAGCGCATCCGGCAGACCGCGGTGCGCTTCCGGCGCGCCGAGTCCGAGGCGGGCGGCGGCGCAGCGTCGGCGCGGGACGAGCTCGCGGCGCAGCTCAACGCGCTCGACATCGAGCAGACGCTGCACGTGGTGCGCGCCTTCAGCTTCTTTTCGCACCTGCTCAACATCGCCGAGGACGCGCAGCAGAACCGGCGCCGGCGTGCGCACGCCGAGTCCGGCTCGGCGCGCCGGCCCGGCAGCTTCTCCCACGCGCTGGAGCGGGTGCGCGAGGCAGGGCACGGCGCGGACGCGCTCGCGGCCTGGTTCGCTCGCGCGCGCGTGAGCCCGGTGCTGACCGCCCACCCGACCGAGGTGCAGCGCCAGTCGATCCTCGACTGCGAGCGCGCCATCGCGCGGCTGATCGCCGAGCCCGCGGCGCCGGAGCGCGACGCCGCGCTGCACCGCGAGGTGCTGCGGCTCTGGCTTACCTCGATGCTGCGGGTCACCAAGCTCGAGGTCGCGGACGAGGTCAGCAACGCCCTCGCCTACTTCCGGCTCACCTTCCTCGAGGAGATGCCGCGGCTCTACGCCGACCTCGAGGCGGCGCTCGCGGCGCGCTTCGGGCTGGCGCGCGAGCCGCGGCTGCCGCCGTTCCTCTCGATCGGCACCTGGATCGGGGGCGATCGCGACGGCAACCCCAACGTGACCGCCGCGACGCTGGAGCTTGCTCTGGCGCAGCAGGCGCGCGTGGCGTTCGCGCACTACCTGCAGGAGGTGCACGAGCTCGGCCGCGAGCTCGCGCTCTCGACCCGCATCCGCGCGGCGCCGCCGGAGGTCGAAGCCGCCGCCGCGGCCTCGGGCGACGACTCGCCCTACCGGCGCGACGAGCCCTACCGCCGCATCGTCTCGGGGATCTACGCCCGGCTCGCCGCGACCGCCGAGGCGCTGGCGGGCTTGCGCGCGGTGCCGGCGCCGACGGCGAGCCGCCCGGCCTACGGGAGCGCGGACGAGCTCGCCGCGGACTTCGCGCTGCTCGAGCGCGGGCTCGAGGCGCAGGGCGCGGCGCGGCTCGCCGCCGGCAGGCTGCGCGCCCTGCAGCGCAAGCTGGGCGTGTTCGGCTTCCACCTCGCGAGCGTCGACCTGCGCCAGAGCTCGGGCGAGCACGAGACCGTGGTCGCGGAGCTGCTCGCCCGCGCCGGGGTCGCGGCGGGCTACCGGGCGCTGGACGAGGCCTCGCGCGTCACGCTGCTCGAGCGCGAGCTCGCCGGTCCGCGGCCGCTGCGCTCGCCGCACCTCGCCTACTCGCGGCTCGCCGAGTCCGAGCTGGCGGTGCTCGCGGCCGCGGCGACCGGCAACCGCAAGTTCGGGGCGCGCGCCGTGCCGCACTACGTGATCTCGCACTGCCAGTCGCTCTCCGACATGCTCGAAGTCGGCCTGCTGCTGCGCGAAGCGGGGCTGCTGCGCCCCGACGGGGCGCCGCGCCTGGACCTCGACATCGTGCCGCTCTTCGAGTCGATCGCGGACCTCGAGCGCTGCGGCGAGGTGATCGCGGCGGCGCTCGACCATCCGCTCTACCGCGCCTGGGTGAGGGCGCGCGGCGACGAGCAGGAAGTGATGCTCGGCTATTCCGACTCCAACAAGGACGGCGGCTACCTGGCCTCCAGCTGGGCGCTCTACAAGGCGGCGAGCGCCCTGCAGGCGGTGTGTGCGGCGCGCGGCGTCAGGCTGCGGCTGTTCCATGGCCGCGGCGGCACCGTCGGCCGCGGCGGCGGGCCGAGCCACGACGCGATACTGGCGCAGCCGGCGGGCAGCGTGGACGGCGCGCTGCGCCTCACCGAGCAGGGCGAGGTGATCGCGAGCAAGTACGCCGATCCGGAGAGCGGCCGCCGCAACCTCGAAACGCTCGCCGCCGCCACGCTCGAGGCCAGCCTCGGGCGCAGGCCGCCGCACCCGGCGCGCGAGCGCCATGCGGCGATCATGGAGGAGCTTGCCGCGCGCGCGCTCGGCGCCTACCGGGCGCTGGTGCGCGAGACGCCGGGCTTCATGGAGTACTTCCGCGCCTCGACCCCGCTCGCGGAGATCGCGGCGCTGAACATCGGCAGCCGGCCCGCCTCGCGCAAGGGCTCCGAGCGGCTCGAGGACTTGCGCGCGATCCCCTGGGTGTTCAGCTGGAGCGAGTGCCGCCTGATGCTGCCCGGCTGGTACGGCTTCGGCGCCGCGGTCGAGGCCTGGCTCGGCGAGGAGCGCGGCACGCTGCAGGAGCTGCGCGCGATGCAGCGCAACTGGCCGTTCTGGCAGGCCGTGCTCTCCAACATGGACATGGTGCTGGCGAAGTCGGACCTCGCGATCGCCTCGCGCTACGCCGAGCTGGTGTCCGACGCGAAGCGCCGCGGCGAGATCTTCGGCAGGATCGCCGCCGAGTGGCAGCGCACGCGCCGCTGGCTCGCCGAGATCACCGGCCGGGCGGAGCTGCTCGCCGACAACCCGACGCTCGCGCGCTCGATCCGCAACCGCTTCCCTTACCTCGACCCCCTGAACCATCTGCAGGTCGAGCTGCTGCGGCGCTACCGCGCCGGCGAGACCGACGAGCGCATCCGGCGCGCGATCCACCTCACGATCAACGGCGTCGCCGCCGGGCTGCGCAACAGCGGCTAGTGTCCGGCCCGCATCGCGCCATCCTGTTCGCGGTCCTCGCCGCGGGCTGCATCGCCTGCGGCGGCGGCGCGCCACAGGCTCCCGCGCCGCCGCAGCGGCCGCCCGATGCGCGCTACGAGCCCTCGCCGGTGGAGGTCGTGCACGCGATGCTCGAGCTTGCGCAGGTGCGCGCCGGCGACGTGGTGTACGACCTCGGCTGCGGCGACGGGCGCATCGTCATCGCCGCCGTGCGCCGGCTCGGCGCGCGGGGCGTGTGCGTGGATATCGATCCCGCGCGCATTGCCGAAAGCCGGGAGAACGCGCGCCGCCAGGGGGTCGCCGACCGCATCCACTTCCGGCAGGAGGACCTCTACGCCACCGACCTCGGCGGCGCGACGGTGGTGATGCTCTACCTCACGGTCGAGATGAACCTGGCGCTGCGGCCCAAGCTGCTGCGCGAGCTGCGGCCTGGGTCGCGCATCGTCTCGCATTGGCACAGCATGGGCGACTGGCAGCCGCAGCAGACGCAGCACGTCCAGGGCGACTCGGGCTGGCGCACGATCTTTCTCTGGACCGTGCCCGCGCGCTGAGCGCCCAAGCCATGGCCGCAACGCGCTCGGTGCATCTGGCGCGCAAGCGACGCAGGCGCCGGGCTGCGAAGCAGCACGTTGGGCAACTCCTATCGCCGCGGCGTCGGCAGCGCCTCATAGGTTGCGCAGCACCAGCACCGCCTGATCGACCCGCTCCACCGCGACCACCTCGAGACCGGCGATCTTCGCCTTCGGCAGGTTCGCTTTCGGCACGATGGCGCGCTCGAAGCCGAGCTTGGCGGCCTCTTTCAGCCGGTCCTGCCCGCGCGGCGCTGGCCTGACTTCACCCGCGAGCCCGACTTCGCCAAAGGTCACGACTTTCCCAGGGATCGGCCGATCGGTGAGCGAGGAGACGACGGCGAGCGACACCGCGAGGTCCGCGGCGGGCTCGGCGATGCGCACGCCGCCGACCGCGTTGACGAACACGTCCTGCTCCCAGGTGGCGATGCCGGCGTGGCGGTGCAGCACCGCGAGCAGCAGCGCGAGCCGGTTCTGCTCGAGGCCCACCGAGAGCCGCCGCGGGTTGGGCGTGTGCGCGCTGTCCACGAGCGCCTGGATCTCGACGAGCAGCGGGCGCGTGCCCTCGAGCGTGGCGAGCACGCACGAGCCCGCCACCGCGCGCTCGTGCTGCGACAGGAAAAGCGCCGAAGGGTTGGCGACCGCGCGCAGGCCGCGGTCGGTCATGGCGAAGACGCCCAGCTCGTTCACCGCGCCGAAGCGGTTCTTGACCGCGCGCACGAGGCGGAACGCCGAGTGCGGGTCGCCCTCGAAGTAGAGCACCGTGTCGACGATGTGCTCGAGCACGCGCGGACCGGCGATCGCGCCCTCCTTGGTGACGTGGCCGATGATGAAGAGCGCCGTGCCGCTCCTCTTGGCGTGGCGCGCGAGCTGCGCCGCGCACTCGCGTACCTGCGCCACCGACCCGGGAGCGGACTGCAGCGCCTCGGACCACAGCGTCTGGATCGAATCCAGCACCGCGACCTGGGGCTTGCGCGCGTCGAGCGCGGCGAGGATGCGCTCGAGCTGGATCTCGGCGAGCAGCTGCACCGCGCCGGCGTCGAGCGCCAGGCGCCGCGCGCGCAGCGCCACCTGCTCGGCGGACTCCTCGCCCGAGACGTACAGGGTGCGCGCGCTGCCGGCGAGAGCGGCGAGCGCCTGCAGGAGGAGCGTGGATTTGCCGATCCCCGGGTCGCCCCCGATCAGCACCACCTGTCCCGCGGCGAGCCCGCCGCCGAGCACCCGGTCGAGCTCGGCCATCCCGGTCGGCAGGCGCTCGAGCTCGCGCGGCTCGACCGCCGAGAGCGCGACCGGCGCGCCCGCGGGGGCCGACCCGGCCAGACGGTGCGAGGAGCGCTCGGTGACCGTTTCGGTGAGCGTGCCGACCGCGCCGCACGACGGGCAGGTGCCGAACCATTGCAGCGCCGTCGCCCCGCAGTCGCTGCAGACGTAGGCGGATTTGGCCTTCGCCACTAGGGCACCTCGACCACCGGGACGCGCGGTGCGAGCGCGCACAGGAGCTGGTAGCTCACCGTGCCCGAGACCGCCGCCACCTCGTCCGCGGAGAGCCCCTCGCCCCAGAGGGTGACCGCAGTGCCGATATAGGCTTCCTGCACCTCGCTGATATCCACGCACAGCATGTCCATCGAGACGCGCCCCACCGTCGGGCAGCGTTTGCCGGCGACCAGCACGGGCGTGCCGCTGGGCGCATGGCGGGGGTAGCCGTCGGCGTAGCCGCAGGCGACCACGCCGATCGTCATCTCCTGCGCCGCTTCATAAGTGAAGCCGTAGCCGACCCGCTCGCCGGGCTGCAGGTGCTGCACGCCGACGATCTCGGAGGTGAGGGTCATGGCGGGCTTCAGGCCCAGCTCCTCGGCGCTCTTGAAGGAGAACGGCGAGCAGCCGTAGAGCATGATCCCGGGCCGCACCCAGTCGGCCCGCGTCTGGTCCGGGAAGCGCAGCAGCGCCGCCGAGTTGGCGAGCGAGCGCGGCGCGGCGAAGTCCTTGGTCAGCTGGTCGAACCAGCCGAGCTGCTGCCCGATGCCGGTCTCGCCGTCGGCGTCCGCGAAGTGCGTCATCAGGGTCACCGACCCGATTCCCGGGTGCGCGGCGAGCGCGTTCCAGGCCACGCGCACGTTGTCGACGTTGAAGCCGAGCCGGTTCATGCCGCTGTTCACCTTGAGGTAGGCGTCGATGCGGCCGTCGACGGTCGCATTCTTGAGCATCTCGATCTGCTCGAGGTTGTGGAACACCGGCGTGAGGCGGTGGCGGGCGAGCAGCGGGATGTCCTCGGGCCTGAAGATCCCCTCGAGCAGCAGGATCGGCTTCGTCACCCCGGCATGGCGCAGCTTGAGCGCGTCCACGAAGTCGAGCAGTGCGAAGCCGTCGGCCGCCTCCAGCGCCTTCGCCGACCGCAGCAGGCCGTGTCCGTAGGCGTTCGCCTTGATGACCGCCCAGGTGCGCGCCGCCCCGGCCTGCCGCCGCGCCACCTCCAGGTTGTGGGCGAGCGCGCCGGCGCTGATGGCGGCACGGATCGGTCTCGGCATGGAGCGCAGGATACCGGGCTTCGGTCCGCGCCGGAACTCGCGCCGCGCCGAAGCCTTGCCGTTCTTGACATCCGGCGGCCGGCCGCGCGCGTAGCATCGCCGTGATATAAACGCGCGGGCTTCGCAGAGGCGGTCCAGGGAGAGGGATGGGTTTCGGCTTCTACATCATCATGGCGGCGCAGTTCTTCTCGTCGCTCGCCGACAATGCGCTGCTGATCGCGGCGATCGCGCTGCTGATGCAGGCGCAATCCCCTTCCTGGCTCACGCCCTACCTCAAGTTCTTCTTCGTCGTCTCCTACGTCGTGCTCGCCCCCTACGTCGGCGCCTTCGCCGACCGGCTGCCCAAGGGCCTCGTGATGCTGATCTCGAACGCGGTCAAGATCGTAGGTTGCTCGATCATGCTGCTCGAGGTCAATCCGCTCGCCGCCTACGCGCTGGTCGGCCTGGGGGCGGCGATGTACTCGCCCGCCAAGTACGGCATCCTCACCGAGTACCTGCCGCACTCCAAGCTCGTGATCGCCAACGGCTGGATCGAGGGCCTCACCGTCGCCTCGATCATCCTCGGCACGGTGCTGGGCGGCGTTCTGATCAGCACGACGGTGAGCGGCGTGCTGCTCGCGTTCGACCTGCCGCTGGTGCAGACGACCATCGACACGCCGGCGGAGGCGGCGATCTTCGTCATCGTGTTCGTCTACGCCGTCGCCGCCGTGTTCAACCTGTACATCCCGCGCACCGGCGTGGCGCTGAAGCCGCTGCCGGCGCACCCGATCGAGACGCTGAAGGACTTCAGCCACTGCGTGGCGAGCCTGTGGCAGGACAAGCTCGGCCAGATCTCGCTCGCGGTGACGACGCTCTTCTGGGGCGCGGGCGCGACACTGCAGTTCATCGTCATCGAGTGGTCGCGCGCGGCGCTCGACTACGACCTGTCGAAGGCCTCGATCCTGCAGGGCGTGTGCGCGTTCGGCATCGCCATCGGCGCCGTGGGCGCCTCGGCGGGCGTGCGCCTGGACCACTCGGTCAAGGTGATCCCGGTCGGCATCGCCATGGGGCTGGTCGTGATCCTCATGAACCTGGTGCGCGACGTCTGGGTGGCGGTGCCGCTGATCGTGTTCATCGGCTGCCTCGCCGGGTTCTTCGTCGTGCCGATGAACGCGCTGCTGCAGCACCGCGGGCACCACCTGGTCGGCGCCGGGCGCTCGATCGCGGTGCAGAACTTCAACGAGAACGCCTCGATCCTGGTGATGATCGCGCTCTACTCGGCGTTGCTCGGCGCGGGCCTCTCGATCTACTGGGTGATCGCGATCTTCGGCCTGTTCGTCGCGGCGACCATGACGCTGGTCCAGATGTGGTTCAACCGCACCCGCCGCACCCACGCGGGAGAGGTCGAGCGCCTGCTCGCTTTCGCCCGCGCCGAGGGCCGCCACCTCTAGCTCGCTCCGGCGTCAGAGTTCTGCCATCGTGCGCTTTGCGAACAGCAGGTCGTGCCAGGACTTCGACTTGTCCGGAAGGTTGCGCAGCAGGTACGCGGGGTGGTAGGTGACGATGAGCGGCACCCCGGCGTAGCGGAAGACCCGCCCGCGCATGCTGCCGATGGTCGCGGTCGAGTTCAGCAGCGTCTGCGCGGCGACGCGGCCCAGCGCCACGATCAGCCTGGGCTGGATCAGCTCGATCTGGCGCCGCAGGTGCGGCGTGCACTTCATCACTTCCTCGGGTTGCGGGTCGCGGTTCCCGGGCGGGCGGCACTTGAGGATGTTCGCCACGTAAACGTCCGCGCCGCGCTTCAGGCCGATCGCGGCGAGCATGTTGTCGAGGAGCTTCCCCGCCTGGCCGACGAAGGGCTCGCCGAGCCGGTCTTCCTCGGAGCCCGGGGCCTCGCCCACGAGCAGCCAGCGTGCTTTTTCGTCGCCGACGCCGAACACCGTCTGCCTGCAGCCTGCGCGCAGGCCGCACGCCGTGCAGCCCTTCACCGCCGCCTTGAGCTCGGTCCAGTCCATGCGCGCGATGCGCTCTTCCCTCGATGCCGGGGTCCGCTGCTCTCCCGATCCCGCGTGTTCCGCCGCTATCACGGCAGCAGCGGGACTCTGAGGCTCCTGCGTTCCTCGCCGGAGCTTCCAGACGGGCGCGATGCCCATCTCGGCGAGGATCGCGCTGCGGCGGCTCACAGCGCCAGCGTCAGCACCAGCGCGTCCTCGCGCCCTGCGTGCGCCGGGTAGTAGCCGCGGCGCACCGCGACCTGGCGAAAGCCAAAGCGCCGGTAGAGCGCGTTCGCCGCCGGATTGCTCGGGCGCACCTCGAGGAACAGCTGCCGCGCGCCGCGCTCGCGCGCAAGGCGCATCGCCTCGGCGAGCAGCGCCCTGCCGAGGCCGCGCCGCTGCTGCCCGAGCGCGATCGAGAGATTGAGCAGGTGCGCTTCGCGCGCCGCGACGGCAAGCACGAAATAGCCGAGCAGGCCGTGCGCGTCGCGCCAGAGCCAGCATTGGTAGCCCGCGCGCAGCGAGTCGGTGAAGTTGCCGCGCGTCCAGGGATGCGTGTAGATCGCCGTCTCGACCGCGAGGACCTCGGCAAGATGGGTCTCCCGCATCGGCTCGAGGCCGGGCGTCTCCTTGAGGACTGCGCTCATCCGCGTTCCCGCTCTTCCGTGGTCAGGGCGACCTTGTCCCTCAGGTAAAGCGGCGCCGCGAGAGCCGCGTCCACGCCCTCGCCCGCCGCGAGCCGCGGCGCCGCGAGGCGCGCCACCGCGACCGCGCTCGGCCGCACCTCGGGGCGCACGAGCTTCAGCCCGAGCGCTCCGTAGACCGCGAATCCGCCGCCGCACCCGATCCAGCCTTCGCCCGGCGGCAGCGGCGCATCGGCCGGCGCCACGCAGCGCGCCGCGATCACTTCGCGCCAGCGTCCTGCGTTCTTTTCGAGAGCCGCATAATACACTTCGCGCATGCGCGCATCGAGGCACGCGACGACGCGCGCCGCGCCCGATTCCTCCGCGATCGCCTCGAGCGTGGAGATGCCGATGACCGGGATGCCGCGCGCGAGCGCGATGCCCTGCGCCACGCCGCAGGCGATGCGCAGCCCGGTGAACGAGCCGGGGCCGGCGCCGAAGGCCACCGCGTCGAGCTGCTGCGCGGCCAGTCCGGCTTGCTCGAGGAGCCGCCCGAGCATCGGCAGGACGAGCTCGCCGTGGCGGTTCGGCGCGCGGTGCTCGAGCGCGGCGATCTCGGCGTCGCGCCAGAGGGCGACCGAGCACCACTCGGTGGAAGTTTCGATCGCCGCGAAGCGCATGCGGCGATTCTAGCTATACTGGCGCGCATGCAAGAGCTCAGGATCGCGGTCATTCCCGGCGACGGCATCGGGCGCGAAGTGATGCCCGAGGGCGTGCGCGCGCTCGAGGCCGCGGGCGCGCGGCACGGCGTGCGCCTGCGCTGGCAGGAATTCCCCTGGAGCTGCGACTGGTTCAAGGCCAACGGCCGCATGTGTCCCGAGGACGCGCCGCAGATCCTGCGCCAGTTCGACGCCGTCTATTTCGGCGCCGTGGGCAACGCCGCGATCGTCCCGGACCACGTCTCGGCCTGGGGGCTGCTGATCGACTTCCGGCGCGCGTTCGACCTCTACGTCAATCTGCGCCCGGTGCGGCTGTTCGAGGGGCTGCCCTGCCCGCTCGCCGGCAGGAAGCCCGGCGACCTCGACTACGTGGTGGTGCGCGAGAACACCGAGGGCGAGTACGGCAATATCGGCGGCCGCGTCTTCGAAGGCACCGACCGCGAGGCGGTGGTGCAGCAGGCGGTGTTCACGCGCAAGGGCGTGGACCGGATCATGCAGTACGCCTTCGAGCTCGCGCGCACGCGCAAGAAGCACCTGACCTCCTGCACCAAGTCGAACGGCATCACCATCACCATGCCCTACTGGGACGAGCGCTTCACCGCGATGCAGCGGCAGTACCCGGACGTGCGCGCCGACCAGTACCACGTCGACGGCCTCACCATCCAGATGGTGCTCAACCCGGACCGCTTCGACGTCATCGTCGCCTCCAACCTGTTCGGCGACATCCTCTCCGACCTCGGCCCGGCGACCGCGGGCACGATCGGCATCGCGGCCTCCGGCAACATCAACCCGGAGGGCACCGCGCCCTCGATCTTCGAGCCGGTGCACGGCTCGGCGCCCGACATCGCGGGCCGCAAGATCGCCAACCCGATCGGCGCCATCTGGTCGGGCGCCCTGATGCTCGAGCACCTCGGCCAGGCCGATGCCGCCGCCGACGTCATGCGCGCGATCGAGCGCGTGGTCGTCGAAGGGCCGCACACGCCGGACATGAAAGGCGGGGCCTCGACCGCCGAGGTCGGCGCCGCGGTCGCGGAGGCGATCCGCTCGCAATCCAAGAAGGCGGCTTAGTGAGTTGTCGTCCCCGCAAGCTTCTGGCGGGGACCCGTTCCTGTTCGCTCGACCTGCAACAGGCTGCCGCGCGCCTCATGCGCGCCATCGAGCGCACCACCGAGGAGCAGGTCTTCACGCCCGACCTCGGCGGCGTGCACGACACGCGCGCCGTCACGCAAGCGGTCAAGCGCGCGCTGCCGTAGTGCTGCAGGCCGACAGCGCGCGCAACCGCCTGATCGGCATCGGCCTCATCTCGGCCACGTTCCTGTGCTTCGCGCTGCTCGACGCCGGCGCCAAGTGGCTGGTGCGCACGGTGCCGGTGCTCGAGGTGGTGTGGCTGCGGTTCGCGTTCCATGTCGTCTTCAGCGCGGGCGCGCTCGCGCCGCGCCAGGGTGCGGCGCTGCTGCGCACGCGCCGCCCCGGGCTGCAGCTGGTGCGTGCGGCGATGCTCTGCGCCATGACCGGCATGAACTTCTGGGCGCTGCAGTACCTGCAGCTCGCCGAGACCGCGTCGATCCAGTTCTCGGTGCCGATCCTGATCGCGCTTTTTGCCGCGCCGCTGCTCGGCGAGCGGCTCGACCGCGCGCGCTGGGCCGCGATCCTGGTCGGGTTCGCCGGCGTCCTCGTCATCATCCGTCCGGGCACGCAGGGCTTTCACCCGGCGCTGATCCTCTCCTTCGCGACCGCGGTGCTCTACGCGCTCTTCAACCTGCTCACGCGCCGGCTCGCGGCGCTCGATTCGCCCGAGACCACACAGTTCCTGTCGGCGCTCGGCGCCGCGATCGCCATTGCGCCGTTCGGGCTCGCCGCCTGGCAGACGCCCGCCTCGCTGCTCGAATGGGCGCTCGCCTGCGGCATCGGCGTCGCGGGCGGCTTGGGCCACTGGTTCCTCGCCGCGGCCCACCGCTACGCGCCGGCCTCGGTCCTGGGGCCGTTCCTCTACCAGCAGATCGTGTACATGGCGCTGCTCGGCTACCTCGTGTTCGGCGACGTGCCGGATGCGCCCGTGCTCGCCGGCGCCGCGGTGGTCGTCGGCAGCGGCCTGTACCTGCTCTGGCTCGAAAGGCGAGCTAACATCGCGCCATGACGGCCGCGGTCGCGGTTCCGCTCTGGCTGTTGGTGCTGCTCGCCGCGCTCGCGCTGTGGGCGGCGTACGACAAGGTCCTCGCGCCCGCGGTGCGCTGGTTCATCGCCCACCGCGCCAACGTCGTGATCGACGAGGTGTCGCGGCGCCTGCGCATCGGCATCCGACCGTTCCAGCGCACGCGCCGCCAGGCACTCGTCGACCGCCTGCTCACCGACCCCAAGGTGCAGCGCGCCGCCGAGCAGCACGCGCAGAAGATGGGCGTCCCGGTGCTGACCTCGCTCGCCATCGTCGAGCGCTACGCGCGCGAGATCGTGCCGGCGTTCAACGCCTACCTCTACTTCAAGATCGGCTACTGGATCGGGCGCGGCGTGGCGCGCACGCTCTACCGCGTGCGGCTCGGCTACGTCGACTCGGCGGGCCTGGCGCGCGTCGATTCCAACGCCACGGTCGTGTTCGTCATGAACCACCGCTCCAACATGGACTATGTGCTCGCCGGCTACCTCGCCGCCGACCAGACCGCGCTGTCCTACGCGGTGGGCGAGTGGGCGCGCATCTGGCCGCTCTCGGCGCTGATCCGGGCGATGGGCGCCTACTTCGTGCGCCGCAACTCGAAGGACGAGCTCTACCGGCGCGTGCTCGAGCGCTACATCGCGATGGCGACCGAGGCGGGCGTGCCGCAGGCGGTGTTCCCCGAGGGCGGCCTGACGCGCGACGGCCGCATGCGCGAGCCGCGGCTCGGGGTGCTCGACTACATGCTGCGCGGCTTCCGCCTCGGCGGCGAGCGCGACCTGGTGTTCGTGCCGCTCGGCATCAACTACGACCGCGTGCTCGAGGACCGCAGCCTGCTGCTCTCGATCGACCCGGAGGCGCAAAGGCCGGGGCGGCTGCGGGCGCTCTGGACCACCCTCGGCTTCGTCGCGCGCAACCTGCGCCTCGCGCTGAAGAGCGAGTGGTACCGCTTCGGCTACGCCTGCGTGAACTTCGGCGCGCCGGTCTCGATGCGCGAGTACTGCCGCAGCCGCAATCTCGATTTCAAGGAGATCTCGGGCGATGAGCGCAAGCGCGCGGTGGCGGCGCTCGGCGCGCACCTGATGCAGGTGGTCGGGCGCATCGTGCCGGTGGTGCCGGTGCCGCTCATCGCCACGGTCTTCGCCGCGAGCGCCGACAAGGCCATCTCGGCGATCGAGCTCAAGGCCGAGGTCGAGAAGCTGCGCGAGCAGCTCGAGGCAGCGGGGGCCTATCTGTACGTGCCGCGCAGCGACTTCGACTACGCGGTCACGGTCGGCCTGCGGATGCTGACCCTGCGCCGCCTGGTCGAGGAGAAGGACGGCCTCTTCACGGGTCGCCCGGAGGAGATGCCGGTCCTGCGCTACTACGCCAACTCGATCGCGCATTTGCTGCCGGCGGCCTGACCGTGGGTCCCCGCCTACCCCCGCGGGGATGACCGACTACGTCCGCAGCAGGTCGAGCGTCGGGAAGCGGCCGTTGAGGGCGCGCGCGCTCGGTGCGCCCCACCAGCGCTCGAGCACGGTGGCGTAGAGGCTGCGGAAGTCCACGGCGTGGCGCAGGTTGCCGTCCTGCAGCGCGCCGAGCTGGGGCGCCTCGCCGTAGAGCCCGCCGCGCACGCGCCCGCCGGCGAGGAAATGCGGCGCCGCGGTGCCGTGGTCGGCGCCCATCGAGTTGTTCTCCTGCGGGCGGCGGCCGAACTCGGCGTAGGTCAGGACGAGCGTCGAATCCCAGCGGCCGATCTCGCCGAGCGCCGCCTTGAGGGCGGCAAGGCCCTCGGCGATCTCGCCGAGCAGCCGCGCATGCGGCTGCAACTGGTTCTGGTGGGTGTCGAAGCCGCCGAGCGAGAGCCGTACTGCAGCCACGCCGGCCTGGTTCGCGGCGAACTGCGCCGCGGTGCGCACGGCGTTGCCGAACGGGCCGCGCGGGAACTCGCTGCGGAACTGGGCGCCGCCGCCGAGGTTGCTGGCGGCCTGGACGATGTCGGACTCGACCTTGAGGATGTGGCGCAGCGCGGCGTTGCGCTTCGCGCCCGAAGGGTTGGCGAGCCGCGCCTGGCGCAGGAACTGCTCGGGCTCGGCGAGCGCGATGGCGCGCGCGCCGGTCCCGGCGAGCGGCCCCATGTCGTTGCCGCCCACGACCACCCCGTCCGCGGCGAACGACGCCGGCACCGGGCTCGCGGCGAACGAGCGCGCCAGCCAGCCGTCGGCGAGGTACTCGTCGCTCTTCGACGCGGTGTCCCAGATCTCGATCGAGCGGAAATGCGACAGGTTCGGCCGCGCGTAGCCCACGCCCTGCACGATCGCGAGCTCCCGAGCCTGCCACAGCGGCCACAGCGGCTTGAGCGAGGGGTGCAGCCCCGTGCGCTCGTCGAGCTGCAGCACCTCGTCCCGCCGCAGCGCGAGGCGCGGGCGCAGGGAGTAGTAGTCCTGGTCTGCGTACGGCACCACGGTGTTGAGGCCGTCGTTGCCGCCCTTGAGCTCGATGAGGACGAGGAGCCGGCGGTAATTCGTCTGCGCCAGCGCGACGCGCGGGAGGAAGAGCGCCGCGACCGAGGCTGCCAGGAAGTCTCTGCGCCTCACTTGAGCTGGTACACCGGGTCGGAAGTCAATGCGCGCAGGAGGTCCGCGCCCTGCGCCGCGGATGCTCCGTCGTTCGCCGGCGGCAGCGCGAGCAGCACCGTCTGCACCGTCCCCGGCATGTCGCGGCCCTGGAACGGGCGCAGCCAGTCGCGCGCCGAGAACTTGATGTCCATCATCGCCTGCAGCAAGCGGCGCGCCATGGGCTTCTTCAGGTCCAGCGCCTGCTCCATGGCGGCGGGCGTCATGCGCGCCTCCTCGACGCGCATCAGGCGCTCGAGGAGCTGCTTGCGCGCGAGCAGCGCCTGCGAGCTGATCCAGGCCTCGCCCCCGGGCCAGCCCTTGACGTTCGGCGGCGAGAACAGGTCCTGGCCGAGGTTGCGCAACAGGAACACGAACGGCAGCGCGTCGCTGAAATCGACGTCGAACTGGCGCATCGTGCCGACCACCAGGTCGACCGGAGATTTGATGAGCGCGCCGCGGTTGGCCTGCGCCCAGAACGCCTCCGAGGCGAGCAGCTCGCGCAGCGCGGCGCGGAGCGAGTAGCCGCTCTCGCGCAAGGCGCGCGCGGCGCGCTCGAGCTCGGCGCGCTCGCGCTCGTTCGCCGGCGCCGTCGAGACGAACTCGCGCCAGAGCTTGGCGGTGACGAAGCGCGCGGTCTCGGGCCGCTCGAGCAGGATGTCGAGAATGTCCTCGCCGCGGAGGTTACCCGTCCTGCCGAGCACCGTCTTGGTGCCGTCGTCGTGCAGCATCGGCCGGAACAGGTACTCGCCGGTGTCCGGATCGAGGCTCCAGCCGGTAAAGGCGCGCGCCGCCTCCTTGATGTCCTGCTCGCCGTAGTTGCCCTCGCCGAGCGTGAACAGCTCCATCACCTCGCGCGCGAAGTTCTCGTTCGGCTGCCCGCGCCGGTTGGTGGCCGAATCGAGGTAGATCAGCATCGCCGGGTCTTTCGACGCGGCGTGCAGCAGCTCGGAGAAGCTGCCGAGCGCGTGGCGCCGCAGCAGCACGTTCTGCCGGTACATCAGGCCCGGTGCCCGCACTTTCTGCAGGCTCGAGGTGAAATGGTTGTGCCAGAAGAGCGTCATGCGCTCGGTGAGGGGCGAGGCTGTGGTGAGCATCTCGGCGAGCCACCAGGCCTTGAGCTGCAGGCCCTTCTCGATCAGGTCGCGGAACAGCGCCTGGCGCTCCTCTGCGCTCATCTGGCGGATGCGTCGCGGCGATTGCCACTCGCTCACCCACTCGGGCGGCCGGGCGCGCGCCGTCGTCTGCGCGCCGGCGAGAACGCGCTCGACCGCCTCGCGGCGCGAGAGCCGCGCGTACTCGCCGACCTCGTCGAGGTGCGCATCGAACCCGGTGCGGTTGAGCAAGTGACGCGCATCGGCCGCGCCCATCCCCGCCGCCTGCGCCGCTGCCGCGGCGAGCAGCGCGACGAGAAGAAGAAGGCGGCGGGCCGGGGAGGAAAGACCCGCCGCCAGGACGCGCGCTGCTGTCGGTCGCGCGCCCAAGAGCTATTCTCTGGATTCCACGTGCTGCGGCTCGCGCGCGTCCGGCGTGCCGGCTTCGGCGAGCTGGTAGGCGAACAGCGCCACGATCGCGAGCGGGATCAGAAGCTTCAGCATGGTCGTCTCCTTTCGGTTCGGGATGCCACGGTCCCGATTAACGCCCATGCGCAAGGCCGCGTCTGTGCATTTTGGTGAATGAAATGTGAACGCGGCCATGAGTGTGTAAGCAGCCGTTACCGCCGCTCCAGGTTGCGGTTGGCATCGAGGATGTCGCGCCGCAGCTGCTCGCGCTCCTCGGGCGTGAGGCGCCCGGACTCGGTCGCGCGCCGCAGGCGCTCCTCGCGCAGCCGCTCGCGCGCCTCCTGCGGGCTCATGCGCCCTTCACGCACCGCCTCGCGCAGGCGCTCGATCTCGAGCTGGCGCGGCTGCGGCTCGGGCGCCGCCCCGATGCGCGGCGGGGCGGATGGGGCCTGTGGCGGCGGCCGATCCGCGATCGCGCCGCGCGGCGCCTGCGGCGCCGCGAAGCGCTCGCGGTAGCGCTGCAGCGCCTCCTCGCGCGACATCTGGCCGCTCCTCACCTGCTCGCGCAGGCGCTCGGCTTCCCTGCGGCGCGCTTCCCATCCCGGCTCGGGGTCGCGCCGCAATTCGCGGTTGTGCTGGCGCAGGTCCTCGCGCAGCCGCTGGCGCTCGGCCCAGTCCATGTGGCCGCCCCCGCCCTGCCCGGCGAACGGCCGGTGAAACGGCTTCGCGTGCGGCATCAGCCCCTGGCCCTGCCCGCGCTGGCCGCCCGGCTGGGCGAGCGCCGGCGTCGCGGCGAGCGCCGCGAGAACGGCGCTGAGCACAACGGCGCGCGCGGGCGTCATCTGCATGGCGATCCTATGCGGCTTCGACCGCGCCTTTCTGCCGCGGGTCCGGAAATTTGTAACAATGTGTTGCCGCCCGGCGCGCGGATAACAGCTTGTTGCCGCGGGCGCGTGCGCATCCGCTAACGTCCTCGCCCATGGCCGAACTGAAGACGCGCGTGCTCGTCGTGGACGACGACATGCGCCTGCGCGAGCTGCTGGTGCGCTACCTCGGCGAGCAGGGGCTCGAGGTGCGCGCCGTGCCCGACGCCGCCGGCATGGACCGGCAGCTCGCGCGCGAGCGCTACGACCTCATCGTGCTCGACCTCATGCTGCCGGGCGAGGACGGGCTCGCGATCTGCCGCCGCCTGCGCCAGAGCAACGCCGCGCCCGCGATCCTCATGCTCACCGCCAAGGGCGACGACGTGGACCGCATCGTCGGCCTCGAGATGGGCGCGGACGACTACCTGCCGAAGCCCTTCAACCCGCGCGAGCTGGTGGCGCGCATCCACGCCGTGCTGCGGCGCAGGCAGCCCGCCGGTCCGCCGGGGGCGCCCGCCGCCTCGACCGAGGTGCACTGCTTCGGCGCGTTCGAGCTCAATCTGGGCACGCGCGCGCTCTCCAGGGACGGCAAGCCCGTGCAGCTCACCACGGGCGAGTTCTCGGTGCTCAAGGTGCTGGTGCAGAACCCGCGCCAGCCGCTGTCGCGCGACAAGCTGATGGAGCTCGCGCGCGGGCGCGAGTACGAGGTGTTCGACCGCTCGATCGACGTGCAGATCTCGCGCCTGAGGAAGATCGTCGAGGAGGACCCCTCGCACCCGCGCCACATCCAGACGGTGTGGGGCTTCGGCTACGTGTTCGTGCCCGACGGCAACCTGAAATGACGCTGCTGGCGCGGTCGTTCCTGCTGATCGCGCTGCTCATCGTCGTCTCGGTCCTCGCCACCTTCCAGGTCTACCGCGTCTACGAGCGCGAGCCGCGCGCGCGCGAGCTCGCGCAGCAGACCGTGAGCGTGGTGAACCTGACGCGCGCCGCGCTGGTCAACGCCGATCCGTTCCTGCGGCGCGCGCTGCTCGTCGAGCTGAACGAGCGCGAGGGGCTGCGCGTCTACCCGGTGACCGACGCTGAGAAGCTCGCGCCGCTGCCCGCGGAGCCGCTCATCGACCTCGTCAAGGCGCGCGTGCGCCGGGAGCTCGGCGAGCGCACGCGCTTCGCCTACGCGCGCGACGGCGAGGAGGGATTCTGGGTCAGCTTCTACATCGACGTCGACGAGTTCTGGGTCATGCTGCCGGGCGAGCGCCTCGAGCCCGAGCTCGGCCTCGCCTGGCTCGGCTGGGGCCTGGGGCTCCTGGCGATCGCGCTCGCCGGCGCCTGGCTCATCGCCTCGCGCATCGCGCAGCCGCTCGCCGCCCTGACGCGCGCCGCCGGGCGGCTCGGGCGCGGCGAGCCGCACCAGCCGCTCGCCGAGGAAGGCACGCGCGAGCTGCAGAGCGTGGCCGCGGCGTTCAACCGCATGGCGAGCGACCTCGAGCGCCTCGAGCGCGAGCGCGCCATGGTGCTCGCCGGCATCTCGCACGACCTGAGGACGCCGCTTTCGCGCCTGCGCCTCGCGCTCGAGATGAGCGGCGGCGAGCGCAAGGCGGTCGAGGGAATGCGCGCCGACGTCGAGGAGATGGACCAGGTGATCGGCCAGTTCCTCGACTTCGCGCGCGGCGAGGACGAGGCGAAGGTGGCGCGCGACCTCGATGCGCTCGTCGGCGAGATCGCCGAGGGCTACCGCAAGCGCGGCAAAGAGGTGGTCTTCCGCGGCGGCGGCGTGCATTCGACGAGGGTCGCGCCGCTCGCGCTGCGCCGCGCGGTCACGAACCTCCTCGACAACGCGCTGCGCTACGCCGCCACGCCGGTCGAGGTCGAGACCTTGCGCGACGGCTCGATGGCGCTGGTCGAGATCCGCGACCGCGGCCCGGGAATTCCCGCGGCCGAGATCGAGCGCCTGAAGCGCCCGTTCACGCGCCTCGACGACGCGCGCAGCGGCCCGCCCGGCGCCGGGCTCGGCCTCGCCATCGCCGAGCGCGTCGCGCGCGCCCACGGCGGCTCGCTCGAGCTCGCGCCGCGCGCGGCCGGCGGCCTGATCGCACGCCTGCGCCTGTGCGCCTAGCCGCCGTGCTATCATTCGCGCCGTAGGTTTCTGTCGCGCGTCATCCGGTTAGCGTCTCAGTCGTTCCGCGGCCCGTTCCGGGCCCGGACCACCCTGCCTAGAACAGCATCTGCCTGAACCGGTCGGAAGCGAGGCTTCCCAGGCCGATTCAGGAGATTGTCATTCGTACTTCCTTCGAAGGCCTCGGCCTGCGCGCCGAGCTCATGCGCGCGATCGCCGACCAGGGCTACGCGCAGCCCACTCCCATCCAGCAGCAGGCGATCCCGCTCGCGCTCGCCGGCCGCGACCTGCTCGGCGCCGCGCAGACCGGCACCGGCAAGACCGCGGCGTTCACGCTGCCGCTGCTGCACAGGCTCGCCCAGACGCCCGCCAACGGCAGCGTCAAGGCGCTCGTCGTCACGCCGACGCGCGAGCTCGCCGCCCAGGTGCACGAGGACATCCGCGCCTACGGCCGGCACCTTGCGCTGCGCTCGAGCGTGATCTTCGGCGGCGTCGGCATGCAGCCGCAGGTGGACGCGCTGCGCCGCGGCGTGGACATCGTCGTCGCCACGCCCGGGCGCCTGCTCGACCATGCGCGGCAGAAGACCGTGCGGCTGGGCGCGGTCGAGATCCTGGTGCTCGACGAGGCCGATCGCATGCTCGACATGGGCTTCATCCCGGACGTGCGCCGCATCCTCGGACTGTTGCCGGCGCGGCGGCAGAACCTGCTCTTTTCGGCGACCTTCCCCGACGAGGTGCGCAAGCTCGCCGCGTCGTTCATGCGCGACGCGGCGACCGTGGAGGTCGCGCCGCGCAACACCCCCGCGGAGCTGGTGGCGCAGGTGGTGCACCCGGTGGCGAAGGACGGCAAGCGCGAGCTCCTCGCGCACCTCGTGCGCTCGGGCGACTGGCGCCAGGTGCTCGTCTTCTGCCGCACCAAGCGCGGCGCGAACCGCCTTGCGCAGCAGCTCGCGCGCGACGGCATCGAGGCGGACGCCATCCACGGCAACAAGAGCCAGAACGCGCGCACGCGCGCCCTCAAGCGCTTCAAGGACGGCGCGCTGCGCGTGCTCGTCGCCACCGACATCGCGGCGCGCGGGCTCGACATCGAGGAGCTGCCGCACGTCGTCAACTACGAGCTGCCGCACGTGCCCGGGGACTACGTGCACCGCATCGGCCGCACCGGCCGCGCCGGGATGTCCGGCGAGGCGGTGTCGCTGGTGTGCGCCGAGGAGCGGCCGCTGCTCGCCGCGATCGAGAAGCTGATCGGGCGGCGCGTCGAGCAGCGGGCGGTCGGCGGATTCCTTGCGCCTGTCAGGCGTCCCCCGGCCGAGGCGCCGCGCCATGCGGCGCACGCGCCAGGCCACCGCGCGGCGCAGGCACCGTCGCACCGCTCCCCGCCGCCCCGCAGCCCCCACCCGCCGCGCCACCCGCAGCCCGCCCCCAGGGCGCAGCGCGAAGCGCGGGCCGGCGGCCGGCCGCATGCAACGCCGCGCGCCGCGGCGCGCGTCCCGGCGCTGCTCGGCGGCCGGAAGGACGGCGGCGAATCGTAGTTCGATACCGACGACGTGGTGGTGAAACGCGCCTCGGGCAGCGTGCTGCTCCTGCCCAAGCGCATCACGCCCGAGCAGCTCGATTCGATCCTCGGCGCCTTTCGCGGCCGCCTCGCGCGCCGCCAACCGCGCATGCAGAAGCGGCGCTGGCAATGATCTCCGGATAGCGTGCCGGGCTCCCTTCGGCCGTGCGCCGCTCGAAGACCAGGTTGCGTCCCTCCACGTAACCGAGCGAGCGCAGCTCGTGAAGGATCACTCGCGTGAGCGGGTGGATGGGGTCGGGCCCCGCCATCTCCGCGAGCGGCGAGACCGCGAGCACGATCGCGACGCGGTAGGTGCGGCCGGGCTGCTGCGCGCTCGCGAGCGGCGCGACCACGAGCCCGCCGGCGGCGATCACGAAGGCGCGGCGCGCGATCATTCGATCACCTGGCCTGCGCGTAGGGGGATCGAGCGCGGGATCGTGAGGCCCTGCGCCTTGGCAGCGTTCAGGTTGACGACCAGGCGAAACTTGGCAGCGCGCTCGATTGGGATGTCGCCCGGGCGCACGCCCTTGAGGATCTTGTCCACTTGGCGCGCGGCGCCGCGTGCCATCTCGGCAAAGTCCGGTTCATACGCGAGGAGCCCGCCCTCGTCGGCGTACCCCGCCACGTCGTAGGCCGCCGGAAGCCGGCGTTGCGAGGCGAAGCCGATCACGCGCTTGCGACCGATCCAGAGAAGTTCATCGAGAAATGTGAGCAGCGCCCCCGCCTTGCCGCGCTCAAGCTGCTCGAAAGCGGCAGCGAAGCCGGCTTCGCTCCGCACCTCGACGGACTGTAGCGCGATGCCGAGGGCTGCCGCCGCGGGTCGCAGCGCCTGCCAGTACGGCTCCCAGCCCTCCGAGCCCGGGTTCCACAGGACGGCGACCGCCGAGAGCGTCGGCAGCAGCTCCTTCAGAAGCTCGAGCCGCTTTGCGGCGACCTCGGGCGAGAACATCGTCTGGCCCGTGGTATTGCCGCCCGGCTTGACCAGCCTCGCCACCTCACCCATGAAACCCGGCAGATCGCCGCAGAGCGTGGATACGAGCGGAATCGTGCGGCTCGCCCGTCTCGCTGCGTCCATGATGGGCTTCCCGCAGCCTGCGATGACCAGCACGTCCACCTTCGATTCGCTGACGAGCTCGGCTGACAGCGCAGCGAGCCGTTCCTGCTTGTGCTCGGCGAACCGGACATCGATGGCGATCGTGCGACCTTCCCTGTAGCCGAGCGCGGCAAGCGCGCCGCGAAAAACATCGAGGCCCGGCGCTCCCTCCGCGGAAGTCACCACTGAGAGATAGCCGACCTTCGGCAGCTTTCCGGGCGGCTGCGCATCGCTCATGGGCGACACGGCCGCGAGCGCGAACGCCGCAAGAAGAACTCCGTGCCACCTCATTCGATCACCCGGTCCGCGCGGAGAAGGATCGACTGCGGGATCGTGAGGCCGAGCTCTCGCGCCGTTTTCTGATTGACGACGAGCTCGAACTTCCATGGCTGCTCCACGGGTATCTCGGCCGGCCTGGCGCCCCTCAGGATCAAGTCCACGAACTTGGCCGCGTAGCGAAAGTTCTCGACGAAGTTCTGCCCGTAGCTGAGCAGGCCGCCTCCCTCTGCAAGGGACAGGACCGGATAGACCGCCGGGAGGCGCAGCCGTCTCGCGCCCTCCAGGATCTGGTCTCCAAGCCGCAGGATCACCGCATTCGTCGGGATCACCAGTCCATGAGGACGCTCGCGCTCGAGCACCGCGAACGCCGCCCGGAGACTTTCGGAGTCGTGCACCTTCAGCACCACGAGCTCCAATCCCTTCGCCTTCGCAGCCGCGCGGGTGGCGAATTCCCAAGGCTCCGGCCGTCCGTAGTAGGGGTTGTCCTTGGGCGGATCGAACGGCGGCGCGAAGAAAGCGAGGCGGGACATCCCGGGGACGAGCTCGGTCAGAAGCTCCACCTGCTTCGTGACCAGCGGAAACATGAGCCCCGCCATCCCGGTCACGTTGGTTCCGGGGCGCGCCAGGCTCTGGACCAGGCCTGCGGCCACCGGGTCCGCGGACGAGTGGAGAACGATCGGGATCGTCGACGTCTTGCCTTTGAGGAACAGGCCGGTGATCTCGCTTGCAAGGATCACGTCGGGCTTGAGAGCGACCAGTTCCTCCGCCAGCGCCCGCAAGCGGTCCGGGTCGCCATCGCTCAGCCGCACCTCCAGAAACAGGTTCTGGCCGACCGCGTAGCCGCGATCTTGCAGCCCGGCCTCGAAGGCCTTGAGGAGGGGTTTCGCCCGCTCCTCTGTGCCGATCAACAGGCCTCCGACCCGAAATCGCTTTGCTGTCGCCTGGGCCAGAGCGAGCGGCGTGCCCAGAGCACCACCGAGCAGCGCGAGGAACTGTCGCCGCTTCATTCGATCACCCGGTCGGCGCGGAGCAGCATGGATTGCGGAATTGTCAGGCCGATCGCCTTCGCCGCCTTTGCGTTGACTGCAAGGTCGTACCTTGTCGGCAGTGCAAACGGTAGATCCGCCGGATTCGCGCCGCGCAGGATGCGATCCACCAGATCGGCAAAGCCGCCAAGAATCTCGGGGATGCTCGGCGAGTAGGCGAGTACGCTCTGGCCGAGTACAAAAACTGGGCTTGCCGATACATCGGTGATCGCGGGCAGCCGGCGGCGAACAACGAGCTCGCCGATTCGCTCACTCCGCAGCGAAATATTCACGTCAGAACTGGCGTTGCGAGTTGATAGCTTTTTCGATATCATTTATCTATGAAATCAGACTTCAACGCGGGGCGGCTGCTGCGGCAGGCGCGGCGCCGTGCAGGGCTGTCGCAGCGCGAGCTGGCGCGCCGCGCGGGCACCGCGCAATCGGTGGTGGCGAGGATCGAGCGGGGCCAGGCGAGCCCCGCAGCGGACACGCTGGATCACCTCCTGCACGTCGCGGGCTTTCGCCTGCGCGTCGAGCTCGAGGCGCGGCGCGAGCCGCCGAGCCACATGCTCGCCGACGTGCCGCGCATCCTCAGCCTGAGCCCCGAGGAGCGCCTGCGCGAAGTCGCCAACGCGAGCCGCTTCCTCGCCGCTGCGCGCCGTGCCTGAGCCGGCGCCGTTCGATCCCGAGCGCATCGTCACGGTGCTGGCGAAGCACGGCGTGCGCTACGTGCTCGTCGGCGCGCTCGCCGCGCGGCTGCAGGGATTCCCGCGCCTCACGGCCGACGCGGACATCGCCCCCGCGCGCGATCCCGACAACATGAAGGGGCTCGCCGCCGCCCTGCGCGAGCTGAAGGCGCGCGTCTACACGGAGAGCGTGCCGGAGGGCCTGCCGTTCGACATCGATCCCGCGTCGCTCGCCCGCGCCGAGCTCTGGAACCTGATCACCTCCGCGGGCCGGCTCGACATCGTGTTCGAACCGGCGGGCACCGGCGGCTATGAGGACCTGCGGAGGAATGCGATCAAATTCCAGGCGTTCGGCATCGACCTGCACGCCGCTGACCTGCGGGATATCGTTCGATCGAAGAAAGCCGCCGACAGGCCGCAGGACCGCCAGGACGTCGTGGTCATGCAGGCGATGCTGCGGAGGAAACCCAAGGGCGGTTGACAGTCGCCTGCGACTACTCGATCACCCGGTCGGCGCGGAGGAGCACTGACTGCGGCACCGTCAGGCCAAGCGCCCTGGCGGTCTTGAGGTTCACGACCAGCTCGAACCTGGTCGGCTGCTCGATCGGCAGATCGCCGGGCTTGGCTCCCTTCAGGATTCGATCGACGTACGCGGCAGCCCTCCGCTGAATCTCATGCAGACTCGTCGCGTAGGCAAACAACACGCCGTCCGGCATGAAGGCGACGACGAAACTGATAAAGGGAATGCGCAGTCGGACGGCGTTGTCGAATAGCAGCTTTCGATGGATCCCGAGCACCGGGCTCGGACATGGCAGCAGCACATCGGGCCGATCCTTCTCCATGCGGGCAAAGGCCTGCTTGATCTCGTCGCCGTTGTTCACGTAGTAGGGAAAAAACGTGGCCCCGATGCGCCGGGTGGCCTCTCGCGCCGTTCGCTCCACGACGTTGCAGGCGGACGCGTTCCTGTCGACAAACATTCCGACTCTCATCGCGGCGCACGCGCGGCACATCGGCGCGGTGCTCGTCACCAACAACGAGCGCGAGTTCCGGCGCGTGCCGGGGCTCGCGGTGCAGAACTGGCTCAGGCCCTGACGGGCGGTTCATTCGATCACCCGGTCGGCGCGCAGCAGCAACGATCGCGGAATCGTGAAATTCATGGCCTGCGCGGTCTTGAGGTTGAGCGTGAGCGAAACGCGCATCGCCTGCTCGATCGGCAGCTCGTGCGGCTTCACGCCACGGAGGATTTTGGCGACGAGCTCGCCGGCGCGGTCTCCCAGCTCGGTGAGCGTCGAGCCATAGGAAAGCAGACCTCCCGCCTCGGCGTACTCCTTGTAGGCGTAGATCGCGGGAAGCCGCTGCGCCAGCGCGAAGTCCGCGATCTCTTTGCGCAGCGAGAACGTCACCGCATCAGGGTAGACGAGCAGAGCGTCCGGGCGCTCCCGCACCACGGCGGCGAGCGCGTTCTCGAGGTCACCCTTGGAGCTCATTTCGACCGCGCGGACCGCGAGGCCGAGCTGCGCACTTGCCTTCTGCGTGAGCTCCAGTCCCGTCGCACCCTGATTCGGATCGTGCAGGTAGACGATGCGGCTTGCCGACGGCACCAGGTGCCGCACGGACTCCAGCCGCTTCGGGCTCAGTTCCGTGGACATGCAGGTGACGCCCGTGAAGTTCCCGCCCGGTCGGGCGTAGCTCGCGACGATCGAGTGCGGATCGCAGGAGAGGGAAACCATTGGAACACGCGTGTTCGCCGCAGTGACCAGCTCTGCGAGCTTGTTGCCGATGGTGACGATCGCGTCCGCCTTCCCGTTCGAGAGTTCGACGGTCAGCGGCTGCACGCGCTCGAACTTGGCCTCCGCCCAGCGCCACTCCAGCGCGAGGTTGTGGCCTTCGCGAAAGCCGAGCTCGGCCAGGCGCTCCACCAGCCGGCTGTTGATCGGCGTCGTGAGAGGATCGGGCGTTGGAAAGCCGAAACTCAGAACTCCGACCCGGTGGACGCGCTGCGGCTGCTGCGCTTCGGCGGAAGTCCAGAGTGCGGCGGATCCCGACGCCAGGAGGAACGCAAGCCACGCGGCGCCACGGAGTTTCATGAGCCACCGCCCGCCGCGCCGGCGCGTACCGGAGCGGAACCGAGACCCGCTGGACAGAACCTGCTTCGACCGACCAGGCTCATGAAACCTCCCTTCCGGATGAGCCGCTGGAAGACTCTACTCTCTCCGGCGCAAAGGGATAGGAACTAGGGAGAGCGGGTGATGTGAACTATGCACGTGGGTCCCCGCCAGAAGCCGGCGGGGACGACATGTGGGTTCTACTCGATCACCTTGTCCGCCCGCAGGAGGATCGTCTGCGGGATCGTGACGCCGAGCGCCTTGGCGGTCTTGAGGTTCACCGCCAGCTCGAAGCGCGCCGACTGATCCACCGGCAGGTCGCCGGGCTTCGCCCCCTTGAGCACGCGCGCCAGGAGGTCCGCACCGCGCTGGATCTCGTCGACGAGGTTGGTGCCGTAACCCAATAGACCGCCGGCCTCGACCGCGTCCACGTCCGGGAAGATCGCTGGCACGCGGCGCTTCGTCGCCTCGGTCAGGAAGGGGGCGACCGAAGTCGGAAACAGCGCGAAGTGGTACAGCATGAGAATCGCCTGGGGCTCGCTCTTCCACATGGCGACCCCGTCCGCGATCCGGAACTCTTGCATCTCGATTCCCCTGCGCGTCGCCGCTGAATGGAAAGCAGGTCTGTGCGAGAGATACCAAGAGGCTGCGGAATCACCCAACACCACGACGCGATTCGCCTTCGGGAGCATCTCGCGCATGAGTTCGGGACGCTTCAACAGCAACTCGGGAAAGCGGTTCGTGACGCCCGTCACGTTGCCGCCGGGTTTGGCGTAGTTTTTCAGGAGTCCCGAGGCGACCGGGTCAGCGAGCCAAGTAAACACGAGCGGCACGCTTTTCGACGCCGCGTGCGCGGCTTCGGTGGCTGCGGCCATACAGGTGAACATCGCGTCCGGCTTCGCCGCGAGCAGCGCAGCCGCCGCCTGCCGGTCCTCGTGGAACGTCCCTGAGACCGGTCCCGCCTCGATCACGAGATTGCCGCCCTCGACGAAGCCGTAGGTGGCGAGGCGCTGCGTGAACGCTTCGCGGTAGCGCCGCCCCGCCGCGCCCGCGACGCCGAACATCGCGCCCAGCCGGTAGGTGCGCGCGCGTTGCTGGGCGTAGGCGCGAGGCGCGACGAGAAGCGCGCCCGTGGACAAGAGGAATCGCCGCCGCGCGATCCGGCTCATGAACGTCCCTTCCGGTTGAGCGGCGCTAACTGTACACCTGCAAGAGCGTGGGTCCCCGCTTGAAGCACGCGGGGACGACAGGTTATTGAGCGTCCCTGCGCGCTTCCGCGAGTAGCCACTCGCGGAACGCAGCGATGTCGGGCCGCTGGCTCGCCTCTGCCGCGCTCACCGCGTGGTAGCCGAACTTGAGCGGCAGCACGAGCTTGAAGGGGCGCACGAGCCGGCCAGCGGCGAGGTCGGCCGCGGCGAGCACCGGCATGCCCAGCGCGACGCCGAGGCCGTCCGCGGCCGCCTCCAGCGCCATCATCGCGTGGTTGAAGCGCAGGCCGTGCGAGACGTCCACGTCCTCCACACCCGCCGCCTCGAGCCACACCTGCCAGAGCGCGCGGCCGTCGTCGGAGCTCACGTTGTCGTGGATCAGGACATGATGCTTCAGGTCCGCGGGCTCGCGCAGCGGCCGCTCGCCCTCGAGGAGTTGCGGGCTGCACATCGGGGTCACAGCGGCCGGCAGCAGCTTGTCGACGCGAAAGCCCGGGTACTCGCCCGTCCCGAAGCGGATCGCGATGTCGGCATCCTCCATCATCGAGCCCCCGGCTTCCCCGTCATGCCGGACGTCGCCCTTCGAAGGGTCGATGAGCTGAGCGCTCGCGTTGATGCGCACGTCGAGATCCGGGTGCGCGCCGACGAAGCGGTGAAGGCGCGGCGCGAGCCAGCGCGTCGCGAACGACGGCGCCGCGCTCACCGCGAGCGTCCTCGTCTCACCCAGCGCCCGTACCTGCTCGACCGCCGCGGCCAGGCGATCGAAGCCATCGCGCAGCCCGGGCAGGCAGGCCTGTCCGGCCCGGGTGAGCTCCAGGCCGCGCGCCAGCCTGCGAAAGAGCGGCACGCCCAAGTTTTGCTCCAGCCCTTTCACCTGGTGGCTCACGGCCGCCGGCGTCACGTGCAGCTCGCGCGCCGCGAGCGCAAAGCTCAGGTGCCGCGCCGCCGCCTCGAAGGCGCGCAGCGCGTTCAGCGGAGGCAAGCGTCGCCTCGCCCCGTCACCAGATTTAGTTTTCCTTGCCAATCGAATGAGAAAAAATCTATTGTTGCAACGCAACTAACCGCAATACTAGATGTCAATATATCAAACGCATAAACAGCAGGTTGCGTCTGAAACATGTCACGGTACTGCAATGTTGCTTCGCACACACTAGGTGCTGGACAGCGAACAGGAAAGGAGTATGAACATGAAATCGGATGTTAGCAAAACTAACCCTGGAACCGAAGGCATGCTGGCGCGGCTCCATGAGATCCATTTGACCTACCCGCAGTTGCTGGAGGCGCGGGCGCACGTCATGCGGGCGGAAGCCATCGCCGACCTGATCGTGCGCGGGACGCGCGCAATCAAAGCCGGCGTGCGCTGGATCGTCGCGCGCATCGAGAAGCGCGTCCTCAGCACCCGCATAGGCTGAGCGCAGCCATGCGGCCCGCTTCGGGCATCGCCGTGCAGCGGCTGCACGCCCTGCACCGGCCGGAGATCGGGCGCCATCTGCTCGATCTGCCGGCTCACGACCGCCGCCTGCGCTTCGGCCAGGCGGTGCGCGACGACATGATCCAGCGCTACGTCGCGGGGATCGATCTTGGCCGCGACCGGCTGTTCGGCGTCTTCGCGCCGGACCTGCGTCTCTTCGGCTTCGCGCACCTCGCGCTCGAGCCCGACGGGCGCTCGGCGGAGCTCGGCCTGAGCGTCGTCGCCGACCGCCGCGGCAAGGGCTACGGCGCGGCCCTGCTCGAGCGCTCGGTGCTGCACGCCGCGAACCGCGGCTGCCGCACGCTCTTCATGCACTGCCTCGCCGAGAACGAGATCATGATGCACCTCGCCGTGAAGGCGGGGCTCACGGTCGTCGTGCGCTACGGCGAGGCGGACGCGAAGCTCGCGCTCGACAGGCGCGCCCACGGCGGCGCCCTGCGCGAGGCGATGGCGGACCAGGTTGCGCTCGTGGACTACATCCTCAAGCAGCAGTACTCGCTGTTCGCCCGGCCCGCCGTAGAATCGCGCGGTGCCGGGGAGAGCGACGATGAACGCGGACCAGCTGCGCGAGCTGCAAAGACCCCTGAAGGAGCAGTACCGAACCACGCCTGAGGCCGCGGTCATCACGCTGCGCGCGCAGGGGCGCATCGGCGCAGGCCTCACCTGCAAGGTGGAGACGGGCAAGGCGTTGGTCGCGGCGGGCCTGCACCCGGCGACCGGCGGCGATGGCCATTCGGCCTGCTCGGGCGACATGCTGCTCGAGGCGCTCGTCGCCTGCGCCGGGGTCACGCTCAACTCGGTCGCCACCGCGCTCGGGGTCGCGCTGCGCGACGCGACCGTGCATGCCGAGGGCGATCTCGACTTCCGCGGCACACTCGGCGTGGACAAGTCGGCGCCGGTCGGCTTTCGCGCCATCCGCCTGCGCTTCGAGCTGGACACCGGCGCCCCGCAGGACCAGGTGGCGAAGCTCCTCCAGCTCACCGAGCGCTACTGCGTCGTCTACCAGACCCTCAGCCGCGCCAACGCCGTTCAGGTGAGCGCAAAGCGCTCGAGCGTCTCGTAGCTCGAGCCCTTCGCCGACAGCACCGAGCGCACCAGCGCGAATTCCCCCACCGGCCATGCGAGGGCCGGGAGCGCCGGCAGCTCGCGCGCGGCGCGCGCCTTGCGGATCAGCGTGACGTGGGCGGCGAAGGGGCGCTCTTCCAGCGCGAAGCCCCTGCCCTTCAGGCTGACCGTCAATTCCGACACAAGCTGCGCCAGCGCCGCAGGCACCTCGTGCGGACCCGCCCGCACGATCTGGTTCTTCGGCCAGTAGCGCGCCTGCTCGAGCGGCAGCCGATGCCGCTCGCCGCGCACTGCGCGCGCGGCGTGGATCGCGTCCGGCACGCGCCCGGACGTGATCTCGGATAAGAAAGCGAGTGTCAGGTGGATCTTGTCGGCTTGCGTGACGCGGCCGCCGCAGGTGGCGTGCGCAGCAGTCGCCCAGTCGAAGAGCGCCTGCGCCGTGGCGCGCGGCGGCCAGAGCGCGAAGAACAGCCGCTGCGTCTGCTCTACCGAACTCCTGTCATCCCCGCGGTGGCGGGGATCCGGGTGGGTTCCCGCCTGCGCGGGAACGACAGCAGGGTTTCGGTCCCCGCCTCCCCCCGCGGGGACGACAGATACTCCCCGGTCGGGAGTCATTCCGTCACGAAATGCCGGCGCGTGAGGTCCGCGAGCGCGCGCTCGACGGCGTCGGCGGATTTCTCGAGCTCGGCGACGATCAGCTCCTGCTCGCGGCGGCCCCGGTTCTGCGAAAGCTTCCAGCGCACGTCCAGCCGCGTCACCGGGATCTCGAAGCTGACGATCGCGTCGAGCATCGCGTCCACGTACCCCTTGCGCAGCGCGTCGAATTCCGGCAGCCACTGCGGGTCTATCAGCGAGACGAGAGCCCGCTGCGACGCGTGCTTCGCGGCGCGGTCGGCTTTCACCTGCGGCTTGCCGTAGGCGTGCACCGCGGCGTAGTTCCAGGTCGGCACGCGCTCCTTCTGCTCGTACCAGCGCGGCGAGACGTAGGCGTGCGCGCCGAAGAAGACCACCATCACCTCCTCGTCGAAGAAGCTCTGCCACTGCGGATTGTTGCGCGCCATGTGCATGTGCAGAAGGATCTGCCCGCCGCGCTGCTCGACGATCACGGGCAGGTGCGAGCCCATGAGCTCGCCGCCCGCGCCGGTGACGAGCAGCGCGAAGCTGTTGGCGCGCATGAACGCGACGATTTCGGCGCGGTCCGCGGGGTGGTTGTAGTCCGGCGAATACATCTTCAGGCCTTCTCCTTGCGAATTTCCTCGAGCAGCGCGATCGCCTGCGCCGCGATCCCCTCTTCGCGGCCGGTGAAGCCGAGCCCTTCGGTGGTGGTCGCCTTGATGTTCACCGCGGCGGGCTTGAGACCCAGGTCCGAGGCGACATTGCCGATCATGCGCGACATGTGCGGCGCCATGCGCGGCGCCTGGGCGATGATGGTCGCGTCCACGTTGACGATGCGAAAGCCCGCGCGCTCCACCTTGCGCGCGGTGTCGCGCAGCAGCATCCGGCTGTCGATGTCCGAATATTGCGGCTCGCTGTCCGGGTAGTGGCGCCCGATGTCGCCGAGCGCCGCCGCGCCCATCAGGGCGTCGCAGATCGCGTGCAGCAGCACGTCGCCGTCGGAGTGCCCCTGCAGCCCCATGTGATACGGGATCTCGACCCCGCCGATCACCAGCTTGCGGCCGGGGACGAGGGCGTGCACGTCGAACCCCTGTCCGATCCTCATATATCTATGTCGTCCCCGCGGCTTCAGGCGGGGACCCACGTGGGTTCCCGCCTTCGCGGGAACGACGGCGCAGCATCGCCTCCGCGATCGCCAGGTCCTCCGCGAAAGTCACCTTGATGTTCTCGCGGCTGCCGAGGACGAGGCGCGGCTTGAGGCCCAGCTGCTCGATCGCTGCCGCCTCGTCGGTCACGTTCTTGGCCTTCTGCAGCGCCTGCGCGAGGAGCGCGGCGCGGAACATCTGCGGCGTCTGCGCGAGCCAGAGTTGCGCGCGGTCCTCGCTCCCCGCGATCCGCTGCACGCCGCCCTCGTCCTTCGCCGCGCGCTTCACAGTGTCGGCGGCGGGCAAGGCGAGGATGCCGCCGATGGCGTCCGCCGAGCACTCCGCGATCAGGCGCTCGAGATCCTCGCGCGGCAGGCACGGACGCGCCGCATCGTGCACCAGCACCCAGTCGTCCGCTTCCATCGCCGGGGTCATCGCCACGAGTCCGTTATAGACCGAATCGCGCCGCGTCGCGCCGCCGCAGTAGAGCGGCTCGACGCGCCCGCCGAAGGCGCTCGAGTCGAGCCGACTGAACTGCCCGTCGCCGGGGGCGAGCACGACGAACACAGTTTCGACCGGTCTCACGCAGACGGCGCGGATCGCGTGCCATAGCATCGGCTTTCCCGCGAGCGGCAGGTACTGCTTCGGCTCACCGCCCGAGAACCGGGTGCCGGCGCCGGCCGCGGGGATGAGCGCGAACAGGGCCAATCCGATTTTCTCGTGTTTTCAGGAAGATATAATTAGCACGGCGCGTTGGAACGGACAACAAGAATTGCATCGGGATTCACTGCCCGCGCGCAGGCGCTACCGACGGCTCGCCGGATCGGGGGACGCGCTCGCGCTCGCGCGCCTCGCGGGCGGGTCGCGCCCGATCGCGGTGGTGAGCGCGAGCGCGCTCGACGCGCAGCGCCTGGTGGAGGAGATCGCCTGGTTCGCGCCGCAGCTGCGCGTGTGCCTGCTGCCGGACTGGGAGACGCTGCCCTACGACGCGATCTCGCCGCACCACGACCTCGTCTCCGAGCGCCTGGCGACGCTGTACCGCATCCAGCGCGGCGAGTTCGACCTAGTCGCGCTGGCGGCCTCGACCGCGCTGCTGCGCCTGTGCCCGCCCTCCTACCTCGCGGCGCACGCTTTCGAGCTGAAGCAGGGCGCGACGCTCGACGTGGACGCGCTGCGCGGCCAGCTCGGGCTCGCGGGCTACGGCCACGTCACGCAGGTGGTGGCGCCCGGCGAATTCTGCTTCCGCGGCGGCATCGTAGACCTCTTCCCGATGGGAAGCGCGGTGCCCTACCGGCTCGACCTCGACGACGACGTGATCGAAACGATCCGCTGCTTCGACGTCGACACGCAGAGGACGCTCTACGCGGTGAAGGAGATTCGCCTCCTGCCGGCGCGCGAGTTCCCGCTGGACGACGCCGGGCGCGCCCGCTTCCGCTCGCGCTTCCGCGAGCTCTTCGAGGGCGATCCGTCCAAGCGCCGCCTCTACCGCGACGTCTCGAACGGCGTCGCCCCGGCGGGGATCGAGTACTACCTGCCGCTCTTCTTCGAGTCGGTGGCGACGCTCTTCGAATACCTGCCGCGCGGCTGCGCGCTGGCGCTGCACCACGACGTCAACGCGGCGATCGAGGAGTTCTGGCGCGACGCGCAGTCGCGCTTCAAGCTCGCCGGGGGCGACGCCGACCGGCCCCTCCTCCCGCCCGCGCAGGTGTTCGTGCCGGCCGAGGAGTTCCACCTGCGCTCGAAGGCTTATCCGCTCATTGCCGTCGCCCCCGCGGAGGCGGGGGCCCATGATGACGATGAGCCCTTCGAAGCCGCTGCGCTGCCGAACGTCGCCGTCGACCGCCGCGCGCACGATCCTCTCGCGGCGCTGAAGCAGTTCCTGGGAACCTCCGGCCTGCGCGTCCTCGTCGCCGCCGAATCGCCCGGCCGCCGCGAAACGATGCGCGAGTACTTCGCCGAGTTCGGTCTCAAGCCCGAGGCGAGCGCGAGTTTCGCGGATTTCCTCCAGTCGCACGTCCCCTTCGCGCTCGCCACCGCGCCGCTCGCTGCCGGCTTCTCCCTCCCGGCCGAAGGCTGGTGCGTAGTGACGGAGGCGGAGCTCTATGCAGGCACCGCGCGCCGCCGCGTCCGCCGCGAGGAAAAGCAAAGCTCGGTCGAGGGGATGCTGCGCGACCTCTCGGAGCTGCGCATCGGCGACCCGGTGGTGCACGCGCAGCACGGCATCGGGCGCTACGCCGGCCTGGTCAACCTCGATCTCGGCGAGGGCGCGAGCGAGTTCCTGCAGCTCGAGTACGAGGGCAACGACAAGCTCTACGTCCCGGTGCAGCAGCTCGGCCTGATCGCGCGCTACTCGGGCGCGCAGCCCGAAGCCGCGCCGATGCACAGGCTCGGCAGCGGCCAGTGGGACAGGGCAAAGACGCGCGCCGCGAAGCAGGTGCGCGACACCGCCGCGGAGCTGCTCGCGCTGTACGCGCGGCGCGCCGCGCGCGAGGGCCACGCCTTCGGCATCCGGGCGCGCGAGCTGGAAGCGTTCGCCGACGGCTTCGGCTTCGAGGAGACGCCCGACCAGGCGGCCGCGATCGAGTCGGTGGTGAAGGACATGGGCGCCGGCAAGCCCATGGACCGCCTCATCTGCGGCGACGTCGGCTTCGGCAAGACGGAAGTCGCGCTGCGCGCCGCGTTCGTCGCCGTCGCCGACGGCCGGCAGGTGGCGCTGCTTTGCCCCACCACGCTCCTTGCCGAGCAGCATTTCCAGACCTTCACCGACCGCTTCGCCGACTGGCCGGTGCGGATCGCCGAGCTGTCGCGCTTCCGCACCGGGAAACAGTCTCGGGAAACCCTGCGGAGGCTCACCGCAGGCGATCTCGATCTGGTCATCGGCACGCATCGGCTGCTCTCGAAGGATGTGAAATTCAAGCGCCTCGGCCTGGTCATCGTGGACGAGGAGCACCGCTTCGGCGTGCGGCAGAAGGAAGTGCTCAAGGCGCTGCGCGCCGAGGTGGACGTGCTCACCCTCACCGCGACCCCGATTCCGCGCACGCTCGCCATGTCGCTGGAAGGGCTGCGCGACTTCTCCGTCATCGCGACCGCCCCGGAGAAGCGCCTCGCCATCAAGACCTTCGTCGCGCCGCATTCGCAGGGCCTGGAGCGCGAGGCGGTGCTGAGGGAGCTGCGCCGCGGCGGGCAGGTCTACTACCTGCACAACGACCTCGCCACCATCGAGCACGCGCACGATCGCCTGGTGCGCCTCGTGCCCGAGGCGCGAATCGCCGTCGCCCATGGCCAGATGCGCGAGCGCGAGCTCGAGCGCGTCATGCGCGAGTTCACCCGCCAGCGCACCAGCGTGCTCCTTTGCTCGACCATCATCGAGACCGGGATCGACATCCCGACCGCGAACACCATCGTCATCCAGCGCGCCGACCGCTTCGGCCTGGCGCAGCTGCACCAGCTGCGCGGCCGGGTCGGCCGCTCGCACCACCAGGCCTACGCCTATCTCCTCACTCCGCCCGAAGAGGCGCTGCGCGGCCAGGCCAAGAAGCGGCTCGAGGCGATCCAGGCGATGGAGGAGCTGGGCTCGGGCTTCTACCTCGCGATGCACGACCTCGAGATCCGCGGCGCCGGCGAGGTGCTGGGCGAGGCGCAGTCCGGCCAGATCCACGAGGTCGGCTTCGACCTCTACACACGCATGCTCGACCACGCGGTGCG
>Ga0187892_10002113_pt1 | contig 41622 bp, 34 predicted proteins | sample MA1701073metaG_FD_139345 | JGI IMG/M metagenome (GOLD analysis project Ga0187892, IMG submission 139345) | Bio-ooze microbial communities from a basaltic lava cave in the Kipuka Kanohina Cave System on the Island of Hawaii, USA - MA170107-3 metaG ... | reverse complement strand
GCCTCGACCACGCATGAACCTGCACCGCGGGGATCACTTCGAGCGCGAGCTCTGCGAGTACCTCGCCCGTCGGCAGCGGCGATTCCGGCCGGCACCAGATCGAAGCGTTACTCGGTCGCAACCGATTCGAGCCGGACGCTAAGCTCGCACGGTCATGACTCCCGTTTCCGCCCCCGATGTCGATCTCACCGCCCTGATCCGCCGCTGGCAGGACGGCGACACCGACGCGCGCGAGCGCTTGATGGCCCTGGTCTACGATCGGGTGCGCGCGATCGCGGCGCAGTCGCTGCAGCGCCAGTCGGGGTCGACGCTGTCGCCGACCGAGCTCGCGCACGAGGCGCTGCTGCGTCTCTTGGGTGCGGAGGCGAGTTGGGTCGATCGCCGGCATTTCTTCCACGTGGTCGCGCAGGCGACGCGTCAGGTGCTGGTCGATCGCGCGCGCAAGCGGCTCAGCGACAAGCGCGGCGCAGGCGCCGAGCCTCTCCCGATCAGCGAGGCCGAGGGCTTGGGGCGCACCGATCGCGATGAGGATCTGATTCGGGTCGACGAAGCGTTGTCGGTCCTGAGCGCGACCGATGCGCGCCAGGCGCGCATCGTCGAGATGACCTATTTCGGGGGCTTCTCGCGCGAAGAGATCGCGCAGGCGCTGGACACTTCGGTCAGCACCGTGGATCGAGATCTGCGCTTCGCGCGCGCCTGGCTGAAGGACGCGCTCAGCGCATGAGCGCGCCGGCATCGGACGATCACGCGCGCCTGGCGGAGTGGTTCGAGCGCCTGTCGGCGCTGAGCGCGGCTGAGCGCCAGCGCGCGTTGGCCGAGTGCGAGCCCTCCTTGCGCCCGCGTCTCGAGCGCCTGCTCGCGGCCGATGCGCGCGAAGACGATCCCCTCGCTCGGCTGATCGCGCATCAGGCTCAGGCGCTGGTCGCGCCGTCGCTCACGGGCGCGCGGCTGGGGTCGTACCGCGTGTTGCGCGAGCTCGGTGCGGGCGGGATGGGCTCGGTGCTGCTCGCCGAGCGCGCCGACGGGCAATTCAAGCAGCAGGTCGCGATCAAGCTGATTCGCGGCTTCCCGACCGAGGAGGGTCAGCGCCGACTGCGACAGGAACGGCAGATCCTGGCTCAGCTCGATCATCCCAACATTGCGCACCTGCTCGATGGCGGCGAGACGGCCGACGGCCAACCCTACGTCGCGATGGAGTTCGTCGACGGGCTGGGTCTGCTGGATCACATCGCGCAGCACGCGCCCGCGTTGCGCGCCCGGCTCACGCTGTTCGACAAAGTCGCGGCGGCGGTGCAGCACGCACACGAGCGTCTCGTGATCCACCGCGACCTCAAGCCGGGCAACGTCATGGTGCGCGCCGACGGCGAGCCCAAGCTGCTGGACTTCGGCGTCGCCAAGCTGGTCGATCTCAGCGCGGCGTCGGACCCGCGTCAGACCTCGACCCGCTTCTGGACGCCGGGCTATGCGAGCCCGGAGCAGCGATCCGGCGGCGGCATCACGACCGCCTCGGACGTCTACGCGCTGGCGATCCTGTTGCGCGAGATGCTCACCGGCGAGCGCGCGCCCGGGCAGCGTGGCACGCTCCCGGTGGGATTCGTCGTGCTGACGCCGGATGCGGATCTGCGCGGCATCCTGGCGAAGGCGTCGGCCGACGCACCGGGCGAACGCTATCCCACGGTCGAAGCGTTACGTGCGGACCTGCAACGCTGGCATCAAGGCCGACCGGTGCGCGCCGCGTCCGACACCGCGTGGTATCGCGGTCGGAAATTCATCGCGCGGCATCGCCTCGGCGTCGCGGCTGTTCTGCTTGTGTTGCTGGGGGTCGCAGGCTTTGTCGGAGAGCTCGCGCGCGAGCGCGAGCGCGCACTTGCCGCCGAGGCGCGCGCGACCGCCGCGCAGCACGCCGCCGAGCGCGACGCCGCGACTGCACGGTCGGCGCTGGGCTTTCTCACCGATGCGCTCAACGCGGCGATGCCCGAGAACGCCATGCGCACCGAAGTGAGCGTGCGCGAGCTGCTCGATCACGCGCGCGCGAAGCTCGACGAGCGCAGCGAACCGCGCCTGCGCCAGCCGGTGCAGCGCATGCTCGGTCAGCTCTACGCCTCGCTGGGCGAGCCGAAGATCGCGGCGCAGCTGTTCGCCGACGGCCTCGCGGGAGCTGAAGCGCACGAGCGCAACGAAGCGCTGACGCTGGCGAACGACTACGACGGCTACGGCAGCGCTCTGGGCGCCCTGGAGCGCGGCGAGGAGAGTCTGGCCGCGGCGCAGCGTGGAGCCGACTTGCGCCGCCGCTTTGCGCCGGGCGATGCCGAACAGACGCTGCGATCACTCGATCAACTCGGTTTCGGCTACTACCGGATCCAGGACTACGCGCGCGCCGAGGACGCCTGGACGAGATCGATCGCGCTCGCCGCGACGCTGCTGAAGCCGCCGCTCGACATCGTCACCAACTCCTATCAGGGGCTGGCGAGCATGCTGAGCTTCCGCGGCGAGTCGCAGCGAGCGCTGACGCATGCCGAGGCCGGGCTCGCGTTCGTCGACCGGCATCTGGCCGCCGAATCGCCGTTGCGGGTGAATCTGATGCGTGCGCGCGGCGAAGCCCTGGCGTCCCTCGGGCGCACCACCGATGCCGAAGCGGAGCTGCGCGCCGCGATCGCCTTGCAGGAGCGCAGCGTCGGCACGCGCGGCATCCGTCTCGGCTCGCTCTACAACGGACTGGCGATCGTGCTCAACGACCTCGGGCGTTATCGCGAGGCGATCGACGCGCTGCAGAAGTCGCACGCGCTGGAGTCCGAAGCGGGCGGCGCGCCGATGGAAGATGCGATCGGGCTCAGCAATCTCGCGACGGTGCTCGAGAGTGCGGGTGACTACGCGACGGCATTGGCGACGTTCGAGCGAGCGATCGCAGCCTCGGCGCGGAGCGACACCGACCCGGACACGCTCAGCCGTCGCATGCTGGAGCGCAACTACGCGCGCACCCTGGGGCTGGCGGGCGAGCACGAGCGCGCCGAGGAGCGACTGCTGCGTCTGCGCGAGCGCGCGCGCGAGCTCGACGGCGAGGCCTCGGCCGAGTACGCAATGACGACCTGGCAGCTGATGGTGCTGGCGAAACACCGGCGCGATCCGGCGCGCGGCCTGCCGCTGTTGGAAGAAGCGCGCACGCGTTTCGCGGTGCTGCTGCCGGAAGGTCACTCGCTGTTCGCGCACGCGCAGCGCGCGCAAGCCACGTTCGCTTTGCTGCGAGGCGACTTGGCGATGGCCGAGCGCGAGCAGCGTGCGGCGCTGGTCGCCTTCGAGGCCGCCGCCGTGCTGCCGGTCGACCTGGCCATCGCGGAGGCCGAGCTGGCCGAGGTGCTCGAACGGCGCGGGAATCGCGACGAAGCCCGCGCAACGCTGGCGCGGGCGATGCCGGTGCTGCGCGAGCGGCTGCTGCCGGAGGAAGTGAGCCGGGCGGCTGCCGAGCGTCTGGCACGCAGCATCGGTCGCGTACCGCGGGTCTGAAGGTTTCGGCGACCGAAGCGCGTACAGGAGAGGCAACCCGTCCTACGGAGCGCCTCGATGCTGCACTTTCGTCCCGTTTCTACCGCCTTGTGTTCCGTCCTCGCGCTGTGCGCGGTGCCGTCCGCGCGGGCGGAACTGCAATTCGGGCGGCTGGTGCCCGATCCACCGGTGGCGGAGCCCAACGACGCGTCCAACCAGGTGGACGTTTCCGCCGACGGCCGCACGCTCGTGTTCACGACGCTGGCCTCGAACTGGGCGGTGGACGCGACCGGACCCAACGGCAAGATCGTCGCGGTCGATCTCGACAGCGGGCTGATCGAGCAGGTGTCGGAAACCACGGCAGGCGCGGCGCTGTCCGGCATCGAACCCGTGGTGTCGGAGAACGGCACCTACGTGGCGTTCCGCAACAACGGTGGCGTGCTCGATGTCGGCGTGCCGACGTCGGGCTGGCAAGTGATCCGCAAGGATCGCGTCACGGGACAGCTGCGACTGGTCAGTGCCTCGGCGGGCGGCGTGGCGGCCGATCGCGAAGCGCGCGATCCCTCCATCTCGAATGACGGACGCTTCGTCGCCTTTCGTTCCGGCGCATTCAACCTGGGCTACGTCAACAGCAGCAACGGGTATTACCAGGTGTACGTGAAGGACGTGATCACGGGCGAGATCGACGCCGCCTCGCGCACCACCGCGGGCGCGTTGCCGGACGTCGTGAACGACATGACGGCGCACGCGCTGTCGGGCGATGGCCGATACGTTGTGTTCTCCAACAACGCCAACGGCATGGTGGCCGGGCTCGACAACACCGGCGGCACGGGGCACGTGTACGCGCGCGATGTCGTGGCCGACGCCACCGAACTGATCACGCGCAACAGCAGCGGCCAGCCGGCCGACCGCGGCTCCGACTACGCCGCGATCTCGCCGGGCGGGCGCTACGTGTCGTTCCGCTCGTTCGCGTTCAACCTCGGCGGCACGCCGGGCACGAACAGCGGCGTCTACGTGCGCGACCGGCTCGCCGGCACGACCGCTCCGGTGCCGCGTCCGACCGTGGCCGGCCAGCTCGCGAACAGCTGCCGCGAGTCGGACGTATCCGACGCCGGCACCGTCATGATGACCTGCACCTTTCCGGCGCCCGTGCGGGACCAGGTGATGCTGCACGTGCCGGGCGCCAACGGCACGCCGTTCCTGGTCAGCAGCGATGTGGCCGACGTGCCGGGTGATGCCGGCTCGGGCGCCTCGGTCGCGGTCGACGCGAGCGGCCTGTCGATGGCGTTCGAATCGCAGGCGACGAACCTGGTCGCGGGTGACGCGAACGCCCGCGCCGACATCTTCGTGCTGGTCGACGATGCGGTCCTGAGCGGGATCTTCGCCGACGGTTTCGAGGACTAGGTGAGCGTCACCCGCAGCAGCAACGCGTAGCCCGTCACCGCGAGCACGAGGTGTCCGATCACCCAGGTGCGCGACAGCGGCGCGCGGTTCCAATGGTCGCGCAGATTGATCACGATGCCGCCGACCGCCGCGACGACGAGCAGCGCGGTCGCGGCCTGCGCGAGCGTCGGGATTCCGGCGGCCCACCAGGCGTAGCCGAGCAGCGTGAGGCCCGCGGCGCCCGCGAACCCGTGCACCATCGCGAGCCACACCGGAGGATTGCGCTTCTGTCCGAACAGCGGCACCAGCATCACCAGACCACCGAGCGCACCGATACCCAGCAGCAGGGCAGCAGCGTCGATCATCGCGTTCGCGTCCATCGCGTTCTCCTCGCGCCCGGCGCGGAGCATACGCCGAGTCGGGGCCCGCGACGAATCGCTACGCGGGCTCCTCCCGAGCGATCGGTGCGATCTGCTCGGGCGGCACGTCGTCGAGTGCCGCGTGCATCTTCGCGTCGTCGCGCATGCCTTCCCACTTCGCGACGACCATCGTCGCGACGCCGTTGCCGATGATGTTGGTCAGTGCGCGCGCTTCCGACATGAACCGGTCGACGCCGAGGATCAGCGCGACACCCTCGACCGGCACCTTGCCGCCGAGCGCGGCGAGTGTCGCCGCGAGCGTCACGAAGCCCGAGCCGGTCACGCCGGCCGCACCTTTCGACGTCAGCAGCAGCACCGCGAGCAGCGTCAGCTGCTCGCCGAGCGAGAGCGGAATGTCCATCGCCTGCGCGACGAACACGGCTGCCATCGTGAGGTAGATGCAGGTGCCGTCGAGGTTGAACGAGTAGCCGGTCGGCACGACGAGCCCGACGACCGCGCGGTCGCAGCCCGCGCGCTCGAGCCGGTCGACGAGCCGCGGCAGCGCGGACTCCGACGACGAGGTCCCGAGCACGAGCACGAGCTCACCGCGGATGTACTTGAGGAACTTCCACAGCGAGAAGCCCGCGATCCGCGCGATCGAACCCAGCACGACGACGATGAAGAACGCGCAGGTCAGATAGACCGCGGCCAGCAGCCAGCCGAGCGACGCGAGCGTGCCGACGCCGAACTTGCCGATCGTGAATGCCATCGCGCCGAACGCACCGATCGGAGCGAGCCGCATGATGATCTCGACGACGCCGAAGAACGCGTGCGACGCCTCCTCGAGGAAGTGGAGGATCCGGTGCCCGCGCTCGCCGAGCCGCGTCAGCGCGACGCCGAACAGCAGCGAGAACAGCAGGATCTGCAGCAGGTCGCCGTTCGCGAACGCGCCGACCACCGTCGACGGGATGACGTTCAGCACGAACTCGACGGTGCCCTGCGCTTTCGCCGCGTCGGCGTACGCGGAGATCGTGCCCGCGTCGAGCGACGCCGCGTCGACGTGCATGCCGTCGCCGGGTCGCACGAGGTTCACGACGACGAGCCCGATCACGAGCGCGAGCGTCGTCGCGGCCTCGAAGTAGATCAGCGCCTTGAGCCCGATGCGCCCGACGTGGCGCAGATCGCCCATCTTCGCGATCCCGACCACCACGGTCAGGAAGATCACCGGGCCGATGATCATCTTGATGAGCTTGATGAAGCCGTCGCCGAGCGGCTTCATCGCGGCACCGAGATCGGGCGCGAAGTGCCCGAGCAGCACGCCCGCGACGATCGCGACGAGGACCTGGACGTAGAGGTTCTTCCACCAGTGCATCGCGGCAGTGTATCGGTGGGGAGTTTGGGGACTGCTGCGGTGGTGGATCCCGGCTTGCGCCGGGATGACGTTCGCCGGTGCGCCGCTGCGCGGCGCAGCGCAAATAAAAAGCCCCGGGCGTTGCCGCCCGGGGCTCGCGTTGCGTACCGATTCCGAGGTCTTAGACGACCTGGACTTCGTCGGCCTGCATGCCCTTCTGGCCCTTGACGGCCTTGAAGGTCACTTTCTGGCCTTCCTGCAGGGTCTTGAAGCCCGAACCCTGGATCGAACGGAAGTGGACGAAGAGGTCAGCGCCGCTCTCGGGGGTGATGAAGCCAAAGCCCTTCGCGTCGTTGAACCACTTCACGGTACCGGTCTGACGATCCGACATGTAACTAACTCCTGAATCATTAATGACAATTTTCGCGACTACGGCGACCGCCGTAACCGAGACTGATTTGCGAGGAGAAGCTACACGTTACCGATGTAGGCGGATCGTTGAACCGACCGCATCGGGCCACGATTGACTGTGACCCCGGCAAAAACAGTGGGCGCAAGGTACACGGTCTTGATAAGAAAAGCGAATGTTCATGGATGAACCGCCGGGCTCGCTACCGGGAACGGCTCAATCGATGCGATAAACGCGGGCTTTCGGCAGGTCCGGATCCACTTCCAGGAACCAGCGGCCCATGAGCCCAGGGACGAGCCGCGCCTCTGGATCGTGGAGCGTTTTTCGCAGCTTGGCGTGGCCTTTCAGCACCCTCCAGACCTGGCCGTTCGCGAGGCGGAACTCGGTGCCGGGCTCCCAGCCCGCCACGTCGCCGACGACGCGGGTCGCGACCGGGCCTTCGTCGAGGCCGATCGGGAATCCCCGGCCGGAGGCGGCGGGCGGCGCCGACGCGGATGCCGGCGGAGGCGCCGGCGTCGCGGCCGCCGCAGTTGCCGGCGGCGTAGCGGGGCTCGCCGGCACAACGGGTGTCGACCGCCGCTCGTGTGTCGCGGTGCGCTCGCGCAGCAGCCGGTTCAGCAGCTCGAGTTGCTCGGGCGTCAGCGTGTCGATTCCGGTCGCGTGCTGCTCTTCCGGCGTGAGGCGATCCTCGATGTCGACATAAGGCGTTTCAGCGAGCGCGAGTGCCGCGAAGACCGAGGCTGCGACGAGCAGGGCAACGACGACGCGCTTCATCAATGGCTCCAAGGATCCCGGCATCAGTGGGCAGTGTAGGGGCCTCAGGTGACACCTACACTCGGCATCCCTCGGTCAACCTGGAACGGGCGAACATGCAGGACGTCTCGATCGTGCTCGACAACCGCCCCGGTGCGCTCGCCGACATGGGCGAGGCACTGGGACGCGCCGGTGTCAGCGTCGAAGGCGGCGGTGCGTGGGTGGTCGACGGACGCGGCACCGCGCATTTTCTGTTCGAGGACGGGCACGCTGCGAAGGCCGCGCTCGAAGCGGCCGGTATCGGCGTCGCGGCGGTGCGCGACGTGGTCGTGCAGAAGCTCGCGCAGGGCGAGCCCGGCCAGCTCGGCAAGCTGACGCGGCGCATGGCGGAAGCCGGCGTCAACATCGAGGTCCTGTACAGCGATCACGCGAACCAGCTCGTGCTGGTGGTCGACCGTGTCGATGCGGCGCGTGCTGTCGCGGCGCAGTGGATGCGCGAGCGCGGCTTGACCTAGCGCGTCGGTCTTCAGCGCTTCGTCGGTGGCCCCTTGAGCTCGATCGTGTTTCCCTCGGGATCATCGAGGTAGATCGACGGGCCTTCGCCTTCGGCGCCGTAGCGCTGCGCAGTCGCACCGGTGGCGACGCCGTGCTTCGCGAGATGTGCGCGGATCGCTGCTTCGTCGAACGGCTCGACGCGCAGGCAATAGTGGTCGAGGTTGCGTCCTTCGCGGCGGGGCGGTGCACCGCCGGCGCGGCCGAGCGTTCCGTCGACCGGCACGAGGTCGATCAGCGCGGCGCCCGCGCGCAGCTGCACGAGGCCGATCGAATCGACGCGGCGCTCGACCGTGCAGCCGAGCACGTCGCGATAGAAGCCGAGCATCCGCTCGAGGTCGATCACGCGCAGCACGAGATGGTCGAGGCCGCGGATCGCGATCATGCGTGCTTGATCTTGAGGCGCGAGCCGACTTTCACGATCGCGTCGATCACGGGAATGAGCTCGTGCCCGAGGTCGGTCAGCGTGTACTCGACCGACGGCGGAGAGGTTGCGAGCACGCTGCGCTCGACCACGCCCTTCGATTCGAGCGATCGCAAGCGATCGGTCAGCACCTTCGCGGAGATTCGCGGGATGTCGGTGCGGAGCTCGCCGAAGCGACGCGGTCCGCCGGAGAGGTACCAGATCACGTTCGGCGTCCACGCGCCGCCGAGCAGCTTCATGCATTCGGTGAGCGGGCACGCCGGCGGCGACGGCGGGGCCTTGTTTCTTCGCAGCTTGAGCGCCATCTCGGGAGCCTCGGTTACCGCGCGGATACTACAATATTACGTTACCTGTGGTTATCTGATGTTCAAAGGTAACCAAGGTCGCGCTAGGCTTTGCGCCCCGCAGTCGAGCGAGGACGACGATGAATCGCAGCGCAGCCGCGAGCCGGATCGGTATCGAGCATCCCGTCGTGCAGGGCCCGTTCGGCGGCGGGCTCTCGAGCGTCGCGCTCGCCGCTGCGGTGTCGAACGCCGGCGGCCTCGGCTCGTACGGCGCCCACCAGCTGTCGCCCGCCGAGATCGAGCGCGTCGCGGGCGAGCTTCGCGCCGCGACGCCCGCGCCGTTCGCGCTGAACCTCTGGGTCTCCGACCACGACGAAGGCGGGCTCACGCCGGCACCCGACGTGCTCGAACGTGCGTGGCGCGTGTTCGCGCCGTACTTCGCCGAGCTCGGTTTGCCGAAGCCGGTGTATCCCGAGCGCTTCGTCCCGTACGGGTTCGCGGCGCAGGTCGACGCGGTGCTCGCCGCGAAGCCCGCGGTCTTCAGCTTCGTGTTCGGCATCGCGGCGCGCACGGTGCTCGTCGAGTGCCGCCGCCTGGGCATCGTCACGGTCGGCGCCGCGACCACGATCGCGGAAGCGCAGGCGCTCGAGGCCGCGGGCGTCGATCTCGTGGTCGCGACCGGTTTCGAAGCGGGCGGGCATCGGCCCTCGTTCCTCGCGTCGGCGGAAGCCTCGCTGCACGGCACGTTCGCGCTGACGCAGCTCGTTTCGTCGCACGTGCGCATTCCCGTGATCGCGGCGGGCGGCATCGTCGATCGCCGCGGCGTGCGCGCGGCGCTGGCGCTCGGCGCGAGCGCCGCGCAAGTCGGCACCGCGTTCCTCGCGTGCGAGGAATCGGGCGCTGGCGCGCAGCACCGCGCGCTGCTGTTCGAGTCCGCCGGCGGGACCGCATTGACGCGCGCCTACACCGGGCGCCTCGCGCGCGGCATCCGCAACCGCTATCTCGACGAGATCGGCGCGCACGTCGCGGAGCTCGCGCCGTATCCGGTCACGGGCTGGTTCGCCGGCCAGCTCAAGGCGGCGGCGCAGGCGCAGGGGCGCACCGACCTCGGCTCGCTCTGGAGCGGACAGGTCGCGCCGGACCCGCGCCGACGCCACGCTGCCACGCTGATGACCGAGCTCGTTGCCGGCCCCGACGACGCTTCGTCGCCGAATACCGCGCGCGTCGCGGCGCACGCCTCGCCCTGAAACCCCAACCCGAAGGAAACGATCATGAAGCTCTACTACGCCAAAGGCGCCTGCTCGCTCGCCCCGCACATCGTCGCGCACGAGGCCGGCATTCCGCTCGCGCTCGAGCGCGTCGACACCAAGACGCATCAGACCGAAAAGGGTCGCGATTTCTATGCGATCAACCCCAAGGGCTACGTACCCGCGCTCGAGCTCGACGACGGCACCGTGCTGACCGAAGGCCCGGTCGTCTCGCAGTACCTCGCGGACAAGAAGCCGAACGGGCTCGCACCGGCGAACGGCACGCTCGAGCGCTACCGGCTGCAGGAGCTGCTCGGCTACATCAACTCCGAGATCCACAAGTCGTACAGCCCGCTGTTCAATCCGGCGAGCTCGGACGACCTCAAGGCTGATCGCAAGGCGTACCTCGCGAAGCGCTACAAGCTGATCGAGGAGCGGCTCGCGGATGGCCGCAAATACCTCTTCGGTGACCAGTTCACGGTCGCAGACGCCTACCTCTTCACCGTCACGAATTGGTCCGGCACGGTCAAGCTCGATCTCTCGGCATATCCGAAGGTCCTCGCGTTCCAGAAGCGCGTCGCGGAGCGGCCGGCGGTGCAGGCCGCGATGAAGGCGGAAGGGTTGATCTGATTCGGGGGAGCAAGAGCGCCGGCTTTCGTTTGCGCGAAGTCCGGCCTACTCGCGGCCTCGGAGTAGGCCGGACATCGCAGAGCGATGGCCGGCAAGGCGCGGGACGTCATTCCGGCGCAACCCCGGCGTCGCGTCGCACGAACGAAAGCGCCGCGAACGCGAGCGCAAGCACGAAGTACGCCGCGACGAACTGCGCCGCGATCTGCGCGGGTACATCGTCGAGCGTCCACGGCAGTTGCAACCCGCCACCCGGCGCGACCGAATGGATCACGCCGAACGTCGCGAGCACCGCGCCCGCGACGAGCCAGGCCGCGGCGCGGCGCGCGCGGCCGTCGATCAGCGCCGCGAGCGCGGCAGCCCAGATCATCGACGTGATGATGAAACCGTTCCCGAGCGTCACGATCACCGCGATCTCGGGCAGGCCGCGGCTCGCGTCGGCTGCGAGCCGGGCGAATTGCTCGGGCGGCACGATCGTCGGATTGCCGAGCTTGATCGAGACGAGGTACGCGATCGCCGGCAGGAACGCGACGACGACCGCCGGCGCGTGCGCGCGCGGCGTCGCGTCGAACGCTTGCACCGCGATGTCGATCGCGACGTAGACGATGATCGGCGCGAGCGCGGCGAGCGGCAGCAGCTCGACGAGCCCCGAGAGATAGCCGAGCACGCCGCCGAGCCCGACCACGATGCCGGTAAGCAGCGTGTAGCCGGCGCGCGCGCCCATGCGCTTGTACGCCGGCTGCCCGATATACGGTGTCGTCTGCGCGACGCCACCGAACAGCCCAGCGACGAGGGTCGAGAACGCCTCGGTCAGCAGGATGTCGCGCGTGCGGTAGTCGTCGCCCGCGGCGCGCGCGCTTTCGGAGACGTTGATGCCGCCGATCACCATCAGGAGCCCGAACGGCAGCACGAGCGAGAGATATGGCCCGACGTACGCGAGCCCGTCGACGAAACCGAGCGTCGGCAGCGGCAGCACGAGGCGCAGCGTCGGCACCGCCGGCGCGTGATAGCCCGTGCCGAGCAGACCCGCCGCACCGAGCCCGTAGTAGAGCGCGATTCCGACGAGAAACGCGAACAGCACGCCCGGCATCCGCACCGGTAGCGGCCCGCGTGCGATCAGCACATAGAGCAGCAGACCGAGCGTCACGAAGCCGACGATCGGCACGCGCATCGCCTCGACCAGCGGCAGGAAGCCCATCAGCATCAGCGCGATGCCCGCGATCGAGCCGAGCAGGCCCGCGCGCGGCACGAGCCGCGTGATCGCTTCGCCGGCGAACGACAGCACGAGCTTCAGCACGCCCATCACGATCATCGCGGCCATGCCGAGCTTCCAGGTCTCGATCGCGGCGGCGTGCGTGTCGAGGCCTTCGGCACGGAATCCGGCGTAGGCGGGGCCGAGCACGAGCATCGCGAGCCCGATCGTCGTCGGCGCGTCGATGCCGAGCGGCATCGCGGTGACGTCGTCGCGGCCTTCGCGCTTCGCGAGCGTGCGCGCCATGCGCGTGTAGATCAGATTCCCGACCAGCACACCGAGCGCGGTGCCGGGGAACATGCGCTCGAACACGACGTCGGCCGGCATGCCGAACACGCCGATCAGCACCGTCGCGAGGAAGCCGAGCAGCGAGAGGTTGTCGACGACGAGGCCGAAGAAGCCGTTCAGATCGCCCGGACCGAACCAGGGCCAACGCCGCATCGTTTCTGCTCCCACCGCCGTTCGTCGCGCAGTGTACGGGCTCCGCGAAGTGGCTCCGGGATTTGTCTCGCTCTTGGCTGTGCCTGCAGGGCCACGGCCAACGTACGCTGAGGCCATGTACACACCGCCCGCCTACGCCGAAGAACGGCTCGAGGTGCAGCACGCGTTCATCCGCGCGCACGGCTTCGCGACGATCGTGAGTCCGGCGCGTGACGGCGGCGTCGTCGCCGACCACGTGCCGCTCGTGCTCGACGCCGGTGCGGGCGCGTACGGCACGCTGATCGGTCACTTCGCGCGCGCGAACCCGCACGTCGCGCGTCGTCTGCCGGGTGCCGGATCGGTCGCGATCTTCCACGGCCCGCACGCCTACGTGACGCCGAGCTGGTACCCGAACAAGCACGAGACCGGCATGGACGTACCGACATGGAACTACGTCGCCGTCCACGCCCACGGCGTGCTCGAGACGTTCGACGATCCCGACGCGCTGCTCGCGATGCTGAAGACGCTGACCGCGCACCACGAAGCCGGCCGCGCCGAGCCGTGGCACGTCGAGGATGCGCCGGACGCCTACATCCGGTCGCAGCTTCGCGCGATCGTCGGCGTCCGCATCCCGATCGCGCAGATCGAAGGCAAGTTCAAGCTCAGCCAGAACCGCACCGCGCGCGACCGCGCCGGCGCGAAGGCGGGGCTCGCGGCGTCGGAAGGGCACGTGGCGCGCGCCGTCGCGGCTCTGATGGAGTAGGCCGGACATCCGCAGGATGGCCGGCTTCGCGCGACAGTCCCTGCCGGCCATCCTGCGGATGTCCGGCCTACTCGAGGGTCACGCTCTTGATCGCGCGCATAGGATCGTGCGACGGCGCGGTGAACACGAAGCAGAGGTCGTGCGCGCCGCTCGTCGGCGGGATCGGTATGCGCAGCGAGGCGAGTTGGCCGTCGGGCGCGGGCGCTGCGATCGGTATCGCGATCCACGGCGCGCCGTCGCAGCGGTCACGGCGGATCTCGAGCTCGCCGAGCGGCGTCGCGGGCGTGCGCCGCACGATTTTCGACGTGTCCGTCCAGAGCTCGAAGTTGTACGGCAGCTCGCCGTAGCGAATTTCGATCGACGCGACTCCGTCGAGTCGCGCGCGCTCGTAGATCCAGCACGGATCGAACAGGTCGACCCGGAACACGGCGCGCTCGCCCTCGATCGGCGTGTCGTCTTCGAGCCGCAGGATCAGCCCTTCGGTGCACGGCTTCAGCGTCGCATCCGTGCGGGTCGCGAGCGTACGCGCGTCGACGTCGAGCCGCGTCGGCCGCGCCGTTGCACGACCGTCGACGAACGCGGTCGCACGCACCACAGTCGGGACGGCGACGTCGAACGGCGCGTCGTATCGCATCGAGTCGACGCCGGGTTCGGCGCCGTCGAGCGTGTACCGGATCTCCCCGAGCCCCGCCTGCTGCGAGAACGCGACGGTCGCGCGTCCATTGCCGGTCGATGATACGTCGATCGCGACCGCGAACGCGCTCTCGGCGTAGCCGACCCCGAACGCGCGATAGCGCGCGAGCTGCGCCGGTATCCGCGCTGCGAACGACGCGAAGTCGCGCGTCGCGCGCGGCGACCAGACGCGCTCGGCGAGCGCCGCGACGCGCGGAAACGCCGCGTACTCGACGCGCTCCGCCGTGCGCAGGTGCTCGCTCCAGAGCTGCGCCTGCGCACCGAGCACGTGCGCCGCGGCGGCTTCGTCGAGCCCGTCCGGAATCGGCTCGTAGGCGTAGACGTCGGCGAGCGTGACGACGACCGGGCGACCCGGTGGTTCCTCCGCACGATCGCTCTGGTAGTGATCGAAGTAGAGCTCGGGCGACGGCGCCATCACGACGTCGTGACCGCGCCTGGCCGCGGCGACGGCGCCCGCGGGGCCGCGCCACGACATCACGGTCGCCGCCTCGGGGAGCGGTCCGTCGAGAATCTCGTCCCATCCGATCAGCCGCCGTCCGCGTGCCGCGAGCAGAGCCTCGATGCGACGCGTGAAGTACGCCTGCAGCGCGACTTCGTCCGCGATGCCGAGCTCACGCATCCGCGCCTGCACGCGCGGCGAGGCGCGCCAGCGATCCTTCGCGGCCTCGTCGCCGCCGACGTGCACGTACGGGCCCGGAAACAGCGCGACGACCTCGTCGAGCACGTCCTCGAGGAACGCGAAGGTCGATTCCTCGACGTTGAAGAGCTGCGTGTGCACGCCCCAGCTCGACGAGACGCCGGGCGTGCTGCCGGTGCCGAGCTCGGGATACGCAGCGATCGCGGCCTGCGCGTGACCCGGCATGTCGATCTCGGGCACGACCGCGATGCCGCGCTCGGCCGCGTAGTGCACGATGCGGCGCACGTCGTCGTGGGTGTAGTAGCCGCCGATCCGCACCGGTTCGCCGTTCGCGTCGCGACGCGCGGCGTGGGCCGGCCCGGCGGGAACGCGCCACGCGCCGATTTCGACGAGGCGCGGATGCGCCTTGATCTCGAGCCGCCAGCCCTGGTCGTCGGTGAGATGCCAGTGCAGCGTGTTGAGCTTCAGCTGCGCCATCTGGTCGAGGATGCGTTCGATCGACGCGGGCGGGAGGTAATGGCGCGCCGAGTCGAGCATCAGGCCGCGCCAGTGGAAGCGCGGCGCGTCGGCGATCGCGACCGCGGGAATCTCGATGCGGTCGCGCGCGGTGCGGGTTCCTGCGAGCTGCCAGAGCGTCGTCGCGCCGTAGAGCAATCCGCGCGTGTCGCGTGCGACGACGCGCACGCCGTCGACAGCGACGTCGAGCGTGTAGGCCTCGTCGGCGAGATCGCTGCGCGCGGGTCGAAGCACGAAGCGGATCGTCCCCGGGAGATCGTCGCCACCGGTTGCGCCGCGCGGTTTCAGCGCGATCGTCGTCGTGCGCTCGAGCCACTCGGCGAACACCCGTGCCGCCACGAGCGCGCCCCCGTCGTCGGCTTCGACGATCAGCGGCGTCTCACGCGTGAGCGTGAAGGCACCAGGCGCTCGCCGAACCGCGACGGGCATCGGGATCAGCGGCAGCGGCGCGTCGGTACGGGTCGGCGTCGCGGACGGTTGCGCGCCGCTCGTCGTTACGGTCGGCACCGCGCACGACGCGAGCGCGACCGCGGTGAGCGCGCGCAACGCGTGCCGGGTGAACGCAGCGATCAAGCGTCGAAACTCCGCGCGCCAGCGACGTACGTGGCGCGCACCCTCAAGTCGCCGTCGAGCACCGCGAAATCCGCGCGATAGCCCGGTGAGATGCGTCCGTAAACCGCCTCGAGCCCGAGGAACGTCGCGGGATAGGTCGATGCCATCCGAGCTGCTTCCGCGAGCGGCACGCCCAGCGCATTCGCGGCATAACGCACCGCGGTCGCCATCTCGAGTGTCGAGCCCGCAAGCGTGCCGTCGGCAGTCGTGAGGCGGCCGTCGCGTGCGACGACCTCGGCATCGCCCAGCGTGAACGCGTCGCGGTCGCCGCCGACCGGCGGCATCGCGTCGCTCACGAGAAACACCTTCCCGCGCGGCTTCGCGTTGATCGCGATCCGCAGGCTCGCCGCGTGGACGTGGTGGCCGTCGGCGATGACGCCGCACCAGCTCGCGCGGTCGTCGAGCGCTGCGCCGACCGGGCCGGGGTCCCGCCCGCTCAACGGTGGCATCGCGTTGTAGAGGTGCGTGAAACCACGCGCGCCGGCGTCGAGGCAGGCTCTGACCGTCTCGTAGCTCGCGGCCGTGTGGCCGAGTGCCACGATCACGCCGCGCGCGACGAGTGCCGCGATCGCGCGCGGTGTCACGCGCTCGGGCGCGAGCGTGACGAGCGTGGTGCCGCCGCGCACCGGTCGGATCGCTGCGAGCTCGGCGTCGTCGGCGTCGCGAAGCTTCGCAGCATCGTGCACGCCGCGCCGAGCCTCGGCGAGGTAGGGGCCTTCGAGATGCACCCCGATCACGCCCGGCACGCCGTCGGCAATCGCGCGCTCGGCGGCTTCGATCGCGCGCACCATCTTGTCGTGCGTGTCGCTGATCAGCGTCGGTAAGAGCGCCGTCGTGCCGTAGCGCCGGTGTGCCATCGCGATCCGCGCGATCGTCGCGGCGTCGGGCGCGTCGTTGAACAGCATGTCTCCGCCGCCGTTGACCTGGCAGTCGACGAAGCCCGGCACGAGCGTCGCACCCCCGAGGTCGTGCGTGCGTGCGCCCCGCACGCGCGGGTCGGTATCGGGAACGACCGCAATGATGCGTCCGTCCTCGACCAGGACCGCGACCGCGGTCTCGAACGCATCGCCCGCGAGCACGCGCGCGTTGATGAACGCGTCGAGCATCAACGCGTCTCGGTGACCTTCTTGAGGTGCGGCGGGAGATCCGGGTTGCGCCCGCGCGCGAGCGCGAGCGCGTTCGCGGCGCGGTAGAAGTTCCGGATCGCGACGAGCGGCGTGCACGCCGGGTGCGCGGTGTCGGCGAGCGGCAGCGCGCCGGGGAGCTCTTGGTCGCCGCTCGCGATCCAGACCGTCGCGCCGCGCGCACGGAACTCGCGCGCGAGCGCGAGCGTGCCGTCGGCGGTCGCGTCGTGTTGCGCGAAGAACAGCACGGGGAAGTCGGGTCCGACCAGCGTCATCGGCCCGTGCCGCACTTCGGCCGCGCTGAACGCCTCGGCGTGCAGCCCGCAGGTTTCCTTGAGCTTCAGCGCCGCTTCCTGCGCCACGGCAAGGCCGAGCCCGCGCGCGACGACGAACAGGTTGCGCGCGCCGGCGAGCGGCGCGAGCGCGGGTGACCAGTCGTACGACCACGACGCGCGCATCGCCTCCGGCGCCGCGAACAGCGCCTCGATGAGTCGCGCGTCGTCGCGCCAGCGCGCGGCGAGATGCAGGATCGCCGAGAGCGAGCAGATGTAGCTCTTGGTCGCCGCGACGCTGAGCTCCGGTCCGGCCGCGAGCGGCACGACGTGCTCGGCGCGCGCGGCGAGCGGCGAGTCCTCGGCGTTCACGAACGCGACGACGCGCGCGCCGGCGCGTCGCGCGCGTTCCGCATTCTCGACGAGGTCGGGGCTGCGGCCCGACTGCGAGATCACGAGATACAGCGCGCCCTCGAGCCGCTGCGGCGCTTCGTAGACCGCGGTGACCGACGGCGAGGCCGAGGCCGTCACGAAGCCGAGCTCGGTCTCGAACACGTACTTCGCGTAGGTCGCTGCGTGGTCGGAGCTGCCGCGCGCGCAGGTCACGACGAAGCGCGGCGGATCGCGCCGCAAGATCTCGGCGAGCCGCGTCATTGCCGCGTCGTTGCGCTCGAGCTGGCGCGCGACGGCGACGTCGGCCTCGTGGGCCTCGCGGAACATCGCGGTGTCGCGCGGCGCGCCGGGCGCGGCCCTGGCGATCGGTTCGTGCGTCATCGTCGTCATGCGCCGCCGCCCGCGCTGCTCGCCACGACCGCGAGCCCGCCGACCGGCCCGGTCGAGCCGCGCACGACGAGTTGCGGGCTGAAGCCTTCGTTGGCGCCGGCAACGCCGTCGATCTCGGCGATGAGGCGCAGCGTCGCGTGACGCGCGATCTCCTCGGTCGCTTGCTTCGCGGTCGTCAGCGCGGGCCAGGACTGCTTCGAGAACGGGCTGTCCTCGAATCCCGCGATCGAGAGCTCGTACGGCACGTGCATGCCGCACGACTTCGCCGCGGCGAGCACGCCCGCCGCGATCTCGTCGTTCGAGCCGAAGATCGCGGTCGGCCGCGCCGGAAGCGCGATGAGCCGCCGCGCGCCGCGGAAGCCGTCGTCGAACGAGTAGTCGCCGGGCACGACGAGCTCCGGGTCGACCGGAATGCCGTAGTCCTCGAGCGCGCCGGCGTAGCCCTCGTAGCGCTGCGAGCTCGAGCGGTGCATCGTGCCGCCCCACAGGAAGCCGATGCGCAGGTGGCCGAGCTGGATGAGGTGCTTCGTGATGTCGTACGCCGCGTCGCGGTCGTCGACGAACACGCAGGGATAGCCGTCCCGCGGATCCTGGGCCGCCGAGATGATCCGGACGAGCTTGATGCCCTGCGCCGCGAGCAGCTCGATCAGCTCGAGCCGCTCCGACATCGGCGGTGCGAGCACCAGCCCCGCGAGCCGCGAGCGCTGCACGAAGCCGACGAGCTCGGCCGCGAGCCGCGGCGAGGACGAATCGCACGGGTGGATCAGGAGCTCGTAACCGGTCTCGCGGCAGACCGAGAGCACGCCCGACTGCACCGCGATGACGTAGTAGGGGTTCGGATTGTCGTAGACCATCCCGATTGCATACGACTGCGCGCTGCGCAGGCTGCGGGCCGAGAGATCCGGCGCGTAGTTGAGCTCGGTGATGACGCGCTGCACCTGGCGGCGTGTCGAATCGCGTACCGAGGCTTCGTTGTTGATGACGCGGGAAACGGTCTTGAGTGAGACCTTCGCGCGTTTCGCGACGTCCTTGATGGTCGGTTTGCGCATGCGCCCTTCGTCGTGTGGCTCGGCTCGCGTCAGTGCCCCATGCCGCCGGCGCGGTAGCCGCGCGTCGAATAGTAGAAAATGTAGAGGTAACAGGGGAGCATCAGCGCTGCGAAAACCAGCTGGAAGTCGTAGCTGTCCTTGAGGCTCGCGAACGCTTTCGGGATGATCGCGCCGCCCGCGATACCCATGATGAGCAGCGCCGAGCCGCGCTCGGTCAGGCGCCCGAGCCCGCGGATCGCGAGCGGGAAGATCGCGGGCCACATCAGGGCGTTGGCGAGCCCGAGTGCTGCAACGAACGCGACCGAGACGTAGCCTTTCGTCAGGAACGCCGCGACCGTGAAGACGAGCCCCAGGATCGCCGAGTACTTGAGCGCGTCCTGCTGGCTCACCCAACGCGGAATCGTCACGAGCCCGATGAGATAGCCGATCAGCATCGCGGTCAGCGTGACCGCGGTGTACCAGCGCGTCTCGCTGGTCGGGATCTCGAAGCCCTTGCCGTACGTGCCGATCGCGTCGGCCGCCATCACCTCGACGCCGACGTAGACGAATATGCAGAACGCGCCGAGCCAGACGTGCGGATACGCGAACAGGCTCGCGCGCTGCGCACCGTCACCGGCCGGCGCCGCATTGACCTCCGACGCGCTGACGTCGGGCAGCGGCGAGCGCGCGATCCAGACCGCGAGCAGCACCAGCGCGCTCGCCATGATCATGTACGGCGTGTAGATCCGCGCCGCGAACGCCTGCAGCAGCGGCTCGCGCACGGCGGGATCCGTGGTCGTCGCGATCTGCGCCTCGAGCGCATCGACGCCTTGCAGCACGTACGCGCCGATCAGGATCGGGCCGAGGATGCCCGCGAGCTTGTTGCAGATCCCCATGACGCTGATGCGCTGCGCAGCGCTCTCGATCGGGCCGACGATCGAGATGTACGGGTTCGACGCGGTCTGCAGTATCGACAGCCCGGAGCCGATCACGAACAGGCCGAACAGCGCGGCGGGGTAGTTGCGCGCGGTCGCGAAGGTCCCGAACGCGAAGCTCCCGAGCGCCATGACGAGAAGCCCGAGCGCCATGCCGCGCTTCATGCCGGTCTTCTCGAGGATCCACGACGACGGCAGCGCGAGAAAGAAGTACGACATGTAGAACGCAGTCGTCACGAGGAACGCCTTCGAATCGGTGTCGAGATCGAAGGCGAGCTTCACGAAGGTGATCAACGGTCCGTTGATCCACGTGACGAAGCCGAAGATGAAGAACAGAACGCCGAGGATCACCACGGCGCCGAGCTGGCTGTTCGGCCGCGTCAGCGTCTGGGGCATCACCGCCATGAGGAAGCTCCCGTAAACCGTCGGCCCATTGTCCATCGCGCCAACGCGGATAGCAACGTTGTCAATGACGCGCGCCATTTTGCCGTCGGGCTCGCCACGTCGGCGGCCGCGCGTCACGCAGCGCACCACTCGAAATCCACTTCGAACTTCGCGCTAGTCCTCAGAATAACTTGCGAATCATCGACATTCGCGAGCGCTCGCTGCGCGCCCAGCGCTCCGAAGCCGTGCGCAGGAGGTTAAGGACTCGTTTGACCGCCTATTGACAACGTTGTCAACAAATGGCCAAATCGCGCCCCGTTGCAGCCGGGGGACGAGCGCGTGGGAGCCGGGGCGGACGAGCATCGCGTCAAGTCGTTCATCGCAGCCGATGTCGGCGGCACCCATGCGCGTGTCGCGCGTGTCGACGTCGACGCCAGCGGGCACGCGCAGCTCTCGCACTTCACGAAGTACGCCGGCGCCGAGCATCCGAGCCTCGCGGCCGTGTTCGAGCGCTTCCTCGCGACGCACGAGATGCGCGGAATCCGGCACGGCGTCGTCGCGTGCGCGGGCTACGCGATCGACGGCGCGATCGTCCACACCAATCTGCCGTGGCCGGTCGCGATCGAGCCGATCCGCGCCGCGCTCGGGTTCGACGAGCTCGCGCTCGTCAACGACTTCGAGGCGGTCGCGTACGCGACGCCGCACCTCGCCGAAGGCGAGACGACCACGCTGGTCGCGGGCGATCCGGCTGCGCGCGGACCGACGCTCGTCGTTGGCCCCGGCACCGGTCTCGGCGCGGCCGTGAGGATCCCGGGCGCGCGCCACGCGACGATCCTGCGCACCGAAGCGGGCCAGGCCGCGTTCGCGCCGAGCAGCGAAGTCGAGATCGAAGTGCTGAAGCGCCTGCGCGGCCACACCACGCACGTCTCGAACGAGCACCTTCTTTCCGGCCCCGGGCTCGTCACGCTCTACACGACGCTGTGCGAAATCGACGGCGCCACGCCCACGCTGCGTGCGCCGGCGGAGATCAGTGCGGCCGCGATCGGCGGCACCGACGCGACGGCACGCCGCGCGCTCGCGGTGTTCTGCGGGCTCATGGGCAGCGTCGTCGGCGACCTGGTGTTGCTGTACGGCGCACAGGGCGGGGTGTTCCTCGCCGGCGGTGTCGTGCCGCAGATCAAGCAGTACCTCGTGGCGAGCGCGTTCCGTGCGCGCTTCCTCGACAAGGGTCCGATGCGCGCGCTGCTCGAGCGCGTGCCGGTGAAGCTCGCAGAACACGAGGCGCTCGGCGTGCTCGGCGCGGCGCACGGCTATCTCGATCGCCGCGCCCGCAACTGATCCGGTCAGGTTCACGAAGAAGATTCATCGCAGTCCGCTACACGCTCGACGCAAGCCCACCCCGGCGCCGCAGACGCACGTCGCCGGAAACACGGTCCAGGAGAGGGGAGGCAAGACGATGAAATTCCGCAAGACCACACTCAGCGCAAGCATCCTCGCGGCGCTCGCCCTTTCCGGCGGTGCGCACGCGCAGACGCCGGCCGGCGACGAAGCGGCCAGCGAGCTCGAAGCCATCGTGGTGCAGGGGATCCGCGAGAGCCTCAAGAAATCCCGCGACACCAAACGCGACGCCGACGCGATCGTCGACGCGATCAACGCCGAGGACATCGGCAAGTTCCCCGACAAGAACGTCGCCGAATCGCTCTCGCATCTGCCCGGTATCACGATCGATCGTGACTTCGGCCAGGGCGAGCGCGTCAGCATCCGCGGCACCGATCCGGCGCTCAACCGCACGCTGCTGAACGGCCAGACCATCGCGTCGGCCGACTGGTTCATCCTCGATTCGCCCGGGCGCACGTTCAACTACACGCTGCTCGCGCCCGAAGTCGTCGGACGCCTCGAGGTCTACAAGACGCCCGAGGCGCGCATCGACGAGGGCAGCATCGGCGGCACCGTGATCCTCCACACGCGCAATCCGCTCGACCTCGATCCGATGGTGCTGAACGGGTCGGTCGGCTACGGCTACAACGACCGGGCGGAAGAAGGTGCGCCGAACGTTTCGGGCCTCGCGAGCTTCAAGAACGACGCCGGGACGGTCGGCTTCCTCGTCTCGCTGATCCGCTCGGAAGAGGAGCTGCAGCGCGAGGGCATCGAGACCTTCAGCTATCCGAGCGCGATCGGCGCCGGGTTCCCGCCGGCGTCGGTAGGCAACAACGCCGACGTCGTGTTCCCGAACGCGATCAACGCCGCGCTGTTCAAGCAGCAACGCACGCGCACGGGCGGCACGTTCGGACTGCAGTTCGAGCCGAGCGATGCGTTCGAGCTCAACGTCACCGGTCTCTACGTCAAGGCCGAGTACGACAACTTCAATCAGAGCCGCTACGTGTTCAACGGCTGGGGCCCGAACTTCACCCCGCCGGTGAACGTCTCGAATCCCGTCGTCAACAACGGCGTGGTCACGCAGGCGACGTTCGACCAGAACGCACTGACGCTGCTCGACGCGATCGTGCGCGAGGCCGAGGTCAAGACGCGTGCGCTCAACGTACGCGGCGACTGGTACGGCGACGACTGGTCCCTGGGCGCGCAGGTCGGCACGACCAAGGCCGACGGCGGCACGCAGCAGCAGTACTTCCTCGAGTTCGAGGGGCTCGGCGGCTACGTCTACAACATCGGCCGCGAGAGCGCGTCGGTCGATTTCGTGAACGATCCACGCAACGCCTCGTCGCTGCCCGGGCTCGGCTTCGCGCAGCTGCGCCAGCAGCCGACGCGCGACGAAGAGCAGTACATCCAGGCCGACTGGTCGAAGAATCTCGAGTGGGGCGCGGTCAACCAGCTGCTCGTCGGCGTCAAGCACCGCGAGCACGAGACCGGCCAGGACGCGCGGCTCACCTCGGTCGGCGGCCTTGCCGGGCGTTCGCTCGCACAGTTCGCGGGCGGGCTCACACCGGACGGGTTCCTCGACGGTATCGACGCGAACGACGACCTTGCGGAGTGGATGACGGTCGATCGCGGCGCGCTCGTCGGATTCCTCGCCGGCGTGCCCGAGAACAACGCGTATCGCGAGTTCCCCGAGGCGGCGTTCGACGTCACCGAAGACATCACGAGCGGCTACGCGCAGATCAACTTCGGCGGCGACCGTTGGCGCGGCAACTTCGGCGCGCGCTACGTCAAGACGGAGCAGGAGAGCCGCGGCCGGACCCGCTCGGGCGCGAACCTCGTCCCGAACGAGTTCAAGAAGAGCTACAACGACCTGCTCCCGAGCCTCAATTTCGCCTACGACCTCAACGACGACGTCGTGCTCCGCCTCGCCGGTTCGCGTGTCATCGCGCGGCCGAACTTCGCGGATCTCTCGTCGTTCACCGTGCTGCTCGACACGGTGCTGTCCGGCAACGGCGGCAACCCGAACCTCGACCCGTACCGCGCCAACAACTTCGACTTCTCGGCCGAGTGGTACATCGGCGAGGACGGCCTGCTCGCCGCCACGTTGTTCCACAAGTCGATCGCGTCGTTCATCGTCGGCGCGACCGCGCAGGAGCAGCAGTTCAGCGCGCTCACGAACCGGATCGAAACCTACGACATCACGCGTCCGCGCAACGGCGATGGCGGCGACGTCAAGGGCTTCGAGCTGATGTACCAGAACGCGTTCGGCAACGGCTTCGGCCTCATGACGAACTACACGTACTCGAGCGGCGACACCGACGAGGGTCTCGAGATCCCGTTCAACTCCGAGCACTCGTTCAACGTGACGCCGTACTACGAGAACGAGCGCTTCAGCGCGCGCGTGACCTACAGCTGGCGCGACAAGTACTTCCGCCAGATCGGCCGCAACGGCGTCGCGGTGACGAACGACGAGTACGCCCAGCTCGACGCGGTGCTCGGCTACAAGATCACGGACCGGATCGAACTGACGTTCGAAGGTCTCAACTTGCTCGACGAGACGCAGTATCAGTACGCGGGCCAGGAGGATCGACCGCTCTCGATCTACAAGAACGGGCGGCGCTACTTCGTCGGAGTGCGGTTCGCGTTCTGATCGGCGTTGCTGCCGAGCCGCGGGAACCTCCGGACTCCAACCCGGAGGTTCCCGCGCGTTGTCGGTCGGCGGTCACGAGGCGCCGTGACCTGCGCTCGCTCCTCGTGGTCGATGTCAGGATTCTCCCGTATTGCGCGTCTCCGCGATCATCGTTCCCGTGGAGATCGCCGTGCGTCTCGTACCAGTCGCCCGTACCTTGCTGCTCGTCACGACGATCGCTGCGGCGTCCGCGGCGCGCGCCGCGGTGTTCCAGGTCGGCTTCGGCGGCGCGTGCTACGCCCCGGACCCGCAATACGCGCTCGATGCGGCGAAGGCCAACCCCGGCCCCGACATCATCGCGCTGACGCGCAGCGCGCAGCTCACCGGTCTCGCGCTCTCCATCGACGCGCATGACGTGACAATCGTCGGTGGCTTCAACGACTGCGCGCTCTCCTCGCAGGGCGAACGCAGCGTGCTCGACGGTGCCGGCGGCGCTGCGGCGCCGGTGCTCGCGATCGCGGGTACGGCGAACGTCGTTCTCGAACACGTCGAGATCCGCGGCGGCGATGTGCAGGCGGGCGAGTTCGGCGGCGGCGTGCGCTTCGTCGGAGCAGGCCGACTCGAGGTGCGCGACAGCGCGATCGAAGCAAACGTCGCGGGAAGCGGCGGCGGCATCGCGGTCGTCGGCGTCGGCGCGCAGACCGAGCTCGTTCTTGGCGCCGACACGCGCGTCAGCGCGAATCGCGCGACGGCCGATCCGACCGAGGGGGACGGCGGCGGCGTGCTCGCGAGCCAAGCGAAGGTGACCGCGAACGCAGCCGATCTCGTCATCGCCGACAACGAAGCGAATGGGTACGGCGGCGGCATCCGACTCGTCGGAGCCGTCGCGACGCTCGCATCGGGGGGAGAGGGTGACGACGCACTCCTCACGCGCAACCGGGCCGGTCTGCGCGGCGGCGGCCTCAGCGCCGTCGACTCGAGCGTGCAGATGTTCACGCGGGACCCGATGCGGCCCACGCGCGTCGCCGGCAACCGTGCACCGGCGGCGGCGGGCATCGAATCGCTCAACGGAAACCTCGCGGCCTGGGACGTGGTCGTCGAGGAGAGCACGACCTCGCCGCTTTCGGGCGACGACGTAGTGGCGACCCTCGAGGTCTCCGGCACGGCCCAGTTCGTGCGCAACCTCGCTGCCGCAGGCGGCGCGCCGACCGGCGCGGTCAACTGCGCGACGACGCTCGCGTGCAACCGTTTCGAAGGCAACCGCGTCGTCCTCGCAGGCGACCAGGCTGCCGGCGTCGCGGTGGCGTTTCTGATGGGCGGTGTGGATAGCTTCCTCCTGTTCGAGGGCGCGACGATCCGGGGCAACACCGGGCTTGCGCTCACCTCGGCATCCTGCTTCGGAACCGGGGCCTGCACGGCCACGCTCCTGCTGCGCGCCAGTACCGTCTCGAACAACAGCGTCGTCTCGACCCTCTTCGACGGGCTCGGTGGTGGGGATCTCGAGCTGGATCTCGTGACGCTGGCGCACAACACCGGCAGTGCGGTCGTGGCGCGCGCCGGCGGTAGCGTCGCCGTCCGTCGTTCGATCGTCTGGCAACCGGGCTGGCGGCTCTGGAACGACGCTACGCTTCGGCCCGGAGAAACGGTCAGGCTCGAAACCTCGTTGATCGGTGCCGGGCATGGCGTCGTGCCGCTGCCCGGCACGGTGACGATCGCCGACCCGCGGTTCGTCGCGCCCGCGAGCCGCAACTTCCGGCTCGGCGACGATTCACCGGCGGTCGACTATGCGGCCGCCGACGCCGGCGCGCCCGATGCGGCGCTCCTGCCGCGCAATCTCGATCACGCTGCGACGCCGAACCTCTACGGTCCGCTCGATCTCGGCGCCTACGAGCTCGATCGCGTCTTCCGCGACGGTTTTGAGTCGCCCGCGCCCTGAGCCCGAACCCGCACGGCGTCGCGGGTCCGGCGTCCGCGTTTCGTGCAAGATGAAGCCATGACCGACCTCCATCGCCTGCACGCAATGTTCGACGAGCTGGTCGAGCTGCCGCCGGAACGCTGGCCGGACTGGTTCGACTCGCGCGGGCTCGACACGAGAACCCGATCCGAGCTCGAACGCCTGCTCGCGGCGGACCGCGACAGCGCGGGACTGCTCGACCGCAGCATCGGCCACCACGGCGAATCGCTCGCGCTCGAGGCCGAAGAGGCACGCGTGCCGGATCCGATCGGTCGCCGCATCGGCTCGTTCCGGATCGTGAAGCGTCTCGGCCAGGGTGGGATGGCGACCGTGTTCCTCGCCGTGCGCGACGGCGCCGACTTCGAGCAGCACGTCGCGCTGAAGCTGTTGCGGCGCGACGCGTTCGACGAGATCGATCTCGCGATGTTCCGGCGAGAACGACAGGTGCTCGCGCGACTGTCGCATCCGAACATCGCACGCCTGATCGACGGCGGCGTCGGCGACGACGGCATTCCGTACCTCGCGATGGAGTACGTCGACGGGATCGCGATCACGCGCTGGTGCCGCGAGCGCGCGCTCGGTGTCGGCGAGCGCGTCGCGTTGCTCGCGAAGGTCGCGCGTGCGGTCGCGGCGGCGCACGCGGCGCTGGTCGTGCATCGCGACATCAAGCCGTCGAATGTGCTGGTCGGGGCGGACGGCGAGCCGAGGCTGCTCGACTTCGGCATCGCGAAGCTCCTGCATGCCGGCGAGGGTGACACCACGCAGCACGGCACCACGCCGATGACGCCGGAGTACGCCGCGCCGGAGCAGTTCGCCGGCGGACCGATCACGACGGCGACGGACGTCTACGCGCTCGGCGTGCTGATGTACGAGGTTCTCGCGGGCGTGCGACCCGAGCGCGTCGCGCCGAAGCCACCGTCCGTCGCGCTCGCGGCGGGGCGCAGCAGCGCCGGGGCATCGAGCTCGAGCGCGACGCGGCGCGTGCGTCAGGATCTCGACAAGATCGTGCTGATGGCGATCGCGGAAGAGCCCGCGCGCCGCTATCCGGGCGCCGCGGCGTTCGCCGACGACCTCGATCGTCATCTCGCGGACCAGCCGGTTGCGGCGCACCCGCCGTCGGCATGGTATCGCGCGCGCAAGTTCGCGCAGCGCCATCGCGGCGGTGTCGCGGTCACGGCGCTGCTGGTCGTCGGCATCCTCGCGAGCCTCGCGCTCGCGCTGTGGCAGGCGCGCGTGGCGCGCGACGAAGCGACGCGCGCGAACGTCGTGCGCGACTACATCGTGGACCTGCTGCGCCGGACCACGCCCGACCGGCCCGAGGCGGAGCGGCCCGACATCCCGACGCTGGTCTACACCGCGGCTTCGACCTTGCCCGACGACCTGCGCGATCAACCCGAGGTCCGCACCGAGCTGCTCTACACGCTCGGTACCGTGCTCCGGCACATGCGCGACTTTCCGCGCTCCGAGGCACTGCTGCGCGAGGCCGTCGCGAACTCGGCGTCGATGCCCGTCGATGCGCGGCTGCGCGTGGCGGCGAGCGTCGAGCTGTCACGGACCCTGCTGCGCAGGAACGACGCCGCCGGCGCCGCGGCGCAGCTCGCACCGGTGCTCGCGCTCCCGGCCTCGCGTCTCCCGGACGACATTCCGCGCGGCATGCTCCTCAAGCTGTCGATGGCGATCGAGATGTACCTCGGCCACCGGGACCGCGCGCTGCCGCTTGCGGAGCAGACGATTGCCGCCTATCGGCGCGACTGCGACGCCGGCGTGCGCTGCGCAGAGCTCGCGTTCGCGGAGAGCGACGTCGGCCAGGTGATGCTCGGCGCGGTCGACGTTCGTCGCGCGCGCGAGCTGCTCGAATCGGCGCTCGTACGCAAGCGCGCTACCGGCGCCCCTCCGATCAGCATCGCCCAGACGCTCACCGTGCTGTCGTACGTGGCGTTCTATCAGGGCGAGCTCGATCGCTCCGAAGCCCTGGCGCGCGAGGCCGAGCGGCTGTTGCTTGCGCTGGGCGACGGCCTGAGCCAGCGACCGATCGCGCAGCGCGAGCAGCTCGCCGAACTGCATATCGCGCGGCAGGCGCCCGAAGCCGCACTGCCACTGCTCGAAACGATGCTCGCCGATCAGGTCTCCACCGAAGTATCGCCCTGTGCGCTCGCGGGCACGCATCTGCTCATCGCGCGCGCACAGGTGGGCGCGAAGCGGTCCGCGGCGGCGCTCGCGAGCGCCGAGCGCGTGGCAACTTCCGCAGCCGCCTGCGGCGGCAACGACAAGGTGCTCAACGTGCCGTTGGCGGCGTTGCTGCGCGGACGGGCGCTCGCAGCTGATGCCGCGCGCGAGGAGGCCGCGGCGGCGTACGAGCTCGCGATGACGGCGCGCGACCGGTTCACGGCCGCGGGCACGGGTCGCCAGCTGCTCGTGCACGCCGAGGCGATGCGGCTCGCGCATGCGATCGGCCGCGACGAGGAGGCGCAGCACTGGGCGCGCGCGCTGGTCGATCTGCTCGAGCGGATCGACGCCTCGCCGCGATCGCCGCTGCGCTTCGAAGCCGAGTCCCTGCTCGGTGCGACCGCGCCGCCGTCGTAGCGCTACGGCGCTTCCGCCCGAGGCGGAGCCGACCGTTCGAGGAACGACGCGATCGTCGCCCAGTAGTGCGCTTCGTCGCCGGGACAATCGTTGTGCGCGCACTCGAGCGCGACGAAGGTCGCGCGCTTCGACGCACCCGCGACCGCCACGCCGTGCGCGTACGGAATCACGTCGTCGTATCGTCCGTGCAGCACCAGCACGGGCCCGTCGTAGCGCGACACCTCCGCGACGTTGTCGAACGGATCGCGTGTGAGGAAGCCTGGCACGCCGTAGCCCGCGGCGAAATCGGCGATCCGCGTGAACGGTGCGTGCAGGATCATCGCGAACGTGCGGCGGCGCGTCGCGAGACGCGCCGCGGGGCCCGTGCCGACCGAGGCGCCCATCGCGACGATGCGCGTCGCATCGACCTCGGGGCGTGCGAGGAGCCAGTCGTGCGCGGCGGAGAACGCCGAGTCGAGCGTCGCGAGCGACGCGTGGCCCTCGGAGCGGCCGTAGCCCGGATACTCGACGAGCAGCGTGCCGTAGCCGATCGCCGCGAACTGCTCGGGCAGGTCGGCGCGATCGTCGATCAGCTCGAGGTTTCCGTGCGCGAACACGATGACGGGGCCCGGTGCGTCGCCCGGCGACGGGCGAAACCACGCTTCGACACGTCCGACGTCGGTCTCGAGCCGGACGCTCGAGACGTCGCGCGGCAGCGCGGGCCGCGCCGGCGCGATGCGCATCGTCGCGCCCGGGAACATCATGTGTCGCTGCTGCGCGTAGAGCAGGCCGGCCCAAAGCGCATAGAGCGCGAGCACCACGGCCGCCAGCGTGAGAAGCCGCGACATCGTGTCAGCGGCGCTCCGCGAGCGCGAGCTTCAATCCCAGCGCGATCAGCACCGAACCCGTCAGCCGGTCGCGCCACGCGGCGAAGCGTGGGCTCGCCGCGACACTGCGCCGAGCGCGCGCCGTGATAGACGCGAGCCCGGCGTCGAACGCGAAGCCGATCGCGGAGAGGATCGCGCCGAGCAGCAGGAACTGCATCACGGCGGAGCCGCGCGCGGGATCGACGAACTGCGGGAGGAACGCGAGGAAGAACAGCGCGACCTTGGGGTTCAGTACGCCGGTCAGCGTGGCATGTGCGAGGAGCGTGGTGCCGCGTGTCGGGGCGCCTGCAGGATTCGCGGCGTCGGCAGCGCGGTGCAGCCGCGCACGACGCAGCATCGCCAAGCCGAGCACGACGAGATAGACCGCGCCGAGGTATTTGACGACATTGAAGGCCGTTGCCGAAGTCGCGAGGATCGCGGAGAGACCGAGCGACGCCGCAACGACGTGCACGAGCGTACCGAGCTCGAGCCCCGCGGCGGTCAGCACGCCGGCGCGCACGCCGCCCTCGATCGATCGCGCGACGACGAGCGCCTGGCCGGGTCCCGGCGCGAGCACGAGCAGCGTCGCCGCGCCGACGTAGGCCGCTAGCGTCGCCGGTGGAATGAGGTCGAGTGCCATCGCAAGGTCTCCCGATGCGGCGTCTGCTCATGTTAGTCCGGCGCGCAGAGCGTCGGGGCTTCCGCCCCTCCCACAGTGATTCCGACCGTGATCGTCGATCCGCAGCGGCGTCGCAGCTTCACGCTGGCGGCGGGAATCACTGTGGGAGGGGCGGAAGCCCCGACTGCATGGCGACGCCGCGCCTGCCTTTCGGCCTATGCCGCGAAACGCCCCCGCGCGTATCGTGGCCGCCTTTCCCCTGGTTCGAGACCACGCCGATGAATGCCCTGCGTCCCACGCTGCTTTCCGTCGCCCTCGCGCTCGCGCTGACCGCCTGCGGAGACCGCGATGCCTCGACCGCGCCCGCGGCCGGAACGACCGCCGAGTCGACCGCCGCCGCAGCGCCCGCGAAGGACCCCGCCGCGCTCGCCGCCGAGCTCGAGGCGATCTACGAGGAGTACTTCGAGGAAGGCCTGAAGCTCAATCCGATCCAGGCGACCTTCATCGGCGATACGCGCTACAACGACCAGCTGCCGAACTTCCTCTCGGCGGAGTTCCGCCAGCAGCAGCACGACTACACGAAGAAGTACCTCGACCGTCTCAAGGCGATCGACCCGTCGGTGCTCGAAGGCCAGGCGCGTCTCTCGTACGACATCTTCGTGCGCGAGCAGGAGCTCGCGCTCGAGTCCGAGCGCTTTCCCGGCTGGATGCAGCCGATCAACCAGTTCGGCAGCTTCGCGAGCTTCTTCCCGCTGCTGGGCTCGGGGCAGGGCGCGCAGCCGTTCAAGACGGTCAAGGACTACGACGACTGGCTCGCGCGTCTCGCCAAGGCGCCGGTGATCTTCGACACCGCGATCGCGAACATGAAGGAAGGCGTCGCGAAGGGCGTGGTGCAGCCGAAGGTGCTGATGGCGAAGGTGATGCCGCAGTTCGACGCGCTGATCAAAGCCAAGCCCGAGGACACGACGTTCTGGGGTCCGATCGCGGCGCTCCCGGCCGACTTCGCCGACGCCGACAAGACGCGCCTCACGGAGGCGTACCGCAAGGCGATCGGCGACGAGATCATGCCGGCCTACCAGCGCCTGCGCGCCTACATCGCGAACGAGTACATGGCCGCAGCGCGCGACACCGTGTCGCTCGCGGCGCTGCCCGACGGACAGGCGTGGTACGCGTTCAACGCCAAGACGTCGACCACGACCGACAAGACGCCCGCCGACATCCACGAGATCGGCCTGTCGGAGGTCGCGCGCATCCAGGACGAGATGCGCAAGGTCATGGAGCAGGTCGAGTTCAAGGGCGACTTGAAGGCCTTCTTCAAGTTCATGACGACCGACAAGCAGTTCGAGTTCAAGACCGAGAAGGACCTGCTCGACTACTACAACGGTCTGCGCTCGAAGGTCGAAGGCGGTGTGCCCGCGATGTTCTCGCTGCTGCCGAAGGCGCCGTTCGAGATCCGTCCGGTCGAGGAATTCCGCGCGGCCAGCGCCGCGGGCGGCCAGTACTTCCCGCCGAGCGAGGACGGCTCGCGCCCCGGCATCTTCTACGTCAACACGCACGATCTGCCCGCGCGCAAGATCTGGGACGGCGAGTCGCTGTTCCTGCACGAGGCGATCCCGGGCCACCACTTCCAGATCGCGCTGCAGCAGGAGCTGACCGGACTGCCGAAGTTCCGCCGCTTCGGCGGCGAGACCGCGTTCGCGGAGGGCTGGGGCCTGTACGCCGAGTCGCTCGGCAGGGAGCTCGGCGTCTACACCGATCCGTACCAGTACTTCGGCCGTCTGCAGAACGAGCTCTGGCGCGCGATCCGCCTCGTGGTCGACACCGGGCTCCATTCGAAGGACTGGACCCGCGACCAGGTCATCGCGTACATGAAGGACAACAGCGCGACGACCGACACCGATGCGGTCGCCGAGGCCGAGCGCTACATCGCGATCCCGGGCCAGGCGCTCGCGTACAAGATCGGCGAGCTCAAGATGCAGGAGCTGCGCCGCCGCGCGACCGACGCGCTCGGCGACAAGTTCGACCTGCGCGAATTCCACGCCGAGGTGCTGCGCGACGGTTCGGTGCCGCTCGCGGTGCTCGAGGCGAAGATCGATCGCTGGATCGCGTCGAAGAAAGGCTGACGCCGCAACGGCGCGACGCGGAAAGGCCGGCGCGGGCCGGCCTTTTCGTTTCTGAGCCGCGGTGAAAGGGATGTGGCGGACGGCGGGTCTGTCGAGTTCCCAGCATCGAGGAGTGCGCCATGTTCCGAGTGTTGTTCGCCGTCCTGTTTGCGCTCGTCGCATCCACCGTCGTGGCCGAGGATCGCGTCTTCGTTACCGACGCCGGCGCGATCCGCGGCTACGACCCGGTCGCGTACCACCGCGACTCGCGTGCGGTCCCGGGCGCGGACGACATCACGCACGATTGGAACGGCGCGACCTGGCATTTTGCGAGTGTCGCGAACCGCGACGCGTTCGCGGCCGAGCCCGGACGCTATGCGCCGCGCTATGGCGGCTACTGCGCGTACGGCACTTCACAGGGCTACAAGGTCTCGACCGATCCCGAAGCGTTCGCGGTGGTCGACGGCGTGCTGTATCTCAACTACAACCGCGCGGTGCAGGCGACGTGGGACAGCGATCGCGCGGGGTACATCGGGCGCGCGGACGCGAATTGGACGAAGCTCGAGGATGAGCCGTACGACAAGGGGATCGAGCGATAGACGCGTTGCCGGCCATCGCCTGCGGCGATGTCCGGCCTACTAGTAGGCCGGACATGCGAATGCATGGCCGGCAAATGCGACAAGCTACGACTGCGTCGCGACCGCGCGACCGCGGCGCGCATAGACGTCGACGACGCCTTCGTACGCACGCTGCGTCGCGGGCCGCGCCGCGATCGCCGCGAACCAGCGCGCGAGGTGCGGGAACGCCGCGAGATCCTGACCGTGACCCGCGTGCGGAACGAACCACGGATAGCACGCGATGTCCGCGATCGAGTACTCGCCCGCGACGTACTCGCGCTCGGCGAGTCGGCGATCGAGCACCCCGTAGAGTCGTGCGAGCTCGCGCGTGTAACGCTCGATCGCGAACGGAACGGGCTCCGGTGCGTAGACGCGGAAGTACCCGGCCTGGCCCGCCATCGGCCCGAGCCCCGCCATCTGCCAGAACAGCCATTGCACGACTTCGGCGCGACCGCGCACGTCCCGCGGCATCAATGTTTCGTGCTTCTCGGCGAGGTAGAGCAGGATCGCGCCCGACTCGAACAGCGAGACCGGCGCGCCGCCGCCGGCGGGTGCGTGATCGACGATCGCGGGGATCTTGTTGTTCGGGGCGATCGCGAGGAACTCGGGCCGGAACTGCTCGCCCGCCGAGAGGTCGACGCGTACGAGACGATGCGCGACCCCGGTCTCCTCGAGAAACAACCTGAGCTTTTGTCCGTTCGGCGTCGCGGCGTAGTAGACGTCGAGCATCGGTGCGCACCTCGCCTGATGTCGGCCTCAGCATAGAAGCCGCGAGCACCACGCGGCAGCGCCGCCACGCGGTTTTCCGCGCGGGCCATTCTCGCTGCGCCGCGCGCGTCGATGAACGGCGATTCAGCGAGCGCGCGAGCGCGGGCACGGCCGTTGCAGCGTCGTGATGCGATGGCCTCGTCCTTTCGCTCGATTGCATGCGTCATCGTCGCGCTCTCCGTTTCCGCTTGCGGCGAACGTACGCTCAAGGAAACCGCCGCGGATCTCGCGCTCGCGCAGCGCCTCGCCCTGCCGCCCGAGGAGTCGCGCGTCGACCGTGACCTCTGGAACTCGGTGCGTGTCGCCTATCGCCGCAACGGTGGTGCGATGCTCTGGCTCGACGAGTCGGGCCCCCGCCCGCAGGCTGCCGCGCTCGCCGCTACCCTTGCAAATGCCGCGAGCGACGGGCTCGATCCCATGCAATACGAGGTGCCGCCGTTCGAGTCGATCGCGCGCGACGACGGCGGCCTGTTCGAGGTCGAACGCTACCTGCCGGCCTCGGCCGCCGACGCGGACGTGCGCATGACGACCGCGGCCGTGCGCTACATGCGCGATCTCCGCGGCCGCGTCGCGCCCGGCGGCGGCGTCGCGGCGACGTGGTTCGGCACGAAGCATCGCGTCAGCGTCGGCAAGCTCGTCCAGCGCGCCGCGCACGCGCGCGACGTCGAATCGGCGTTGCGGCGCACCGCACCGCGGCACCCGCAGTACGAACGCCAGCGCGGAGCGCTCGCACGATTGCGCCTGCTTGCGTCGCACGGTGGCTGGCCGTCGGTGCCCGCGTCTGCGGTCGTGCGCGCGTCGGCGAAGAACCCCGACCTCGCGCCGTTCCGCGCGCGGCTCGCCGCGAGCGCGCACTACGTCGCGCCTGCCGATCCGTCGCTCGAGCGCGACGCGTTGACGCTGGGCGTGCGCCGCTTCCAGCTCGAGCACGGTCTCGCGGACGACGGCGTGCCGGGCAAGGCGACGGTCGACGCGATGAACGTCCCGATCGAGCACCGCATCCGCCAGATCGAGGTCAACCTCGAGCGGATGCGCTGGCTTCCGGACGATCTCGGTGACACGCATGTGCTCGTCAACGTCCCGACGTTCCATCTCGAAGCGATCGAGGACGGCGAACGCGCGCTCGCGATGCGCGTCATCACCGGCAAGCGCGGCACCCCGACGCCGATCTTCAGCGACACGATGGAGACGCTCGTGTTCAGCCCGTACTGGAACGTGCCGCCGAGCATCCAGCGCGGCGAGGTACTGCCGAAGCTCAGGGAAGATCCCGAGTACCTCGCGCGCGAGAACATGGAGCTCCTGGTCGACGGCGCGTCGGTCGACCCGTGGTTCGCGGACCTCTCCGACCCCTCGATCCGCATCCGCCAGCGGCCCGGCGCGGGCAACGCGCTCGGACACGTGAAGTTCCTGTTCCCGAACCCGCACAACGTCTATCTGCACGACACGCCGGCGGACGCGCTGTTCGCGAAACCGGCACGCGGTTTCAGCCACGGCTGCATCCGCGTCGAGAAGCCCGACGAGCTCGCGCGCTGGGTACTGCGCGACGATGCGCGCTGGACCGACCAGACGATCGAGCAGGCGATGCACTCGGGCCGCGAGCGGCACGTGGCGCTCGCCGAATCGATCCCCGTGCACGTGGTCTACTTCACGACGTGGGTCGGCGACGACGGGGCGGTGCGCTTCCACCACGACCTCTACGGTCACGACGCGCGTCATGCCGCGGCCATCCCCTCGGGCGCGGGCGTGGCGTCGGCGACGATCGCGGCACGCTGAGATGCGAGCTCGGACGAATCCGGGCATGCTGCGCTCGGGCAACGTCCGGGGTTCGCGCGCGCGCGCAACGAATGCTCATGGGCACGGTGCTCGGGGCGCTCGCCGTGAGGATGGCCTTCGACACGCGCCGCTGAGCGGCGCCGGGAGCACGACATGAACGCGGCGTTGCAGGATCGGATGGCGCGGTTCCTCGCGTGGCGCCGCTCGGAGCCGCGTACGCTCGAGCTGATGGTGTTGTTCGGCGCGCTGCTCTACGCATTCGTGCAGATCGCGTCGGAGGTCATCGAGGGCGACACGCGCCACTACGACGAAGCGCTGCTGCGCTTCCTGCGCAATCCGGCCGATCTCAACGATCCGCTCGGTCCCTGGTGGGTCGAGCTGATGTTCCGCGATCTCACCGCGCTCGGCGGCACCTCCGTGCTCGCGCTGCTGACGACCTTCGCGATCGGTTACCTGTTCCTGATCGGCAAGCGCGCGAACGCGCTGCTCGTCGTCGTTGCGGTGGTGGGCGGCGCGCTGCTCAGTCATTTCCTCAAGCTCGGCTTCGACCGGCCGCGGCCCGAGGTCGTCGCGAAGCTCGCGGAAGTCCGCACGCTGAGCTTCCCGAGCGGGCACGCGATGCTCTCGGCAGTGACGTACATGACGCTCGGCGCGCTGGTCGCGCGCGTGCAGGGCGGTCTGCACGCGCGGGCGTACCTCATGTCGATCGCGGTGATCCTGACGGTCGTGGTGGGCTCGAGCCGCGTCTATCTCGGCGTGCACTATCCGAGCGACGTGCTCGCGGGATGGTGCGCGGGCGCCGCGTGGGCGCTCGCGTGCTGGCTCGTCGCGCGCCGGCTCGAACGGCGCGGCACGGTCGAGCCGCCGGCGCCGGCATCGCCCTCCGACGTGCCGGCACCGACCGACACGCCGCCGCGTGTCGAACCTTCCGCGAAGAAGCCCTGACTACGCTCCCGCGAAGCGTCAGGCCGGACGCCGTCCGAGCCACCATGCGATCGCGAGCCCGGCGAGCAGCCAGCCGACGGCCTGCATCACGAGGTTCGCGAGCGTGAACTCGAGCGGGAAGCGATACCAGTTCCAGTACGGCACGCTGATCGACAGCCACGCGAACACGCCCATCGCACCGACGAGCAGCGTGCGCAGGCCGAAGCCGACCACCGCGAACGAGACCACGAACGCGGCGACGATCGCGGACAGCACGTTCGTCGCGGCCTCCTTCCCGAGGTTCGGCCCCATGTTGTTCGCGACGTCGACGCCGGTCGGCTGGTAGACGACGAACGCGTACGGGTTCGCGGTGGCGCGCTCGCCGAACGCCTTGCGCTTCGCTTCGTCGTTGTAGTCGTCCATGTTCTCGAAGCTCGGCAGCATGTAGACGCCTTCCTGGCCGAGCCCTTCCTTGGCCGCCGCGATGACCGCGTCCTGCTGCGCGATCGGCAGCGTGCGCATGCCTATCTCGCCGAGCGGCAGCAGCATGTGCGCGACGAATCCCCAGACGAACATCACGATCCCGCCGAGCAGGCCTGCAATCACGATCCGCATCGCCGTTCCTCCCGAGTGTGGCGGTCGCCCCCGACCGCGCGCGCAGCATAGCGGCGCTCGACTGTGCCGGTGTTGCGACGCGCAACTGTGGCGCCGTGCCGATTCTGCGCCTCCCAAGGCGTCATTCCCGAGGAAGCGGGAATCGGTTTTCCCCGGCGATTCAACCGATTCCCGCTTGCGCGGGAATGACGGCGAGGGAATGCGGCACTGCAGCACGAGAAGGGCTATGCTCGGCGGCAACAGGAGGAATCCACCGTGCTCTACCGCTTTCACGAATTCGGCCGACTCGCGCTGAAGCCTTGGGTGTACTTCGCCGAGGCCGCCGCGCGCACGTTCGGCGCGAAGGACTCGCTGCTTTCGACGCTGCCGGGGGCGGGCCGCCTCGCGGCGGGGTACGAGCTCCTGCACCGGCTCGGCAAGGCGTACGAGAAGCCCTCGTTCGAGATCACGCGGGTCGAGGCGCACGGGCACGAGGTGCCGGTGGTCGAGCGCGTCGCGCTCGAGAAGCCGTTCTGCCGGCTGCTGCGCTTCAAGCGATTCAGCGACAACGAGGCCGCGCTCGAAGCGATGCGCGGCGATCCCTCGGTGCTGATCGTGGCGCCGCTCTCGGGTCATCACGCGACGCTGCTGCGCGACACCGTGCAGACGATGCTGCGCGATCACAAGGTCTACATCACCGACTGGAACGACGCGCGCACCGTGCCCGAGTCGGCCGGGCCGTTCCATCTCGACGACTACGTCGACTACGTGCAGGAGTTCATCCGCCACATCGGCGCGGCGAAGCTGCACGTCATGAGCGTGTGCCAGCCGACCGTGCCGGTGCTTGCGGCCGTCGCGCTGATGGCGGCGCGCGGCGAGCCGGTGCCGCGCTCGCTCGTCATGATGGGCGGACCGATCGACACGCGTAAGAGCCCGACAACCGTCAACGATCTCGCGACGACGAAACCGCTGTCGTGGTTCGAGCACAACGTCATCCACGACGTCCCGCCGGGCTACCCGGGCGCGGGTCGCCGCGTCTATCCGGGGTTCCTGCAGCACGCGGGTTTCGTCGCGATGAACCCGAGCCGCCATTTCAGCTCGCACTGGGACTTCTACCAGGACCTCGTGCAGGGCGACCTCGAGGACGCCGACGCGCACCGCCGCTTCTACGACGAGTACAACGCCGTCGCCGATCTGCCGGCCGAGTACTACCTCGACACGATCCGCGTCGTGTTCCAGGAGCACCAGCTCCCGCGCGGCGAATGGCGCGTGCGCGGCGAGCCAGTGCGTCCCGAGGCGATCCGCGACACCGCGCTGCTTTCGATCGAAGGCGAGCTCGACGACATCTCGGGGCAGGGCCAGACCGCCGCCGTGCACGAGCTCTGCACCGGCGTGCCGGAATCGCGCAAGCAGCACCTCACCGTGAAGGGCGCCGGCCACTACGGCATCTTCAGCGGCCGCCGCTGGCGCGAAGTCGTCTATCCCGAGGTCCGCCAGTTCATCCGGGACTCCAAAAAAGGGACGCGCACAATCAAGCGGAACTAATGGTGCGCGTCCCCTTTTTTGTGGCGATTTGACCGCGCGAGGCGGCAGCGCGAGGATTGGCCGTACCGCGACGCCCGCCGCGCCGGTCCAGGGCGCGACTCGCGCCGCTCCTGCTTCCGACAGAGGAGGGCGCCACATGCGATTCCGAGACTACTTCCTGCCTCACGGCGCGCGCCCGAGCGAAACGCCCGCGCCGCACTATCCGAACGAGCTGTTCGCCTGGCTCTCCGACCAGTGCGCCGTGCACGACGTCGCTTGGGACGCGAGCTGCGGCGACGGGCGCGCGGCGGTCGCGCTGACCGCGCATTTCCACGACGTGTTCGCCTCGGACCCGAGCCACGACCAGATCAAGCGCGCGATCCCGCATCCCGACGTGCAGTACCGGGTCGAGCCGGCGGACTCGTGCGGATTGTCCGACGGTACCGCGGACCTCGTCGCGCTCGAAGACGGCGTGCATCGCATCGACCGTGAAGGCTTCCACCGCGAAGCGGTCCGCGTGCTGAAGCCGCACGGCGTGGTCGCCACCTGGTGGTACGGCCCGATGCGGATCGAGCCTGCGATCGACCACGTGATCGACCGCCTGCACGACGGCATGCTCGCGCCGTACGGCCGCGTCGAGGAGCGCGAGTGGGCGCGCAACTACCGGAGTCTGCCGTTCCCGTTCGCGGAGATCCCGGCGCCGGCGCTCGAGGTCAGCGAACGCTGGACGCTCGGCCAAGTGGTCCAGTACCTCGAATCGTGGCCCGCGCTGAAGCGCTATCGCCAGGAAGCGCGCAGCGATCCGCTGCTCGCCGCGCGCAGCCTCATCGCTGCGCACTGGGGACCGGTCGACGCCGTCCGAACCGTGTTCTGGCCGCTGCAGCTGCGCGTCGGTCGCGTGCACTGACACCGCCGAGCCCGGCAATCCGCGCGGTGCCGGCCTCGGCGCTGCGCGGATTTTTTCGTGATGCACATCGCAGATCTGCGGTTGCACCGGCGCGGGAGCGAGAGCGGCGTGTGCGCGTCGACAGATTTCCGGTCGTATGAGTCGCTACGCCGCCACCGGGGATCGCAAGCAGGGCTTCATCCGCCGCATGCGCAACATGCGGTCGCTCGGGCTCGGGCTCGCCGCGCTCTGCGTCGCCGCGGTGCTGTGGGAGCGCGGTGCCAATCCGCTCTGGTGGGCGCTGCTCGCGCTGACCTGCCTCGTCTGGCCGCATATCGGGCACCTCCACGCGCGCAAGGCCGCGGACCCCGTCCGCGCCGAGTTCGGCAACCTGTCGATCGACTCGGTGTTCGGCGGTCTCTGGGTTGCGGCGATGGGTTTCAATCTGCTGCCGAGCGTCGTGCTGCTCTCGATGCTCTGGATCGGCGACGTCGGCACCGGTGGCGTCCGCTTCCTCGCGCGCTGCGCCGCGCTGCAGGTCGGCACCGCGCTGCTCGCGTACCTCACGCTCGGCGTGCCGTTCGCGCCCGAGAGCTCGATGTTCGTCGTTACGGCGTGCCTGCCGTTCCTGCTGGTGTATCCCGTCGCGACGAGCTTCCTCGCGCATCGCCTCACCGTGCGCGTGCGCCGCCAGAAGCAGTTGCTCGAACGCATCGTCTGCACCGACGGCCTGACCGGCCTCGCGAACCGCCAGCATTTCGAGTGGAACGCCGAGCGCGTGCTCGATCGTGCGAAGGAAGGCGACGGCCACGCCGCGCTGCTGATGATCGACGTCGACGAGTTCAAGTCGATCAACGATCGCTACGGCCACCTCCTCGGTGACGAAGTCATCGCGACCGTCGTGCGCACGCTGCGCGCCGCGGTGCGCGCAGACGACGTCGCCGGCCGCTATGCGGGCGACGAGTTCGCGGTGGTGCTGCCGCACGCTGACACGGCGACCGCACACACGGTCGCCGAACGGTTCCGCCGCGACGTCGCCCGCCTGCGCTTCCCCGGCGCCCCGGTGCTGCGCTGCACCGTCTCGGTCGGCGTCGCGATCGTCGGTGCCGGCGAAACCGGTGTCGACCTCAAGCGCTGGATCGGCTCCGCCGACGACGCGATGTACGTCAGCAAGCGCTCGGGCCGCAACCGCGTGACGATTGCCGCGGCCGACGACGATACGCCGCCGCCGCAACAGCTCGTGCCGCTGGCGCGGCGCGCGGGCTGACCATCGAACTCCGCGCATTCGCAGGAGGAGTGCGGTGTCGGTCCAAAAGCGGGCGCTGCCTCGTGTCCATCCGTCCACCAAATCGACGGATAGTGTCGGCGGCGTCCATTGCTTTCGGGTCGAATAGCACAGCGGGCTCGACGCAAACCGAGCCCGCTGTCGGAACAAAGCCGGCACAGGGGAGCACCGGCGACCGGATGATTCAACGGGAACGCAATTTCAGCGAGAGCCGTTGGTCCGGCCGGGCATTATCGCGATTCGCGGCCGAGACGCAAGGACCGATTCGGAACGCGCGTGATGAACGGCACCGCTCGGCTGCAACCTCTTGTGCCCTGCGCCTGCGTTCTCTGGGCCTTAAGATCGGTAGGAAGGTAGGAACCGATCCTTGAAGTATGCAACGCCACGTGCGATGCACGCGTCGATCGCTGGATCTCGCCACGGCGGCAAGAAAACGCCACGAGTCCGGCGAGGCACAGAATGCCAGAGAGCGTGTTGCGCACGATTGCGCTCATCCCCAACATGCTTGGCGACGTCGGGAAGCTCGTGCCGCCAGGACCTAACTCGGTAGCTCCGCCAACCGCCAAACCCCGAATCGCTTGTCCTCCATTCCGGGGTGGGGGCAACGTTCGTCGACCAGTTCAAATGGCGCTGGCAGCGAGAACGGCGGACGCTGCAGGTTCAGAGGCCGCCACTCGCCCGTCGCGATCTCCTCGTTCGCGCGGTCACCGACGAACGTCGTCGCGATGAGGTACTTCGCACCGGTACGCCGCAGGTTCGCGAGCGCGGCGAAGATCTCCGCCGTCGTCAGGTGCACGAGCGCATCACGGCAGATCACGAGGTCGGCGGCGGGCAGGTGCTGGCGGACGATGTCG
>Ga0187892_10002111_pt1 | contig 41655 bp, 30 predicted proteins | sample MA1701073metaG_FD_139345 | JGI IMG/M metagenome (GOLD analysis project Ga0187892, IMG submission 139345) | Bio-ooze microbial communities from a basaltic lava cave in the Kipuka Kanohina Cave System on the Island of Hawaii, USA - MA170107-3 metaG ... | reverse complement strand
CGGGCGCGAGGCGATGTCGCCGCACAACCTGCCGCTCACGATGATCGGCGCCTCGCTCCTCTGGGTGGGCTGGTTCGGCTTCAACGCCGGCTCGGCGCTCGAGGCCGGCAACGCCGCCGCGCTCGCGTTCCTCAACACCTTCCTCGCCACCGCGTGCGCCGTCCTGGCGTGGACCTTCGGCGAGTGGCTGTTCAAGGGCAAACCGTCGATGCTGGGCGCCGCGTCCGGCGCCGTCGCGGGCCTGGTGGCGATCACGCCTGCGGCCGGCAACGTCGGGATCCCCGGAGCGTTCATCATCGGCCTCGCCGCCGGGCTGATCTGCCTCTGGGGCGTGAACGGCCTCAAGCGGATGCTGGGCGCGGACGACACGCTCGACGTGTTCGGGGTCCATGCGGTCGGCGGGATCCTGGGCGCGCTGCTCACCGGCGTGTTCAACGCGCCGAGCCTCGGCGGGCCCGGGTTCGTCACCGACTGGGTCACCGCCGCGACCGGGTTCTCGAGCATCGGCGAACAGCTCTGGGTGCAGTTCAAGGCGGTGGTGGTCACGGTGGTCTGGACCGGGATCGTCGCGCTCGTCGCGTTCAAGATCGCGGACATGCTCGTCGGCCTGCGCGTCTCCGAAGAGGAGGAGCGCGAAGGGCTGGACACCAACTACCACGGCGAGGCCGCGTACCACGGATAGCAGGGGCGAAGCCCGGCAGGGCTCGCCTTCGGGGGCGCCGCACGGCGCCCTTTTTTCTTGCCCGGCGCCGGGCAGGCCGGGCGATTTCGTGCGAAATGTCCGGTCGGCACCGAGGCCCGAGTGGCCGCTGAGCGCCCGCACCCACTATTAAGAAGCAGGCGCGCCGGCGCGGACTAGTGCGCCGGTCGTATGGTGCGCCGCCGCGCCGCAGGCGAACATGCCGCGCGACCCTGCCGATTCGGGAACGGACGCCGCCGGAAGTCGATGAGCTGGTCGATTCGCAAGAGCTTGTGCCTCGCGCTCGCAGCGGGGCTTTGCGCCGCGCTCGCAGGCGCCGCGCACGCTCAGGCCAACCCCGCCGGGCAGTTCGTCGCGGTGGTCGGCGAGGTGCGCCTGGTCGGCCGGGACGGGACGGCACGCGCCGCCGAGCGCGGCGGCGAGATCCGCGAGGGCGACACGATCGTCACGGGCGCGAGCGCGCTCGTGCAGGTGCGGCTCGCCGACGGCGGCTTCCTCTCGATCCGCGCCGACACCGAGACCACGCTCGAGCGGTTCGCGTTCGCCGGCGGCGACGACCGGAACGCGAGCATGTTCCTCACGCTCCTGAAGGGCGGATTCCGCTCGGTGACCGGCCTCGTCGGGCAGCTGAACCGGGCGGGCTACCGGATCACGACGCCGTCGGCGACGATCGGCATTCGCGGTACCGATCACGAGCCGTTCGTCGTGACGCCGGCGACCGCCGCCGCGCTGCAGCTCGCCGCCGGTACGTACGACCGCGTGCACTCCGGGCAGACGTTCATCCAGAATCGGCAGGGCCTGACGCAGTTCGCGAACCCCAACCAGACCCTGTTCGTGTCCGACACGAGCGCACCGCCGCGCCTGCTGCCGGGCGGGCCGCCGCCGATCTACCGCGTGCCGACCCCGGTTACGGGCGCACCCCAGCCGATGCAGGCCGAGCCCGGTACGTCCGACCGGCGCGGGCCGCAGGCAGGCCAGCAACAGGATCCGGCAGCCGCGCCGGGCGGGTTGCGGGAGGGCGCCGCCGGGGGACTGCGCGAGGGGTTGCGAACGGCGCCGGTCGAAGGCGTGAAGCCGGGTGTGGGACCCGCCCTGGGCGCACCGGGCGGCGTGCAACAGATCCAGACGTCGCCCGCGCTGCAGGGGCCGTCGACCACCACGACGAGTCCGGGCATCACGTCTCCGCAGACGATCCAGACCGCGCCGAGCGCGATTCAGCAGACGCCGACGCTGCAGCAGTCACCGACCCTGCAGCAGGCGCCCGCCCTGCAGCAGTCGCCGATGCTCAAGCCGACGGCCCCGACGGTGCCCATGACGCCGATGCACAAGTAGGCATCAGGGCCCGAGCCGGCCGAGCAGGCGGACGAGCTGGGCGCGCTCGGCCGGTGACAGCCGCGCCGCGATCCGCGCCTCGTGCTCGGCCACCCGCCGGTTGAGCTTCGCGAGCAGCGTGCGACCGCCGCGCGTCAGCCAGAGCCCGTTCGTGCGGCGATCCGGGCCGGCGCGCCGCTCGACGAGGCGCCGTTCTTCGAGCCGGTCGAGCACCGCCACCATCGTCGAGCGGTCGAGCCCCGCGGCTTGCGCGAGCCGGGACTGCGAAACGCCCGGATTCGCGTCGATCAGGGCGAGCACGCCGAACCGCCCCGGGGAGATGCCGAACCCGCCCGCCGCGCGCTCGAAATCGCGGAATACCGCGAGCTGCGCCAGGCGGAGCTGGTAGCCGAGCAGCCCGGGCAGCACGCCGTGATGGAGATCGCGCCCGGCACGAACACGGGCGCGGACGCGGGCTGGAGCGGACTGTTTGGGGGCCAAACGATTTGACGCACCGAAAGTGCGCGGCTATCGTAGGCCAACCCCGACCGCCCCGCAACGCCCCGCGACCGGGGTCCGTGCCCGCGATGACCGCGCCGCTCAACGCCTCCGACGTGATCCTCGCGCGCGTGCGCGAGGCCGGCCGGCGCGATCGCCCGGCGATCCGCCACGCCGGCGGCACCGTGACCTGCGGCGAGCTCGACCTGCTGGTCACGCGCGCCGCCTGCGCGCTCGCCGACCTGGGCCTGAGGCCCGGCGAGCGCGTCGCGTTCCTGCTGGACGACACGCCGCGATTCTGCGCGGCGTTCCTCGGCGCGCTCGAGGCCGGCGCCGTCGCCGTCGCGCTCAACACCCGGCTCCCGCCCGCGGAACTCGCCTACATCGTCGCCGACTGCGCCGCGCGCTTCGCGATCGCCGATCCCGATCATCTCGCGGCCGCGCGCGCGGCGTGCCGGGACACCGGGACGCCGGTCGTGCCCGCGTGCGGCGCGGGCGACTCGCTCGAGGCGGCGATGGCGGCGGCGCGGCCGGGGCGCGCGACCGCGGCGACGCGTGCCGACGAGCCGGCGTTCTGGCTCTACTCCTCCGGCACGACCGGAAAACCGAAGGCGATCGTCCACAGCCACGCGAGCTGCGCGCACGCCGGGAAGCTCCTGCGCGAAGTCGTCGGTGCGGGCGAGGGCACCGTGGTGCTCGCCACCTCCAGGCTCTTCTTCGCCTACGCGCTCGACAACGGGTTCCTCGGCGCGCTCGCCTGCGGCGCGACGATCGCGCTCGACGCGAGCTGGCCCGCGCCCGAGGCGATCGCGGCGAACGTCGCGCGCTGGCGGCCGAACGTGTTCTTCACCGTGCCGACGGTGATGCGCCGGCTGCTCGCCCTGCCGCGCGCTGCGCTCGCCCCGTTCGCCGCGGTGCCGCTCGTTTTCACCGCCGGCGAGCGCCTCCCCGAGGCGATCGCGGCGAAGTGGCAGGAAGCGGTCGGCACCCGGGTGCTCGAGGCGTACGGGATGTCCGAGACGTTCTGCAACGTGTTCGCGAACTTTCCCGGCCGCGACCGGGCCGGAACCTGCGGCGTGGCGCTCGGCGGCGTCGAGACGAAGCTCCTGGACGAGAGCGGGCGCGAGGCGGTGGTCGACTCGCCGGGCGCGCTGTGGGTGAGGCATCCCTCGCTCGCATCCGGGTACCGGAGCGCCGAGGCGACCGCGCGCGCGTTTCGGGACGGCTGGTTCTCGACCGGCGATCTCTTCGCCTGCGACGGCGAGGGCTTCTGGTCGTACCAGGGGCGCGCGGACGAGCTGTACAAGATCGCGGGACAATGGGTGAAGCCGTCCGAGCTCGAGGAGACGGTGCTCGGGGACGCGCGGATCCGCGAGGCGGCGTGCGTCGTCGTGCGCGACGCGGACGGCTTCGACCGGCTCGCGCTGTTCGTGGTCGGCGACGGCGCCGACGAGGTCGCGACGGCGCGCCTCGACGAGCTGCCGCGCCATGCGCGGCCGAAGTGGGTGCGCGCGGTGGCGGAGCTGCCGCGCACCGCGACCGGCAAGGTGCAGCGGTTTCGCCTGCGCGAGCGGCTCGAGGCCGAGTTGCGCGGAAGTTGACGGGAGATCGAACGATGCGGGGGATGGTTTCGTCGTGGGCCGCGGTGGCGTTCGCGATCGCTCTGATCGCGGGGTGCGCGAGCACGCCGGAGCGCGACTGCACGCACGTCTACACGCTCGGCGAGGCCGAGGTCGCGACGGCGATCGCGCGCGGGCAGCACGTGACCAAGCCCGGCCCGCTGCCCGCGCACGTCGTGCCGAAGAGCGCACCGCGGCCGGCGCTCGAGCCCGACGGCAGCTATGCCGGAGGCCGCGTCTACTGCTCGGTCGCCGCGGCCCGCACCGATGCGGTCGAGCTCGCGACGAAAGGCGTCCTGCCGAAAGACCGGCCGTGGCGGGTGTACGAGGTGGCCGCGAGCTGGGAGAAGGACGTGTACGAGAAGCGCCCGGGGGAGTACCGCCTCAAGCGGTCGGCCCGGATGACGAAGCCGGTGGAGTAGCGCCGCAGTTCACCCGCGTCCCGGGCCTCGCTCCGCGACCAGGGCCTCAGCACTGCTCCCACGGCAGCCCTTCGAACCGCCAGCCGTTCGACGTGTTGCGCCGGTGCCGCTCGTCGAGGTCGCCCTCGAAGCCGTGCAGCACGTTGTAGACGTCGGTGAAGCCGGACTTCTCCAGCGCCTCGCCGGCGTCGAGCGAGCGGTTGCCGCTGCGGCAGATGAGCACGATCGGCCGGTGGGCGTGGTTGGCGCCGGCGAGCCGTTTGACCTGGCCGACGAAGTGCGGGTTGACGTCCCAGTCGGGGCCGTCGTTCCACGCCACGTGGAGCGCGCCGGTCGGGTGACCGACAAAGAGGTACTCCATCTCGCTGCGGCAATCGACGAAGAGCGCATTCGGGGTGCGCTTGAGGTACTCGCTCGCATCTTTGGGATCGAGGTGCTTCATGGCCGTGGGCGGTGAATGCGGCAGGGGCGGGAAGTATAGCCCCGCCGGTATAACCCGTTTATTGACAAGGGCCTAGCGAGCCGCTAGCCTTTCGCTCGGCGCCGATTTGACGCTTCAGCTTGCGGGCGCCTCCGGGGCATTGTCGGCATCGTCGACCGACCGGGTAAAAGAAATACGGCTAAAGCGAGGGCAACCCGTTTGGCCCGCAGGCTCGACGGGTTTTTGATTTCATGCAGCCAGACAAGACCGCAGAGCTTCGCGCCCTCCTCGACCGCCGGATCCTGATCCTCGACGGCGCGATGGGGACGATGATCCAGGGCCACCGGCTCGGGGAAGCCGACTTCCGGGCGCAGCGCTTCGCCGACTGGCCGGTCGATCTCAAGGGCGCGAACGACCTCCTCGTCCTCACCCAGCCGCAGCTGATCGGCGCGATCCATCGCCAGTATCTCGCCGCCGGCGCCGACATCATCGAGACCAACACGTTCAACTCGAACGCGCCGTCGCTCGCCGACTACCGCATGGCGGGGCTCGCCTACGAGCTCAACCTCGCCGCGGCGAAGCTCGCCCGCGCGGCGGCCGACGAGTTCACCGCGCGGACGCCGGATCGCCCGCGCTTCGTCGCCGGCGTCCTCGGTCCCACCAGCAAGACCGCATCGATCTCCCCCGACGTGAACGATCCCGGCTTCCGCAACATCTCGTTCGACGACCTGGTCGCGGCGTACGCCGACTCGCTGCGCGGACTCATCGCGGGCGGCGCGGACCTCGTGCTCTGCGAGACGATCTTCGACACGCTGAACGGCAAGGCGGCGATCTTCGCGATCGAGAGCGTGTTCGAGGCGGCCGGGCAGCGGCTGCCGGTGATGATCTCGGGCACGATCACCGACCAGTCGGGCCGCACGCTCACCGGCCAGACGCCGGAGGCGTTCTGGAACTCGGTCCGGCACGCGCGGCCGCTGACGGTCGGCCTCAACTGCGCCCTCGGTGCGAAGCTGATGCGGCCGTACATCGAGGAGCTCGCGACGGTCGCGGACACCTACCTCTGCTGCTATCCGAACGCCGGGCTGCCGAACCCGCTCTCCGAGACCGGCTACGACGAGACGCCCGAGCACACCTCCTGCCTGCTCGAGGAGTTCGCCCGGTCCGGCTTCCTCAACATCGTCGGCGGCTGCTGCGGGACGACGCCCGAGCACATCGCCGAGATCGCCGCGCACGTGCGCGAGATCGCGCCGCGCAAGGTGCCGGCGATCGAGCCGCGCCTGCGGCTCTCCGGCCTCGAGGCGGTGAACATCGGCACCGACTCGCTCTTCGTCAACGTCGGGGAGCGCACCAACGTCACCGGCTCGAAGGCATTCGCGCGGCTCATCCTGGCCGGCAACTACCCGGAGGCGCTGGCGGTCGCGCGCCAGCAGGTCGAGAACGGCGCGCAGGTGATCGACGTCAACATGGACGAGGCGATGCTCGACTCGCAGGCCGCCATGCGGACGTTCCTGAACCTCGTCGCGGCCGAACCCGACATCGCGCGCGTGCCGATCATGATCGACAGCTCGAAGTGGTCGGTCATCGAAGCGGGGCTCAAGTGCGTGCAGGGCCGGCCGGTCGTGAACTCGATCTCGCTCAAGGAAGGCGAGGCGGAGTTCGTGCGGCAGGCGCGCCTCGCGCGGCGCTATGGCGCGGCGGTCGTCGTGATGGCGTTCGACGAGCAGGGCCAGGCCGACACGCTCGAGCGCCGGATCGCGATCGTGCGGCGCTGCCACGACGTGCTCGTCGACACCGTCGGCTTCGCGCCCGACGACATCATCTTCGACCCGAACATCTTCGCGGTGGCGACCGGGCTCGAGGAGCACGCCGCCTACGGCCTCGACTACATCGAGGCGACGCGCTGGATCCGCGCGAACCTGCCGGACGTCAAGATCTCGGGCGGGGTGTCGAACCTGTCGTTCTCGTTCCGCGGCAACGATCCGGTGCGCGAGGCGATGCACACCGCGTTCCTGTATCACGCGATCAAGGCCGGCATGACGATGGGGATCGTCAACGCCGGCCAGCTCGGCGTCTACGCCGAGATCCCGCAGGACCTCCTCGAGCACGTCGAGGACGTGATCCTCAACCGCCGCGCCGACGCGACCGAGCGGCTGGTGAAGTTCGCCGAGACGGTGAAGGCCGGCGGCAAGCGCATCGAGGAGGATCTCTCCTGGCGCAAGGGAACGGTCGAGCAGCGGCTCGCGCACGCGCTGGTGCAGGGCATCTCGAACTGGATCGTCGAGGACACGGAGGAAGCGCGCGCGAAGGCCGAGCGGCCGATCCAGGTCATCGAAGGGCCGCTGATGGACGGCATGAACGTCGTCGGCGACCTCTTCGGCGCCGGCAAGATGTTCCTGCCGCAGGTGGTCAAGTCGGCGCGGGTGATGAAGCAGGCCGTGGCGCACCTCGTACCGTTCATCGAGGCGGAGAAGGCCCTGTCCGGCGACTCGCGGGCGAAGGGCAAGATCGTGATCGCGACCGTCAAGGGCGACGTCCACGACATCGGCAAGAACATCGTCGCGGTCGTGCTCCAGTGCAACAATTTCGAGGTGGTGAATCTCGGCGTGATGGTCCCGGCGCAGAAGATCCTGCAGACCGCGCGCGACGAGCGCGCGGACATCATCGGCCTCTCCGGCCTGATCACGCCGTCGCTCGAGGAGATGGCGCACGTCGCGCACGAGATGGCGCGCGAGGGCTTCGCGCTGCCGCTCCTGATCGGCGGCGCGACCACGTCGCGCGTGCACACCGCGGTCAAGATCGCGCCGCACTACCCGTCGCCGGTGATCTACGTGCCCGACGCTTCGCGCGCGGTGGGCGTGTGCACCAACCTGATCTCCGACGAGCTGCGCGACCGCTACGTCGAAGAAGTGAAGACGGACTACGAGCGCATCCGCCGGCAGCACACGGCGAAGAAGGGGCAGGCGCCGCTCGTGACGCTCGCCGAGGCGCGCGCCAACGCGTTCCCGACCGACTGGGCGCGCGCGGCCCCGGGGCGGCCGGCGCGGCTCGGGCGCCAGCTCTTCCGCGGCTACGACCTCGCCGAGATCGCGCGCTACATCGACTGGACGCCGTTCTTCCAGACCTGGGAGCTCGTCGGCACCTACCCGAAGATCCTCGACGACCCGGTGGTGGGCGAGGCCGCGCGTAACGTCTTCCGCGACGCGCAGGCGATGCTCGCAAAGATCATCGAAGACAAATGGCTGACCGCGAACGCGGTGATCGGCCTCTACTCGGCGAACGCCGTCGGCGACGACATCGAGGTCTATGCCGACGAGGCCCGGCGCGAGCCGCTGATGGTGCTCCACTGCCTGCGCCAGCAGACGAAGAAGGCGGCCGACCGCTGGAACTACTGCCTGGCGGATTTCGTCGCGCCGCGGGCGACCGGCGTGCAGGACTACCTCGGCGCGTTCGCGGTCACCGCCGGGATCGGCTGCGACGGGCGGGTGCGCGAGTTCGAGGCGGCGCACGACGACTACAGCGCGATCATGCTGAAGGCGCTCGCCGATCGCCTCGCCGAGGCGTTCACCGAGCTGCTGCACTTGCGTGTGCGGCGCGAGTTCTGGGGCTACGCCCCGGACGAGGCGCTCGGCAACGACGAACTGATCGCCGAAAAGTATCGCGGCATCCGCCCCGCACCCGGCTACCCGGCCTGCCCCGACCACACCGGGAAGGGACCGCTCTTCGAGCTCCTCGACGCACCGGAGGCCGGCCTCACGCTGACCGAGAACTACGCGATGTGGCCGGCGGCGGCGGTGAGCGGGTTCTACTTCGCGCACCCTGACGCCCAGTACTTCGCGGTCGGCAAGATCGACCGCGACCAGGCGGAGGACTACGCCCGGCGCAAGCAGTCGGACCTTGCGAAGACCGAGCGCTGGCTCGCACCGGCGCTCGCGTACGACGCTTGAAGTTGTTGCCTCGACTCGCTACCAGGTGCTACACGTGCAACATTCCGAGCCGTGGCTAGATCCATCAACCAACGCGAGCTACGGAACGACTCCGCCGCCATCCTCCGGGAAGTCCAGGCGGGGCAAACCATCGTCATCAATCGGAATGGCGTCCCGGTGGCCGAGCTTCGGCCGCTACCGCCCCGCCGGTTCGTGCCGCGCGCGGTCATTGCGGAAGCGGCGACGCGCGCACCCCGCATGGATCGGCGCCGGTTCCGCGCGGACCTGGATGCCGTGATCGACCAGTCGATCGATGGCTGAGCCGCCGACCAGGGCTTCCTCGACACGTCCGTGCTGATCGACGATCCGTCGGTCGACCCGAACCTGCTACCCGAAGAATCCGCCATCGCCGCAATATCGCTCGCCCAACTGGCCGCCGGACCTCACGCCACCAGGAGCGAACAGGAACGGGCGCGCCGCCAGGATCGCCTGCAGTGGGCCGCCGCGACCTGGGATCCCCTACCGTTCGACGCCGAAGCCGCGCGAACGTACGGTCGAGTGTTCGCCGCGACGAGGGCCACCGGGCGATCCAGTCGGGTGCGGTTCGCCGATCTGCTCATCGCCGCGACTGCAGCGGCGAACGCTTTGCCGCTGTATACGAGGAACCCCGCCGACTTCGCCGGCCTCGAGCAGGTCGTTACCGTCGTTGCGGTCTGAAAGGTTCCCGGCGTCCGTCCGACGTTTGGTTCGAACGCCCCCTGCGGCCCGTCACGCCGAAGCGTCGGCGGTAAACCCCGCCTGCTCGATCCCGTAAGCGCACGCCGCCTCGTCCTCCTCGCCGGTCGCGCCGCTCGCCCCGGCAGCCCCGAACCGTGCGCGAAGTTCCAGGCCTCGTCGAGGAGCTGCTGGTCGTATTGTTCATGGATCAGATCCGGTCCAGGACCGTGGTCAAAGTCCGTACGGCGGCGGCGTGGCCTTGGGGCGTCATCGCCGCGAGATTGCGGAGCTTCCAGCGCACAGCCGGCAGATCGGCGACACCGGGCACCTCGAGCAGGTCCCATTCGGGCGCCATACGCTTCACCGACAGGAGAAAGCGCCTGGTCTTGTCGGTCAGGCGGGAGTGAAGGTCGCGCACGAGCCGCTCGCGCGCCTCGAGAAGCGACTCGAGCGACGGCGAGTCCGCCGACATCCCGATGAAGCCGTTCTCGTAGAGCTCGCGCACGCCCTTGCGAGTCGGCGCGATCAACTCCGCGATCGGTCGGTTGTGCGCAATCAGGTAGACCAGGAAAGTCCTGAAGAGCCGATCGCTGACCCCCTCACCGTCGAGCAGCAGCTTGACGTCGAAGAGATCCCGCGGATGCTGCCGATCGAGCGCTGCGGCGATCTTGCCCGCATAGATGTCCTCGAATGACGCAACCTGCATCTCTGCGAACCCCAATTCCGCCTCGACCTTCGGCGCGACACGGCGAACCGACGGCGGCCATACAGTCCGCCGGAATACGTGGTTGACCTCGATCTTTACCCCGACCGGCCCGACTTCGACGTTGAACTTGTCCGAAACGCCCGGCATCCCGCCGCCACCGGCACGAGTCCTCGCCTCAGGAATGGCCGCGACGAGCGCGCGCCGAACGCGGCCAAGCGCCCGGTCGATCTGATGCAGGGCAGCGGCGCGCTCCTCCGTGCCGAGGTACTCGAGGTCGATGTCGACCGAGAGCCGCGGCATGTCGAGTAGGAAGAGGTTGATCGCAGTGCCGCCCTTGAGAGCGAAGCACGCCTCGCCGGCGACGTGCGGCAGCGCGCTCACGACGAGCCGCGCTTGCTCCCGATATTCGTTACTCGGTGTCGGCATCGAGCGTTCGTGGCAGAGTAATGCAGTACTTCGGGTGCATCCGCCCGCCGGCGACGAGGGCACGCTTGCCGCTCCCGAAGTCGATCTTCGAGGCGTCCAGATGCTTGAACCATGCGTGCTGGTGGCGATCGGCGAGCGCGAAGAAAAGCCGCTTAACCTTGACGCTACGGCAGTCGGTCAGCAGCTCCATGAGACGGCGCGGGCTCAGCGTCGTCAGGCCCTGCATCATGGCGTCGGCGTCCTCGACTGATTCGCGTTTCGGCACGTCTTCGAGCAGCTCGAGAAACGCACGCTCCACGGTCGAGTGTGTGATCGGCCAGTCCCACGGGCCCCACGCCGTCTGCGTGAGGCCGACGCGAAGCGGATCCGTTGGCGTGTACTCGGTCCGCTCGCCTTTGACGCGCGCGTTGGTGCTCGTGAGGAACCGTCCGGGTCGGCTGAACAGGCGGTCTGGCCGTACGACAAAGCGCTCGGCGATTCCCAGGTGATCGATCCACGTGGGAAGCGGCGCGGGGGAGCGGAGATGGACGACCTGGCCGGGGCCGAGCCGAAGGTAGTGAGCGAGGCCTTGCATCTCGAGTGCAGTGCGGCCTGCGACGTGCACCGGCAGCTCGAGCACGTTCTGTAACGAGCCGACTACGTGTTGCCACTTGAGCCGCGGACCCGGTCGTCGGTAGACACCGCGGACTGGCGACTCTAGCCAGCCATGGTCGCGGTACTTCTTAAGTAACTGATGTGAATAGCCTTTATTGGCTAGCCACGCCGCAGAGGCGACTAGTCCCTCGGGGAGATCGCGCTGGAGGCGTACCAGACTTGCAGGAGTTTCTAAACCCATGGTTTAGAACCATACCGCCTCACTAAACCAACCGCAACCTAAGCGAAGTTTACCTTCCGCTAGTTTTTCTATACCAAAGGGTGACAAGACATCCGTCTACGTAAACCAAAGCGGGGCCAGTCAAGCGCCGCGCGGCGCCCCCCAAGCCGCCGCCGCTGACCGCCTCACGGTTCGTCGCTTTCGACGCTCGGGGCGCTCTCCTTCGCCGCCCGCTCGGCGCGGATGCGCTCGAGCACAGGGATTCTCGGGTACCGGGTGACCGGCCCCCGACTCAGGCCGACGCGTCGGCCGTGAGCCCCGCCTGCTCGATCCCGTAGGCGCACGCGAGCTCGTCCTCGTCGCCGGTCGCGCCGCTCGCCCCGGCAGCCCCGAGGATCCTCCCGTCCGCATCCTTGATCAGCACCGCGCCCTGCTGCGGGAGAAACTTCCCCTGCGCGGTCGCGGCAAGCGTGTGGAAGAACGCGGGGTTGTCCTTCGCGCGCTTGGCGAGCGCGCGGCTGGAGGCGTCCATGCCGACCGCGGCCCACGCCTTCCCGGTCGCGACGTCGATGCGGAACATGCTCGCGCCGTCCTCGCGCTGCGCCGCCTTGAGGTTTCCCGCGTCGTCGAGGACGGCCACGGCGAGCGGCTTGTACTTCATCTCGCGCGCCTTCTTGAGCGCGTGCTGGAGGATTGCGTTGGCCTGCTGCAGCGTGAGCTTCGACATCGGGATTCTCCGGTTGGGGACGACGAGAGCCGGAGGATAGCTACTGCCGCGCGGCGCCGCTCCCCGAAAGCGGAACGTCGTCCAGCGCGCTCGCGTCCCACCCGCCGCCGAGCGACTTGACCAGGAGCACGCTCGCGGCGAGCCGCCGCCCCTGGACGTTCACCGCCGCCCGTTCGTTGTTGAGCGCGATCGTCTGCGCGGCGATCACGTTGAGGAAGCTCACGATCCCGGCCTTGTACTGGTTGGTCGTCAGCTCGACCGACACCAGCGCCCCGCGGGCGGCCTCGTTCTGGAACCGCGCTTCCTCCTCGAGGATGCGCAGTTGCGCAAGGTTGTCCTCGACCTCCTGGAACCCGGTCAGTACCGTCTGGCGGTACGCCGCGACCTGGCCGTCGTAGGCCGCGATCGCCTGGTCGGAGACCGCGCGCCGCAGGCCGCCGTCGAAGACGACCTGCGCGAGCGCCGCGCCGAGCGACCAGAACCGGCTCGGCGCGGAGAACCAGTCGGCGAAGCTGTTGCTGCGGAACCCGCCGGTGGCCGACAGCGTGAGCGTCGGGTAGAACGCCGCCTGCGCGACGCCGATCTGCGCGTTGGCCGCGGCGGCGCTGCGCTCGGCCGCGGCGATGTCCGGCCGGCGCTCGAGGAGCTCGGAAGGCACGCCGACCGGGATGGCCGGCAGCGTAGCGACGAGCGGCGCGCGCGGGATCGAGAACGTCGACGCGGGCTCGCCGACGAGCGTCGCGATCGCGTGCTCGAGGAGGGCGCGGTCGACGCCGAGATCCACGAGCTGCGCCTGCGCGCTCTTGAGCTGGACCTCCGCCTGGACGACGTCGACCCTCGCCGCGATGCCGGCGGCGTAGCGGTTCTGCGTCAGCTCGAGCGAGCGCTGGTAGGCGGCCACCGTGTCCTCGAGCACGCGCCGCTGCACGTCGGCGATGCGCAGCGCGAGGTAGTTCTGCGCGACCGCGGCCTGCGCCGACAGCCGCGCCGACTCGAGGTCGGCGGCGCTCGCCTGCCAGTTCGCCTCGCCCGACTCGATGCCGCGGCGCACCTTGCCCCACAGGTCGAGCTCCCAGCCGGCGTTGAGGTTGGCGTTGAAGTTGTTGACCGCGCCGGTGGCGAACGAGGGCTGGTTGGAGAGCGAGGGCGACTTGCTCCGGATCGCCGAGGCGCCCGCCCCGACCGTCGGGAAGAGCCCGGCCCGCGCCTGCTCGGCGAGCGCCTGCGCCTGGCGGAAGTTCGCCTCGGCGAGGCGGATGTTCTGGTTCGAGACCTCGACGCGCGCGGCGAGCGCGTCGAGCTCCCGGTCGCCGAACATCTCCCACCAGCGGCCGCGGGCGAGCGCGTCGCGCGGCTCGGCGCGCTTCCAGCCCGCCATCTCCCGGTAGGCCTCCGGGACCGGCGCCGTCGGGCGCACGTAGTCGGGGCCGACCATGCATCCGGAGACGAGGACAACCACGGCGAGCGGCGGAACGAACCGCAGGGTCATTGCGGCTCCAGTCCGGCCACCCGGCCACCCCGCCAGCGACGCCGGCACCACAGCCGGAAGCGGTCGAGGTAGAGGTAGACGACCGGCGTCGTGTAGAGGGTCAGGAGCTGGCTCAGCAGCAGGCCGCCGACGATGGCGATGCCGAGCGGCTGGCGGAGCTCGGCGCCGTCGCCGGTGCGGAACGCGAGCGGCAGCGCGCCGAGCATCGCCGCGGCGGTCGTCATCAGGATCGGCCGCAGGCGCAGGCTCGCGGCGCGGAGGATCGCCGCGCGCGGCGCGAGGCCCTCGCGGCGCTGCGCGTCGAGCGCGAAGTCGACCATCATGATGGCGTTCTTCTTCACGATGCCGATCAGCAGGAACACGGCGATCAGCGCGATCACGCCGAACTCGATCCGGAACGCGAGCAGCGCGAGCAGCGCGCCCACGCCGGCGGAGGGCAGGGTCGAGAGGATCGTGATCGGGTGGATGGTGCTCTCGTAGAGCATCCCGAGGACGAGGTACATCGCGACGATCGCCGCGAGGATCAGCAGCGGCTGGCGCGCGAGCGTCGCCTGGAAGCCGCGCGCGGTCCCCTGGAAGCCGCCGTAGACCGACGCCGGCATGCCGATCTTCGCCATGGTCTCGTTGATCGCCGCGGTCGCCCGCGACAGCGACACGCCCTCGGGGAGGCTGAACGAGATCGTCGCGGCGGCGAACTGGCCCTGGTGGTTCACCGACAGCGGCGTGCTGGTGAACTCGTAGCGCGCCACCGTCGCGAGCGGCACCTGGATCCCGGCCGGGCTCCGGAGGTAGACGTCCTTCAGCGCCTCCGGCCCCTGCGCGTAGCGTGGATCCACCTCCATGACGACGCGGTACTGGTTGCGCTCGGTGTAGATCGTCGACACCACCGACTGCCCGAACGCATTGCCGAGCGTGGTGTCGATCAGGTCCGGCGTGATCCCGAGCCGCGCGGCGCCCGGCCGGTCGATCACCACCGTCGTCTGCAGGCCGCGCGTCTCCTGGTCGGTGCTGACGTCGGTGAGCTCCTGCACGCTCTGGAGCGCCGCCTGGAGTCGCGGCGCCCAGGTCCGCAGGGTCTCGAGGTCGTCGCTCTGCAGCGTGTACTGGTAGGAACCGGTGCCCTGCCGTCCGCCGATCCGCACGTCCTGGACCGGCACCAGCCAGAGGCTGACCGCGGGCTCGCGTGCGAGCTGCGGCCGCAGCCGCGCCACGATCTCGCCCGCCGAGGCGCCGCGCTCTTTCAGCGGCTTCAGCGAGACGAACATCGTCCCGGAGTTGCGCGAGCCGCCGCCGGTCACCGCGGTCACCGTCTCCACCGCCGGATCGGCGCGCACGATCTCGACCAGCCGGCTCATCTTTGCTTGCGTCGACTGGAACGAGCTCGACTGGTCGGCCCGGATCCAGCCGATCAGCCGGCCGGTGTCCTGTTGCGGGAAAAAGCCCTTGGGGATCTCGATGTACAGATAGACGTTGAGCCCGACCGTCGCGGCAAGGATCGCGATCGTGAGGAGCGAGTGGCGCAGCGCCCACGCGAGGCTCGCCTCGTAGCCGCGCCGGAGCGCCGCGAATGCCCGCTCGCCGGCGAAGTACAGCCGGCCGTGGCCGCCCGGCGGCGCCGGCGCGAGGAGGCGGGCGCACATCATCGGCGTAAGCGTCAGCGAGACCGCGAGCGAGACGAGGATCGCGACCGAGAGCGTGACCGCGAACTCGCGGAAGACGCGCCCGACGATGTCGCCCATGAAGAGGATCGGGATGAACACCGCGACGAGCGAGAGACTCATCGACAGCACGGTGAAGCTCACCTCGCGCGCGCTCGCGAGCGCCGCCGCCAGCGGGCTCATGCCGGCCTCGATGTGGCGGGTCGCGTTCTCCAGCACCACGATCGCGTCGTCGACCACGAAGCCGGTCGCCACGATCAGCGCCATCAGCGACAGGTTGTTGAGGCTGTAGCCGGCGAAGTACATGAACGCGAAGGTCGCGACGATCGAGACCGGCACCGCCGCCGCCGGGATCAGCGCCGCCCGCACCCGGCGCAGGAACACGAACACCACCAGGATCACCAGCCCGACCGCGATCGCCAGCGTCTTCTGCACCTCCGCGATCGAGGCGCGGATGGTGGCGGTGCGCTCGAGCGGCAGCTCGAGGTCGACCGCGGCGGGGAGCGACGCGCGCAGCCACGGCATCAGGTCGCGCACCCGCTGCACCGTCTCGATGATGTTCGCGTTCGGCTCCTTGTAGACCTGGATGAGCACCGCCGGACGGCCGTCCTTCGAGCCGGCGTTGCGCAGGTCCTGGACCGAGTCGACCACCTCGGCGACGTCGGCGAGCCGCACCGGCGCGCCGTTGCGCCACGCGACGATGAGCGGGCGGTACTCGGCGGCCGTCCGCGCCTGGTCGTTCGCATGGATCCACCATTGCCGCTCGCCGTCCTCGACCAGTCCCTTGGGCCGGTTCGCGTTCGCCGCCGCGAGCGCGGCGCGAACGTCGCCGAGGCCGATGCCGTAGGCGTTGAGCGCGGTCGGATTCAGCTCGACGCGAACGGCCGGCAGCGAGCTGCCGCTGACCGTGACCTGCCCGACGCCCCGCACCTGCGAAAGCCGCTGCGCAATGACCGTCGAGGCGGCGTCGTACATCTGCCCCTGCGTCAGCGTGTCCGAGGTCAGGGTGAGCACCATGATCGGCACGTCCGCCGGGTTCACCTTGCGGTAGGTCGGGTTGTTCGGCATCCCGGTCGGAAGCTGGCTGCGCGCGGCGTTGATCGCCGCCTGCACCTCGGTCGCCGCGTCGTTGATGTCGCGGCCGAGGTCGAACTGCAGCGTCACCCGGGTCGAGCCGAGCGAGGAGCTCGAGGTGATCTCGGTCACCCCGGCGATGCGGCCGAGCTGGCGCTCGAGCGGCGTGGCGACGGTCGCCGCCATCGTGTCCGGGCTCGCACCGGGCAGGTTCGCGGTGACCGAGATCGTGGGGTACTCGACCTGCGGCAGCGGCGCGACCGGGAGCTGCGTGTACGCCACCGCGCCGGCGACGACGAGGCCGACGGCGAGCAGGGTGGTCGCGACCGGTCGCGCGATGAACGGCGCGGCGAAGCTCACGCGAGCGGCTCCGCGGCGCCGGGTGGGGCGGCGCGAACGCGCTTCGCCAGCCGGTCGAACGCGAGGTAGATCACCGGCGTCGTGAAGAGCGTGAGCACCTGGCTCACGATCAGGCCGCCGACCATCGTCAGCCCGAGCGGGTGCCGCAGTTCGGAGCCGACGCCGGTGCCGAGCATCAGCGGGAGCGCGGCGAAGAGCGCCGCGAGCGTCGTCATCAGGATCGGCCGGAAGCGGAGCAGGCACGCCTGGCGGATCGCCTCGTGCGGACTCTTTCCTTCCTTCCGCTCGGCCTCCAGCGCGAAGTCGATCATCAGGATCGCGTTCTTCTTCACGATGCCGATCAGCAGGATGATGCCGATGACGGCGACGATGCCGAGATCGGTGCGCGCGACGAGCAGCGCAAGCAGCGCGCCCACCGCCGCCGACGGCAGGGTCGAGAGGATCGTCACCGGGTGGATGTAGCTCTCGTAGAGCACGCCGAGCACGATGTACATCGTGACGACCGCGGCCAGGACGAGCAGCAGCGTGCCGGCGAGCGAATCGCGGAACGACGCCGCCGCGCCCTGGAACCCGGTCTGGATGCTCGCCGGCAGCCCGAGCTCGCGCTCGACCGCCTGGATCGCGTCGACGGCGTCGCCGAGCGAAGCGCCCCGCGCGAGGTTGAAGGAGATCGTCGCCGCGGGAAACTGGCCGACGTGATTGATCGCGAGCGGCGCGGTCCCGACGGTGATGCGCGCGAGCGACGAGAGCGGCACCTGCGTCCCGGTGGCGGAGGCGACGTGGATGTCCTTCAGCGCATCCGGCCCGGCGCGAAACTCGGGCTTGACCTCGAGCACGACGCGGTACTGCGTCGCCTGCGTGAAGATCGTGGAGACGAGCCGCTGGCCGAACGCGTTGTAGAGCGCATTGTCGATCGCAGCCGGCGTGATGCCCAGCCGGCCGGCGGTGTCGCGGTCGATCTCGACGTAGGCCTGCAGGCCCTGGTCCTGGAGGTCGCTCGCCACGTCGGTGAGCTGCGGCGCCGCGCGCAGCCGTTCGACCAGGCGCGGGACCCATTCGCCCAGGAGCTTTCCCTCCGCCGCCTCGAGGGTGAACTGGTACTGCGTGCGGCTGATGCGGTCCTCGATCGTGAGGTCCTGGACCGGCTGCATGTAGAGCGTGATGCCGGGCACCTTCGCAAGCTCGGGCGCGAGGCGCCGGATCACGTCGGAGGCGTGCACCCGCCGCTCTGCGAGCGGCTTCAGGTTGATCAGCAACCGGCCGCTGTTCAGCGTGGCGTTCGTGCCGTCCACGCCGATGAAGGAGGACAGGCTCTCGACTGCCGGGTCCTGCAGCACGACCTTCGCCAGCCCCTGCTGGCGCTCGGCCATCGCGGCGAACGACACGCTCTGCGGCGCCTCCGAGACGCCCTGGATGACCCCGGTGTCCTGCACCGGGAAGAAACCCTTCGGGACGACGAGATAGAGCGCGACGGTGAGGACGAGCGTCGCGACCGCGACCGCGAGCGTCGCGCCCTGGCGCGCGAGCACCCGGTCGAGCATCCGGCCGTAGCGCGCGATCAACGCGTCGAAGAACCGGCCGGTCGCGCGATAGAACCGCCCCTGCTCGCGCTCCGGCGCATGCCGCAGCAGCCGGGCGCACATCATCGGCGTCAGGGTCAGCGACACCGCCGCGGAGATCAGGATCGCGACCGCGAGCGTGACCGCGAACTCGCGGAAGAGCCGCCCGACCACCTCGCCCATGAAGAGGAGCGGGATGAGCACCGCGACGAGCGAGAGCGTGAGCGAGATGATCGTGAAGCCGATCTGGCGCGAGCCCCTGAGTGCCGCTTCGAGCGGCGTCTCGCCGCGCTCCAGGTGGCGCGCGATGTTCTCGATCATCACGATCGCGTCGTCGACCACGAAGCCGGTGGCGACGACGAACGCCATCAGGGTCAGGTTGTTGATCGAGAACCCGGCGAGATACATGAAGCCGAAGGTGCCGACGAGCGAGAGCGGCACCGCGACGCTGGGGATGATCGTCGCCGGGACGCTGCGCAGGAAGAGAAAGATCACCATCACCACCAGCGCGATCGCGATCGCGAGCTCGAGCTGGACGTCGCGCACCGAGGCGCGGATCGTGACGGTGCGGTCGGTGAGCACCGCGACGTCGACCGCCGCCGGCAGCGACGCGGTGAGCTGCGGGAGCGCGCGCTTGATGCGGTCGACGACCTCGATCACGTTCGCGCCGGGCTGGCGCTGGATGTTCACGATCACCGCCGGCACCTCGTTCATCCACGCCGCGAGGCGGACGTTCTCCGCGTCCTCGATCACGTCGGCGACGTCGGCGAGGTAGAGGGGCGCGCCGTTGCGGTACGCGACGACGATGCCGCGGTATTCCGCCGCGGTGCGGAGCTGGTCGTTCGCGTCGATCGTGTACGAGCGGCTCGGGCCGTCGAGGCTGCCCTTCGCCTTCTTGACGTTGGCGGCGGTGATCGCGGTGCGCACGTCCTCGAGCGCGAGCCCGTTCGCGGCGAGCGCCTTCGGGTTCGCCTGCACGCGAACCGCGGGCCGCTGGCCGCCGGAGAGCGTGACGAGCCCGACGCCGGCGACCTGCGAGAGCTTCTGCGCGAGGCGCGTGTCGGCGAGGTTCTGGATCTCGGGCAGGGTGAGCGTCTGCGACGCGAGGCCGAGCGTGAGCACCGGCGCATCGGCCGGGTTGACCTTGCTGTAGACCGGCGGCGCAGGCAGATCCTGGGGAATCAGATTGGAAGCGGCGTTGATCGCCGCCTGGACGCCCTGCTCGGCGACGTCGAGCGCGAGCGCGAGCTCGAACTGGAGCGTGATCACCGCGGCGCCGCCGGAGCTCGTCGAGGACATCTGCTTCAGGCCGGGAATCTGGCCGAACTGGCGCTCGAGCGGCGCGGTCACCGACGAGGCCATCACCTCCGGGCTCGCGCCCGGATAGAAGGTGAACACCTGGATCGTCGGGTAGTCGACCTGCGGCAGGGCCGAGACCGGAAGCTGGCGCCAGGCGACCAGCCCGGCCAGCAGGAGGGCGACCATCGCGAGCGTGGTCGCCACCGGACGCAGGATGAACGGGCGCGAGGGGTTCACGGCATCAGTCCGCGGCGATCACTTCGCCGGCGGCCCGGCGCCTTCGGGCCGCGGCTTGCGCCGCATGCCCTTGCCGGCGCCGCCGCCGTCGGCCGGCACTTTCAGCTCGGGGCGCGCGGTCGAGACCTCGACCGCCGCGCCGTCGCGCAGGCGGTCCACGCCGTCGCTCACCACGAGGTCGCCGGGCGCGAGCCCCCCGGCGATCGCCTGGCGCTGCCCGTCCGCCGGCCCGAGCCGGACCGGGCGGAGCTTCACGGTCTGGTCGGCCTGGACGACGTACACGAACATCCCCTGCGAGCCGCGCTGCACGGCGGTAACCGGGATCACGACCGCGTCGCGGACCGTGTCGAGCTTCATGCGCACGTTCACGAACTGGTTCGGAAAGAGCGCGTTCCCGTCGTTCACGAACTGCGCCTTCATCTTGACGGTCCCGGTCGCGGGATCGACGAGGTTGTCCACCGACGCGAGCGTGCCGCTCGCGAGGCGGGTCTTCAGCTCGCGGTCCCAGGCCTCGACCGGCGGCCTGTCGCCCGCCTGCATGCGCCGCATCACCGCCGGCAGGTTGTCCTGCGGCACGGTGAACGTCACCGCGATCGGCGCGAGCTGGGTGATCACGACGAGGCCGGTCGCGTCGCCGGCGCGCACGATGTTGCCCGGGTCGACGAGCCGAAGGCCGACGCGCCCGCCGATCGGGGCAGTGATGCGCGCGTAGGCGAGCTGCAGGCGCGCATTGTCGATCTGGCTCTGGTCGACTCTCACCGCGCCCTCGTACTGGCGCACGAGCGCGGCCTGGGTGTCGACCTGCTGCTTGGCGATCGAGTCCTGCTCGAAGAGCGTCCGGTAGCGCTCGAGGTCGAGTCTTGCGTTCTCGAGCAGGGCGCGGTCGCGCGCCATCTGCCCTTCCGCCTGCCCGAGCTGCACCTGGAACGCGCGCGGGTCGATCTCGGCGAGGAGCTGGCCCTCGGCGACGACCTGTCCTTCCTCGAACAGCACGCGCAGGAGCTGCCCCTCGACGCGGCTCCGCACCGTGACGGTCCGCAGCGGCGTGACCGTGCCGAGCGCGCCGAGGGTGACGTCGACGTCCGCCGCTTGCGCCGGGACCGCGACGACCGGTGTGCGCGGCGGACCGCCGGGACCGCCCGGGCCGCCGGGGCGGCCGGCGGCGGTGGGCGCTGCCGCCTCCGGCGCAGGCGCGAACTGCCGGTAGGCAAAGGTGCCGGCAACGGCGAGCACCACGAGCGCCGCCGCCCAGCGCCAGACGCGGCGCCGCGTGCCGGTCGCGGCGGGCGTGTCGTGCAGCGAAGGTTCGGTCGGGCGGTTCATCGCGCGTGGCGAGGATTAGAACAGAAAGCGCACGGCCGACCGATGTCCGGATGGCAACACAGTGTTGAGAAACGTTGCGCGCGCGACGGTTCGCCGGTCAACCCGAGCCTACCGGGCCACTGTCGAGGCAATCGGCGCGAATTGCGCAAGAACCGTGGACGGCGCCCCGCGTAGAATCCGCGAGCCGCGCGGTTCCGCGCCGCTTCCCACCGACAGGAGACCAGAGCATGAGCATCGTCCGGCACAACCCCCATGGCGGCATCCTCTCGGACGCCGTCGAGCACGCGAGCCTCGTCTTCGTCGCCGGCACGGTCGCCGACGACCTCGCCCAGGACATCACCGGCCAGACGAAGCAGATCCTGGCCGCGATCGATGCGACGCTCGCGAAGGCCGGGAGCAACAAGTCGAAGATCCTGTCGGCCAACGTGTGGGTCACGGACATCCGCAACCGCGAAGGCATGAACGCGGTCTGGAAAGGCTGGATCGACCCGAAGAACCTGCCGGCGCGCGCGACGGTCGAGGCGAAGCTCGCCGACCCGCGGATGCTGGTCGAGATCGCCTGCATCGCGGCAAAGTAGGTGGAGCGGTCGCTCGCCGGCAGCCCGATCCGGATCGGTGATGCGGTGGCGGCGGCTTAGCGTCGCGGCGGCGGCCTTCGCGCTCGCCGCCTGCTACCCCGAGCTCGACTGGCGGGAGTTCACGTCGGCCGAGGGCGGCTTCGCGGTGATGCTGCCGAGCCGGCCGGCGCGCGAATCGCGCGAGCTCGCCCTCGGCGGCGGGCGGACGACGATGCACATGGTCTCGGCGCACGCTACCGACATGGCGTTCGGTGTGGGCTACGCCGACCTGCCGCCGGGCACCGACCCGGCGCGAGCGGTCGCGGAAGGACGCGCCGCGCTCGTGCAGAACATCGACGGCCGCGTGACCGCCGAGCGCGCGCTCGACGGCGTGACCGGCGTCGAGTTCGAGGCGGACGGGGCGGCCGGGGGCAGCCCCATGCGAATCGCCGCGCGCGTGCTCGTTTCGGGCAACCGCTACTACCAGGCGGTGCTCGCCATCCGCGCCGCGCGCGCCGGCGAGGTGGACCGGGCGATGTTTCCCGGCTCGTTCAGGCTGGTGCCTCGCTGACTGCCCTCGCGCCGCGCGCGGCCCCCGCGGGCGTCAGTGCTTCCAGAACCGCGGCGTCACCACGACGAACAGGGTGAGGAGCTCCAGCCGCCCGAGCAGCATCGCTGCGCTGCACACCCAGGTCTGGAACTCGCTCAGCACGGCGTAAGTCGTCGCCGGTCCGACCTTCCCCAGCCCGGGTCCGACGTTGTTGGTGCACGCGATCGCGGCCGACACTGCGGTCAGGAAATCCAGGCCGGTGAACGTCAGCAGGAAGACGATGCCGAGGAGCGTCGCCCCGTAGAACGACATGAACGCCAGTACCGCGAACACGATCTCGCTCGGCACCACGCCGCCCCCGACTCGCATCGAGAGCGAGGCGCGCGGATGGATGAGCTGCGCGGTCTCGCGGAACATCTGCTGCACCAGCATGCGCACCCGGATCATCTTGATGCCGCCGCCAGTCGAACCGGAGCAGGTCGCGAACGCGGACAGGAAGAGCATCCACAGCGGGGCGAAGATCGGCCATTCCGCGTAGTCGGTGGTGGCGAACCCGAGCGTGGTGGCGATCGAGATCGTGTTGAAGCCGGCGTACCGGAGCGCGGTCCAGTAGTCGCCGTAGAAACCCTGCTGCCAGAGGTACCCGGCGAGTCCGAGCACGCTCGCGGCGAGCACCGCGACGAAGAACTTCGCCTCCGGATCGCGCCAGTAGGCGACGAGGTCTCGCCGCCGCAGCGCCAGGAAGTGGGTCGCGAAACTGACCCCGGCGACGAGCATGAACGCGACCGCGATCGCCTCGATGAGCGGCGAGTCGAAATAGCCGAGGCTCGCGTCGTGCGACGAGAACCCGCCGAGCGAGAGCGTCGAGAATGCGTGGATCACCGCGTCGAGCCAGCTCATGCCGGCGAGCCCGTAGGCGAGCGCGCACGCCGCGGTGAGCGCGGAATAGATCAGCCAGAACGCCTTCGCCGTCTCGGCGATGCGCGGGGTGAGCTTGGTGTCCTTGAGCGGGCCGGGGATCTCGGCGCGGTAGAGCTGGCGGCCGCCGACCCCGAGCATCGGCAGCACCGCCACCGCGAGCACGATGATCCCGAGCCCGCCGAGCCAGTGCAGCTCGGCCCGCCACAGGTTGAGCGAGGGCGGCAGCTGGTCAAGCCCCGACAGGACGGTCGCGCCGGTGGCGGTGAGGCCCGAGGCCGCCTCGAAGTACGCGCGGGTGAAAGACAGGTCCGGGATCTGGAAGTAGAGCGGCAGCGCGGCCACCGCGGGCAGCGTCACCCAGATCGCGACCACTAGCAGGAACCCGTCGCGCGCGCTCAGCTCGCGCCGGAACCCGCGCGTCGCCCACCAGCCGAGGGCGCCGCCGCCGAGGGCGAGCGCGAGCGCCTCGTCGTAGGCCCGGTGCGCGCCGTCGCCGAGCGCGAGCGACAGCCCGAGCGGCACCAGGATCGCGAGCCCGAACAGGACCACGATCAGGCTCATCACGTTGAGGACCGACAGGATGCGCTGCATCGCGGGCTCGCGCGGACGGCGGACGCCGGGGCTTCCTCAGACGAAGCCGAAGCCGACCTGGAACAGCTTCTCGACCTTCGGGATCATGCGCTTGTTGGCGACGAACATGATCACGTGGTCGTCGGTGCAGATCGTGGTGTCGTGGTGCGCCATGATCACCTCCGTTTCGCGCTCCTCCGACGCGAGGTCGGAGATCCGCTCGACCCGCGGGCGGTCGAGGCGGCGCACGACCGCCCCGATCGTCGCCCCACGGGGGAGCTGGATGTCCTCGACCTTCTTGCCGATCACCTTGCAGGTCTTCTCGTCGCCGTGCGCCACCAGCTCGAGCGCCTCGGCGGCGCCGCGGCGGAGCGAGTGCACCGCGACCACGTCTCCGCGCCGGATGTGCTGGAGCAGCTTGCCGATCGTCGCCTGCGCGGGCGAGATCGCGATGTCGATCTGCCCGCCCTGCATGAGATCGGCGTACGAGCGGCGATTGATCAGCGCCACCACCCGCCGCGCGCCGAGCCGCTTGGCCAGCAGCGCGCTCATGATGTTGTTCTCGTCGTCGTTGGTGAGCGAGAGGAAGAGGTCCATCTCGTCGATGTTCTCGCTCTCGAGCAGCTCCTCGTCGGTCGCGTCGCCGTGCAGCACCAGCGCCGAGTTGACCTGGGTCGCGATCAGGTCGGCGCGTGCCTTGCCGAACTCGATGATCTTCACCTGGTAGTCGCCCTCGAGCGCGCGCGCGAGCCGCAGTCCGATGTTGCCGCCGCCGGCGATCATCACCCGCTTCACCGGCTTGTCCATCTTGCGCAGCTCGCGCATGACCTGGCGGATGTGCTCGCTGTCGGCGATGCAGAACACCTCGTCGCCGACGCGTACCACCGTGTCGCCGTCGGGGATGATCGCCTGGTCGCCGCGGAAGATCGCGACCACGCGCGCGTCCACGTTCGACAGGTGCTGCCGCATGTCCTTCAGCGGATGGCCGACGAGCGGCCCGCCCTCGACCGCGCGCACCGCGACCATCGTGACGCGCCCTTCCGCGAACCGCAGCACCTGCAGCGCCTCGGGGAACTCGATCAGGCGGGTGATGTACTCGGTGACGATGTCCTCCGGGCTGATCGCGTAGTCGACCGCGAAGCCCTCGTCCTTCAGGAGCTCCGGGCGGGAGAGGATCGAGCGCGAGCGCACGCGCGCGATGCGCGTCGGGGTGTTGAAGAGGTTCGCCGCGATCTTGCAGGCGACGAGGTTGGTCTCGTCGGACTGGGTCACCGCGATCAGCATGTCGGCGTCTTCGATGCCGGCGTCGACCAGGGTCGCGGGGTGCGCGGCGCTGCCGACTACGGTCCGCAGGTCGAGCTTGTCCTGCAGGTCGCGCAGTCGCGCGGGCTGCTGGTCGACGAGCGTGATGTCGTTCTGCTCGGAGACGAGGCTCTCGGCGAGCGTCGAGCCGACCTGGCCGGCGCCGAGGATGACGATCTTCATTGTTCCTCGGGCTCCCCGCCCGGGTCGTGCGTCGAGGCGGCGGATTCTAGTCCGATTCCCGCGCGCGGCGGGTGCGCCGCGCCGCTCACTCTTCCTTCCGGGTCGGCCCCAGCCCGAGCTGCTTCAGCTTGCGGTAGAGGTGGGTGCGCTCGAGCCCGCTCTTCTCCGCGAGCCGGCTGATCGAGCTCTCGCGCGCGAGGTGGTGCTCGAAATACGCGCGCTCGAACGCCTCGCGCGCCTCGCGCAGCGGCAGATCGAGCGGCAGCCCCGCGAAGGTCGGCTCGGCGTCGGCCGCCGGCAGCGCGCGATTCACGTCCTCGGCGCCGATCTCGTCCTCGAGCGTGGTGAGCGCTGCGGTGCGCACGACCTGCTGCAGCTCCTCGAGGTTGTGCGGCCAGCCGAAGTTGCGCAGCGCGTTGAGCGCCGCAGTGGAGAACTCGCGCGGCGGGCAGAAGCGCGCCTCGACGAGCTGGGAGAGCAGCATCGCGGCGATCTCGGGCACGTCCTCGGCGTACTGCCGCAGCGGCGGCAGCGGCAGCACGAGCTGGGCGAGCTGCGCGAGGAGCTGGCCGTCGAATCCGCGCTCCTCGGCGAGCCGCCGCGGGTCCTCGGCAGTGAAGCTCACGAGGCGGACCTTCTGGCGCTCGACGCGCGAGGCGACGAAGGCGAGGTTCTTCTGCTGCACCCGGGAAAGCGCCGCCAGCTCGTCGACGAACAGGACGCCGCCCGCGGCCTGTGCGAGCAGCTCCTGCGGCGCCTCGGCGAGCGCGGCGCCCGCGGCCACCCACGGCGTGCCGGGGTGCTGGAGTGCGCGCGCGAAGAGCTCGGGCATGACGCCGGGCTCGCCGCGCAGCAGGAGCGGCGCGCCCACCTGCGCGAGCTGTCCCAGGCGCTTGCGCAGATCGACGATCACCGCGGAGCGGCCGAGGTTGGCGAGCGCGAGCCCGGCCGCCGGCGGCGCATCGCCCGAGCGCAGCGCACGCTTGACCGTCGCGAGCAGCTTCTGCATCGCGATCGGCTTCTCGAGGAAGTCGAGCGCGCCGATGCGCGTCGCCTCGACCGCGGTGTCGATGGTGGCGTGGCCCGACATCATCACCACCGGCATCGTGAGCTGCCCGCCCGCGGCCCACTCCTTGAGGAGCGAGATCCCGTCGGTGTCGGGCATCCAGATGTCGAGCAGCACGAGGTCGGGGCGCTCGCGCACCCGCGATTCGCGCGCGGCGGTCGCGTTCTCGGCCATCCGGACGGTGTGGCCTTCGTCGGCGAGGATCTCCGACAGGAGTTCCCGGATCCCGACTTCGTCGTCGACTACGAGGATGTTTGCCATGAAACCTTCAGTCGTCGCGATCTCTCGTCAGGCCGCGAGCGGGAGCGCGATGGTGACCGCCGCGCCGCCGGCGCCGCCCGCGCGATTCTCGATGCTCACCGTGCCGTGGTGCTCGTCGATGATCTTCTTCACGATCGCGAGGCCGAGCCCGGTGCCGCGCGGCTTGGTGGTGACATAGGGCTCGAACGCGCGCTGCATGATCGACTCGGCGAAGCCGCCGCCGTTGTCCGCCACCGCGAGCCGCACGCGGTCGCCGGCGCGTTCGCTCCGCACCTCGATGCGCGGATCGGCGTGCCCGGCGAGCGCGTCCTCGGCGTTCTGCAGCAGGTTGTGAATCACCTGGCGGAGCTGGGTCGCATCGCCGCGCACCGCGGGCAGCGCCGGGTCGAGCCGGAGCGCGATCTTCGCATGCGCGTGGCCGTACAGCGCGAGCACCTCGCCGACGAGCGCGTTCAGGTCGAGCGCGCCGAGCGCCGGCGGCGGCATGCGCGCGTACTCGCGGAAGTCGTCGACCATGGCCTTCATCGCCGCCACCTGGTTGACGATGGTCTCGGTCGCGCGGGCAAGCGCCTCGCGGTCGGAAGGTGCCAGGCGCTCGGCGAGCTTCGCCTGCACCCGCTCGGCCGAGAGCTGGATCGGCGTCAGCGGGTTCTTGATCTCGTGCGCGAGGCGGCGCGCGACCTCGCCCCACGCGGTCGCGCGCTGCGCCGCGATGAGCTGGCTGACGTCGTCGAAGACCACGACGTAGCCCACCCCCCCGGGCAGGCGCGAACCGCGGACGAGCAGCGTCAGCCCGCGCGCGGGCAGCTCGAGCTCACGCTGCCAGGGGGCGTCGGCGCCGTCCTCGGCGAAGCCCGCATGGATCGCCGCGGCGAGCGAGTCGAGGACAGGCGAGCCGGCGAGCGGCCCGCCGGCGCAATTCGCCGGATCCTCGCCGAGCATGGTCGCCGCGCCGGTGTTGGCGACCTGCAGCCGGAAGGCCTCGTCGAAGGTGAGCACGCCGGCCGAGAGGTTGGCGAGGATGCTCTGGAGATAGGCGTTCGCGTGCTCGAGCTGCGCGCGGTTGGCCTCGGCGGCGCCGCGGGCGTCGTCGAGCTGGCCGATCATGCTGTTGAACGAGCGCGTCAGCACGCCGATCTCGTCGCGGCTCGTGACCCGCGGCCGGCGCGAGAAGTCGCCGCGCGCCACCGCGAGCGTCGATTCGGCCAGCTCGGCGAGCGGCTCCGACAGCCGCCGGCTCAGGATGAACGCGAGCGCGATTGCCGAGAAGAGCGCAAGGAGGAGAGTGAGCGTGAGCGTCAGCAGATAGATTCGCTTGAGCCCGGTCCTGAGCAGCGACAGCTCGCGGTAGTCGCGGTAGACCGACTGCACCGTCTCGGCGGTCTCGGCGACCGCGGGCGGGACGGCCTGGACGAGCTGCAGGAGCCGCGCTTCCTCGGCGAGCGTGGCACCGGCGAGCGGGAGGATCACGCGCAGGCGCAGGCCCCGCTCGCCGACGGTCTCGATCGCCGAGTAGTCGCGCGCGGTGCGCGCCTGGCGCAGCGCCGCGGGCGGCGGGGCGTCCGGGACGAGCCGGGTGGGCTCCCGGCTCGCGCTCGCGAGCACCGCGCCGTTCGGCGCGACGATCGTCGCCTCGTCCACGCCGGCCTGCTCGCGCAGCCGCTCGAGCGCCTTCGGCTGCGCAGCCGGCGGCAGGTCCGAGAGGTCGAGCGCCATCGTGCGCGCCTTGCCGCGGAGATCGCCGAGCATATTGTCGAGCGCGCTGCGCCCGAGCGAGAGGCCGCTCTCGAGCGCGGTGTCGACGCGCACGTCGAACCAGGACTCGATGCTCTTGGTGAGGAACTGCACCGAGACGGTGTAGACGAGCACGCCCGGCACCACCGCGAGGATGGCGAAGAGCACCAGCAGCCGGAACGTGAGCCGCGAGCCGAACACGCGTCCCTTGAGCGCGCGGCGCAGCGTGATCACCTGGTAGCCGAGCAGGCCGAGCAGCGCAGCCGCGATCACCGCGTTCAGGATCAGGAGCAGCGGGTAGTGGGTGGCGAAGATCGAGGTGTTCGCGCTCGCGGCGGCGAGCAGAAAGAGGAGGATCGCCCCGAGCGCGGCGCTGGCGACCAGGAGGTAGGTCATCGCACCGCCTCGCTCGCCAGCGTCGACCCGTTCACCTCCCAGCGCTTCCAGGGCGAGGCGAGCGTCCATTCGCGGTTGGCGAGCGCGCTCACCTGGAACGGCTTCGGCAGCTGTGCCGTGTCGAGCCGCATGCGCACGTAGGCCGCGTAGGTGGTGTCCGGCCGGAGCGCGCCGCGCGGGAGCACCAGCCACTCGCGTACCCGGGTGAGCGCGAGGAGCGCCTCGGCGAGCGTCGGGTAGCTCCGGTGCAGGGTGCCCGAGGAGAGACGGTAGGTGCGGGTCAGGGCGTGGAACGACAGCCGCAGGTTGAGCGTGGCGGTGCCGATCCGCTCGTCGAGCCAGTACCAGCGCGGGCGGTAGCACTCGAACTCGACCACGAAGTAGAGCGGCACGCCCTTCGCGAGCGCGTCCTCGAGCCGCGCGGTGAGGTCGACCTCGAAGTCGGCGTTGAGCACGATGCCTTCATCGGTCGGCGCGAGGCCGGCGGCGCGGATCTCGATCTCGTCGGCGGCGGCGACCCCCGCGACGAACGCACCGAACGCGAGCGCCGCGGCCGCGAGCCTCAGCGCGCGCAGCATGCCTCAGGGCTTGGCGAAGGCCGCATAAAAGAAGCCGTCGTGCTCGGCGTCGGGCAGGAGCTGCCCGTCGCCGGGTTCGGGCAGGGCGAGGCGCCGTGCGTCGGGCCGGCGGGCGAGAAAGCGCTCGACCACCGTCTCGTTCTCCGCGGCGAACACCGAGCACGTGGCGTAGAGCAATTTACCATCGGGCGCGAGCACGCGCCAAAGGGCCTCGAGCAGCCGCGCCTGCGCGCGCGCGAAGCGCTCGAGATCCGACTCGCGCCGCAGCCATTTGACGTCGGGGTGCCGGCGCACGACGCCCGAGGCGCTGCACGGCGCATCGACGAGGACGCGGTCGAACGGCCGCCCGTCCCACCAGGCGTCCGGTTCGCCGGCGTCGGCGACCCGCACGGTGGCGGCGAGGCCGAGCCGCGCGAGGTTGGCCGCGATGCGCGGTACGCGCGCGGCGTCGCTGTCGATCGCCGTCAGGTCGATCGCGGCACGTTCGGCGAGATGCGCGGTCTTGCCGCCCGGCGCGGCGCAGGCGTCGAGCACGCGCATGCCGTCGCGCGCGGCGAGGAGCGGTGCGGCGAGCTGGGCGCCGGCGTCCTGCACCGACGCTTCCCCGTCACGGAAACCCGGCACCTCGTCCACGCCGCGCGGAGTCGCGAGGCGCACGGCGCAATCACCGATGCGCGCCGCGGCGACGCCCGCGGCGGCGAGCTTCGCGAGATACGCCTCCGGGTCGATCCGCCGCCGGTTGACGCGCAGGGTCATCGGCGGGCGCGAATTGCCGGCCGCGAGCGCCGCCTCCCAGCCCAGCGGACGATCGCGGCGCACGCGGTCGATCCACCACTGCGGATAGCCGAGCCGCCCGGGCTCGGTCGCGGCCGCATCGGCTTCGAGCGGGGCGCGCCGGCGGAGGTAGTTTCGCAGCAGCGCGTTGATGAACCCGCGCGCGTGGCCATGGCCGAGCCGGCCGCAGGCGGTCACCGCCTCGTCGACGACGACGTGCGGCGCGCGGCGCTCGTGCCGGAGCGCGTGCAGCGCACAGAGGGCGAGCGCATGGACCGCGCGATCGGGGATGCCCTTGCGCGCGAGCGCGGCGAGGATCGCCTGCGGCGCGCCGTAGTCGCGCAGGGTCCCGTAGGCGAGATCCTGCAGCGCCGGGCGCGCAGGGCCGGGCGCCGCCTCGTCGAGCGCGGCGTTGAGGCTCCGGCCGGCGAGGACCGACGCGACGACCCGGCTCGCGCCGGCGAGGACGTCGGAGAGGGGTGGAGCGAGCGCCACGGATGCCGCCGGATCGGGGTGCCGGTTCAGCCGCCAGCGAAGCGCTCGCCGACGGCGATCGGGAAGCCGCGGAGGAACTCCGCCGCCGGCATGCGCCGGCCGCCCGCCCGCTGCAACTCTTCGAGGCGCAGCGCGCCCTCGCCGCACGCCACCACGACGCCGCCGGGCTCGACGGCGATCACCGCGCCCGGGGTGCCGGCGCCGGTCGTGACGCTCGCGCGCCAGAGCTTGAGCTCGGCATCGCGCAGCCGGGCCGTGGCGCCGGGAAAGGGATCGAACGCGCGGATCTGCCGCTCGAGCGCCGCCGCCGGCCGGGACCAGTCGGTGCGCGCCTCCTCCTTGCCGAGCTTCGCCGCATAGGTCACGCCCTCGGCCGGCTGCGGGGCCGGGACGAGCGCGTTCCGCGCGAGAGCGTCGAGCGCGGCGACGATGCGCCGCGCGCCGAGCGCGGCGAGCCGGTCGTGGAGCGTGCCGGCGGTGTCCCCGGCGAGGATGGCCAGGCGCTCGCTCAGCAGCACCGGGCCGGTGTCGAGGCCCGCGTCCATGCGCATGATCGAAATGCCCGTCTCGGCGTCGCCGGCGAGCAGCGCGCGGTGAATCGGCGCGGCCCCGCGCCAGCGCGGCAGGAGCGAAGCGTGGATGTTGATCGCCCCGAGCCGGGGAATGTCGAGAACCGCCTGCGGCAGGATCAGTCCATAGGCCGCCACGACCAGCGCCTCGGGCGCCAGCGCGCGCAGTTCGGCCTGCGCCTCGACCGTCTTGAGCGTCGGCGGCTGCCGGACCGGGATCCCGAGGCGGGCCGCCGCCTGCTTCACCGGACTCGCCGCCGCCGCGAGCCCGCGGCCGGCCGGGCGATCGGGCTGCGTGAGCACCGCCGCGACCTCGTGGCCGGCTCCGGCCAGCGCGGCGAGCGCGGGGACGGCGAAATCGGGCGTTCCGGCGAAGACGATGCGCATCGCGACGGGGGCGCGGCGAACGGGGGCGCGGGAAGCGAGCGGGCGCCCGCGCGGCGACGGCGGCGCTAGGCCGTCTGCCGGAACTGCTTCTCCATCTTCGCCTTGATGCGGGAGCGCTTCAGGCGGGACAGGTGCTCGACGAACACCTTGCCCTCGAGATGGTCGAGTTCGTGCTGGATGCAGACCGCGAGCATGCCCTCGGCGGCGCGCTCGAACGTCCTGCCGCCGGCATCGAGGGCGCGCACTCTTACCTTCGCCGCGCGAGTGACGGTCTCATAGACTCCCGGGACCGACAGGCACCCCTCCTCGCACTCCTGGATCTCGTCGCTCGCCCAGACGATCTCCGGGTTGACGAGCACGAGCAGCTGGTCGCGGGTGTCGGAGGCGTCGATCACGATCACGCGCCGGTGGACGTCCACCTGGGTCGCGGCAAGCCCGATTCCGGGCGCGGCATACATGGTTTCGGCCATGTCCCGCACCAGGCGGCGGACTTCGTCGTCGACCTTCTCGACCGGCCTGGCGACCCGGTGGAGCCGGGGGTCGGGATAGCGTAGGATCTGGAGGATTGCCATGAATTGCTTGCTGCGTGAAATAATTAGGTGCAGACTTTCAACAAAGTCCTTAACATCGGGTCCGCGCGCCCAATAAATCAGACCAATAAATCAACTACTTGCCCTGCCCCAGATCGGTCCGAGGTGGTCATGTTCAAGTCTAGCACGGCGCTTTTCCTCGCCCTTGCGCTGGGCGTTTCCGCGCAGTTCCCGGCTGTCGTTTCGGCGCAACAGCCGGCGCCGCAGCCGGATCCCCGCCAGACCGGAAACGTCCTCGGGATCAGGACCGATGCGCCCGACCAGTACACGGTGCAGCGGGGCGACACGCTCTGGGGCATTGCCGCCAAGTTCCTCTCCGAACCCTGGCGCTGGCCCGAGATCTGGCGGTTGAACAAGGACCAGATCCGAAACCCGCACCTGATCTATCCCGGGAACGTCGTGCGGCTCGACCGGGCCACCGGCACGCTTTCGATCGTGCGCCTGGAGCCGCAGGTGCGCGTCGAACCGCTCGCCGCGGAGGCGATTCCGACGATCCCGCTCAAGGTCATCGAGCCGTTCCTCGCCCGGCCGCTGGTGATCGAGCGCGGCGGGCTCGACGGCGCGCCGCAGATCGTCGCGACCCAGGAGGGGCGCTTCAACATCGGCGCCGGTGCGCGCGCCTACGTCGACGGCGTGGCGAAAACCACGGAGACCCTGTGGCAGGTCTACCGTCCGGGCAGCGCGCTCGTCGATCCCGATTCGCGCGAGACGCTCGGCGTCGAGGCGATCTACCTCGGCACCGCCCGGCTCACCCGCCGCGGCGAGCCGTCGACGGTGCAGATCCTGTCCGCGGTGCAGGAGATCAGCGAGGGCGACCGGCTCATCGTCGCGCCGCAGCCGCAGGTCTTCTCGTTCGCACCGCGCGCGCCCACGAAACCGGTTCGGGGGCGCATCATGTCGATCTACGACGGCCGCAGCGACGCGCGCTTCGACTACTACCGCAACCTCCCGACCGTCGGGATGACCTCGGGGCAGGAGCAGCAGATCCTCTACGGCGGCGAGACCGGCAACCTGGCGGTCGTCAGCCTGAACAAGGGAGCGAAGGACGGGCTCGAGCCCGGCCACGTGCTCGCGCTGTACCGCTCGACCACGATCTTCCGCGACCGCAGCGTCGGCCCGTACTACATGGGCGACGTGCGGACGCCGCCCTTCCCGCTGCCGGAAGAGCGCTACGGCCTCCTGATGGTGTTCCGCGTGTTCGAGAACCTGTCCTACGCGCTGACCCTCGGCGTCGAGCGCCCGGTCGCGCCCGGGGACGTCGTCGCCCAGCCCTGAGCCGCGCGCCCGCACGCGGGCATGCCGGACCGCGAGCTCGAGGCCTGGCTCCGGCTCACCCTGACGCCCGGCCTGGGCGGCCAGGGGCTGCGCAAGCTCCTCGGCGCGTTCGGGCTGCCCTCGCAGGTCCTCGCCGCCGGCCGAACCGCGCTCGCGCGTGAAGCCGGCGACGCGCTCGCCGGGCGCATTCTCGCGGCCGAAGGCGCGGCGGCGGTCGCGGCCGCCCTCGCCTGGGCCGCAGCGCCCGGGCACTCGATCCTCACGCTTGCCGACGCCGCGTATCCGCAGCAGCTCCTCGAGATCCCCGATCCGCCGGCACTGCTCTATGTGATCGGCGAGCCCGCGCTCCTCGCGCGCCGCGGACTCGCGATCGTGGGCAGCCGCAACGCCACCGCGCAGGGGGTCGCCAACGCCGAGCGCTTTGCGCGCGCATTCAGCGACGCCGGCCTCACCATCGCGAGCGGCCTCGCGCTCGGCATCGACGCGGCCGCGCACCGTGGCGCGCTCGGCGGCGCGGGATCGACGGTCGCGGTGCTCGGCTGCGGCGTCGACGTCGTCTATCCGCAGCGCAACGCCGAGCTCTATCGCGCGATCGCCGGGCGCGGCGCGCTCGTCGCCGAGATGCCGCTCGGCGCGCCGCCGGCGGCGGCGAACTTCCCGCGGCGGAACCGCCTGATCAGCGGGCTCGCGCGCGGCGTGCTGGTGATCGAGGCCGCGCTCCAGAGCGGATCGCTCATCACCGCCCGGCTCGCCGCCGAGCAGGGGCGCGACGTGTTCGCGCTGCCCGGCTCGATCCACTCGCCGCTCGCCAAGGGCTGCCACCTCCTCATCAAGCAGGGCGCGAAGCTCGTCGAGAGCGCGCAGGACGTGCTCGACGAATTCGCGACGGTCGCGGGCGACGGCGCGCGGGCGAGCGCGCCGGCACCGACCGCGAGCGCCGCGGCGGAAAAAGAGCACGTCCTGCTCGCGCACCTCGGCTACGACCCGTGCAATGTTGACACCTTGTGCCAGCGCAGCGGCTTGACGCCCGAAACCGTATCGGCGATGCTGGTCGCGCTGGAGCTCGACGGCAGGGTCGCGGCCCTTCCCGGCGGGCAGTTCCAGCGCATCGCCTGACCGCTGAGCGCGCGCACAAACCCGGCCGATGTTCGACATCCTCGTCTACCTGTTCGAGAACTTCTACCATCACGAGGCGTGGCCGGAGCAGGACGCGCTCGCGCAGAAGCTGACCGACGCCGGGTTCGAGAACGACGACATCAGCGACGCGCTCGACTGGCTGCGCGCGCTCGCACGGCTGGAGTCCGAGGCGTTTCCCGAAGGCTTCGACCTGGGCGAGGGATTCCGCGCGTTCACCGCGGCCGAGCTGGAGAAGCTCTCAACCGAGTCGCGCGGCTTCATCGCGTTCCTCGAGAGCGCGCGCGTGCTCACGCCGACCCTGCGCGAGCTGATCATCGACCGGGCGATGGCGGTCGAGGTCGAGCGGGTCGAGATCGACAAGCTCAAGGTGATCGCGCTGATGGTGCTGTGGACGCGCCGCGGCAACGTCGACACGCTGATCCTCGAAGAGCTGCTGCCCGAGGGCGGCCCGCGCCACATCCACTAGCGCGCGCCGGCGCGGATTGCCGCGCGCGCGTCTCACCGGCACAACTCGCACCGCCCGCTGGCGCACGTCGCGCACGCGGCCCGCCTTGCTTCGCGCGGGGCGAGCCCTTAGACTCCCCGCGCGTCCCGACACCCGGTGCGCGCCGCCGAGACCCACGCGCAGCGCATGGCCAAGCAGCTCATCATCGCCGAGAAGCCTTCCGTCGCGAACGACATCGCGCGCGCGCTCGGCCGCTTCACCCGTCACGGCGATTACTACGAGAGCGACGGGTACGTGCTCTCGTCGGCGATCGGGCACCTGCTCGAGCTGATCGCACCCGAGGGCGTCGAGGTGAAGCGCGGCAAGTGGTCGTTCGCGCACCTGCCGGTCATCCCGCCGCACTTCGACCTGCGACCGATCGAGCGGAACGAGGAGCGCCTCAAGCTGCTGGTGCGGCTGATGAAGCGCAAGGACGTGACCGGCCTCGTGAACGCGTGCGACGCCGGGCGCGAGGGCGAGCTGATCTTCCGTTACATCGTGCGCCACGCCGGGGCGCGCAAGCCGATCCAGCGGCTGTGGCTCCAGTCGATGACCACGGCGTCGATCCGCGACGGCTTCGAGGCGCTGCGCACCGACCGCGACATGCAGCCGCTCGCCGACGCCGCGGTGTGCCGCTCCGAGTCCGACTGGCTGGTCGGGATCAACGGCACTCGGGCGATGACCGCGTTCAACTCCAAGGACGGCGGGTTCTACAAGACCACGGTGGGACGGGTGCAGACCCCGACGCTCGCGATCCTGGTCGAGCGCGAGCGGCGCATCAAGAGCTTCGTCAGCCGCGATTACTGGGAGGTGCACGGCACGTTCGCAGGCAAGGGCGGCGAGTACCCCGGCCGCTGGTTCGACGAGCGCTTCGAGCGCAAGGAGGACGACGCCGACGCGCGCGCCGAGCGCATCTGGGATGTCGCCCGGGCGGAGGCGATCCGCGCGAAGTGCGTCGGCAAGATCGGCAACGTCACCGAGGAATCCAAGCCGACCACCCAGGCGCCGCCGCTCCTCTATGACCTCACCAGCCTGCAGCGCGAGGCGAACGGGCGCTTCGGCTTCTCGGCGCGCGCCACGCTCTCGCTCGCCCAGGCGCTGTACGAGAAGCACAAGGTCCTCACCTATCCGCGCACCGACTCGCGCGCGCTGCCGGAGGACTACGTCGGCACGGTGAAGAAGACGCTCGACGTGCTGCGCGGCAAGACCGGGCCGACGCGCGCCTACGCACCGTTCGCCGGCCGCATTCTCGACGAGGGCTGGGTCCGGCCGAACAAGCGCGTGTTCAACAACGAGAAGATCTCCGACCACTTCGCGATCATCCCGACCCTCCAGGCGCCGAAGCACCTGTCCGAGGCCGAGACGAAGCTCTACGACATGGTGACGAAGCGGTTCCTCGCGGTGTTCTTCCCGTCGGCCGAGTTCCTGGTCACCACCCGCATCACGCGCGTCGAGGACGAGCCGTTCAGGAGCGAGGGCCGGGTGATGGTGAACGCCGGCTGGCTCGCGGTGTACGGCAAGGAGGCCGAAGACCCGGACACGCCGACCCTGGCGCCGGTGCCCGACGGCCGCGCGACCGCGATCGCGGTCGAGGTGCAGGCGAACCAGACGAAGCCGCCCGCCCGCTTCACCGAGGCAACGCTGCTCTCGGCGATGGAAGGCGCCGGCAAGCTGGTCGACGACGAGGAGCTGCGCGAGGCGATGCGCGAGAAGGGCCTCGGCACCCCGGCGACCCGCGCGGCGATCATCGAGGGGCTGATCTTCGAGGACTACCTGCACCGGACCGGCCGCGAGCTGCAGCCGACCGCAAAGGCGTTCGATCTCTTCTACGCGCTCGACAAGTTCGGCATCGACGAGCTGCGCTCGCCCGAGCTCACCGGTACCTGGGAATTCAAGCTGAAGCAGATGGAGCAGGGCGCCTTGCGGCGCGAGGAGTTCATGGAGCACATCGTCGAGACCACGCGCGACCTCGTCGAGCGGGTCAAGCGGGGCACGCTCGCCGACGACACGATCTCGACGCTGACCGTGAAGTGCCCCAAGGACGGCGGCACCGTGAACGAGAACTACAAGAAGTTCCAGTGCGCGAGCTGCGACTTCGCGATCTGGAAGGTGATCGCCGGACGGCGCATCGAGAACGAGGAGGTCGAGGCGCTGATCCGCTCGGGCTCGATCGGCCCGCTGCAGGGCTTCCGCAGCCGGATCGGGCGGCCGTTCGCGGCGATGCTGAAGCTGCGCGAGGACTTCACCGCCGGTCTGGACTTCGGCAACAGCGGACAGGACGAGCGCAATGCCGAGCCGGTCGACTTCTCCGCGAAGACCCCGCTCGGTCCCTGCCCGAAGTGCGGCGCGCGGGTGTTCGACCACGAGCTCGCGTACGTCTGCGAGTGCTCGGTCGGCCCCGGGCGGACCTGCGACTTCCGCTCGGGCAAGATCATCCTGCAGCGCCCGATCGAGCCCGAGCAGATGGTGAAGCTGCTCGCGACCGGCCGCACCGATCTCCTGCACCGGTTCATCTCGAAGAAGGGACGGCCGTTCTCCGCGTTCCTCGCGCGCCAGCCCGACGGCAAGGTCGGGTTCGAGTTCGCGCCGCGTGCGGCGAAGAAGGCCGCTACGGCGCGGGCCGGCAAGGAGACTCCCGACCTGTCCGCGCGGGCCGCCGCGCCGGCGGCGAAGCCGGTCCGGGCGCGCGACGCCGCCGCCGAGCGCAACGTCTACGAGCTGAAGCGCCCGAAAGCGAAACCGCCTGCGGCGAAGGCTCCGGCGACGCGGCCCTCCGCCGCCCGCGTCGCCGCCAAGCGCACCGCACCGGGCAGGAAAACCGCGCGGAAGCTCGCACCGCGGCGCAAGCCCGCCGCGAAGAAGCGCGCCGCCTAGATCGGCTGGCCCGGCTAGACGTCGAGCCGCGCGACGAGCGCGTGCTGCTCGATGAACTCGCGCCGCGGCTCGACCTCGTCGCCCATCAGCTTGATGAAGATCTCGTCGGCCGCGATCGCATCCTCGATCTGCACCTTGAGCAGGCGCCGCGCCGCCGGATCCATGGTGGTCTCCCACAGCTGGTCGGGGTTCATCTCGCCGAGACCCTTGTAGCGCTGCACGGCGGCGTTGCGCTCGACCTCGCCGCGCAGCCAGTGCACCGCCCGGCCGAAGTCGGTCACCGCCTGCCGGTGCTCGCCGCGCTCCACCCAGGCGCCGGGGCCGACCAGGCCGCCGACCAGCTCGCCGGCCTCCACGATCTGCCGGTAATCGCCGGACACCAGGAAGTCGTCGTCGATCGCGCTCATCCGCACGTTGCCGTGGCGATTGCGCTCGATCACCAGCCGATGGCGCTCGTGCTTGTCGTCATAGCGCGCGTACACCTTCACGCCGTCCGGCTGGAGCATCGCCGACAGGCGCCCGGCGCTCGCAGCCGCGCGCTCGGCGTCGCCGAGCTCGACCTTCGCGCCGCGCAGGACCGCGTAGAGCGCCTCCGGGTCGATCAGCCGCGCGAGCCGGCTGATCACCGCCTCGGCGAGGAGGTAGGCGCGGGCGAGCTGCGCGAGCGCTTCGCCCTCGATCGGCGGCGCACCCTCGCGCGGGTGCAGCGCGGCGCCCACGAGCGCCTGCCGCAGCATGAACTGGTCGCGCTCGTGGTCGTCCTTCAGGTAGCGCTCCTCGCGGCCGACCTTCACCTTGTAGAGCGGCGGCTGCGCGATGTAGATGTGGCCGCGCTCGATCAGCTCGGGCATCTGCCGGTAGAAGAAGGTGAGCAGCAGCGTGCGGATGTGGGCGCCGTCCACGTCGGCGTCGGTCATGATGATGATGCGGTGGTAGCGCAGCTTGTCGAGGTTGTAGTCGTCCTTGATCCCGGTGCCGAGCGCGGTGATGAGGGTCGCGATCTCGGCGAACGAGATCAGCTTGTCGAAGCGCGCGCGCTCCACGTTCAGGATCTTGCCCTTGAGCGGCAGGATCGCCTGGAACTTGCGGTCGCGGCCCTGCTTCGCCGAGCCGCCGGCCGAGTCCCCCTCGACCAGGTAGAGCTCGCTCAGGGCGGGATCGCGCTCCTGGCAGTCGGCGAGCTTGCCCGGCAGCCCGAAGCCGTCGAGCACGCCCTTGCGCCGCGTCATCTCGCGCGCCTTGCGCGCCGCCTCGCGCGCGCGCGCGGCGTCGACGATCTTGCCGGTGATCGTGCGCGCATCCTGCGGCCGCTCGAGGAGATAGCTCATGAGCTTCTCGGCGACGATCTCCTCGACCACCGGGCGCACCTCGGAGGAGACCAGCTTGTCCTTGGTCTGCGACGAGAACTTCGGCTCGGGCACCTTGATCGACAGCACGCAGCTCAGGCCTTCGCGCATGTCGTCGCCGGTGCATTCGACCTTCGCCGTCTTCGCGATCTCGTGCTCGTCGATGTACTTCCCGAGCGTGCGCGTCATCGCCGCACGCAGGCCGGTGAGATGGGTGCCGCCGTCGCGCTGCGGGATGTTGTTGGTGAAGCAGAGGACCTGCTCCTGGTAGGAGTCGTTCCACTGCATCGCCACCTCGACGAACATCCCTTCCTTCTGGCCGCTCGCGTGAAAGATGTTCGGGTGCAGCACCGTCTTGCTGCGGTTCATGTAGTCGACGAACCCGCGCACCCCGCCGGCGAAGGAGAATTCCTCCTCCTTTCCCGCGAGCTGATCCAGGAGCACGATGCGCACGCCGTTGTTGAGGAACGAGAGCTCGCGCAGCCGCTTGGCGAGGATGTCGTAGTGGTACTCGACGTGGCCGAAGGTCTCGGCGTCGGCGAGGAAATGAACCTCGGTGCCGCGGCGCTCGGTCTTGCCGATGACCTTGAGCGGCGCCACCGCCACGCCGCGCCGGAACTCCACGAAGTGGGTCTGGCCGTCGCGCCGGATGGTGAGGCGCAGCCACTCCGAGAGCGCGTTGACCACCGACACGCCGACCCCGTGGAGGCCGCCCGACACCTTGTAGGAGTTCGAATCGAACTTGCCGCCGGCGTGGAGCTCGGTCATGACGATCTCGGCCGCGGACCGGCCGAGATCGTCCTCCGCGTGTACCGCGGTCGGAATGCCGCGGCCGTTGTCGACGACGCTGACCGAGTTGTCGGTGTGGACGGTGACGATGATCTCGTCGCAGTAGCCGGCGAGCGCCTCGTCGACGGCGTTGTCCACGACCTCGAACACCATGTGGTGCAGCCCGGAGCCGTCGGAGGTGTCGCCGATGTACATCCCCGGGCGCTTGCGCACGGCGTCGAGCCCCTTGAGCATCTTGATGCTCGAGGAGTCGTAGCTCGCCGGGGTGGCGTCGATCTTCTGCTGCTCCTCGCCGTCGGCCTGCTTCGGCCGCCCTCCGCCGGGTGTCTCCGGCTCCCCCGCGCGGGGCTGGTGCGGCTGGTTCTCGTCGCTCATGCCGGAAGGCTAGATGCGCATCGGCATCACGACGTACTTGAAGTCGTCGCGGCCGGGCACGGTGACGAGGGCGCTCGAGTTGGCGTCGCCGAGCGACACCTGCACCTCCTCGACCGTCAGGTTGTTCAGCACGTCGAGCAGGTACTGCACGTTGAAGCCGATGTCGAGCGCCTCGCCGCGGTAGTCGATGTCGAGTTCCTCCTGCGCCTCCTCCTGCTCGGTGTTGGTGCACGAGATCCGCAAGGACCCGTCGCCGAGGACCCAGCGCACGCCGCGGAACTTGTCGCTCGTCAGGATCGCCGCGCGCTGCAGCGCCTGGCCGAGGAACTGCCGGTTCATCCGCAGCTGCTTGGTGTGCGCGCTCGGGATGACGCGCTGGTAGTCCGGGAACTTGCCGTCCACGAGCTTCGAGGCGAGCAACACGCCGTCGAAGCGAAAGCGCGCCTGGCTCGCCGACAGCTCGATCGCGACCGGGTCGGCGGTGTCGCCGAGCAGCTTGGTGAGCTCGATGATGGTCTTGCGCGGCAGGATCACCTCCTGGCGCCCCACGTCGCGCGCCGCGACGGAGTGGGTCGCGACCGCGAGCCGGTGGCCGTCGGTGGCGACGACGCGCAGCTCGCCGCCGTCAACGACCATCAGCAGGCCGTTCAGGTAGTAGCGGATGTCCTGCTGCGCCATCGCGTACTGCACCAGCGCGAGCAGGGCCTTGAGGTCCTTCTGCGGCAGCTCGAGCGCGATGGTGGCGCCTTCCGGCGCCGCGAGCCGCGGAAAGTCCTCCGGCGGCAGGGTCTGGAGCTGGAAGCGGCTCTTGCCGCTGCGCACCTGGAGGCGCTTTTCGGCAGCGCTCAGCGTCACGTCCGCCCCTTCCGGCAACGCGCGCAGGATGTCGAGGAGCTTTCGCGCGCCGACCGTCAGGTTCCGGCCGTCGGCCGCGCCTTGCGCCTCGGCCGCCGCCGCGGCGCTGATCTCGATCTCGATGTCGGTCGCGATGAACGCGACCCGCCCGCCGTCGCCGGCGAGGAGCACGTTCGAGAGAATCGGGAGCGTATGCCGGCGCTCGATGATGCCGGCGACCGCCTGCAGCGGCTTGAGCAGAACTTCGCGGCTGGTCTTCACTAGATTCATAGATCTATATCCTGAGTCTGATGATGAAGGCGGG
>Ga0187892_10002110_pt1 | contig 41662 bp, 39 predicted proteins | sample MA1701073metaG_FD_139345 | JGI IMG/M metagenome (GOLD analysis project Ga0187892, IMG submission 139345) | Bio-ooze microbial communities from a basaltic lava cave in the Kipuka Kanohina Cave System on the Island of Hawaii, USA - MA170107-3 metaG ... | reverse complement strand
TGTGCCGTCGATGGATCAGCTGGGTCACCCACTCGAGCGGCGGATGGTCGGAGCAGGTGCAGGAGGAATACCTGCGCGAGTACGGACTCAGCCCAAGCCACAAGACTGAGTTCGACAGGCTGAGGCATCTCGCCAGGATCGACCTGATCGGGCGCAGAACGGAAGCGGTGAATCGACTGATTCGCTACCCCTTCATCGCCTTGTTGATCATGATCGCCGCACGCAACGACTACTTCGATATCTGGAACTATCCGGTCATACTGCTCCTGGCCTGGGCATTGAACGTCGTTCTCGCGCTGAGCGCGGCATTGCTCCTCTACAAATCCGCGGACAAGGGTAAGCAGGGCGTGCTGGTTGCGTTGAGCAAGCAAATGCTCCAAGGCCTGGGGATGGGCAAGGACCACGAGTTTCGCGCGAAACAAGTCCAGTACATCATTGACCAGGTTGAAGCCAACCAGAAGGGCGCGTTCGTTCCCTTCTACAAACAGCCTGTCGTCGAATCCTTCTTCTACGGCCTCGTGGCCTTGCTGCAATATTTGTATATGAGATGACGGACCGCTCATGCGTGAAGAACAGGTAGGCGGGCTGCGGACACGCATCACCGGTGGTGTAGATGGAAAAGGCGGAGGTCGCGGCCCTTTGGTCCTGCTTCTGCACGGCTTCGGCGCACCGGGAGACGATCTCGTGCAGTTGGCCGAGGTCTTGAACGTGCCGGTCGGGACCAGGCTTGTATTTCCAGAAGGACCGCTCTCACTGATGTTCGGACCGGCGGATGCGCGGGCCTGGTGGCTCATCGACATGGCGCGTATGGCGGCGGATCAAGCGGCAGGTCGGGTGCGGGATCTCTCGAACGAGATCCCCAAAGGCCTTGCTCCGGCGCGCGAGATCATGTTGGCGTTCCTCAAGGAAGTCGAGCAGACATTCGGAGCGGACCCGCGCAAGACTATCCTCGGAGGATTTTCCCAGGGCGCGATGCTCTCCTGCGATCTGATGCTCAGAACGGCGCAGCCCTATGCCGGCCTGATCCAACTGTCAGGAACACTCCTAGCGGTGCAAGATTGGATGCCGTTGCTCAAAAAACGAAAAACCGTGCCGGTGTTTCAGAGTCATGGGACGCGGGACGACATCCTGCCCTACGCGGGAGCGGAAAAGCTGCGCGACACACTGACTCATGCGGGCCTTTCGGTTGAATGGCACAGCTTCCGTGGCGGCCATGAGATTCCAGGTCCGGTCTTGCGGAGCCTTGGGCCGTTCATCGCCAAGGCGGTGACGCATACATGAGCGTCCTGCGCTCATTCGAACTCGTGGCCGCCGACGGCAAAGTGATTCGCGGCGATCGTGCGGAAGGAGTGGGTCGCCAGATTCTCTTCATCACCGGCTTCCTCTCGCGGCGCTGAGGGAACAAGAGCAAAGCGCTCTCACAATGGTGCCAGGAAAAGGGATGGGGATTCTGTTGTTATGACGTGCGGGGCTTCGGAGATTCGGAAGGCCGCTTCACCGATTACACCTTGTCCGATTGGATTGCCGATGGGCGAACAGCTATCACGACGCTTCAGGGCGGGCCGCCGCTCACGATCGTGGGTAACTCGCTCGGCGGTTGGATCGCGTGGCTCATGGCGCGAGAGTTTCAAGAAGTCGAGCGCCTGATTCTCATTGCTCCCGCGTTCAATATGATGGGAGTGCGAGCGCAGTCCATTTCGCTGGAACGACGCCATAAATGGCACCGTACCGGCTGGATGCCTTGGGACGACGAGCCTGGCCACAAGGATTGGCCTCTGTCTTGGAAATGGGTCGAGGAAAGCGAGGCCTATTGGAACACCACCTTCGATAGACTCAGACCTGTGAAGACGACGATCCTCCACGGTCTCCACGACACAGTGATTCTACCGAAGGGGAGCCAGGAGTTCGCCGAGCAACTACTCGCGCGCGATCCAGCATATCCGCTCGAACTTGACCTCATCGACGGCGACCACCGTCTGAGCGGCCCGGAGCATGTCGAACGGTTTCATCAGCTCGTTCACGAGGTCCCATGAGGCCCAATGATGTTGACATTGATTCATAAAGAATGCGGCGGACCGGCTCTGGAAGAATCGCTGGTCGGGGAAGTCTGTGTGATACCGATCGACCGCTTCCCCTTTTCCTGCTTGACCTGCCTGGAGGAAATCGTCGATGAGTCTGAGGTGAGGTTCTCCGAAGAGTTGGGAATTTGACAGGTCGAATCTTCGCGTTCCGATTCCATCCCGCCGGTTGTGCAACGGGACAGGCTTTTGTTATCGTGAGCCCTTTGTCAGGGCTACTTTAAAGGGGAGCGGACATTCTATGGCAACCAATGACAAGCAGGTCATTTTCTCTCTGGTCAATGTCGGCAAGGTCTATCCGCCGAAAAGACAGGTGCTTCGCGAGATTTATCTGGGCTTCTACTACGGTGCAAAGATCGGTGTGTTGGGTCTCAACGGATCGGGGAAGAGTTCGCTGCTCAAGATTATCGCAGGAGTCGATCAGAACTACACGGGAGAGATCACTCGCTCAAAGGGCTACAGCGTCGGTCTGCTCGAACAGGAGCCACACCTCGATCCTGACAAGACGGTGAAGGACATCGTTGAAGAAGGAAAAAAAGAACTCGTGGCCATGTTGCGCGAGTATGACGCGGTGAGCAACAAAATGGGCGAGGCCACTCCCGACGAATTGGAGAAGCTTCTAGAAAAGCAGGCCCAGCTGCAAGAAAAAATCGAAGCGGCGAACGGATGGGAGTTGGACCATGCGCTCGAACTCGCCATGGATGCGTTGCGTTGCCCGCCGCCCGACGCGAAGATCAGGGTGCTCTCCGGCGGCGAGAAGCGCCGGGTGGCCCTCTGCCGCCTCATGATCCAGGAGCCGGATATCTTATTGCTCGACGAACCGACGAACCATCTCGATGCCGAGTCCGTGCAGTGGCTGGAGCAGCATCTTCAGCAATACAAAGGCACGGTCATCGCCGTGACGCACGACCGGTATTTTCTCGACAATGTCGCAGGCTGGATTCTCGAGCTCGACCGCGGCCACGGCATCCCCTTCCAGGGAAACTACACATCATGGCTGGAGCAGAAGCAGGAGCGGCTTGAAAAGGAAGAGAAAGCCGAGTCAAAACGGAAAAAGACCCTTGAGCACGAATTGGAGTGGATTCGTATGTCGCCCAAGGCCCGCCAGTCCAAGGGCAAGGCAAGGTTGAACCGCTACGAGGACCTCGTCAATGAGAAACAAGAGGCCCGATCGGAAGAACTCGAAATCTACATTCCTCCCGGACCTCGGCTCGGCGATGTGGTGGTCGAGGCTAAAGGGCTTAGCAAAGCCTTCGGCGACAAGGTGCTGTACGATAACCTTACGTTCAATCTCCCCAAGGGCGGCATCGTCGGCGTGATCGGTCCGAACGGTGCGGGGAAGACGACGTTGTTCAAGATGATCATCGGCAAGGAGAAACCGGACGCTGGCACGATCAAGATCGGTGAGACCGTCAAGCTCGGCTACGTGGACCAGGATCGTAGCCTCGACGGGAATAAGACCGTCTACGAAGTCATTTCAGACGGACAGGAAATCATCACGCTCGGCAAAGCGGAGGTGAACGCACGCGGGTATTGCGCCCGCTTCAACTTGGCCGGCACCGATCAGCAGAAGAAAGTCAAAGATCTGTCGGGCGGCGAACGCAACCGAGTACATCTGGCCCGTATGTTAAAAGAAGGCGCAAACCTCATCATTCTCGACGAGCCGACCAACGACCTTGACGTAAATACCCTGCGGGCGCTGGAAGAAGGGCTCGAACATTTCGCCGGCTGCGCCGTCATCAGCAGCCACGACCGTTGGTTTCTCGATCGCATTGCCACGCACATTCTGGCCTTCGAAGGCGACAGCAACGTCGTCTGGTTCGAAGGCAACTACAGCGACTACGAGGTAGATCGGAAGAAGCGGTTGGGCAAGGAAGCCGATCAACCGCACCGGATTCGTTACCGCAAGCTGACACGTCAGTAAGTCACCCACCATGGCTCCTTGCGCGATCATCACCGGGGCAGCGGGACTGATCGGACGGTACCTTGTGAAGACCGCCCCCAGGTGGGCGCCGGGCTGGAAGGTGCGGGGACTTACTCGCGCCGACCTTGATCTTACCGATTTCGTCGCCGATGAAGGTGTGTGGAAGTCCATCAAGCCCGATGCGGTGATTCACTGTGCGGCTCTCAGCCGGACAAAGGACTGCGAGCAGGATCCTGGCCGGGCACGCCTGATCAATATAGACGTCACTGCGCATCTCGCGCAGCTGTCCCAGGACATTCCGTTCATCTATCTGTCGAGTGGGGAGGTCTTCGACGGGACGGCGACCTGGTACAGCGAAGCAGACCCCCCGAACCCGATCAATGTCTATGGCCGGACCAAACATGAAGCTGAACAGTCTGTCTTGCAGAATCCCAGACATACAGTCATGCGCATCGTCCTGACGGCCGGAACTTCAGAAACCGGCGACAGGAGTTTTGTAGAAGATATGAGTCGAGCCGCTAAGGCTGGCAAGGACGTGACGCTCTATTCCGACGAGTTCCGCTGTCCGCTTCCTGCCGGTGTGATTGCCAGAGCGGCCTGGGAACTCATAGATCACGGGGAGCCTGGCCTGTACCATCTTGGTGGGAGTGAGCGGCTTTCACGTTGGGAAATCGGACAGGCGTTGCTGCCGTGGTATCCGGAGTTAAGGGGTCAGTTGGTGAAAAGCTCCGCCCGTACCCATGTCGGCAGTCTGCGTCCTGCCGACCTCTCACTCCGCTGCGATAAAATCCAGAGGCTTCTGTCGTTTCACATTCCGGGGTTTCGTGATTGGCTCGCAGGACGTTCATTCCGAGTTGCGGACTTGTGGGATTACAATGAGCCATGACCACAGATTCATTCATGCTCGTCTTGACGGCGTACCTCGCCATGGTCGCTGTCATGATGGGCCTGTGGGTCCTGCAACTTCGTGTTCGCAATGCATCAATCGCAGATGTTGGCTGGTGCGGGGGTCTTATCGCGGTAGTGCTGTGGTACGCCACACAGGCAACAGGCGAAACGGAGCGAAAGGTGCTGATGGCCGCATTGGCCATGCTCTATGCAGGGAGGCTGGGGTTCTACATTCTCCTTAATCGAGTGATCGGTAAGCCGGAGGAGGCGCGCTACCGCCGTCTCCGAGCGCACTGGGGCTCTTCAGAACCGATCAGGATGTTCGGATACTTTCAACTGCAAGCGCTGGCCGTAATGGTCTTTTCGCTCCCGTTCCTGGTTCTGATCCAAAACCCCAAGCCCCCCTTCGCGCTGATCGAACTGGTCGGGCTGCTGATCTGGATTGTCGCTGTGTCAGGAGAAGCCACAGCCGATTGGCAACTTGCGCAATTCCGATCCAAGTCGTGGAATCGCGACAAGGTCTGTCGTGACGGACTCTGGCGCTATTCACGCCATCCGAATTATTTCTTCGAATGGTTGCACTGGTGGGCCTACGTTGTCATGGGAGTGGGTGCGCCTGGGTGGCTACTGACCTGGATTGGCCCGATCGGCATGGGGTGGGCGCTACTGAAAGTGACGGGCATTCCCTGGGTGGAACGACAGGCCCTCGAGAGCCGGGGAGAGGAGTATCGAAGGTACCAACAGACGACGAACATGTTCTTCCCATGGTTTCCTCGTGGCCCGCAGTGATTGCCGCAGAAGTGTTCATGAATAATGCGGGCTAGACGTTGCTTCAGAAGATGAGCAGACCGGGTGAACTATTGGGCTTTATTGAGTTTCTCGAGTCGTGTACGTGCGAACTCCGCCTGTGGACTCGATGGGTAGAGACGGACGAGTTCTTCGTATAGTTGCTTCGCATGTGCCGCGTTCTGTTGCCGCTCTTCAAACTCAGCGGTCTCGAGCAGCTCCTTCGCTTTGTCTCCACTGCAGGCAGCGAGCGCAACACAGAAGACTACGGCCCCTATGTGAATCCAATGTCTCATGGTTTCTCCTGTTCCTTGAAGCGAGACAGGTTGAGCGAAATTCTCACCCTGTTCATCTCAGCCTCAACCGTTCCGAACTCCTCGCGGACATTTTCAGCCTCCTGCCATCTCGATGCCGTAGAGTGGTGCCTTGATCGCTTCGCTCCGACAATGCGGACAGCGGCTCGGGCTTGTGAGACGGCTACGGTCGCGAAAGACAAAGTCGCAGTGTTGACAGCGTGCCGGGTCCAGAGTGAATCGCCGTGTCTTGTCGCGCGCGACGGTCTTCACGACGTGAATCAGATGCTCATCGATCTGTCGCTCGGAAAGGCCCAGCAGCTGCGCCAACTGATAAGATGATAATCTGGCGCCCGCGATCAAGTCGATGATTCGTTGACGCGGTGTCCGTTCAGGAGGCAACATGACGGAACATCGTAGGGCATCGTGCGGGGAAAGCCAAGCTCAATGCAAGGTCAGTTGAACGGCGCCTGTCCCTCTGGCAGGATACAGACACCATGCCCGATCATCCGACTCCTCATCTAGACGAACTCGCCGAACTCGCGCTGAAACGTGTTGTTGCCTCCGGAGCCGAGTACGGCGATGTCCGCCTCCTTGACAGCATGAGTCAGACCATTCGTGGTGAAGACTGCCGGATCGCATCCGTTCGAGAAACCCGGGACAACGGGTTCGGGATCCGAGTTCTCTATCATGGAGCGTGGGGTTTTGCGGCCAGTTCGGTGCTGTCCCTGGAGGAAGCTCCGCGTGTGGCCGAATTGGCGATCGAGATCGCGAAAGGTTCCGCGTCGCTTGCGAACGAGAGGGTGAAGCTCGCCGATGAGCCGGTCCATCGAGACCGGGTCGTCACGGCGCGGAAGATCGATCCGTTTACCGTCCCGCTCGAAAACAAAACGAAGTTGCTCCTGGAGACGATGGAGTCTGTTCATCGTCAGCCCGGCATTGCGCGGAGCAGCGCCGGCCTGTGGGCTCGCCAGGACCGCAAGCTTTTTGTGTCGACCGAAGGGTCGCGCCTAGAATTCGATCTCCTGGCCCTGAGCGGCGAGTTCGAGGCCACTGCCGTCCATGACGGGAAATTTGCCTCCAGGAACTTTAACACGCCGCACCTTCGTCTGGGCTATGAACTGATCGAGAGCGCCGATTTCCTGATCGAGGCGCCCCGCATCGCATCCGAGGCCGTAGAGAAAGTGAAGGCGCCCGCCATCGAACCCGGTCTTTACGATCTCGTCCTCGATCCAGAACATTTGTCGCTTACCATGCACGAGTCCTGCGGCCATCCGAGCGAGCTCGACCGCGCCCTTGGGTACGAGGCCAACTATGCCGGTACCAGCTTTCTCACGACTGACAAGCGCGGAACGTTTCGATACGGATCTCCTCACGTGAATCTCGTGGCCGACAACTGTGAACCGGAGACCCTCGCGGCTACCGGCTACGACGACGATGGCGTAGCCTGTCAGCGATGGGACATTGTGCGCGAAGGAATCTTCGTCGGTTATTGCACGAACCGTGAGGTCGCGCCGAAAATCGGCGAAACGCGCTCACGTGGCTCTAATCGGGCGGACAGCTGGGGCAGCATCCCGATCGTCCGCATCGCCAATATCGGGCTCGAGCCGGGCTCCGCCACCCTCGACGAGCTTATCGCCGATGTGAAACGGGGCATCTACATCGAAGGCCACGGATCCTACAGTATCGATCAGCGGCGGTATAACTTCCAATTCGGCGGAGACGCATTTTGGCTGGTCGAGAGAGGGAAGCGGACCCACATGGTTCGCGATGTCGTCTACCATGGTATCACGACGGACTTCTGGGGTAGCTGCGACGGAGTCGCGGATCGGTCGCACCGCCAGCGGTACGGCTTCATCACGTGCGGCAAGGGCCAGCCGGGACAGTCCGGCTGGATGACCCACGCGGCGTCCCACGCTCGGTTCCGCAGCGTCAGCGTGATCGGAGGGCAGGCCGGATTATGAGTGCGACCGGCCACAAGACCTGGCTGAAGCTGACAAGTCTGGGTGAGTTCCGGTTTCTCTCGGAATCGGTTCTGAAACATTCGACCGGCGACCACACGCTAGTTTCCTTGCATGATCAGGACAGCGGGACGACGCGATTCGCGAACAATCAGATCGTCCAGAACGTCGATACGAGACGCGGATCTTTGAGTGTGACGGTAGCGTTCGGGCGACGTCATGGCACTGCCGACACGACGGATTTCACCGCTGGAGCGGTGCAGGACACGGTGACCAGAGCCGCACGAATCGCACGTCTGTCGCCGGAGGACGCGGAGTACCTTCCGCCGGTTGAGCCACAGCAATACGTATCAGTTCCTGCAGCCCGGGCCGAGACTGCGGTGGCCGGACCGGCCCGTCGGTTGGAATATACGAACGAGGCGATTGGGCAATGCAGGATGGAGAATCTTAGCGCCGCCGGAATTGTGTCATCGTCGATCACGACGGTCGGAGTCGCCGGGAGCACGGGACTCTTTGCCTATGAAGAACGGACCGATGCACGCTTCAGTCTCACAGTTCAGGCCGGCGAGGCCACGGGGTGGGGGGCGGCGGCCCATCGGTCCATCGATCATCTGAAGATCCAAGAGCGGACACTTGCGGCGATCGATAAGGCCAAGCGAGGCCTGGAGGTGCGAGACCTGCCACCGGGGCGTTACACCGTGATTCTTGAGCCGCCCGCGGTCGCGGGGCTGTGGTCTGCACTGCTCTGGACGCTCGATGCAAAATCTTACGAGAAGGGGACGAGTGCATTTTCAGGCAAGTTGGGCCGATCGATCGTCGATAAGCGATTGACGCTCCGCAATCTACCTGCGCACGAGGATCTCTTGGGCGTCGCGTTTACCACAGATGGATTGCCTACCGTGGAGTCTGACTGGATTGTCGATGGGATACTCACACAGCTCGCACACGATCGGTTCACCGCGAAAGAGCGAGGGATCGACAGAATTCCCACACTCGACGCCCCCTGCCTCTTCGGAAAAGGATCGTCCCTTCCGAATCTCCAGGATCTGATCAAGAACGCGGAGCGCGCTATTCTTGTGACGAACTTCTGGTACATCCGAACGGTCAATCCGACCGATCTCACCCTGACCGGGATGACGAGAGATGGGACGTTTCTCGTCGAGAATGGAGTAATTGTGTCGGCGGTAAAAAACTTTCGATTTCACGAGAGCCCTCTGCGGGTTTTCAACCGGGTCGCAGCCTACACGAATCCGGCTGAAGCGGTCACATCCGAAACCGGCAAGCTTCTCGCGCCAGCGATGACACTCTGCGACTTCAACTTTTCCAGCGTCACTCGGTTCTGATGGTGCTTTGCCTTGAGCAGGTAACCTGGTCGTCGATCTGTGGGCTCGGTGGGGATGCGGGGCTGCACAAGAGCGGAGGAAATTCGAGATGCGTATGACAAGGTGGTATCGGGTGAGCGTGCTGGCAACGAGCCTACTGGGTGCCGGCTGCAACATTGCGGGAACATCTGGGCAAGAGGATCTTGGGCGAGGGATCGTGCGGGGCACTCTGGGAGCCCAACTGGCCGGCACTGCGAAGCCTCAAACACCGGCTCATTCAGATTCCTTCAAAGGCCAAGTGACGGCGGTCGAGGGCGGGGCCTATGTCCTTCAGGAGGTCAACGGCATCGAGCGTCGCGTCGGGCATGACCAAAATACTCGAATCGACAGACCGGCCCATGTCGGAGATCGGGTCGAAGTCTTCGTGGATGACAGAGACCGCGCAGTCCTTATTCGCAACATTGACGAAGACGGACGATGGTAATAGACCAAAGTAGCATTGAGCTAAAAAGGAGTACGAGACGGGTGCACATGAGAGAAGGATTAAAATACGGTACTCACCTGATTGTGGGCCTAACCTGTTGGCTTGCGATGTTCTCACAGGCGGAAGCGGCACCTGCCGAACAGATGGATGCTCCGCGGCTGTTCGATAATCTGGGCTCCCTGCACCACCCCATCACCACCTCATCGGAACAGGCCCAACGGTATTTCGATCAGGGGCTTCGACTCGTCTACGCATTCAACCACGAAGAAGCGATCCGTTCGTTTGAAGCTGCGGCCCGAGAGGATCCTCAAGCGGCTATGCCCTATTGGGGCATTGCGCTGGCGTTTGGACCCAACATCAATAGTCCAATCAAGAAGAAAGACGAGCATCGTGCCATCGAGATGGTCCAGAAGGCCCGACGACTGGCAAGCCGCGCCACTCCCGAGGAGCAAGCCTATATCGAGGCGTTAGTCACACGGTACGTGGGCCGGAAAGGATTCAAACGGAAAGGGCTCGACGAAGCCTATGCGAAGGCCATGCGATCGCTGGCGCAGCGATTCCCTGAAGATACCGATGCAGCCACGCTGTTTGCGGAAGCGATGATGGATCTACGGCCCTGGGACTTCTGGAAACCGGACGGACGACCGCAGCCGGGTACTGACGAGATTGTCGCCACGCTCGAGTCCGTGCTCGCGCGGGATCCCGAACACCCGGGGGCCTGCCATTACTACATCCACGCGCTCGAAGCATCGCCGTTCCCGGGACGAGCCCTTGCCTGTGCGGAACGATTGCCGGGGCTGATGCCGGGTGCCGGGCATCTGGCGCACATGCCGGCCCATCTCTACATCCGGCTCGGCAAATACCATGAAGCCGCAGAGCGAAATGAACATGCGGCCCAGGTCGACGAAGCCTATTTAGCCACCCGCACACTGAACGGAGATTATGCCGACGGATACTATTTGCACAACCTGCATTTTCTTTGGGCCTCACTTATGATGGAGGGACGAAGTGTGAAGGCCACGAGAGTGGCCCGTGAGTTGACGAACACGATTACTGAAGAAGAAGCACGTACCGACAAGTGGAAAGAACTCTATCTCCCGACGCCGCTCTACTCTCTGATTCGATTTGGACACTGGAACGACCTGCTGCGTGAACCGCCCCCTCCAAAAGGCCTTCGGCTCATGGATGGCATCTGGCGGCTTGGACGGGGGCTGGCACTGGCCTCGACCGGTCGATTGCCGGGAGCGGAGGGAGAACACCATGCGTTGGCCAACCTTACCAAGCAGATCAAGCGAGATCGGAGCCAGGAAGAAAAACTCACAAGGACGCTTCTAAAAATTGCGGAACGGATGCTGGCCGGCGAGATCGCCGCACGGCGAGAGCGATACGACGACTCGGTCCGTATGCTGAAGGAGGCCGTCAAGTTGGAGGATGGCCTGCCCTACGTCGAGCCTCCGCATTGGCCGTTGCCGGTTCGTCAATATCTAGGATCCGTGCTGTTGATGGCCGATCGACCGGCTGACGCTGAAACCGAGTATCGAGCCGACCTCTCTAGAAATCCCGAAAACGGGTGGGCGCTGATCGGATTGGCCCAGAGCCTCCGGGCTCAACAGAAAGACGACGAGGTGGCTGAAACCGAAGATCGTTTCAAGAAGGCATGGGCTCATGCCGACCTTGATCCGACTGGTTCTCGAATGTGAGGCCTGAGCGAAGCAAGCAAGACGTGCGTGACAGGCGTGACTGGAAGTTCTAGGCCTCTGGGGTCTCGACTGGTCTCTCGCCTTACCCGTCCCGTTTTTCTCGTAAGTCTCGTTGGGCGGGGTGTAAGACCTCATACAGCTATTCGACTGAGTCAGTGAGGAGGACCGTTTCATGAGCAGACATGCCGCAGTTGTGATTCTTACAGTGACCATACTTCTCGGAGGGACCTGGAGCGCCCAGTCGACAAACCAGGCTGCAGCGGATACGGCTCCAGGCAAGGCCTACTTCGCGGGAGGTTGTTTCTGGTGCATGGAAGAAGTCTTCGAAAAGGTTGAGGGGGTGCTGTCCGCCACCTCGGGATATATGGGCGGGACCGTCGTCAATCCGAGCTATGAAGAGGTGTCAGCTGGACGGACGGGACATGCGGAATCAGTCGAAGTGGTCTATGATCCGACCAAGGTGAGTTTTCAAAAGCTGCTGGATGCCTTCTGGCGCAATGTCGATCCGATCACACCGAATGCGCAATTCTGCGACCACGGCAACCAGTATCGATCCGTCATTTTCTTTCGAACCGACGAGGAGAAGCGTGCGGCGGAGGCTTCCAGGCAGACGATCGAGCAATCGGGACGATTTAAAGAGCCGATCGTCACGCAGATGGTGATGGCCACCCAATTCTATCCCGCCGAGGAGTATCATCAAGACTTCTATAAAAAGAACCCCGTCCGCTACAAATTCTACAAATATAATTGCGGTCGTGCCCAACGGCTGGAGGAGTTGTGGGGAAAGCCGTAACGTAAGCCGTGTTCCGTATGCTTTCACCCGGACCCTTCGCAAGAGTTGCGCGACAAGCACCCTGCCTGCAGTGTATATTTCTGACGCCGTCAATCTGTGCCGATATCGTTATCCAGCGAGGTGGGGTTCGTGTACTGCCCGATCCGACAATCGACCAGGAAGCCAGTGATCGGTGTCATGGGTCCGGCGAAGGCCGGGGTGCGAGAATTGGCCGATGCTAGAAGCTTAGGAGAACTCATCGCACGTCAAGGCTGGGTGGTATTGACAGGGGGACGTGCGAGCGGTGTGATGGACGCGGCCAGCGAGGGGGCGAAGTCGGTGCCCGGAAGTCTGACGATCGGAATTCTTCCGGACGGTAAAGCTCGCGTGTCCCGGTTTGTGGACGTAGCCATTGTGACTGACTTGGGCCAGGCGCGTAACAACGTGAATGTTATGTCCAGCGACGTTATTGTGGCCTGTGGACTCGGCGGCACTGGAACAGTCTCAGAAGTTGCGCTGGCGCTCAAGGCAAAGAAGACCGTGATTCTGTTGGGAGCTGACAGGGCCGGGGTGGGCCTGTTCAAGAACCTCGCGCCGCATCTGGTCCATGCCGCTGCCTCTCCCGAGGAGGCGGTGAAGCTGATCGGCGACCTACTCTAGGAGGATGCTGAAATAATCCGCCAACGGCTCGCAAGGGTACGGCACGTGTCTTAATTCCGTGCGTTTCGTTTTTCCCGCTGTCACGCCTGTTCTGCCCAATCATCCCGAAGAGATCTCCTACAGTTCTCAAACGTTCATCCTGTGCGCAGCGTGCCACAGTGGTCATGTGGGACAAGCGTCGTTTCCCCTATACCATCCGTACGTTAGATAAGGCCCGTCCAGGCACGGATCTTGAGACTTTGCAAGCCTTTATGAAGGTTGTCCTGTGCTCAGGAATGTAATCGCACACCATGACCACCGACACTGCAAAGAGCGGACTGCTCTGTTCACGCGCACTGCGCACCCTCTGTGCGCTGGCGATGCTATGTCCGTTGATCGTTGCCGTTCCCACGCCTACACGGCCCGACTACGACGGCGCCTATCCTCGATATTCTAAACAGGAAATCCGTCGAGCTATCGCGTGGTATTCCAAGAAATACCATCTCGATCCTGCGCTGTTGCGCGCGGTCATCAAGACAGAATCCGATTTTCGCCAGCATGCCGTCTCTCCCAAAGGCGCGGTCGGATTGATGCAACTGACGCCGGCTGCCGCGGCCACGTTGCGCGTGGGTGACGCCTACGACTCGATTCAGAATATCCGCGGAGGCGCCAAGCAGCTGCGGCATCTGCTGAATCTCTACGAGGGTGACCTTCCCGTAGCTCTAGCAGCCTATAATGCAGGTGTCCATCGGGTCAAAGATCGCAAAGTCCCGCGCATCCGAGAAACCCGTGCCTACGTCAGAAAGGTGCTGCGGCACTACGAGTCATTTCGTTCTCCAACGCAGTCTTATTCAGAACATGTAAAAAGTGATGCAGAGAGGGCACGCAATGGAACTATCCCGTTACACGGTGGGGAGAAGGAAGGACGCTTGAGGTGAGCGGCTTCTCAGAGCTTGGCTTTCATAATAATGGATCGGACTCGTTCACGTTGGGCCGCCCTGATCCCTGTAAACTCGAGACCGAAATTTTCGCCTCTCACCCACCGCACCAAGGCCTCGTCAATGCGCAGAGGCCATTGTTGATCGTGAAGAAATAAGGACAGACGGAGCGTCATGCCGACCTGTACATGAGTTAGCGACGTCGCCCGACAGCCATTCGTGGAGAGATTGAGGACTGTCGCCTCGCCTTCGAAGTCATTTTCTCCAAAAAAGAACAGACGACAATTCAAGCTGAGACGACGGCCCCGACGTTCCGTCACCGCAACCTTGCGATCAGAGCCTGAGGCGCGGTCCGACCTGGAGTCGTGTGCGGCCAAGGATTACGTCCTTCCTCTCAATCTCCTGAGAAGAAATAGATGGACCAAAAGAACCCTTTATCGGACAAACTGTCGACCTGTCCTTCTTCAATCCAGTAACCCGGAAGAGACGCCGAGAGCATCCTGATAGAAGTATAAGCAGTTGGGTCTTGTATGTAACAAAAACCGCGCAATTTGCTATCGTATCCGAATCAACCTGCCTCACCGCATGCATGAAAGAAAGAACGCTTGACCTCTCTCGAATCAGTCTGCGAAAAGGAAGACTCGCCAATCACAGAGGAGTGTGACAATGACACGGCAGAGCAACCAACGGATAGCCACATTGGCCCATTCGGAGATTCGAGCGATGACTCAAGCCTGTGTTCAGGCCAAGGGCCTGAATATGGCGCAAGGCGTCTGCGACACACCGGCTCCTCCGGTGGTTCTCCGCGCCGGGACGCGGGCAATGGAGCAAGGCAGGAATGTCTACTCGAGATTCGATGGTTTAGCCGAACTGCGGCAGGCCATTGCCAAAAAACTGGCACAGTACAACAGCATCTCGGCTGATCCGGAAACGGACGTAACGGTCAGTGCGGGAGCCACCGGAGCCTTCCATTGTGCCTGCCTCGCTCTGCTCAATCCAGGCGACGAGGTCATCCTCCTGGAGCCCTACTATCAGTATCACGTCAGCGCGTTGATGGCAGTTGAAGCGGTTCCCGTAGTGGTGAAGATGCAGACCCCGGACTGGACCTTCTCGGTTGAAGAAGTCGAGCGCGCAATCACGCCTCGAACCAAGGCGCTTATCGTGAATTCGCCGGGCAATCCATCAGGGAAAGTGTTCAGCAGGCATGAATTAGAAAGTCTGGCCACGATTGTGCAGCAACACGATCTGTTTGTGTTCACTGACGAAATTTACGAGTATTTCTTGTACGACGGCCGTACCCACGTGAGTGTTGGAAGCTTGCCCGGCATGACCGACCGGACGATCACCATCGGCGGATACTCCAAAACCTTCAGTATCACCGGCTGGCGCATCGGTTACAGTGTCGCATCAGCGCGATGGGCACAGGCAATTGGAGCTGTGAACGACCTGCTTTATGTCTGCGCGCCGACGCCGTTGCAAGCGGGTGTGGCGTGTGGCATACAGGAACTTCCAGAGTCGTTCTACCGTGACCTGGCGCGAGACTATCAACAGAAACGCGATCAGTTCTGTCGAGCACTGACGGACGCCGGCCTCACGCCGTCGATTCCCCAGGGCGCCTACTACGTGCTGGCCAATGTATCGCGCCTGCCTGGTACAACGGGAAAAGAGCGGGCCATGTTTCTTCTAGAGACGATAGGACTGGCCGGTGTGCCGGGAGAGGCTTTCTTTACGGGAGTTGAGGGAAAACGATTCATCCGGTTCAGCTATGCGAAAATGGATTCCGATATTGACGATGCTTGTCGACGTCTTGCACGGCTTGGCTAACAGACTGGTGAGATCGAGGGAGGACTCACGGAGGGCCTGATGGAGGAATGACATGCATCATGGCGCACACGGGATTAGCGGTCAGGACAGAGCCATCGTGACCATCGTGCGTCCAACCTGCTCGATCGCTTGCCTGCCTCGTCACCAAATGATAAATAGAAAGAAGCGAGATATGTTGAAAGCCCGACATGTTCTTACGATACTTCAATCTTTCTGTCCTTCTTGCCGGAGTGGTATTCATAACAGCCTGCGCCCAGCCGGCAGTTCATCGGGCTGTTACCATAGACTCGCTTCCCCCATCGGTGGTCTCTCAATCAGGTGACCGCCATATCCTCGCCGGTGAATGGGAATATGAGGACGGCTCCGTTGTTCTACTGACCCTCGATGAGCAAGGCAGCGGTCATTATGATTGGAAAGACGGGGAAATCAGGACACAGGCGGTCATCGGTCATAGTTGGAAAGGCATATGGTGGCAGAAAGAGAATGACCGAGATGGTGGATTCACCGTCAAGTTCTCACCGGATTTCTCCGAAGGAGATGGCCGCTGGTGGTACAGCCGCATCGGGGCAGACTACGCGCCTAAGCAGAACGGCGGAACATTTCATGTCAGCAAGAAGACCGCTGTTTTGAACCGCAGCATGACTCCACCGGTGCCATGAAATGTTTCTCACGCCATGGCCGATGATCGGCTGGGAGCCCCATGGAAGGGCGTAAACTTACCCGTTTTGCAGTGCAACTCCCCGTATCCTTCAGCGGAGACCGACTTTCCCACGGGGGCACTATATTAAATTTATCCGGAGAGGGGTGCGCCATCACCTCGGAAACCGTTGCCGTCGCAGCAGCATATTTAGAACTGACCATGCACCTCCGTGAACAAGAGAAACCGGTCCAGGTGGATCTAGCCGCGGTCCGCTGGTCTTCTGCGACGAGATTTGGCGTTGAATTTATCAAGATTCGTTCTGAGGAGAGAGAACGGCTGACGCGATTTGTCAAGGCGCTGGAATCAACGAGCTGAAGGAAGGAGCGTGGGATGAGGTTCGAGGAGCTATTTTACGGCGACAGCCCGGACCTGTTCATAAGTGGTTAGGCCGGAGAGTGTTTTTAGGATTCCATCCTGCACAAGCGTCACCATTCCTTCCTTCGCGGCCAGGCTCTGCATCTCTGCTGTTTTAGCGCGGTTCTGTATCAAGCTTCGCAACTCATCCGATCCACGCAAGAGTTCGTGCAAAGCGACCCGACCTTTTAGGCCCGTATGGTTGCAGGTGTCACACCCACGACCTCGATAGAGCTGAAAGTCTTCCCGGTAGCCCACTCCGAGCGTTTCCCACGCCTGTTTGCCGTATCCATGTACCAGTTTGTCGTACTCTTGCGCCGTTGGATGGTACGGTTCTTTACAATTTGCACAGATCCGTTTGCAGAGGCGTTGGGCGAGCACGCCTTGCATGGCATCGGCGAAGTTGAAGGAATCACACCCCAAGTCGAGGAGGCGGATCACCGTTTCGACCGCCCCATTGGTGTGGAGGGTACTCAAGACCAGATGGCCGGTAAGAGAGGCCTCGACGGCGACATCGGTCGTTTCCTTGTCCCGCATCTCACCGATCATGATGACGTCAGGATCGGCCCGTAAGAAAGACCTCATAGCGGCGGCAAATGTAAAACCGATTTTCGGGTGGACCTGGACCTGCCTCAGGCCTTCTTGGCTGATCTCAATGGGATCTTCAGCCGTCCAGATTTTCCGCTCATCTGTGTTGAGATGGCGCAGCAAAGCGTGCAGGGTTGTCGTTTTTCCGGACCCGGTCGGGCCCACGCACAAGATGATGCCGTGAGGTTTCTCCACAATTTCCAGGAGCGTCGCGAGCGTGGCAGGAGCAAACTCCATGGTGTTAAGAGGGAGGGGCTCCTTTGCCGTGAGCAACCGCATGACGATGTCTTCGTTGTTGCCTGAGGTCGGCAGCGTCGCCACGCGCAGCTCGATTTCCCGATCCTGGTTCAGCTTGAAACGGATTTTGCCGTCCTGCGGTTTCCTCCGCTCGGAAATATCCAGATTGGACATGATCTTGATACGGGATACCAAGGCCCGGCGATAAATCGCGGGAATGCGCATATAGGTGGAGCATGTACCATCCACGCGAAAACGAATGGCTGTTTCCTTGCGATCCGAATACGGTTCGATATGGATGTCGGACGCATCATGCCGGTACGCTTCGACAATAATCTGGTTTGCGAGCCGTACGATCGCGGAATCGTTTTCATCAATGCTATCAGAGTCTGTGTCGAGAGACTGTTGTTGGTGGGCGTCGTTGACCAGTTCGCCTAGCGTATCCGCAATGGACCCACTATCGGTGTCTCCGATCGTGGCGTTGAGAAACCGTTCGATGTCACACCGCAGGCCCAAGGCATATCGTATTGTCAAACCGGGAAAGGTGCGCCGGATGTCATGACCTTTGTCGAGATCATGAGGATTATCGATCAGGATGTCCAGAATGTCCCCCTGTCTTTTCAGCGGAAGCCAGTGGTGCCTGCGAAGGTAATCGTGACTCAGATTGTCAAGGAGTTGAGGGTCAGCGAAGGTCCGTTCGTCGTACGGAATATAAGGGCAGTCGAAGAAAGTACTCAGCGTCTTCCCGATCGCCGCTTTTGGAACCCGATACTTCTCGATCAACAGGCTTTCTAAGTCCGTTAACCCTCCCAGGGACTCCTGAACAGCTTTCACGAGATCCGCCTGACGAATGAAGCCTTCCTGGATCAAGGGGTCGTAGGCGCGTGGTTCAATGATTTTGTGAGCTAACTTCTGCATTGTTCCTATCATGTGAGCGACGAAAGGGGACGAGGTCCGTTGTAGCGCCCCACTGTTCAACGGCACATCTGTCAGTATAGAAGTATTTTCGTCGTTCACAACGAATATCAAAAAGGAGGCGCCATGCTTCACGTGCCCATAGCGCGCGGGAGCCGGTTGTGAGTTTATGGTCGGAGGGTAAAGTGAGAGAATCTCGTCGGTGATCCCAAAGGTTGCCGAACCAACTGGGTCGTCAAGTCTGTAGGCAGGGGGCCCTTCTAACATCGGCGCTCCTCTCACGACCCGCCGATTCGTTCGATTTCTTCCTGTAGGATCTAATTCTCTTTCTGATCGATAGCCCTGATCCGAATCGCGGTCTTGTCGAGGAGGATTGTCGACGAAGCCTGCTTCGCAGGGCTGCACGGAATGCTGCGGCACCGGCCAACAGATATCCACCATAATCGGTCGGCGATTGTTCGGTTGACTAGACCGGCTCTCAACTGAGCGATGGTTATGGAACAGCTCATGCTTGTTCTAATTGAGCGCGGGCATGTTCGGCATGGGCCCGCAGGTCGACGTGGAGGTTCTTGTCGGCAGTGGCGGCCACGGCGATGACGCCATGAAAGCGTGGTATCGGTTGATTGAAGACGACCGGCTTCCCGGCGGCATCGTAGATGACGCCGCCGCTTTCCTCAATGAGTAAGGCTCCGGCCGCGAGATCCCATTCGTTTTCCGGCTCGATGGTGAAGACGGCCTGGATGCGGCCGGCGGCGACAAGAGCCAGTGCGTTGGCGATGGAGTTCATGGGGCGGCACTGCGCGGTCGCGGCGAGCATCGACCAGCGGTCGTTCCGGAATTCCCACGCATTGACCATGATGACGGGGTTGAAGTCCTGAGCCAACGGGAGGGTAACGCGCGCGCCGTTCAAATACAGGCCGGCGCCGCGCACGGCTGTGAAGAGTTCATCGGTTGAGGGATTGAATACTGCAGCGACGACCGGTGCGCCTCCTTCGACTAATGCGGCAGAGATGCAAAATTCCGGCACCCGCTTAACCAAGGCCTTCGTGCCATCGATGGGATCCACAATCCAGACGCGCGCCCGGGTGAGTCGAGCCGGATCGTCAGGAGATTCTTCAGAAAGCCATCCATCCTGCGGAAACTCCCGCCGTTGCATCTCATGCAGGATACGGTTGACCTCGCGGTCTACGGTAGTGATCGGCGAACGATCCGGCTTCGTCTGCACCTCGAAGCCATCTCTGATCAATTCACGCACCTTCGCGCCGGCCTTTTGTACCACTTCGACCAACACGGTTAATTCTCGCTCCATGTTGCCTGCCTCGCAGAGTGGACGCAGAAGGGTAGCAGGTCTCGTCGGATCGGCAAAGGGGAAATACGGCATCCGCCGACTTGGGCAGCGATCCACTTGACCATCGAAGCGAACCTGCGTACAAGCAGGGGATACTGAGAGGTCTCTACTAGTGAAGCTGGTCCAGAAACGATCCAGAAAGACAGGGCTCCCCCCGGGTACCCTCGTTCATATCGGCGAGAAAAAAACCGACAAAGTCACGATCAAGGTCTTCAACTACAGCGGCGCTCGCTGCGACGAATGTCAGGATCTGTCGCTCGATGGGCTCGCGCCACCGACGGATGACTCGGTCACCTGGGTAGACGTAGGGGGCGTTCACAGGACGGATATTCTGGAATCGTTCGGCAAGCAGTTCCATCTCCATTCTCTCCTCCTTGAAGACATTGCCAACACCGATCAGCGGCCGAAGCTCGACGACTACGAGACCTGCCTGTTCCTCGTGATGAAAATGCTCTCGGTCACCGATCGACAGGATATCGTTGTCGAACAGGTGAGCCTGGTCCTAGGACGAAACTTTGTGCTGTCCTTCCAGGAAAATGGGGCCGATGTCTTCACCCCGGTGCGCGATCGTCTTCGTGGAGGGAAGGGACGCTTGAGGCAGTCCGGGGCCGACTTCCTGCTTTACGCGCTAATCGATGCGATAGTGGATCAATACTTCGAGGTATTGGAGGTGTTAAGCGAGAAAATCGAGGCGCTGCAAGATGTGGTAGTCAGCGATCCGAAGCCGGAGACGCTTCACCGGATTCATGCCCTCAAACGGCAGTTGTTGTTTCTTCGTCGAGCGGTGTGGCCGCTCCGTGAAGCGGCGAACAATCTTTCCCGATCGGAATGTCCATTCCTACAGGAGTCGACGAAGGTCTTCTTTCGCGATGTATACGATCATGTCATTCAGATCGTGGACACCATCGAGACGCTTCGCGAAATGGTGTCAGCCAGTCTCGATATCTATCTGTCGAGCATCAGTTATCGGTTGAACACCGTGATGAAGGTTCTGACGATCATTACGACGATTTTCATGCCGCTGACCTTCATCGTCGGTATCTACGGGATGAATTTCGAGCATATGCCGGAGCTGACGTGGGAATGGGGCTACCCCTTGGTCCTCGGCGTGATGATGGCGATCGCGATCGCCATGCTGGGCTTTTTTAGACTGAAGAAGTGGATCTAATTGGCTGATGACCCAATGGTGCTTTTGGAAGCCGTGGAAGTGTGCTATGAAGCGCCGATGGTTTCTCAATGTCACGATGAGCGCGCTGGTGCTTGGAGGGCTGTTCGTGACAGGCTGGAGTTGTGCGGACGCCACCACGGGCTCTCAAGGAATATCGTCCGATGTCCTGAACGTTACCCAGAGCCAGGACAAAGCGGTGCCGGCCACACCGAGGTTTGTCGTCCTGCCGGCCTTTACCAACGACGCGGTCTTGGACAAAGAAACCGGTTTAGTCTGGGAGAAGTCCCCTCAGGCGACGAGCGCCATATGGACCGTGGCTGATCGCACCTGCAACGAGAAAAACGTCGGAGGCCGGAACGGCTGGCGGCTGCCGTCACTCCAGGAGTTGACCAGTCTGGTGGATCCTTCCGTGGTTCCACCGGCCCTGGCTCTTCCAGCGGGCCATCCCTTCTTGGCTATCCGGTCGGCTGTCTATTGGTCAGCGACGAGAGTTGGCGAGGACCCCAAGGGCTCGTGGGGTGTACATTTCGGCTTAGGCGGTGGCGCGACTTTCATCCATTGGTCGCACCCGGGTCAGGTCTGGTGCGTTCGTGATGGTATGAACGAGATCAGCACTGAAACTTCTACAAATGGCGTGAGTCTATTCAGAGACCTCGACGCGATCAACGAAGTATGCGGTCTCTCCGAAGCAAGTCGTCGGAATATAACGATATTCTTTGTAGTGGAGAACCAGTCGTTTCCCCATAACCTGCGAGAGCTGTGTCGCCACATTCGCATCCCAGACGGAAAAGCTCCACAGGATCGGGGCCACACCCGGCACCGTGGTCATGGCCAGCTCTCCTTCGTGCGTCTTGCAGATCCAGCCTTTGTTGGAAAATTTCTGAATATAGCCGGCTCGGTTTCCTTCAGAGTAGCTGTAGTTGAAGGCGATCAGCAGATAGGCTCCTCCCACAAACACGAGAAAAGTCAGTATGAAGGAGGAGCGCCACAGCCACTTCATAGGGGAATCTCTTCCCTCACGACAAAAGATCGGTGAATAGCCAAGGAGCTTCGCCTCTCCGCCGGGTTTCGTAGGCAGTGATGGAGGTCTCGTGTTGCAACGTCAACCCGATGGTGTCGAGACCACGATACAGGCAATCTTTCCTGAAGGGGTCGACTTCGAAGCGGAAACTGGTGCCGTCGGGAGCGGTCACTGTCTGATTCGCGAGGTCCACAGTCAATCGGTATCCTGGCGTCGCCAAGACATCTTTCATCATGGACATTACCTCGGCGGCCTTCAACACCACGGGGAGCATGCCGTTTTGAAAACAGTTGTTGTAGAAGATGTCGGCAAAGCTTGATGCGATAATACAGCGGAAGCCCTGGTCGAGAAGGGCCCAGGGGGCATGTTCACGCGATGATCCGCATCCGAAGTTATCGCGGGTCAGAAGAATTGTGGCAGCTTGGAAGCGCTGTTGATTCAAAAAAAACGCCGGGTCTTGCGACCCATCCTTCTGTCTGCGCCAGTCATAGAATAGGCCTTCTCGGAGCCCAGTCCGCTTGATCGTCTTCAGGAATTGCTTCGGGATGATTTGGTCGGTGTCGACATTGACTCGGTCCAACGGCGCGACCAACCCCGTCATTTTTGTGAATGGTCGCATATGATCAAGTTTTGAGTGCTTAGTTTTGAGTTGACAGTGACAGCAAATTTGACACTCAGTACCTATCCCCAGTTTCTGATATCGACGAAATGCCCTTCGACAGCGGCAGCCACGGCCATCGCCGGCGACACGAGATGAGTCCGGCCGCCGGCACCCTGACGACCTTCGAAGTTGCGATTGCTGGTCGACGCACATCGCTCGCCGGGCTGAAGCACGTCGGCATTCATCGCGAGGCACATACTGCAGCCGGCTTCCCGCCATTCGAACCCCGCGTCTTTAAACAGGCGGTCGAGCCCTTCCTGCTCAGCCTGCCGTTTTACAAGACCGGAGCCGGGAACGACCATCGCATGAACGGTCTTTGCGACATGCTTGCCCTTCGCCAAGCTGGCCGCGAGTCGGAGGTCCTCGATGCGGGAATTGGTGCAGGATCCGATGAACACCGTATCGATCTTGATATCGGTTATGGGCATGTTCGGGGTGAGGCCCATGTATTCCAACGCCCGCGCCGTCGCTCGGCGCTGGTTCTCGTCAGGCATTGTACGGGGGTCAGGCACTCGTTGATCGATTCCGGTCACCATTCCGGGACTCGTTCCCCAGCTGACTTGCGGCGCGATGTCCTCGGCCCGCATCGTGACGGTCGAGTCATATTTCGCATCCCTATCTGTCTTGAGTTGCCGCCATGTCCGTATGGCCTGATCGAACAGCGCCCCTTTCGGTGCCACCGGACGTCCTTCGATGTAGGTAAAGGTGATCTCGTCCGGTGCGATCATCCCGGCTCGCGCGCCTCCCTCGATCGACATGTTACAGAGCGTCATGCGCCCTTCCATGCTGAGCGCGCGAATAGCCGTGCCCGTGTACTCGATGACGTAGCCGGTACCGCCTGCAGTGCCGATCTTGCCGATGATCGCCAGAATTACATCCTTCGCGGAGCAACGCTCCGAGAGCCTGCCGTCCACGCGAATCTCCATCGACTTCGGACGCTTTTGCACCAAACATTGCGTGGCCAGTACGTGTTCCACTTCGCTGGTGCCGATGCCGAATGCCAAGGCACCGAACGCGCCATGCGTTGAGGTATGGGAATCGCCGCAGACGATGGTCATCCCCGGCAGGGTAAAGCCCTGTTCCGGTCCTATTACGTGTACAATGCCTTGCCGGTGGTCGTTCATGCCGAAGAGCGTGATGCCGAAATCACGGCAATTCTCCTCCAGCATCCGGACCTGTTTCGCGCTGAGGGGGTCGGCAATACCGAGAGTTCGGTCGGTGGTCGGAACGTTGTGATCGGGCACAGCCAACGTAGCCCCGGGACGTCGAGGCCGGCGGCCCGAGAGCTTGAGTCCTTCAAACGCCTGCGGCGAGGTTACTTCGTGGACCAGTTGACGGTCGATATAGAGGAGGGTGGTTCCGTCTGGCTCTGCGCGGACGACGTGGGACTCCCAGATTTTGTCAAAGAGGGTTTGCGCGGCCATAAACGCTCCTCAGGAATCGATCGCTTTGACGGCTGACTCAGAGAGGCTGCACATTATACAGAGTTCTCCTGGGGTCTGCACAAGAGCACGCACCATGTTCTTGCGTTGACCGACGGGACGTGGTACACCGCCTGGTCGGTTGAGACGAAACCTCTTCCCCGCAGCTGCATCGGAGGATTGTGCCGTGACTTCCGAGATATGGGCCAATCCCGCCGTCATGGAATGGTCGCAACTACTTCTGGACAGTTTTCGTCTCTGGGTCGGGCGCGACCTATTCGAACGGGTGGGTGATCAAGATTATCAGGCCCATGCGCTCTTTCAGTCTCCTTTTGTCGTTGTATCTCATGGGATGGAAGAGGATCCAGTTATCAATTACGGGAATCAAGTCGCGTTGGACCTCTGGGAGCTGACCTGGGAGCAACTCGTGAAAACTCCGTCTCGACATACGGCTGAGCCGGTCAATCGAGCCGAACGGGAATGGATGTTAGAGCAAGCCAGAACACGAGGCTATCTTGACACGTATCGAGGCGTGAGAATTACTTCAACAGGACGACGTTTTCTCGTCGAAAACGCGCTTATCTGGAATGTCGTGGATACGGAGGGGCGGAGGGTCGGACAGGCTGCCACCTTCTCGCAATGGACCTGGTTGGCCTGATCGTCGGGCAAAAGATTCAAAAGTCGACTGACCTTAGAAGGCTGTTATTTGGTCAACGTGGTCTCTTGGCTGAACGAGACAAACCAAATCAATCAAATGGCCAGACAGGCTGGACCCGTCTCGGCCTCTGCATCATCCTAGAACGGGGAGTAGATCTCAAATCCTCCGTATGCGCCGCCATGGAAGGCCGTGTTGTTTTGGTAGCCACCTCTGACGAGCAAAAACACGTTACCGACCTGAACTTCACTGACGGGCCCTGTCATGATCCCCCGAAAATCAGCACTGCCCATTCCGGTTACGTCCCAGCCAACGTACGTTGCACAACAACTCTTCTCGGGTTTATAGACGAGCACCTTCCCGCGCAATCGGCTCCAAAAGAAATTATCAAGGTCGGCGTATGATCCTATGCCGAGGAAATTCCATTTTTCATGCCGGTAGAACGCTTCAAGTTGGCCGTAAACGCCAGCTTGGTGGGCGATCGATTTGCTTGCGTTCAGCTGCTGTTCTTCGATGCGACGCAGCTGGGGACCGACCAGTGCGGAGAATGTCCAATCATTGCGCGTTTTGGCTATACCAAGCGACGGGACGATAAACTGCGCATTAGCATCCAGAATTTGCCCGTTGCTCTTAGTGTTGTATCCAAGCCCTGCAGTTAGTACATGAACAAACAAACTGGTTCCTTCTAAGGGTTGCAGGATCGGAATAGGATAGCGTGTAGGTGGGGATGGGGTTGAAACAGACAAGCCGAGTTCTTCTGAGATCAGCTGGAGTGGGACTCGTACCCCGAGGTAGCTAAAGTACTGACTCTTATTGTCGATCGTCACCCCCGCAAAGATCTCCCCTGCCTCACTCGCGGGCGGCAGGCAAGTTAAGATACATGCTGTTGACAAGAGCAGGGCAAATCTCGCCATCGTGCTTTCCTCTCCTCAAAACTATCCACACAAAACCGAACGCGCGTGTTCCCTCCTTGATATTAGATGTCGACGGGCAGGGCTTTCGGCACGAGAAATATTATTCGCAGAATCGCTTCTCAAGATTGATCATGGCTGAAGCTGAAAAACAACATCTCCAGTTTCAAGCAAGAAAGATTCTGGGTCAATCAATTGTGCGACAGTCCCGGAAGGAAAATCCCAAATACGATGTGGATCAGTAGGCAAAGGATCTGCCACCGGCGCGACAGGGCAGATCAACCAGAAGCTCTAATCAGCGGAGATCAATCCGGAGACCGTCGCATTACAAATAGTCTGTCGCAGATGACGCTGCGATCGTTTCACCAAGAGGTCGTAAAGTCTGGAGTGGCTAGCGAATGCCCTGTTGAACCGGCCACACCATCCAGTGTAGCGTACCCCTACCATGTCGATACACAACAAGCCAGCTTTCATCACCTTGCATATGAAGGGGATGATCGCGCGATTCGTGGGAATCGTGACGGTTGCGCTCGGATTCGTGATCGGGATCTACGGACTTGAAGATCCAGGAGCACCGTGGTTGCAAACGTCGTTGGGCTTACTGGCCACTGGCATGCTGGCTCAAGGCTATGCGCTTTATTGTTCCGTGAAGCGTGCCCGCGAGATCAAAGGCCAGCCTAAATCATGAGACACGTCCAATGGCATCTGTTCGGGATCGGGATGTTCTTCCTCATGGGAGCAATGCTGGCCTGCGGGGGGCCGTGGCGTGACGGCTATTTCAAGAAGGGAGTGGACCGTCTCACTCAGGACGAGGTGGTGGAGAAATTCGGGCCGCCTCATACGGCCAAGACACCGGTTCTTGGAGGGGATTCTGTCTGGACTTATCGCGTTCCGATCAGCGACAAGGAACTCGCATCGGTAAGCCTTTCTCATTTGACCGACAGAGCGCAACAAGCGGCTACATCGATCGCTGACGGTCCCAAGGCTACGTTGTATTGCTACCGCTACACTCTCATCTTCAATGAAGAGAAGATCCTGAAGCAATGGAAACGTGAAGAATGCGTACCCGGAACCCATGATACGCTCAACGCAAATTAATGGCCTGATGCGATAATCCATGCCTGATTGGTTGCCGTACCTTGATAGCTCGGTCGTGCTCGACGGGCTTACATCGCTGCTTCTGCTGATCTTTCTCCTCACTGTGCGAGCGTTGATCGTCCGAGCGATCTCAAAAAATCCGACTCTTTCGATGGAGGCGAAACGTCGATGGGTAGTCTCCGTTCGCAACACCATGATGTTCGTGTTGTTAGTCGGGCTGGTCGGCATCTGGGCACACGAACTCCAAGCCTTTGCCGTGTCTCTCGTGGCGGTCGCGGCGGCTCTTGTGTTGGCGACCAAAGAACTGCTTCTTTGTTGGAGCGGGGCCGCGCTACGCGTAGGGGGGAAAGTCTACTCGGTAGGCGATCGCATTCAGATCGCCGGTCATCGCGGCGTAGTCTTGGATCATGACATTTTCGCGACCAAACTTCTCGAGATCGGTCCGGGCCAATCCTCGCATCTCTACACCGGCCGTGTAACGGTGTTTCCAAACAGTTTGCTGTTTACGAATGCGTTGGTTAAGGAAAACCCCGGCCAGGAGTACGGGCTCTATGTTCTGCCGATACCACTCAAAGACACGGATGACTGGCAGGATGCCGAACGGCGCCTGCTCGACGCGGCGAAAGCGGAATGCTCCTTGTTTATGGAAGAAGCAGTCCGACAAATGAAGTTGCTGGAACAAGCTAATCTACTTGAAGCTCCGTCGCCGGAGCCGCGCATTACCATCCAGGTAGTCGAAACAGGGCGTGTCCAGTTGGTGCTGCGATTCCCCGCCCCGGATCGCGGGCGTTCACGGATCGAACAGGGTATTCTACGCCGGTATCTCACTATTCCCGCACCCTCATCCAAGAAACAAGATCTTGAATAACGTCCGCCAAGGGTGTTCCGGACACCGCTGGAGGATGAAGCCAATCCCATGGGCGATTGGACGAGTGATTCATTGCACCGTTGAATCACTCGTCGACTGCCCGATGAGTTCATTCATGCATCGAAAGGCGCTTCACAAATGACAATCAAGAGAGAGTAGTTGAGAGCATTCAGCAGGAATGGAATCGAATCAGTCTGGCGATCGAGGCGCGGGCGGACCCTATATGTAGGTTTCTAGGCTATTCTTGACAGGGTTGCGAAAGGGGCGCAGGCTGGTTTTTCCTTAGGAAGGAAACCAGCAATACTCACTAAAAAATATATACCCCAGGAGGTGTCGCATGCAGAAGATGATCACCGTCGCATTTGCCGCTCTGTGCCTGGTAGGCACCAGCTCGCTGACTCTGGCTGACGATGGCATGAGGAGCGAGATGGGTAAATTGAAAGGCGAGATGAAGGCGGAGAAAAGTGCGATGAAGGGCGAGAAGAAGGGGACAAAGATGGAGATGAAGGGCAAGACAAAGGCTCACAAAGATACGATCAAAGCGAAACGTCATGAAACGAAAGAGAAAGCGAAGGCGCATAAAGACGGAGCAAAAGTCAAAGTCAGAGAGACCAAGGGGGCTGCTCAGTCGATGAAACAGGATATGAGAGCAGCAGTTCCGGCAACTCCTGCCCCTACGTCCGCACCGTAAGTTCTTGTAATCGCTTCAGTAGACTGCCGTCCCTCGGGAGGGTTTTCTTCCCGAGGGACGTTTTATGTTCGAAATCTCTCGGATCGAGGCCGGGAGGAAAAGAAACCCTTCGTGCTTCGATTTCCCGGCAGGACGTGAGGCCGAATCAGTGGTGACAAACGCGGAGATGGTCACATCTGCCACGTTCATCATTGATCATTCCCCGCCTTGTTCCCCGGCAGCCCTTTTGCTAGGATGCGGCGGCCTGACCGTATGTATGACTTCCATGAAAATCGCGACCTTCAACGTCAATTCTCTCCGAAAGCGTTTGCCGATCGTGCTCGACTGGCTCGTCCGACAAAAGCCAGATGTGCTCTGTCTTCAGGAGACCAAAGTCCAAGACAGTGAATTTCCGCTGCTGGCATTGGCGGAGTCCGGGTACGACATTACGTACCGTGGGATGAAATCGTATAACGGCGTCGCGATATTGAGCCGGGTGAAGCCGGAGGCTGTGGCGTATGGATTTGATGATGGTGGCGAATCGGAAGACGCGCGGCTCTTGCGCGTGGTAATCAAGGGCATTCCGATCGTCAACACCTACGTGCCGCAGGGCTTCGAAATTGACTCACCCAAGTATCAATACAAGCTCAGCTGGTACAATCGACTCCGCAAGTATTTCGAAAAGCATATATCCCCGAGCAAGCCCGCCATATGGTGTGGCGATATGAATGTAGCGCCGCGGCCGATCGATGTGCATAGCCCGGAAAAACATCTCATACATGTCTGCTATCACGAGGATGCGCGGCGAGCGTATGAGAACACGTTAGCGTGGGGATTTCAGGATGTATTTGTTAAACTCTACCCGGACAGACAGCAGTACACATTTTGGGACTATCGAGCGCCGAACTCTCTGGAAGCGAACAAAGGCTGGCGCATCGACCATATTCTGGCGACGGCCTCGTTGGCAGAACGCTGTGTCAGGGTAGAGGTGGACGTCGAGCCGCGGCGAGCGAAAGACTCCTCAGATCACACGTTCTTATGGGCGGAATTTTCGGTCTAACCACAAACGCAACGTCCACACTTGTTCGATTCGGTCGGCTCGCTCAGTGGACCTCACCGAACGAACAGGCTCACGTTCTCGAACAAACCCTCAAGCGGCATTGAGGACTCGCTGCTTCGCACGCAACAGCATCGCGCGATTCTGTGCAATCAACGGATCGAGAATGAGCCCGCAATTAATACAGCGGAGCACCGCGCCATCCTGCGCAAACTCCGGTCGCCACTCTTTCACCATCAATCCATTGCATTTCTTACAGGTCATCGTGCTCACCTCCTGCCATCGTGTGTTCCAGTGCCGGCTAGTTGCCCTTGCACAAGGGGGAATGTAGCAGTGCAAGATTAATATGGTGTTAACTGACAGTTAAAACTCTCTAATGTCGATACATGACGATAGGCAAGATCTTGCAGTGATCGGTGCGGGCGCCGCCGGGCTTGCGGCCTCGATTTTCGCTGCGGAAACGGCCGTGAAGGGCAATCGTCCGCAGAAGATTGCATTGCTCGACGGGGTCAAAACCATCGGGGCCAAGATCCTGATATCAGGCGGAGGACGGTGCAACGTGACGCATCAGACGATCATGCCTTCCGACTACTTCGGCAACCGGAACATTATCAAGCACGTGTTGGCCTCGTACTCTGTCGAACAGACCGTGGAATGGTTTGCTTCGTTAGGGGTGCAACTCAAACGAGAAGAGACCAACAAGCTCTTTCCAGTAACCGATAAGGCCCAAACCGTCCTCAATGCGTTAGTGGGCCGCTGTCGTGAACTGGGCGTCAGTATTCGATCTAACCATCGTGTGACAGATGTCCAGAAACTTGCGAAAAAGGGATTCGTACTGCAGCACAGTCAGGGAACTCTGCAGGCGAACAGGGTCATTCTCGCTACTGGCGGCCGATCAGTACCAAAATCGGGGAGCGACGGATTCGGCTACGAGCTGGCGCGGCGATTGGGGCATCGAATAACAGCCACGGCCCCGGCGCTCGTACCGCTCGTATTGGACGACAAGATGTTTCACAAGATGCTCTCAGGCCTCTCGCAAGAGGTCGAACTGACAACAATTGTGAAAGGTCACAAGGTGGACCGTCGCACAGGGAGATTGCTCTGGACCCACTTCGGGATCAGTGGGCCGGTGGTCATGGATGCGAGCCGCTTCTGGTGCCTGGCACAAGCTCAAGAGGAAGCCGTGGTTGTCTATGGGAACTTTCTGCCTGATCAAACGCAGGAACAGGTAAGGCGATGGTTCATTGAGCAGGCGCGGGCTAATTCCCGCCGCTCACTCATAAAGATTCTCGGGCAAGCCATTTCCGAACGGTTCGTCCGTGCGCTCTGTGGTTATGTGAAGAGCGATCCACAGACTACCGGTACGCAGCTTCTGCGGAGAGATCGAGAACGTTTAATCGAGGTGCTGACTCGATTTGAGTTTCCCATCGTGCGGGATCGTGGCTGGAATTTCGCGGAAGTGACGGCCGGCGGGATCGCGTTAGACGAGGTGAACTTTCGCACCATGGAATCAAAGTTCATCTCAGGCCTGTATTTAGTAGGTGAGATTCTCGATTGCGACGGCCGTATCGGCGGGTTCAACTTTCAGTGGGCCTGGGCCACGGGCTGGTTGGCCGGCCGGGCGGTCGCGTCACAAGAACTCTGAAATCACCTGCAGCGCAGCTGAACCGTCCATTTCTAACCAGAATGACCGTGGAACGGACTCCTCTCCTCAGGCCGCATTGGCTTGTGATTTTGTGTCGTCCTTCAGCGTCCCAAACTTGGATTCGTACTCGGCGACCACGCGATTGAGCACAGCAGTCAACCGCTTCGCCGCATAGGGGTTCAGCACGATACGATTCGTCAGTTGAACCTGAATATTGGCCTGCGCCCGCTCCCACACATTATTGACGCCGAATGCCAGCACGACTTCCTCACGGGTTGAAGACACGTTGCACACGTTGGCATAGGAACTTTGAAGGTTGGAGACATCGAACTGGACCGTCGGAACGGCATCGGCGGGCTGATTTGACTGTGCCAAGCTCGTTGCCTTCGCTGTTGACCCCGCCTCTTTCATAAAGTCCTCCATTGTAATTACAGAACTCTTGTGAATCAAAACGGACACATTCCTAAGATCTCATACGCAAACTACCAAGAAAAGTGCGGCACAAAAAGAAAATATGCGGTTTTGGCGATCGGCTTAGTTCCAGAAGGATCATCATTTCGATGAGGAACCGAGGTACGCCGGGAGCTTGAGTCATAGACAAACTGATGCCGTGGCATACCAAAGATAGAAAAATGATGACAAAGCAGAGGAATCCAGTACCCTGATAATAATCCACGTGGGCATCGAGCCGCCCCGTGGGCAGGGACCAGGACTGCGACACCTAGCGCGGTGGGCACAGGTCTGGCTCGACGAATGTGATTGAGCAGGCAGTGACGTGGTGAACAGTCAAAATTCTGCAGCTGAACGAGTTCGCGGCAAGACAGATCTTCTATTGGCGGTGATGGCGACCTTTGCCGTCATCGGTCTGAGCAGTTGTGCGATCAAACCGGTACCTTTGACGAATGATGAGGTGCGATCACGTGTGAAGGAAGACCGGGCCAATCTGACAAAGGATCAGGAGCCCATCTCTGGGCCGATCGATCTGTACGAAGCGATGGCGAGGGCGCTGAAGTATAACCTCGACGCACGCATCGAGCTGATGCACAAGATGCTGGCACAGACCCAACTTGATTTGTCTCATTATGCAATGCTGCCCCGTCTTGCGGCAAACGCAGGATTCGACGGGCGCAATAATTTCACGGGGGGCATTGCGCGATCCTTGGTTACCGGGAACCAGATTCTCGAACCCTTTACCTCATCCGATCGGGATATTTTCTCGGCCGATCTCTCACTTAGTTGGAATGTGTTGGATTTCGGCCTGTCGTACATTCGAGCGAAACAGGCGGCAGACGACGTGTTGATAGCGGAAGAAGAACGCCGGCGTGTGGCGAATCGCGTGATGCAGGATGTAAGAAGTGCGTATTGGCAGGCGGTCAGCGCAGAGCGCATTCTTCCATCCCTGAAAATGCTGGACGAGTGGGTTAAGAACGCGCTCGAAAGAGCACAAGCCGTTCAAGACGACAAACTCAGTACACCGCTGGTTCCCTTGCAGTACAAGCTCGATCTCCTCAACACGCAGCGGTATACCCAACAGTTTTTCCGAGAGCTGTCCACGGCGAAGCTTCGATTGGCCGCCCTCATCAATCTCCCTCCCGGTCAAGACATGATACTGATGGTTCCGGAACGGGAGGCTGGGACCATGAACCTCCCGGTCGACATGACGGCGCTGGAGAATCGCGCTCTCGAATCACGCCCGGAGCTGAAGATGATCGACTACCGTCGTCGCATCAACGCGCGCGAAACCAAGGCGGCGATTCTCGAAATGCTGCCCAGCCTGAATCTTCAAGCCGGCGGCAACTACAACAGCAACTCGTTTCTCTTCAATAACAACTGGTATGCCTATGCCGCGCGGGCCAGTTGGAATTTGCTGAACATATTCCGGTATCCGGCCAGGGCAAAAACCATTGCAGCGCAAGAGAAGATTTTGCACACGCAGAACCTCGCGCTGACCATGGCCGTCATGTCTCAAGTACACGTCGGTGTGGCGCAAGTGGCACAAGCGAAAAAAGAAACCGTGACCGCGCGCCTCTATCACGACACGCAGTCCCAAATTACCGAGCAGACGCGCCTGGCATGGCGGACTGCTCGGTTGAGCGAACAGGCCGTGCTGCGCGAGCGAGTCAATCAAGTGGCGGCCCAACTGCGATACGATGCCGCGGAGGCAGAACTTCAAACTGCTTGGGCATCGCTCCTGGCCGCAATAGGAGAAGATGTGCTGCCCAACGATCTGACGAAGGAACAGAGTGTCTCCGACCTCGCACTCGAAGTTCGTTCGCGATGGGTGAAAAGCAAGGAGTTGCTCAGGTGACCCGCGCCGGCTGGCTGCTCAGCGGTATCGCGTCCTTCATGGGTCTGTGGCTCCTGATGCCGATGCTGGTCGCGGCTGCCGGCGGCAAGTCAGATTCCAAACCTGCAAGCAGCGCGGCAGAACTCAGCACGATCCGTGGAGTCGTGAAAGCGACCGCGCAGGCCACTTTAGCCAGTCAAGTTCAGGGCCGCATCAGCCGGTTGCCTTTTAAGGAAGGGCAGCGTTTCAAGAAAGGGGCCCTCCTGGTCGCTCTCGACTGTTCGAAATATGAAGCCGAACTGGCGAGCGCCCAGGCGGAACATCGGGGCAAGCAGAAAACTTACAAGAACAACCTTCGACTGGCCGAACACCATGCCGTTGGTGAACTCGAAATCGAGATTTCTCACGCCGAAGCCGAGAAATCCTTCGCCGCGGTGAAGGTCGCGCAAGTCAATGTGAACGGTTGCACTGTGCGTGCGCCGTTTCCAGGACGTGTCGTCAAAATGATCGTGAATGAGCACGAGAACGTATTTCCCAACGACCAACTCATAAGCCTATTGGATGACAGCCTCCTGGAGATCGAACTCATTCTCCCGTCGAAGTCTCTTGCGTGGCTGAAGGTCGGCACGCCTTTCGAGTACGCAGTCGATGAAACCGGGCTCACGTATCCAGCCGTGGTTCAAGATATCGGAGCGAATGTCGATCCTGCCAGCCAGACCGTGAAAGTAAAAGGCCTGTTCCGTACCCAGCCAGACAACGTGTTGGCGGGGATGAGCGGGACTGCTTCGTTCACCGAATCCCTACGCTGATATGCCTGTTGCAGAAGTCAAACCCCATAGCCCGCCGGCGAACACCGCGCTCTCCGTGCTGCTTCAGCTGGAAGGAATGGTTCGCGCTGCACAGACTCGGCAAGAACTGCAATTTGTCTTTGTCAATGAAACGCGTCGGCTGGTTCCCTATCAACAGGCAGTCTTGCTTAGTCCCCCGACACCGTCTGCGGAGCGCTACGAAGTACAAGCTGCATCGAGCGTCCCGGTGGTGGATCGCACCGTTCCCTTGATGCAATGGACCGAACGATTGGTCCGAGATCTTCGCAAGGTCACGACAGGGCCTCATATGTTTCAGGTCACGGAAATGGACTGTCCTGCCGAGGTCAGATCAGACTGGAAAGAATTTACTCCAGGGTATGGATTGTGGTGTCCCTTCAAGCACCCCGCAGGACAGATCGTCTGCGGTTTATGGCTGACCCGGGACCAGCCCTGGGCAGACCACGAGATAACGGTTCTGCAACGTCTCAGTGAGGTCTATGCCTATGCTTGGCATGCCGTCGGCCCATCGAGTAGTCGCCGGTGGCGATGGGGACTGAGCAAGAGAACGACGTGGATACTCGCGGCTGCATCGTTGGGGGCACTGGCCATTCCTGTCCCTATGTCGACGCTGGCGCCGGCGAAGATTGTTGCAAAAGATCCGCTAGTCGTGAGCGCGCCGCTCGACGGGGTCATCGCCGATATTCTCGTACTTCCCAATACACTCGTGTCGGAAGGACAAGTGGTATTCAAATACGAAGATACCGCGTTCAGGAGCGAGTATGACGTCGCCGAACGAAACCTTGATGTCGCGATGGCGCAATACAGGCGCGCGGCGCAAGGCTCATTCGTGGAAGCTGAGCAAAAGGCCGATGTTCCGTTGTTGAAAGCCGAGGTCGAACTGCGAGAAACCGAGCGGAACTATGCCCATGAACGATTGACGAAACTCGAAGTGAAAGCTGAGCAAAGCGGGCTGTTGCTCTACACGGACAAGTCCGATTGGATCGGCAAACCGGTCGTAATCGGCCAACGCATCATGGAACTGGCGAATCCGCAACAACTGGAGGTGCGGATCGATCTGCCGGTGGAGGATGCCATTGTGTTACGTGAAGGCGCACAGGCGACGCTGTTCCTTCACGCCGATCCTTTTGCCAGCGTACCCGCTACGGTCAGTCACGCGAGCTATCATGCCGAGGTCTTGCCCAACAATACGCTGGCCTACCGCGTGACGGCACAGCTTGGACAAGAGTCGTCGGAATTCCGAATCGGTTGGCAAGGAAGTGCCAAGATTTACGGAGAGTCGGTCACACTGTTCACTTATCTGTTGCGTCGCCCGATTTCCGCCATCCGGCCATGGATCGGCCTATGAAACCGACAATGCTCCCAAAGCAGAATACCACGCTGCCGCCGTTGCGCGAGGATCTCCGGTTCATTGCAGGGGCCTCCGCCGCCGATGGCTCGCCGACATGGGTCATCGTCGACCCAGTCCGCGGGAAATATTTCCAGATCGGCTGGGTTGCGTATCAAATTCTTTCGCGTTGGGGCGGCCGGTCGGCGGAGGCTATTTTGTCGGAGATTCATGCGGAAACAACCTGTCGAGCAACCACACAGGACCTTGACGACCTCCTGAAGTTCTTGTACGGGAACCACCTGATGCGTGAACCGCCGCAGGGTGGCTACCGGGCCTATGTGGCTCAAGCAGAAGCTGCTCGCCCGCAGTGGCTGATGTGGCTGGTTCACCATTACCTATTCTTCCAGATTCCATTGGTCCGGCCTGATCGATTTCTCCGCGCGACTCTTCCCTTTGTCGAGTGGCTGTTTTCAAAATGGGTTGCCTGGACAATCTTACTCATCGGATTAGCAGGCGTCTATCTCGTTTCGCGCCAGTGGGACACTTTCACGGCCACCTTCTTGCATTTTTTTACCCCCCGCGGTCTCGCGCTGTACGTCCTCTGTCTGGCCGTCGTCAAGATATTTCATGAACTCGGTCATGCTTATACGGCGACACGATATGGATGTCGTGTCCCCACGATGGGAATTGCGATGATCGTCATGATGCCGATGCTGTATTCGGACACTTCCGATGCCTGGAAACTGACCTCTCGGCGCCAGCGTGCCACCATCGGAGCCGCCGGGATGATCGTCGAATGCGCATTGGCCGCCCTGGCGATCTTCGCGTGGAACTTTCTCGACGATGGAGTTGCGCGGAGTCTGGTGTTTATCGTGGCGACCACGAGTCTGATGGTAGGCGCGGCCATTAATCTGAGCCCATTCATGCGATTCGACGGATACTATGTGCTTTCCGACTGGCTGGGCATTCCCAATTTGCAAGATCGAACTTTTGCCTTCGGACAGTGGCAGCTACGGCGGCTACTCTTCGGCCTGGATGTGCCGATGCCCGAACCGGTCTCCGCTGCTCAACGACGATTCTTCGTCTGTTTCGCCTGGGCCACGTGGGCATACCGTTTCATGCTGTTTCTCGGCATCGCGCTGATGGTGTACCACTATTTTTTCAAACTTCTGGGCTTGATCCTATTTGTTATTGAGATTGGCTGGTTTATCGTTCTCCCGACCGTGAAGGAGCTGAAAATCTGGTGGACCTTGCGTGGAAAAATCGTCGAGCGTCACAGATGGTGGATCTCCGCCGGAGCGCTGGCCTGTGTCGTCGCCTTGTTGTTCATACCCTGGTCCGATCGCATCAGTCTCCCTGCAGTGTTGGAATCGACACCGCACGCCACAATTTACGCGCCGGCCCCGGGAAGGATCGTCGAATTAGCAGTGAGGGAAGGTCGACAGGTAGGGGTGGGAGACAAACTCGTTGTGTTGGAATCGCCGATCCTTGAAAAGGATATGGCATTAACGCGCAAGCGGATCGAGGTCGAGCGATTAAGAGCCCAGCGGCAGTTCGTCGATCGAGATGAACTGGCGAAGCACCAGGTGACATTGGAAGCCCTGAAGGCCCGGCTCTCACAGCTTGAAGGCCTGTTGCAACAGCAGCAGGAGCTCTCACTCACGGCGCCGATTGCGGGAGTGGTGACTGATCGAGCGGAGGCTTTACATGTGGGGCAATGGATCAACAAGCAGTTGCCACTCGCGTACGTGATCGATCCGACAGGTGAAGAGCTGCATGCCCTGGCCCTCGAGACTGACGTTGGCTATCTCCACGCGGGTCAATCTGCTCGGTTCATCCCCCAGGGCCCGGATCGACCGAGCGTGCAGGCGCAGGTTGTCGAGATTCGAGACATCGACGAAAGCAGCTTCACGGTGCCCTACCTTCTCTCCGTATACGGAGGCGACGTGCCGGTTCGAGAAGATGCCAACCGCAAGCTGAAACCGGAGACCTCTGTCTATCGTGTTACGCTGCACCTCGTCGAATCGCCGCCTCGATGGAATCAAGCAGTGCGAGGGACTGTGCTGGTCAGAGGCCCTCGCATCAGCTTTGCCCAGCGAATCTTGGAGCAGACCGCCCGCATCTTGATTCGCGAAAGCGGTGCGTAGGACATGTGAGCGTCGGCAGCCCTTATTGGTGACCTCCCCTCCAAAGTGTCAGACCAGAAAAAGTCGCGCTGAAGCGCATTCTGCAGCCCTCGGCGAATTTCATCACTGAACACAGTCTAACCACACTGTATAAAAGAGGAATTTGCTACGAGAAGTGGCACCACCCTTGCTAGATTATTGGTTGTAAATCAACGACTCGTGGTCTCTTCGAAATGCCATGAGAATACTACGTAGGAATAAGAAGGCGGAGAAGAAGCAAAACCAGGCGCCCCGTCGCGCCTCCCCGGGCAGGGAGAGCACGCGATCGACGTTCGGTGGGTCGTTGCTTGCACTCGAGTCGCGCATCATGTTCGACGGCGCGGCCGTGGCCACGGTCAGTACCGTGACCACCGAGCAAATTGCGCAAAGCCAGGCCGAAGCAGCCATCCAGGCCGGTGATAGTGCGACGACTGACACCGCGCCGGATGCGCCGACGGGTGAACCGCCGCCCTCCACAGGCGATCAAGCCTTGTTCAATGCCCTGGCGGCGTACGACTCGGTTGCCGAACGCCGGGAAATCCTCTTCATGTCCCCCAGCGTCAGCGAGTACCAGCAGCTGCTCGACGGCATAAGCCCCAACGTCGAGGTGATCCTACTCGACCCTGCGCGCGACGGCGTAGAGCAGATGGTGGAAGCTCTCGCTGGCCGTACGGACATCGACTCAATCCACCTTATCGGCGAAGGAACCGAGGCCGAGATGCATATCGGCGGGAGCTTTCTGACGCAAGAGTCGATCAGCACACAATACGCTGAGCAGTTTCAACAGATCGGCCGGAGCTTATCTGCGGACGCCGACCTTCTGATATACGGCTGTAACTTCGGGCACGGTGATGCCGGGCAGGCAGCAATCCAGACATTGGCAATGTTGACAGGCGCGGATGTCGCCGCCAGCACCAACCGTACCGGCCATGTCAGCGAGTACGCCGATTGGCACCTTGAAGCCACTACCGGATTCATCGAAACCTCAGTCGTGATCGGTGCCTCCACGCAGGCAGAGTGGGACCATGCGCTGGCGACTTTCACCGTCACTAACGCGAACAATACTGGTGCCGGTTCGCTGCGTCAGGCGATTACCGATGCCAATACGGCCGCGGGTACAGACACGATCGTGTTCAATATTGCCGGCGCGGGTTTGCACACAATCGATCTGACTTCAGCACTACCGACGATCACGGGCAGAGTCACGATCGACGGCTACACAGAAACCGGTGCTTCGGTCAATACACTCGCAACCGGCAACAACGCTGTGTTGCTCATCGAACTGAACGGCACAAGCGCTGGAGCGGTGAGCGGCCTTACACTCGGGGCCGGCAGCGACGGCAGCACGATCCGTGGCCTGGTCATCAATCGGTTTGGTGCCAACGGCATCCAACTCAACAGCACCGGCAACCTCATCGTCGGAAATTGGATCGGTGTCGATGCGACCGGCACCTTGGATCGTGGCAATGCACTCGACGGCATCACCGTGAGTGCCAATAACAACACGATCGGAACGTTAGCCGCTGCAGACCGAAACGTACTGTCGGGCAACAATGATGAAGGGGTAGACGTCGACGCCGGCGTAACCGGTGTCGTGATTCAGGGGAACTATATCGGAACGAACGCAATGGGGACTGCGGTGGTACCGAATGCCCTTGCATCCGATCCTGATTCGGGCGGAGCACGATTAGACGGCACCGGCACCCTCTTCCAGGGAAACCTTGTTTCCGGGAACACGAATTGGGGGGTGTACGTCAACGGGAGCGGAAACATTCTTCGCGGAAACCAGATTGGTATCGATGCGGCCGGCACGACGGCCTTGGCCAACAGTGGGCCAGGCGTTCGCGTAGCCGGAGGAAGCAATCATGCGATCGGCGGGGTCAACTCCGGCGAGGGAAACACGATCGCCTACAACACCGGTAACGGTATCCAGATCGAATCAGGAACCAGCACGGGCATCGCGATTCTTGGCAACTCAATCTTCGGAAACGGCGGCCTGGGAATTGACCTGGGCAACAATGGCGTTACGGCCAACGACCCGGGTGACGGCGACACCGGAGCGAACAATCTGCAGAACTTTCCGGTCCTGACGTCCGTACAAATGTCCAGCACCCAGGCAACTATCGTTGGCTCGTTAAACAGCACGGCTAACAGCCAATTCCGCATCGAGTTTTTCAGCAACACAGCCCAGGACCTAACCGGGAGCGGCGAAGGCCAGACCTATTTGGGATTTGTCAATGTCACGACCAACGGGACCGGCAACGCGAACTTCAATACGACGTTCGCCGTCACTGGCTCAGAGGGCAGCTTTATCAGCGCTACCGCTACGAGGAGTAATGCCGCATTTACAACCTTCACCGATACATCTGAGTTTTCCCAAAATGCCGTGGCTCTGCTGAGCGCGATCGTGGATCTCAACTCCGGGCCGACGATCGTAACGACTGGCCCGATCGTGGTATCGACGACAACCTCAACAACCAATCTGGTTACAAACGGAGGTTTCGGAACAGTCGCAAGTGCGACTCCTCCGGCACCATGGGCAGAATCGGGCACTGGCGGCAACGGGTCAGTCGTCCTGGCGGCAGGAGATGGGCGCTATAACTGGGTTGCAGGAAGCGCAGCAGGGACCACCATCTCTCAGGCGCTGACGGTCCCGGCAAGCACGTCCAACAGCACGGTGACATCGACGATTCGTACGGCCAGCAGCACGACCGTCGAGACAACGACAGTCGATACGGTGGACGAGATCACATCCATTTCATTCGGCATGGCTTGGCAGAATACTGATGTGACCGCAGCAAACAACGATAATAGGCTCATCATTTCTTATAATGGCGTGACGTACGCCACATTCGAGACGTTCGAGCAAGGTACTGCCAACGCGGCCGGACTTATAGGCACCTGGACTTATTCCAACGGAGCTTCTGGCCCTGCCACGACGCTGTCGGTTACCAATGAGGCCACAGGCGCATTGACACCCATCACGATCAACCTGCCGGCCGGGATAACAGCATCCGGCTCACTTCAGTTCCGCTACACAAGTGGGTCGACTGGCAATGGTAGTGACGATCTTGCCATTGATAATGTGGTCGCCACCAGCACGAAGACCACGACCACCTCGGTTACCACCGTCACTACCACATCCGACACGGCAGACAACGATTGGACAGCGACTTACACAGAGAACGGCCCGGCTGTCTCGATCGCCGATACCGACAGCTCCATCTTTGATAGTGACAGCGCTAATATCGTGAGCGGCACGATTACACTCACCAATCCAGCCACGGGGGATCGCTTGCTGGTCAACGGTTCGGCTGCTGCCAGCGGCACCTTGGCCAGCGGTATCTCCTGGACGCGCACGAACACGCTGGTTACGCTATCCGGTTCGTTCACCAAGGCCCAGTATGCCGACGCGATCGAACTCGTGCAGTTTGAGAACACGACAGACGCACCATCGACCACACCGCGCACTATTACCGTCACCGTGAATGACGGTACATCCAACTCAAACGCAGCCATTGCGACGATCAACGTCACAGCGGTCAACGACGCGCCGGTGTTGAATGCCGCGGCGAGCCCGGTCCTGACGACGATCAATGAAGACGCCGGGGCACCATCCGGCGCAGTGGGGACTCCGATCACCAGCTTAGTGGATTCTCCGGGTGGCGGGGGACTCGACAACGTCATCGATATGGATAGTGGGGCACTTCTAGGCCTCGCGGTCACCGCAGTCGATACGACAAACGGTACTTGGTTCTACTCGACCAATAATGGCGCCAGTTGGAACGCATTGGGGGCGGTGAGTGGTGCCAATGCCCGGCTCCTCGCGGCGGATGCCAACACGCGGCTCTACTTCCAGCCTAACGCCAACTACAACGGCACGATTGCCAACGCGATTACCTTCCGAGCCTGGGACCGGACGAGTGGTGCGAACGGTGGCCTTGCTGACACGAGTACCAACGGCGGCACCACGGCCTTCTCGACCGCCACCGATACGGCCAGCTTGACGGTCACCCCGGTGAACGATGCGCCGACGATCACGGCGCTGGCGGATCAGACGATCGCCGAAGACGGGACGACGGGGGCGCTGCCCTTTACCGTGAGCGACGTGGAGACGGCGGCGGGCG
>Ga0187892_10002108_pt1 | contig 41668 bp, 37 predicted proteins | sample MA1701073metaG_FD_139345 | JGI IMG/M metagenome (GOLD analysis project Ga0187892, IMG submission 139345) | Bio-ooze microbial communities from a basaltic lava cave in the Kipuka Kanohina Cave System on the Island of Hawaii, USA - MA170107-3 metaG ... | reverse complement strand
GCATCTTGCCATCCTCCCTTCATACAGCAGCCGCTTGTCCGATCATCCGATAGTCGGTCCTCCCCAGGATCTCCTGCTCATGATTTCCGTGTTTCGCATCTAATCCTCCCTTCCCATATTCCGTAATCGCTCCCGTACCATCACCTGTAGCGTCTGACACGTAGTTTCAGCGTCAGCCCGCGTCTAGTTCTCTTGGTCGCTTAACACCGGAGCATAGACACGGCATCGAATGAGGGGGAACTCTGGGAGGGGACTTCTATGAGAAGGCATATTTCATATCAGTGTGTGATCATCGCGTCAGTGCTGTTGCTGTTCGTGGGTAGCGGACTGTCACGAGCGCAAGATCCCGATTCTGTACTGCGTAACAGGCTGGTGCTGCCGGAATTGATCCAAGATGTCCTGGCTCGGAATCCCGAGCTTGTGGCGGCACGCAAGCAGTGGGAAGCCGCCACGAATCGGATTGCACAGGCACGGTCATTGGATGACCCGGTCCTGTCCGTCCAGTTGTGGAACATCCCGCAGCCATTCAAGGCCACGCAAGCGGACAACACGATCTTCGGGCTCTCGCAGAATCTCCCCTTCCCCGGAAAGCTTGCGCTGAAGGCCGATGTCGCAAGTCGTTCGGCCGAGATGACTGAGCAATCGGTCCGTGCAAAGGAGCGGGAACTGGTCGCCCGCCTGAAGCGGGACTACTATGATCTGTTTGTCGCACAGAAGGCGATCCAGATTCATCATGAGCAGGTGGACTTGCTCAGACAGTTTGTGGCGATTGCGAATGCGAAGTTCCGCGGGGGCATGGGAAGCCAGGCCGATGTTCTCAAGGCACAAGTCGAGCTGTCCCTGTTGCTCCAGCATCTTCCTGTTCTGGAACAGCGCCGCAAAACCGCCGAGGCGATGCTGAACACACTGCTTGATCGGAATCCTGCATCACCCTTGGGCATCGCGCAGGAGCCGGCTCAACTACCACTCGAAAAATCTGTCGACGATCTGCATCTCCTCGCGCTGAGCGACAGGCCGGAGATCAAAGCGGCCGAGCTAGAGGTCCAGCGGAATGAGCAGTCCCACACGCTGGCCCAGCGCCAGTACTACCCGGACTTCAACGTGGCGTTTCAACGCTTCCAGAACTTTCAAGCCAACGATGGATTCGGCGCCTATGTGGCAATGAGCATCCCCTTCTCGTTCTGGACCAAGGCGAAGTACGACGCTGGTGTACAGGAGGCCGCAGCGGCGGTCGCGGTCGCGCGAGCGCAGCAGCATACTCTAGAAAACCTCACCCGGTTTCAGATCAACGACCTTTTGGCCAAGCTCCGGGCGACAGACCAGGCCGCCACATTGTATCGCACCACCATCTTGCCGCAGGCCGAGCAGAGCCTGGAAGCGGCGCGCGTCGGGTATCGTGCGGGCAAAGCAGGGTTTCTGGATTTGATCGACGCGCAGCGGGCTTGGCGAAGATTTCAGCTTGAGTATTTCACGGCCCTCGTGGACCGCCAACATCAACTGGCTGAACTCGAACAGGTCGTAGGCGTCTCTCTCGATCCACAGAGCTAACACGAACACGAAGGAGGAAGATCGATGAACCAACAGACAGAAAGAAAAAGTCTCATAGTCGGCATCGTGGCAATCGGGGTGATCGTCGGGGTCATCGCAGGATTCTTCGCCGCGCACTGGGTGATGGGCGACCTGTCAGGGATGGCCAAGGAGAAAAGAGGAGGCGTGGCACCCCAGGACCAGGCGGGCGAGATGGGAGAGATGAAGGGCATCGCCATGAATGAGATGGGTATGAAAGGGATGGAAGGCATGCAGGGTGAGTCAACTGCGCCGGCGGGGGCCGTTGTGATCCCGGCCGTCGCGCGGCAGCTGATCGGAGTCCGCAACGCCCAGGCTGCGTATCGGGCGTTGGAACAAGAGATTCGAACGGTTGGGACGGTGGATGTCAACGAGCGTGGACTCACCCAGGTCACGCTGAAAGTTTCCGGATGGATCAAGGACGTGTTTGTAAATTCCGTCGGCAGGCCCGTGCGGAGAGGTGAGCCGCTCTTCACCCTCTATTCGCCGGATCTCCTGGTCACACAGGATGAATATTTGTTGGCCTTACATACGCAAGCCCAACTGGCGGCCAGTCCGCTTGCTGAGGCCAAGGCCAATGCGGTCGCCCTTGTGGCAAGTGCGAAAAACCGTTTGCGGCTGTGGGATCTGAGCGATGAGCAAATCGCGGCGCTGGAACGTCGAGGCAAAGCGGAACCGGTGCTCACGGTCTATGCCCCCTCCTCCGGAATTGTCCTCAAACGGGAAGCCGTGCCGGGGAAATATGTGGAACCAGGCACGACACTGTATGAGGTGGCGGATCTCTCCACGGTCTGGATCTCTGCGGACATCTATGAATCCGAGGTTACGGCAGTGAAGCTTAACCAACCGGTTTCAGTCACGTTCGCCGCCTATCCAAGTGAAATCTTTCGCGGCAATGTGTCGTACGTTTACCCCTCGTTGAATACCGAGGCTCGCACAGTACGTGTGCGGTTGGAGTTCCCGAACCCCGGACTCAAGCTGAAGCCAGGCATGTACGGGAATGTGACCTTGCAGACGGATGCGGCGGATACATTGGTCGTACCCAAGGAAGCCGTGCTGGATACAGGACTCAGGCAACTCGTGTTTATGGATCGTGGCGAAGGAGCGTATATGCCATATCCGGTCAAGCTTGGCCGCAAGAGCCAGGATTCTGTTGAAGTGCTGGAGGGACTCAAGGAAGGAGATCGGGTCGTCACCTCGGCCAATTTCTTGTTGGATGCGGAGAGCAAATTAACATCGGCTTCCAGCATGCAGGCCATGATGGGCCGGATCGGTATGGGCGATTGGCAGATGCGTGGCGCATACGAGGGCAAGATGGAAGGCATGGACATGGGCGACATGAAAGGGATGGAGGGGATGCAAGGCATGAAGGGTATGCAGATGGGGGATATGAAAGGCATGGAAGGCATGAAGGGCATGGAGGGGATGAAGGGGATGGAGAATATGCCTGGCATGGAGATGGGAAAGGGGGGCGTCTCGGCGCCCTCAGGGCGGGCGGGTGAGACGGGAAGCAAGAAAGAGGGAACTGAGACCCGTCAGATGAACGGACTCACACTCGCTCTCACGACGGCGCCGGAGAATCCCAAGGCCGGTAATGTGCTGCTCAAGCTCAAGCTGACAGACCAGGCAGGTAAGGCAGTGACCAATGCGCAAGTCACGTTCGTCTATACGATGCCGATGCCGGGCATGACCGATTCCAAGGCGGCGGCACGCCACACGAAGGACGGGCTCTATGAAGGAACCGTGATGTTCGGCATGGGCGGTACCTGGGTGGTCACGGTCAATGTGACGGTATCAGGGCGGCCGCCGGTTGCCGAACAGTTTCAGTTCTCGGTCGGCGGCGGAGGCATGTAATCCCACATGATCGAGCGACTCATTGAAGGAAGCGCCCGCAATCCGATCCTGGTCGTCCTCTTTGTCCTGCTGTTGGCAAGCTGGGGCCTGTGGGCGGGATTTCAGGTTCCGCTGGATGCGGTTCCTGACTTGTCCGATGTGCAGGTGACCATCTACACAGAGTGGCAGGGGCGCAGCCCTACCTTGATTGAAGACCAGGTCACCTATCCGATCGTCACGTCCCTGCTGGCCGGTCCGAGAGTCAAGCGCGTGCGAGGCGTCTCAGAATATGGGGTCTCGTACGTCTATGTCATCTTCGAAGACCGGACGGACTTGTACTGGGCAAGAAGTCGTGTGCTGGAGTACATGCAAAAACTGACTGGGAAGTTACCTTCCGGCGTCGCACCGACGCTCGGTCCTGACGCGACCGGCGTCGGGTGGGTCTATCAGTATGCACTGGTCGATGAATCGGGAACACACGATCTGGCGCAGCTCCGCAGTCTTCAAGATTGGTATCTTCGCTTTCAACTGGAAAGTGTGCCCGGCGTAGCAGAAGTCTCGGCGGTCGGTGGGTTCATCAAGCAGTATCAAATCGAAGTGGACCCGAACACGTTGGCCGCTTACAAGTTACCGATCAAAACAATCATCGATGCGGTTCGAAACAGCAATGCGGAGGTGAGCGGCCGTGTCTTAGAAATGGCCGGTACGGAATACGTGATTCGAGGGAGAGGCTATCTGCGTTCAGTCGAAGACATTGAACTGATCCCGGTCGGGACGGATGGGCGAGGCACACCCATCCTTATTCGAGATGTGGCCCATGTCCACCTTGGGCCGGACCAGCGGCGGGGCGTTGCCGAATTGGACGGCAAGGGTCAGACGGTCGGCGGCATCGTGATCATGCGGGCTGGCGAGAACGCGCTCTCCGTGATCGAGCGGATCAAAGCCAAGCTGGTAGAGATCACGCCGGCCCTGCCGAAGGGTGTCCACCTCGTTCCGACCTATGACCGGTCCGATCTCATTCATCGGGCCATCGCCGTGCTCCGCGAGAAACTCGTGGAGGAAAGCCTCATCGTCAGCCTGGTCGCAATCGTCTTTTTGTTTCACCTGCGCAGCGCCCTGGTAGCGATTCTCATCCTGCCTGTGGCAATACTACTCGCCTTCATCCCGATGGCCTACTTGCATATCACGTCCAGTATCATGTCGCTCGGCGGCATCGCCATTGCCATCGGCGCGATGGTAGACGCGGCCATCGTCATGGTGGAAAACGCCCATAAACGCCTGGAGCAAGCACCGAATGCAGACCGGATTGAGACTATCATCGCGTCGGCCAAAGAAGTCGGCCGTCCCTTATTTTTCTCGCTGCTCGTGATTGCCGTATCGTTCCTTCCAATCTTCGCGCTGGAAGCCCAGGAGGGACGGCTGTTTACGCCCTTGGCCTATACCAAGACGTTTTCGATGCTGTTCGCCACAGCGCTCTCGGTGACCTTGGCTCCTGTACTGATGGTCCTCCTGATCCGAGGGCACATCCGAGCGGAGGCCAAGAATCCGTTGAACTGGCTGCTGATCAGGCTGTATCGACCGATTCTTTCCGGGGCGCTGCGCGTCCGGTGGCTGACGCTGGGGCTGGTGCTGGTTGCGGTGGGATTCACGGCACCGATCTTTTCCCGTCTCGGCGCGGAATTTATGCCGCCGCTGAACGAGGGGACGATCCTCTACATGCCGACTACCGTCCCCGGCCTCTCGATTCCTGAATCGGTCAAGGTGTTGCAGGTCCAGGATCAGTTGCTCACGACCTTCCCGGAAGTGGAACGGGTGTTCGGCAAAATGGGAAAAGCACCGACTGCGACTGACCCGGCTTTTGTCGGGATGGCCGAGATTACGGTCACCCTCAAACCGGAAGAACAATGGCGCCCAGGCATGACCTGGGACCGTTTACTGGATGAGATGGATGCCAAGCTGCGCATCCCGGGATTTCCGAACATCTGGTGGATGCCGATCCAGACCCGTACTGAAATGATTACCACCGGCGTCCGGAGTCCGGTCGGGATCAAAGTCCTGGGGCCGGATCTGAAGACCATTGAAAAGATCGGCTTGGAGATCGAGCAGGTCTTGGCTAATGTGCCGGGGACCAAGAGCGCGTTTGCCGAACGGTTGAACGAAGGGTATTACCTGGACTTGATCATCAACCGGCGTGAAGCGGCCCGCTACGGCCTGATGGTGGGAGATGTGCAAGAGGTGATCACCTCGGCGATCGGGGGAGAAACCGTGACGACCACGGTCGAAGGACGGGAACGGTATCCGGTGAATGTCCGTTATAAACGCGAACTGCGCGATGACCCGGACCGACTGAAACGGGTGCTGATCCCCACGCCGAGCGGGGCACAGATACCGCTCGGGCAAATCGCAGAGATCGTCATCAATCAGGGCCCTCCGTCGATCGCAGATGAAGCTGGAGCGCTGGCCGGCTTGGTCTCTGTCGCAGTCAGTGGGCGCGACCTGCGCGGCTATGTCCAAGATGCTCAACGTGCAGTCAAAGACCGAGTGACATTACCCCCGGGCTACCGGCTGATCTGGACTGGTCAATACGAGCATTTGGTACGAGCAGAAGAACGGTTACAACTGGTCGTCCCCGTCACCATTGGGATTATTCTCCTTCTGCTCTATCTCAACTTCGGTTCGCTGGCGAAATCGCTGATCGTGCTGATGTCCGTTCCCTTCGCTGCGATCGGGGCTATCTGGTATCTCCACTATCTGGGCTTTAACTTGAGCGTGGCGGTCTGGGTGGGGATCATCGCGCTTGTCGGTGTCTCGGCTGAGATCGGCGTCGTCATGCTCGTCTATCTTGATGAGGCCTACGAGCGGCGCGCGCGTGAGGGACGGATGGCGACGGCTCCGGAGCTGCGCGAGGCCATTCTGGAAGGTGCGGCCCAAAGAGTGCGGCCCGTGATGATGACCGTGGCGGCGATCATTGGGGGGTTATTGCCGATTATGTGGACCACCGGCACAGGTGCCGACGTCATGAAGCGGATCGCGGCCCCGATGATCGGCGGCATGGTGAGTTCGACGATCCTGACCCTTCTGGTCATTCCCGTACTGTATGGACTCTGGCGTAGTTGGTCTTTGCGAATCGGGCCATCGCCTTTACCGACTAGTACCGATCGCTCTCAGCAAGAGCGGGAAGGTCTCAGTATTTCCGAGAGGCAAAACACATGAAGCACGTTGAGCAGTGGAAGACAGCCGAACCCCTCTCAACACAGTAACGAATGAGTGAAGCCTGATGTCCTTTGAGAAGCCCTGAAGTCCAAACTCAGCAGACCCAGGAACATGTATCTTGGCAGAGAACCAATCGAGACAACCAAGATCGTGCTAAATATGCCTCGGTCAGGTCTGGAGCGTCTCTTCCTCACCGAACGCTAGGGATGATGTGAAACTGTTGAAGTCTGTTCGAATATTGTGGGTCCGTACTAGGAAACTGTGATACTTGATCCGCAGGCAATTTGAAGCGCCTACCGGATGTCCTGGAAAAAAGCACGGGGAAGTACAGGCAGCCGGAATTCGACGTGGAGAATGATGAGAAGCACACGGACAAAGCTGCGCCAGATGCCCATCTTCAGAAACTTTCTCGCGTCGGTCACAACGTATGACGAGAGGATGAGAGGGTTCGTGACCTTGAGGAGTGTCTCACAGAAGGCGACATCTTCCAGAATACGCATGTTTGGAAAGCCACCGAGCCGTTCGAACAACGCGCGACGAACAAAGAGGGCTTGGTCGCCGTAGATAATCCGGCTGCGGATACAGCGGAAATTGTCCAAGAACGAGATCAGCTTGAGCCGCCAGTCGTCGCCGGAAAACTGATGCATGAATCCACCGGCTTGTACGGTCTGGTCCCGCTCCATCTCGTTCAGTCTTTGAATCGCACCCGCAGGTAAAACGGTATCGGCATGAAGAAAGAGTAGCCAGTCACCGCTCGCGTGTTTTGCCCCGGTATTCATTTGCGAGGCGCGACCTTTGGGAGCGGTGAGGAACTGAAATGACTTGAGTGCTGAGTGCTGAGTGCCGAGAGTGAATTCCTGAATACATTCGTGCGTGCGATCCGTGCTGCCGCCGTCAACGACGATGACTTCGTAGTGGCCCTGCTGGCGGAGCAGTTCGCCCAACGTGTGCGGGAGCGCCTTCTCTTCGTTGTAAGCCGGGATGACGACGGAGACCATCGCTCCTTCTTCTCTTCTATGCTATCTGCCATCAGCTATGCGCACTCGTTTCAACCAGCCACTCCGGCAGAAACTTCCGCACATCGTGCGCCCAGGCCGTGGGGTCCTCGGCAATCGATTCGAAGAGCTCGCTCAATGTCAGCACCATCTGATCGGTTAACGCGAGATAGTTTTGCGCGAGATGGCGTAGCGTCTCCGCATCGATCTCTCCGGCAGCCATCGCCTGTTCAAGCATGCGCCGGCCGAATCCATGATGCGCCTCTTCTTGCTGGAGCAACACTCTCCGCAGCCGACCGAACGGTGCCGCGCGCTTGACCAATCCTTCCTCGATGCGGCTCAGAATCGCTTCGCCCAGTCCTTCCAGGATGACTTGTTCAGCCAGAAATGTTTCCAGCGCGTCCTGTCGGGTCAGCGCATCGCTGACAAGCCTCCGGTACTTTTCCAACGGGGGCAGAAACGGCGCATCACCGAGATGCTTCGGGGCCAGCCAGGCAATGGCGCCTTGGAACACGATGGCATGCGCGGTCTCCTGGCGGGCTTGGCTGAGGAGAAATCGACGCGGCTCAGAATTCGAAACCAAGGTGGCCTGCGCCTTGGCACATTCACTCGCCAACCGCTCACCATGCTCAAGAAACGTCAGAAGGCGTGCGATCGGCACCTTTTCATCAGGATGCACCAACATGGGAGCGCTCCACGGGCGGGATGCCGTTCAGACTCCAATCATACTCGAGATACTCGATTCGGTAGCCAGGCTGAGTCAGCTCCTTCGCCAATTCGGGATCATCAACGTACCGAGCAATATAGGCCAGCACTGAGCCGGCGGCGCCGGCGAAATCCTTTTCGAACCAATCAAAGATCATCGAGAGCGAGGCCGTTTTCTGCGTTCGATCGAATCGATTGCGTGTGGGATCGTTGATGAACGCCCTGGCGACACGATCAAGCTGACGATCGAGTTGATCCGGTTGATAGGCCCAGGGCTGGAGCTTCGGACAGGAAGTGGATGCGCAGACAATGGCAAAGTGTATTAACGGTTCACGGAATTGCTCGATCAACACGCGCCGCTCAAGGTCGTAGAGATTGATCGCCGCACCGCCGACTCGATAGTCCCGACCGATGAAATAGCGATACCGCCCCCAGAGCGTCATTGGCGAATAGCGATCGAGGATGCCCTTCACGGCAAACGCGTTGTAGGCGTTGATCCAGAACGCCAATTGATCCTTCCGCCGTGCCAGCCCTGTCGGATCGATACGATTCAGGTCCCTCAGGTACCCGTCGAGCTTGCCCTCGGCCTGTATAGCTGGATAGTCCACCTGCCCATCGTGGACATGTGCCTGGACGATGTGTCCCCAGACCTGGTGAGACACCCGATCGGGTGGAATGGGATCGACCGGCTGAAAGGTTTGCAGCCCACTTGAACAGCCGGCCAAGGTGAGGAGCAGAAGGACCAAGCCGATCCAACGACTCATCAGAGGCCCCTGTGCGAGGTGAACGACCGGGACGTGCGTAGCGCCACAATCGGATGACGCAGCATCGTTCCGACGACGCGGCCATCGAGCCTGTTGCACGACGAGTGATCAGAACAGATTGTAATCGCCTCTCGGTCGAATCGCTCCAAGATCTCACTCAACGACGATTCCAGCAGGTTTCCGACGGAAGGAAACGCCAGGCACGGAGACACGTTTCCCGATGCATCGATCGCAATACTGTACCGTCCGGCATCGCACGGTTCTAATTTCCGTCCGCGCAACCAGCTCGCATTGTCTTCGACAAACTTCCGGAGGTATCCGGGCGGAATCAACTCGTCGTTGAGGAGCCCGCTGAAGACTGCGGCTGCGCTCGATCGATCGTACATGAGCAGTTCATCTGCCCTGCCGTAGATTCCGACGTTCCAATGGTAGGCTCCCACGACCGGTAGGAACCCCTGCTCGCGCGCGAACCGGACGATCGCCGGCGTCTCGGCTCGATTGAGCTCGCTGACAATGCAGGTGAGAAATTTGGGATGAGGAAATTCTCTCAAGAGTGCGAGACCCGCCAAGACCTGTGCCAACTGATCAGCGCCGCGAATGCGTTGGTACGTGATTCGATCCAACGTGTCCAGGCTCACTGAGACAGCCAGCGGCAATCGACTCAGTCGCTCGACAAGCTGTGGCGTGAGCTTCGTGCCGTTCGTAATCAGCGTGAGGTGGAAGCCGATTGCCGAGAGATCTTCAAGAATTTCCGGCGCATCACGTCGCAACAACGGCTCACCTCCCTGCACCAGCACAAACCGCACACCGTCACGATAGAGACGGGAAAACACATCCAGAATTTCTTCCCGTGTCATCTCATATCGGCCGACATTCAGCGGCAGATCGCAGTACCCGCACGCAGAGTTGCACCGTAGACTAATCTGAAACGTGGCCAATACGGGCCGACCGGCCCAGAGATTGCTGAAAGGCCTGAGCGCTTGGCTCAGTGCTGTGAAGGACGCTGCGCTCATCGATCCTCACATCGGGGGGTACGGTTGCATTTGGACAGGTTCATGCCGTGTTTTTCTGTTCTTTTCGCATTTGAAGAGCATGTGCTCATCAGCTGTTCTAACCTATCGAACCTCCTTGATCAATGCCCAATCTCGGAGGAGATGTCATCCACAATTCTGTTTGGCCTCCTGGCTATCATTCAACTCTTGGTATTTATCCCTTTACGAAGGCTCGGCTAGCAGACTCCGTATCAGCTGTTCCGTTTCTTGGTAGCCGCCTTCTCCGATACGCACGTACCGAATGATACCCTGTTTGTCGATCAGATACATCGCCGGCCAGTAGCGGTTGCCATAGCGATTCCACGTCGAGAAATCGTTGTCGATGGGGATCGGAAAGCGGATGCTGTGTTCTTCGATGTACTGCTTCACCTTCGTAAGGTCCCGTTCGTAGGAGAACTCCGGCGAATGCACGCCGATGACCACGAGCCCTTTGTCCGCATACTTCTGATGCCATTGTTTCACGTAGGGCTCGACATTCCGGCAGTTGTAGCAGCCGAAGGTCCAGAACTCGACCATCACGACTTTGCCTTTGAGGTCACCCAGATGCAACGGGGCACTGTTCAGCCATGTTTCGCTGATAATGTCAGGCGCCGGTTTGCCAACCATGGCATCCGCCGATTCAAGAAATGTCCAGCCTGCGAGTACGATACCGATCACCATTCCCACCCAACCATAGGAGTATTGCGTTTTTCCTGGCATGACTACCCTTTCGGAATTGAAATGATGGGGGTTTTCACGTTGCTCACATCGGTGACTGTCATTTGATACAGATTCGCCAACACCGCGAAGGCTTCCTGATTCCAACTGGGGACCATTCCCTCGCTGATCGGAAATTTCCGAATGGAGTAATACTTCCCTTCAAACTCGACATCGAACTCGGCGTCGTTCAGAGGCCGCGAGGATTCCTCGATCTCCAGCACGTGAGCCGGATTGCGTTGCACCGGTCCGGTCCGGGGATCCGGATCGACATGGTACCCCGCGTCTTCGGCAATCCCGCGGGCGACAAATGAGATAATCGCGTTGAAGCTGCGGAGCAGAATAAACCCCTTCAGCGGATACTCGCCTCCGGGGAATCCGGGTCGGATATCGACGAATACATGATCGGGAGGCAATCGTTCAATCTCCACATTGAGGCGTTTGCGTTCATCGTTGTCGAGCCGCTTGAGATCGTAGTTTGTGATCGCTAACCGGCCCGTCACTCGCCTGATAAGAATGGCCGGCTGGTCATCAGTCGAGGCCGACCATCGATACCCCCGGTCGATCGCCGCAACCACTTCCGCAGGGGTCAACCCCTTTTCCAACGAAACCGGGAAGGCTTCTTCGTAAATGATGGGGGCGATGTACAGTCTCTTTTGAAAATCCAGAGCTGCCAAATGTAACAACCTGCGACGAAACTCTGTGTACTCCTCGCGGCGTAGCGGCGTGTTGAGCACGACCACAGGAGCTTCTTCGCCGTCGATAAGAATCCCCCTGCCGAGAAGTCTCAGCACCATGCTGAGATCGAATCCCTGCCTGGCCAGAAAATTCAGATGCGACTCATCGAGAGGCCGAAGGATGCGCTTGGTGAACTCCTCGCCGGATACCGGAACGATCGTGACCGTGGGATTTTCCGCCACCTCGGTCCCGTAATTCAAATCGACAAGAGAATCATCCGATAGTGGGCCGCGAGAAATCCGTCCGAGGACGCCGGCGCTGACCCGAAAGTCGAATGTCGCCGCGACGCTTGAGACGGCCGTAAAGTGAACGGGCCGATAATGTCTGGCCCTTGCAATGTTCAGGAGGAGCAGTTCTGCTTCAACTCGATGGACGGTGCGATCATACTCGATCACCGCTCGATGCATGGCGATGGGAGACAGGCAACCGGTGAGGAGGAGCAAACAGGCTGAGGCTAAGGTCAAGGTTAAGTGAATCGGCCTCGATGGATTCGATCTTCTCAATATAATGGCTCCATCCTGATTCCACATTGTCCCTGCTCAACCTTAACCTCAACCTTGACCTGCCCCCTAGATCCCGGCATACCACTCGTACCCTTGATCATCCTCCTAATACCCGCCCTTTCCGCCCGCGATGTCTGAGAACGTTTCTACCAATTCGATCCTCATGAGGTATTTGGCTTGCTTGTAGCCGAGCTGCCGTTCGAAGCGGAGACGAATCGGCGCGCCATGGGGAATGTCCAGCGGAGCACCGTTCAATTCATAGGCCAGGATTGTTTGCGGGTGATAACAGTCGGCCAGGGCCATGCTCTCGTAATACGGCACCCCTTCCTCGTCTACATCGGCACAGTGGAAGACCGCGTACCTGGCATTCGGCAACGGCTGCACCTTGCGCATGAGATCGCCGAGCGGGACGCCAGTCCACTTGCCGATCGCACTCCACCCTTCGACACAATCATGTCTGGTTATTTGTGTCCGTGCTGGCAATTCTTTCAGAGCCGCGAGCGACCAACTCATCGGAGTCTGCACCAAGCCACCGACCTCCACCGTCCATTCGGCAAATTGATTCGCCACGTGCTCGGCATAGTCGTCCGTACCGGGATCGGTATTGCCGTTCGCCGGGAATACCTTCGAAATGTCGGCCTCTCCATATTCTTTGGCGACTGCGTTTGCGGGCGTGACAGCCCGTTGCACTCGTTCCGTGAGCCTCTCTGTCTTGCTCAGGATCGAGGGGAACCAACTGCCTTGTGAAAGATTATCGCAGCCGGCCAGAGCCACAAGACTAGCGGCGCCTAGCGTCCCTTTCAGAAACTGTCTTCGCTCCATTGCGCGTTCATGTGGAACCATGATGCCTCCTCAATCCGTCAGTGCGACGGTAACGTAAGTGCCGGACGCTTTTCCCCCAGGATGTTCAAAGGAACCGGCCAGCGAGGCCGCAGCGAGTGAGGACCCGGAGGCGTACCCTCTGGGGTACGTTGAGGGTCTGAACGATGCGAGAACAACGCTGACGGTTTCTTTCAACATCATGCCTCATGTTTTATGACAAACCATCCCGTCACCATCGAGCGGATGTTGTTGAAGAATCCTGTCAGGATCACTTCCAACACATGCACCAGAATGAACCCTACGAAGGAAAAACACGCGATAAAGTGAACCGTCCGCGCGGCCTGCCGTCCACCGAAAATGGTAAGCAACCATGGGAACGCCGTATCGATCGTGGGCGACATTGCAAGGCCCGTCAGGACGATCAGTGGCGCAACCACACCCAGAATCCCTATATAGGCGAGTTTCTGCAACACGTTGTACCGCTTGGCCTCATCACCCTTGGGGTGCCGGAGGACGATGTGATCTTTGATGGCCTTGCCGATGCCACGAAGGTCTGTGCCGGTCGGAGCCAGGTCGCGCGCGGCATGTCTGCTGATCAATGAATGGGCCGTGAAGAACAGGCCATTGATGACAAGCAGCCACGCGAAAAACAGGTGCCACTGCCGTCCCATCGCCAGAGATTTGGCGCTCGGAATCGTTGCCCAGGCAGGAAAGGCACGGCGGGATCCATCTGAATAGCCGAGCACTCCAGTGGTATCGAACTTATAGCCGAAAATCGTTGTGATGCCCCGCATCTCACCGCTTTCGGCCTTCATAGGACGAATCGAGAGCAACGGCCGGTCACGATCGGAACGGTCACCCCAATAGAGGGCGGGATGCGCGTTGAAAATTTGAAGCCCGCTCATGATCAGGATGAAGAGAATGGGGACGTTGAGCCAATGGCTGATCCGTACGGGTAGTCGATGACGGTAGACCCACTCGGCTACCGGGGATGAAGCAGCCCGCGCAGCTGGAACGTCACCCTGATTCATAATGAGAGCATCGGGAGCCGCATATTCTTGGAGTGGAGACTGTGTAGGCCTGACCCCAAGTTCTGGGACCTGCCCACCTTCTCGGCTGTGATCGACTCCGGTTCTTTCGTGAGTGAGTGGGGCCATGATCATGTCTCCTACCGCTTGAGACTACCTCTTCTGTTGGTTTGGTCGGCCCTCAGTCCCGATTCTTACAGATCGAGCAGGAGAGGAAACACGACGGCCTGCGGTCGGTTACATCGAGCGCAGGCCGTACGGATCAAGCAAGGGAAGTCAGACAGATCTCTACTTCCCCATCTCTCCCTTCATTTCACCTTTCATCTCGCCCTTCATCCCCTTCATCTCACCCTTCATCTCATCGTGTGTGGTCTTCATTTCACCCTTCATCTCACTGTGTTTGGCTTTCGTCTCGCCCTTCATCCCCTTCATTTCACCCTTCATTTCACCTTTTATCTCCTTCATTTCGCCCTTCATCTCACCTTTCATTTGCTCCATGTCCTCAGCAAATGAAAGAGAGCTGAACCCTACGAGACACATAACTGCAGTGAGCGACAGCATGATATTTTTCATCGAAGACCTCCCATGTGAAAATATGTGATAGTGAGAAACACTCGCCCGGCACAGCCTGCCTCCTTCAATCTCTCAGTCAACCCGGCATTTGATGGACCAACTGGACTCTACTGGCACCGGCCACCGCTGTAATCGTACGCGACATTCACAAAGACCTTGATCGCACGGCGTTCCGTCGTAAGCGTCTGCATCATGTCCTGATAATTCTCCAGCCCTGTCACCGGATGCGTCAGCAACTTCGCGAGCCAGCCCGGGAATTCCAACTCGGCTCGTGCAAAGTCGTAGACGCCGGCCTCAAAATATTCGCGGTTTGCATTGACGGTCCCGACGACCAGTTTGTTCCCGAGCACGAAGTCGAGGTTGATTTTGTCTGCGGGGACAGAATGCTCACGGTCGCCTCCTGTCACGCTCGCCAATACCAACACACCGTTCTTTCCGAGGCATTCCATGGCCTCGAACGCCACGGGCGAATAGCCGGTCGCTTCGAACATGAGATCGAATGGGCCGAAGCGTTTGGCGGCTTCTCGGATCGACAGCTCATTCGTCGAGATGTAGCGTACACCCAATTCCTCCAGGAGATTGAGATTTCGCGACGGCCGGCCCTCTTTCCCGAAGCTGGTGACATCAAACCCCTTCATCTTCAGCGAGAGGGCCGCGAGCAATCCCACGGTCTCTGCGCCCAGCACCGCCGCTTTCCTGGGGCGCCAAACCTTGAACCGTCGCTGTGCCTCGTAGGCCTGGATGATACCTTTCTCGATAATGGACGTCGGTTCCAGGAGTACCGCGACGTCTTTCAGCCCTTTCGGAATCTTCACCAAATATTCCGGGTCATCGACGAACAGCTCGGTCAGAAATCCGTGACGGAGATTGATTCCCCTTTCATAGTAGATGTCCTCGCTGGTCATGTCGTACTGTCCGATCCGGTCGTAAAAGCTGCCGCCTGGGCGCCGCACCGTCGGGACCACATAGTCGCCCGGCACGAATTCCGTGACGTTGGAGCCGACTTCAAGCACCCGCCCAAAACACTCGTGGCCGATCACGAGAAAGTCGTAACCGGGAGGGGCCTGCCCGTATTCCGCCGCGTTGATTTCTTTATCCGTCCCATCGACGCCAACCCGCAACACTTGCACCAATACTCCGCGGCCATTGGGAATTTCCTGGACCGAGGGCTTGGGTAGTTCCGCCAGGTGGATTGAGTTGGGCTTTCCAGGAAGCACAGCTATGGCTCTCATCGCATGTTCTCCTATCGTTATCTGCCGGTCAGTTTTATTTATCGTGACTTGTGACTCATACCCGTAAGCGCTTCGCCCAGTGTCCAGATTGATGCTCCCAACAGCGCCAGGTCCTTCAATAGGAATTGTCCCGGCGCAACCGACAGAGCTGGGAACCCGCCCAAGCTCGCCTCCCACACAGGCGGCGTGGACAGCATGAAACTGAGAGTACCCAAGAACAGCACCGCAGCCAGCGCGCTGCCGGCAGCTGAGATCCGTGTGGAGATCGGCCTGGCTGCGATCATCACGGCGATGGCAATTTCCAGCACGCCGAGCAAGTTCGAGAACGCTTGTACGCTGAAAATGTTGTAGAGCCAGCTCATCAAGGGACTATTGGCCACCAGTGGTTGGATCCCGTTCGCTTCGTAGGCAGAAAACTTCATCGCCCCGATCCAGGCAAAGACCACCACCAGTCCGTAGCGGGTCATAAATGTTCCCAGAGTCTGCAATCTCTCGCTCAAAGTGGTATCGGTATCACGCTCCAATGGCATCGTGGCAGTGGCTGTTCTGATCATTACATTTCTCCTTCTTGGATCTGAGGTTAAGACTCCGGTAACCGAAATCTCTTTCGTTGTCGGTTGCCTTTCTCGCTGCTATCACAGAGTCGTCCAAGCTCTACGTTCCTTACATGGCGTTCCTACCTGTATTCGAGGAGCCCACTTCTGATTGGGGTTTGCGATGGTGAGGACATGCCTACAGGTCGAGCAGCAATAGGGCCCTTTACAGGCCCAGAGCGGAGGACGATGCTCAGCGTTACCGTCGGCACCACGTAAACCGGAAGTTCTTCTCTCCCACTATTCCAGCCTTTTGGGCGGGCCGAGCGTGCGGCTGATACGGCGACCTCCCTGCGTCGTTCGAATTCTCGGATCTTCCAATAGCCAGTATAAGACGTTGTCAGCAAATGCGTTATCCTGGGTGAGCCCTAGATGATCCGAGAACAAAAATAGGACGGATGACCAATCGATCGGCGAGACCAACCCGGGACGCCACTCGCCTCCTATTCGTTCATCTAGAAGTGCGCTTGATCGCAACACGGTGCCATCACCTGCTCCATATTCGATGATTTTGAGTTTACCCGTCTTACGATCAACCGAAGCCCGTCGCGGCGTCTGAGCCGCATCTCCGGCGACGAGAAACACTTCGACCCCGGACGGCAATCGAGCTTGCTTGTCCATTACTTCGTGAAACGCCTTGGTTCTTTGAAGAATCGTGGCCTGGAGCGCCTTGGCAATACGCCGCCGCTCTTCATCGTCGACGGCATGAGGCAACACCGAGCGCAAGAAGGAAACATTCCGTTCCTCTCGAGACGCGAGGCCCCATTCGAGCTGGTTCCACAGCGCAGGATCATACAGATTGGGGACAGGCGCAGATTCGTCGCCGTTCCAGATAATCGCGCCATGTCGGGGGCGAGGGAGCAGCTCATAGAGCGCGGGAAACGTGCCCAGCAGGGCTGCCTGGAAGTAAGGAAGGATCGGGCGTCCCACGTCAAATCCATTGAGGAGCTGGGTCAAGGCATTGATCGATCCGGCATTAGGCGGTCCGATGAGGATTAGGCGATCAACATAGTCCGCTCCCGCCCAGGTGACGACGGCGTCTTCGCTCTGTGCAGGCAAATCAGCGTCGCCGTACATCAAAAAATACCGAGCGACGAGGCCGCCCATCGAATGCGCGACGATATCGAATTTCACCGCGGCCTTTTCGATGCCATAGCGGTCCTTGTAGGCTTGTTGAACGTATGCACGCTTCCCTTCAATGAACTGCTTCAACCGTTTCGCATTCTCCACGTTATCGCGCCGCCAGTCATAGTCGAATTGGAAACACGTGAAGTGATCGTTGCCGTAGTCGATGGCGTGAAGCCCCAGCGCTTCGTCCCGGTATCCGCCAGCGCCAAGCGTTGTCAAAATTCCTACATAGGCACGGATATCGAGTGGGATGCCGAACAGATTTACATGGACTTTGTCCAACACCCCGTTCGGTTCAACCCCATCTTGCAGCTCGTTCAGCGGCCGATTACCCTCGACGGGGAGCGAAATCAGCCGGGCATCTTCCGGTGTGGTTGGATCGGCGGATTCGCGATCAAAGGCGCCCCACACCGTCCGGCGAGAGTCGCGATCGATGAGTTTGCTGCCTAATATGCCGGGTATCACAATCACAGGATTGCGGTCTGGCATGTGATACTGAGCGGACCTTTCGTAGATGACTTTGACGTCGGCCTCGTGCGTGCCAAAAGACGCGCATCCAGTAAGGCCGACGGCGAGAGAGACCACCAGGATGCTCAAAATTGCTGTCAGCAAGGCCGCAGGCGAATCGAAACCGGAGGCGTACCCTCTGGGGCGCACGATGCGACGAATAAGGAGCACCACGTCTGTGCGCGCCGCCGAGTGGTGAGGCGGCCGGGTCCCCGTTGAGGATTTCGATGAGCTGAGAACGAAGCTGGCGGCTATTTTCAGCATCCTGCTAAAGTTGAACCTTGCCCCAGAAAGCCCGGTGTGCACAAACTTGATAGGCGATGATCAGACCGAAGCCGATGAGGAACCACCAGAGCCCGACATGCATCCCATAGGCACCCGCGGTCGCATTGGTGACAGTCAAGCTGTTGGCTGGATCGTTTGTCGCGATCAGGATATTCGGGTAGGACCCCCAAGCCGCGCCGGCCAGCATCGTTAAAATCAAGAGACTCGTTGCGTAGAACGCCCCCGCATCTCGATCGCGTCTTCGTAATCCAAGCGCCGCCATCAGCGCAACCAATCCGATTAGCGGGAAGACATACCCGATTGGGTGGGCGGCATAGTTCAGGCGGAAAGACGGTTGGACGAAGAGAACGGCAATCAGCGTCAATCCGGCCAAGGCCGCCGCCGCCGCTCCTGCCAGCCGGGCCGCACGACAGGCTTGCCCTCGCAACTGGCCCTCTGTTTTCATTGCGAGATAATTGGCGCCATGGAACGCAAGGACCGACACGCTCGTGACTCCCATGAGTATCGTGAACCAATCGAGAATCCCCGGATCCGGCCCGGTCATAAAGTTGGTCCAGAGTGCCACGAAGAAATAGCCGTCTTGGCTGAGCGGCATGCCGCGAATCAGATTGCCCAACGCGGCGCCGAACACGACGGCCAGCAGCATACTGGCGCCGGCAAATGTCACGTCCCAAAACTGTCGCCAAAGGGTGTGATTCAGGTGCGAGCGCAGTTCGAGCGCAAGGCCGCGGGCGATCAGAAGCCAGAGGACAATAATCAGCGCCAGGTAGAATCCGCTGAACCCTGCCGCATAGGCTTTCGGAAAGGCAAAAAAGAGCAACCCGCCCGCAGCAATCAGCCACACTTCGTTGCCGTTCCAGACTGGTCCGATGGCAGCTAAGGCGATCCGTCGCTCTGTGTCCGTCTTGGCGACGAAGGGATAAACAATACCCAGGCCGAAGTCGAACCCATCCAGGACAGCATAGACAGCCAGCATCAGCGTGACGGCGCAGTACCAAAATGTTTCCATCATGCATGCTCCGACGGCACCGGATGTCCGGACGGTCCATGGCGAATGGTTTGCGCGACCAAAAACAGAAAGAGCAGGCCCAGTACCGAATAAATTCCAAGAAAGCCGAGCAAGGTGAATAACGCATTGCCCGAATGGACGAGCGGCGACGCCCCATCAGCCGTGCGCAATAGGCCGTAGACGAGCCAAGGCTGACGCCCGATCTCGGCCGTCATCCAACCGGCGGTCGTCGCGATGTATGGAAACGGTACGGACAGCATGAGGAGCCAGAGCAGCCAGTTAGCGGTAAACAATCGCCCACGCCAGAGCCAGAGCAGGGCCAATCCCATGACGGACACGAGAATAGTCCCGAGACCGACCATGACATGATACGAGTAGTAGAGCAGCGGCAAATTGTCCGGCCAGTCGCTGCGTGGGAAGGCGTCAAGCCCCTTCACCTCGGCATAGAGTTCGTCATACACCACGACGCTGAGTGCATCCGGGATGATAAGCGGATTGTCGATCGTCATCGTTTCGATGTTCGGCTGGCCGATCAAGAGCAGGCCCACGCCGCGTTCGGTCTTGAACAACCCTTCAAAGGCGGCTCCCTTGATCGGCTGGTGCTCGAAGACCTGTCGCGCGTTCCCGTGGCCTGTAGGAAATCCCATGAGCACTGTGGCTATCGCTCCGGCCACGACACCGGTGCGGATGAAAATCCTGGCTTGCGCGGTGTGTTGGCCGGATAGCAGGTAGAACGCCCCCAGCGCCGCCATGACGAAGGAAGCCGTAACGACCGCCGCCGTCATATTGTGCGTGTACTGCCAGAAGAGCCAGGGGTTGGTGAGAAGGCCGGAGAGACTGTCTACGAACAGCCGGCCATCGGGAGCGACCGAATAGGCAACCGGATGCTGCATCCAGGCGTTCGTTGCCAGAATGAAATAGCCTGAGATCCAGGAGCCGAGAAAGAGCATCAGCGCAGCGAACCATTGCACGCGCTGGCTGAATCGCTTCTCGCCGAACAGCAGGATGCCGAGAAACGACGACTCCAGAAAGAAGGCAAACATGCCTTCCATGGCCAGCACTTGACCGATGACTCCGCCGGCGAAGTTGGAGAATTTTGCCCAGTTGGTGCCGAACTGAAATTCCAGTGGAATACCGGTCACGACACCGAAGGCAAAGCTTAAGGCGAAAATCTTCGTCCAGAACCGAGAGGCTTGATGATACTGCTCGTCTCCCGTAGCAAGCGCCCGACTCCTCAAGTAGAGGAGCAGGAGGGCCAGTCCCATCGTCAATTGCGGGAAGAGATAGTGAAAGGTGGAGGTAAAGGCGAATTGTAGACGGTCATAGAGCAACGCACTCGGCATAAAGCCCCCGGATAACGAGTCTAGGCATAGGTGGCATCAGCCCCACGGTGATCTGTCGTTCGTTGAGGAAAGGTCTTACAGCGAGGGTGGATGGTAGCGAGCGAAGTGTTGACGCAAGCTACGGCGACTGATGGGAGAGGGATAGGGTTTCGGGAGGCGCGCTGTCGCTTCGCGCACCAACGCCATTTGTTTCATGTAGGCTCGGCAATCCGCGCAGGAGGCCACATGCAGCCTCATACGGACTGTGGTGAAGAAAGGCAATTGGTCATCGAGATAAGGAGAGGCTCGTATCACGATATCGCGACACGTGAGTCCGCCGTGAATCCAATGTGCAGGACGATCTTCCATCTAGGGACCTTCCCACTAAGGCGCCACCCATGAGTCGCTCCTGTGCATCGGTTTCTTACAGCGCTTTCTACTGAAGTAGGCTAAGCGTTGAGCCTCAAGTTTAGCCTAAGGCGGTTTCCACGGCAGCTCTCACTCGTTCTCGAGCCCGGTGTAACCGCACATACAAATTATTTTCGGTGATATTCAGTATCTCGCAGACCTCCTTAACCTCTACCCCCTCGACATCGCGGAGAATCAGAACTTCCTTCAAGGTTGCCGGCAACATCTCGATCGCTCGCTGCATCGCATTCACGGCTTGCTCACTGGCGAGCAGCTTCTCCGGCGTCTGATCGTCCCATGACTTGGGAGGGAAGGCCCAGTGGCCGGCCCATTCACCCGACTGCTGGAAGCGGGATGGATCGATCGCTTCGTCGTGCTCGTCTTCGTAGGGCTCGAAGGCCGAGAAGCTTGTATGCCGTTTCTCGCGAACCCCACGATCCTTGGCCTTATGGATAAGAATCCCGCAGACCCAGGTGCGAAGAGACGACCGGCCTTCGAATCGACTCATGCTTTCGATTACCGCCAGCCAGGTGTCCTGAACGACTTCTTCAGCCACGTCCCGATCGGCCACGTAGCCCATGGCCATTCGGATGAGCGCACCGTGGTGTTGGTTCACCAATTCATCGAACGCGCCTTCGTCTCCCCGTCTCAGCCAGGCGATAAGCTGATCCTCATCCATCCCGAGACCGGACGGCTTGACCTCTTTCGACTTCGGGACGAAAGACGGGTTGTGACCGATGGCCTCTGTATAGGTGGTGGCATCTGCGTTCATGACCGGCCTCCAATCTCCAGCAACTCCGTGACAAAACCGGGAGCGCCTAAAAGGGTGACTTGCGCCCGTGGAAGGCTATTCAAGACCTCAACTCCACTGGCATCGATGAAATCGACATGGGAGCAATCCAAACGCACGGCTTTCTCCTCTCGAAGGAACGCCCGACAGACGCCGTCAAGAAGAGCGGCCCACTCTGCGGTAATCTTGCCCTCTAACTTGAGAAGCACGTTGCTCCTGCTTTCTCGAATCTTCGTAATCTTGAGCATCATCTCTCCTTCTGAATTGTGTTCGTCTGATGACCGGGTATTCAGCAACAGCAATGCCAAGCAAATCGCGTGACTGTTTTGATAGCGTAACTAGTTGAAGTAGAAAGAGCAGATGCTCAGATAGTGAGATGGGGACGCGAGAAAACAGTCTGCGGTAATTCCCAAAGTATTGGGACCGTCACGAAATGTTGGGAATTCTCGATGGGGAAAGAGTTACTGGCTTATGGCTGATAGGGTGAAACCAGAAGAGGGAACACGCGCGAGGTAAACGACAGTTTACCGATCACTAACTCCGCCTCACGTTTCCAGTTCTACGTTTCATATTTCACGTCTCACGATTCACGCGTGTGATGCCCAGCTTCTTCATTCGGGCTTCGAGGGTGGTGGGATTAATGGCGAGAATCCTGGCCGCGCCCTTTTCACCGCTGACGCGCCAGTTCGTGTGGTCCAGGACATCGACAATATGCTGCCGTTCCATTTCTTCCAGCGTCAGGGTCTTCCCTGGGCCGGTCTTGCCGCCTGGCTGGGACAGCCATTCGATCGGCTCCAACTCCGACCCTTCGCTCAAGATTACCGCGCGCTCGATCACATGTTCCAGTTCACGAATGTTACCCGGCCATTGATAGCGCTGAAGCGCTGCCATCATCCGCTCAGGAATCCGGTCGATCTTCTTGCCGAGATTCGCGGAAAACTTTCGCACGAAATATTGGACCAGCAACGGAATATCTCCCTCGCGCTCGCGCAAGGCCGGCAAATGAATCGGAAACACATTCAATCGATAGTAGAGATCCGGCCGATAGTGCCCTTGCTTCGACTGCTGTTCCAGGTCCCGGTTCGTCGCCGCGATAACCCGCACGCTCACCTTGAATGTCTGCGTCCCGCCCACCCGTTCGAACTCCCCTTCTTGAAGGACGCGCAACAGCTTCGATTGTAGATCGAGCGGCAGTTCGCCGATCTCGTCGAGGAAGATGGTCCCCTTGTCAGCCAGTTCAAAGCGGCCCATCTTTTTCGTCAGCGCACCGGTAAAGGCGCCTTTTTCATGACCGAACAGCTCACTTTCGATCAGCCCGGCGGGAATCGCCGCGCAATTGACTTTCACGAGCGGGCGCGTCTTCCGTTGGCTCAGATTATGGATGGCTCGTGCGATCAGTTCTTTGCCCGTCCCGGTCTCGCCCGTTATGAGGACTGTGGAGTCGGTCGGAGCAACCCGCTCGACATTCTTCAGCACTTTTTTCAGCAAGGTCGAGCTGCCGATCAGCTCTTCGAAGTTGTGGCTCCCCTTAATTTCTTCTTGGAGGTAGACGTTCTGCGCTTCGAGCCTGGCCTTCTCCTGCTCCATCAATACCTGTTCAGTGATGTCGACGAACATCGTGCGGGTGTAGGTACCGCTGGGGTCTGGCCTTGACCACCACTTGATCCAAAGTGGCTTGCCGTTGTCCCTCCGGCGCAACTCGAGCACCACGCCGCTGGTGTCGATACCCTTGCCGATGGAAGCGAATGCCTCTTTCAGGCGGCGCTGGGCATCGGGCGTATTAGGGATGAACGAGGCGCCGTACGTGCCCTCGACTTGATCTGGCGTAATACCCAGGCTCTTCATTGCCGTCTTGTTTGCGCGAATGAACTTGGAGTCCAGCCCTTCGTTGACATAGGCGATCGGAGCCTCGTCGAATAAATCGCGCAGCCGTTCCTCATCCTCTTTCAGTTGGGCCTCCATCCGCAACCGCTGAAATTCCCCCGCCGCTCTGGCGGCGAAGAGGCTGAGAATAGACGTGACACGCGCTTCGTCCGGCATCGGCTTAGAATCCATGATGGCGAGATGCCCGAGGACACGCCCGGAAGGATCCACCACCGGCACACCGCAGTAACTGTTGACGCGGATGTCCTGAATCAACTGCACGTGAGGATATAGCGCCCTGAGTTGATCAGGATGGTGAACACAAAGGCGCGTGAGGACCGTCTCACAAGGGCCCTTCGCCGGCACATCGAACGGCGAGAGCGCCTCACCCTTGCCCCAGCCGGCTTTCGAGCGAAACTTGGTCTTGTCTTCGCTCATCTCTGAAATATAGGCATAATCCACACCTAGGGCGATTGCCACATTCTTCACGAGCGCTTGGAAAAACTCCTCCCCCACTACCGGCACTGTGCTTTCCGTGATCGCTCGCAGCATCGTTTCCTGCTCTTTGAGCGCCCACTCCATGACCTGGCGATAGATTTCCACCCCCGCTCGCTCTCCGAAGAGTTTGAACACCGTGATTTCTTCGGAGGTGAGATTCATCGGTTTCACATCCATCGCAACGAGATGACCCAGGACCTTGCCTTTTGGATCCTTCAACGGCACGGCTAGGTAGCTCGATACGCCAAGGGTTGCCAGATCCCGGTCGCGCGGGAAGAGCTTTTGGACATCCTGGGCGTAGTGGCAGGTCTCTCCGGCGATCACGTTCGTGCAGGGGGTGCCGTCGAGATCATATTCAACTTGGTCCATGAAGCCGTCGCCCTTCCAGAAGGCAAGGGTTCGGATACGTGAGCCCGGGAGCAGATGCCCCACGAAGGAATAGCGAATGCCCAGAGCGGCCGCAACATGGCGAACCAGTTCGTGCAAAAAGTCTGTGCCTGTGGAAGAAATGGTGCCTTCGAGAAGCGCACGAAGGAATTCATCCGCCTTATGCCGTGCGAGGAGGAACGGGTCCTGTCGAAATGTGCTCTCTGCCAGGCTGTTGCGTGTGCGGCGCAGCTCGAGTTCGGTCACGACTTCGCTCGCCAGCGCAAGCAGCGCGTCGGCCTGTTCTTTGGTGAGCTGGCGCGGGGTTCGATCGAGCACACAGAGTGTCCCGAGCGCATGGCCTTCAACGGTGGTCAGCGGCATGCCGGCATAGAACCGCACCTGGGCCGATCCCGTGACCAACGGCTGAGACGCAAATCGCTCGTCCTTCGTCGCATCCGGAACGACAAACAGATCCCACTGGCTAACCGTCTTGCAACAAAATCCCTGTTCCGACGATGTGTCTCCCTCGCTAAATCCTATGGTCGCTTTGAAGAACTGTCTGGTGCCGTCGAGGAAAATGATAGCGGCGTAGGGAGTTCCACAGATGTGCGCTGCAAGCTTGGCCAGCCGGTCGAACGCCGGCTCGGGCGGTGTATCGAGGATCTCATACGAGCGAAGCGCGTTCAGACGGTTTGGATCGTTCAGCGCAGTAACCTGTTGTGCCATGCCGACCTTTCCCGTCAGAATCGGTCTATGACTTCTTTCGTACTAGGAAATGGTAGGTTGCGGAGGAAGTCTAGCACCGAGGAGGAAAAAGCTGCAACTGCGTCGGTAAGGAGGATGGACAATCGAATGGGCAATCACAATCATGCAGGCGGTGGACCGAGAAACAGGCGCGCGAACGCACTCCTCCGGTACTGCGTCAGAATTCTAGGCATTACCGGGAAAAACAAGACCGCTCCCGCCGCCACAGCAATCAACGGCCACTGGGCGCTGCTCATGCTGCTGCCAAGATAGGTAAAGGCAAAGGTCGGCGGTGCCATCCCGAACAGGGTCGCAAGTGCGAAGGTCTTGAACGGGATTTTCGTCAGCCCGGCGCCGAAGCTCACCTCGAATGAAAAGATTGGGATCAAGCGTGCAAAGAACACCATGCCCATCAGCTGGTAATCGGTACACCGCTGGCCAAACGTCGCGTCAGTCTTCCTCACGCGTGAAAGGGTCTCTCGCCCCAATGCTCGCGCAACGAGAAAGCAGACCGTCGCACCGATCTCGGCACCGATCATGGCATATAGGGCGCCATCAAACGGGCCGAAGGCAGCTCCGGCAGCGAGAACCAGCGGCAAGCTTGGAATCGGTGGAATGACGACCGTGCAGATCATGCTCCCGATCAACAGCAGCGGCGCGAACGGACCGGCGCCGTTGAGCCACTGTACGAGCACGGTCGGCACGAGATATCTTTCGTACTCGAATGACGAAAGACCCCACCAGCCAGCCACAACAGACAAGGCCAGCAGAACCAGTGTGATCCAGGCCGTCATCGTGCGGGGCATTCCTATTGCCGTAAGGGTCGCGGCGCTCATTGTGACACCAGTTGCATGACATGACCGTCGGGATCTCGTACTAAGAAGCCTTTCCCAAACCCCAACGCCTTATCTGGAAGCGTGACGATGCCGGAAGAGATCATTTGCCCCATTCCGTGAACCTCGGCCGCCGCTGCCTCGACATCGGGAACGACCAGCGTCGTTTGCCAATGCCAGAGATCGGTCGGGTGCGAATCGGTGGGGAGTGGCCTGCCTGCGGTGGGCAATTCATATTCCAAAAATTCCAGGCCGGGCGGACTCACCTTTGGAGCCAGGCCGGTGACGCGCGTACGAGCCCCGGGCAAACTGTCGAGATACTGTTGCGTCGTACCCATGTTGAGCGTTCCCCCGGCCACCGTCATCCCTAACAGGTCGCGATAGAACTTGGTGCTGTTCTCGGTGCTCCGCACCGTCATGGCCGTATGGTCTATGCCTAGGAATAGATTGGAACCGGGCTGCTTCCAGATTGGATTGCCCTTGCCTTCCGGGAACCAGAGCAGTTCGAGGTTATGGCCGTCAGGGTCGCGGAACTTGATGGCTTTGATGCCGGCAGCAGCAACGTTCGAGACTGGAATCGTTTGAGGGCGTGGCGAGATCTGCCGGACATGGTGCTTCCGCAACTGCGCCCAAGCCGCTTCCATATCTCGCACGACGATGGCGAAGTGCTGAAACCAGAGATCGTGGCTGTACGACGGCATGGGAATCGGCCGCAGATCCGGAGGCGAGAGGAACTCGATCAGCTCAAGCTGTTGCTCGCCGAGCTGCATTCGGACCACTCGTGCCCGCACGCCAAAAATGCCCCAGAGCTTGTCATATTCCGGCCCGTCGACTTCGACATCACTGACCGGCTTGAACGTGAGTACATCCCGATAGAACGCGACGGACCGGTCCATATCCGATACGGTAAAGCCGATCGAGCTCAGGGCAGTCACCGATACCGGATGGACCTCTCCGGCAAGGACCTGCATCGTGGGCAGGTGCATGAGCACCGCGAAGATCAGACAGGTTCGGATGAACCGGTTCCTGAACAACATGGCCTACCCCCGACTTGAGACGACTGGCTCTGCAGTAAGGCCGGCAGCCGGCTGAGCGCCGACGGCAGAGACCGGAGCATGGCCACGTACGGTTTGGAATTGAACGAGATCTTTCGTGAAAATCACATCGAGCAGCCAGTCGAGCACGACGCGAACTTTCTTTTCGATGCGAGGCAGTTTGCTGAGATAGACCGCCCGCCACAGGGACCAGGCAATCACCCCCGAGAAATTGAAACCCAAAATTCGGGCCACGCCTGTGCGTCGCCCGATGGCTGCAAGGAGACCGATGGTCTTGAATCGGAAGGACTGTTTCGACGTCCCGCGAAAAGCTGCCGTGACATTGCGGGCTGCTACCGCAGCTTCACGCATCGCATGTTGTCCCGTCGGCGGATGGTACCCACCCGTCAGCTGATCCGGGATCAACGCGCAATCGCCCAAGGCCCAAACACCGGGCCAGCCAGGCACTTCCAAAGACTCGTTTACGAGCAGGCGTCCGCCTTTGGTCTTGCAGGGCAACGTGGCGAGTAACGGATTGGGTGCGGTCCCGGCCGTCCAGACCAGCGTGTTGGTCGTAATGTTCGTACCATCACTCAAGCGGACGTTATGATCCGACATCTCGACGACTTTTACGTTGGTCCTGATTTCGACTCCGCGCTCCGACAGTTTCTCATGCGCGTAGCGACCCAGTGCCTCGCCCAGTTCGGGAAGAATGACCGGGCCGGAATGCACGAGCACCAGGCGCAGCATGTCCGGACGTAGATGCGGATAGAACGGAAGCGCCTCCCGAAGAAAGTCGTTCATCCCGGCGATCGTTTCCACTCCGGCAAACCCGCCGCCGGCGACCACGAAGGTCAGGAGCAGCTTCCGCTCCGAAGCCGCACATTCAAAGTTGGCCTCTTCAAGATGAGCGATCATGCGATTGCGGATAAAGATGGCGTCGCCGAGCGTTTTCATCGTTAAGGCCCGTTCCGCCAGACCGGGCAAACCGTAGAAATTCGTGACCGATCCGAACGCCAGCACCAGATGATCGTACGGAAGGATGTGTCCATGGTGGGTCTCCCCGTGGATCAGGCTGATCTGCCGCTGCACTAGATCGATCGACTCTACCTCGCCGTGAAAGAACTCCATGCGCCGCAAGAGCTTGCGAATCGGGTTGACGATGTTGGTCATGTCCAGGTCGCCGGAAGCGACCTCGTGCAGCATCGGGGTGAAGAGAAAGAAGTTCTCGCGGTTCACAAGCGTCACGCACACGTTCGGGTCCCGAGCCAGCGTCTTTTCGAACTCGATCGCGGCATAGATCCCGCCGAAGCCTCCGCCCAGGATCACAACGTGCTTTCGGCCTGGTATCACGCGGCAGGACTCTTCGTGCAGGCTTTCATCCATTCGTGGGATCATGCGTGTAGCCTCTCCAGAAGATGGTCTCCCACCCGAAGCGCATTCGCGATGATGGTCAGCGAAGGATTCACCGCTGAACTCGACACGAAGAAGCTCGCATCGACGACATAGAGATTGTCCAAATCGTGCGCCTTGCAATTCTCGTCCAGAACGGAAGTCTTCGGATCGCGCCCGAAGCAGACGGTCCCGCATTGATGCGCCGTACCGGCGATTGGAATCTTTTTCCCCAGGTAGAGATGCTGAGGGATCAAGTGGTCCTCGCAACCAATGTGATTCAGCATGCTCTTGAGCTTGGCAGCCAGACGTCGATGGGCGTCCAGATTGTTCTCCGTATAGGCCAGCGTAATCGTGCCGTCCTTGCCGACGAGCACACGGTTATTGGGATCGGGCAGATCTTCCGATGTCATCCAGAAGTCGAGCGAATGTTTCGCCATCGCGTCGAGAGCTTTGCCAGGAGCAAAGGCCGGCGCACCGGCCCGCAGTGATTCCAAATCCTGTTTTCCGATCATCGAAATATGCCCCATGGGATGGTCCCATTCAGCGGAGGAAAAATAGAAATCGTTCAAGCCGATCGTTTTTTGAAATACGGTCGGGTTCGGCCGTTTGGAGATCGCCAGCATCGCCGAGTTGTTGTGACACATGTAGTTTCTGCCCACGAGGTCCGAAGAATTGGCGAGACCGTTGGGATGCCGGTCGTTCGCGGACTTCAAGAGCAACGCCGCCGAGTTGATCGCGCCGGCTGAGACGACCACGATGCTCCCCTTATACGTTTCCTTTATGCCGTTTCGCTCAACGTGGATCGTGGTGATCTCTCGTCCCGACGCATCAGTCTCCAATCGAGTGACCAATGCACCGGTGACCAAGGACACATTGGGGTACTTGAGTGCCGGATCGACACAGACGACTTGCGAGTCGGCCTTCGCATTCACCAAACAGGGAAAGCCGTCACACGTGCTGCAGCGGATGCAGGCACTCTGCTCTTTATGTTCTTCGTTCAACATCACGCCGACGGGCAGGTGAAAGGGCTTATAGCCACACCTCTGCCAGTCGTCATGCAGTTCTTGAATGCGCTGCTCATGTGTGAGGGCTGGATACTTGTACGGCGCGCTGGCCTTCGGTTCCGTCGGATCTTCCCCACGGATACCATGCACATGGTACAGGTGCTCGGCCTGGGTGTAATAGGGCTCGATGTCGTCGTAGCCGATGGGCCATTCAGGCGAGATCCCGCCGTGATGCTTCACCTCGCCGAAATCCTCCGCGCGCATGCGCAGCAGTGCGGCTCCGTAGACTTTTGAATTGCCGCCGACGTTGTAGTGAATGCCGGGGTGAAACGTGTTTCCGTCCTTATCCTTCCAGGTTTCCTTAGCCTTATACTTGTTGTCGATGAAAACGGTCTTGGAACTCCAATTATCCTTCTCGCGCGGCAGATAGCCACCACGTTCGAGGAGGAGGATTTTCTTGCCGGAGGGCGCAAGCCTATAGGCCAGCGTTCCCCCGCCCGGGCCGGTGCCGATAATGATGATGTCGTAATGGGTGGAGTGGGACATGGGAGGTAGTCGGGAAAGAAGGCGAGGTCTTACACAGAGGACAGAGGCAAGATTGAGCGGACCGTCCGTAAGGTAGTCGCAGAACGCTTCAGCTTGGGAGAGCCGACGTGCTAAGATTCGTCTCGCGATGAGCGCACATTCATGCCGACAGTTCTGAGGGTTGGACCTTATCGGGTCTTCTTTTACGCTGGTGATCGAGAGGAACCGCCCCATGTGCATGTCGAGCGAGAGGACAAAGTGGCAAAATTTTGGCTTGATCCAATCCGTTTAGAAGACAGTGCAGGATTTTCGCGTCAAGAAATTGGTCGCATACAGAAACTTGTGATCGCACATCACGACCGTCTGAGGGAGGCGTGGAATGAGTACTTTGGCGATTGAGATTGCAGTTCCGGCAGCAGAAACTGTCGTCGTGACAGAGGACAGGCTGACAGTGGAACTCAGCGACGGGCGGAGCTTATCAGTACCGCTCGCCTGGTTTCCCAGACTAGTCCATGGCACAGCTGCGGAACGCAGGAGTTGGCGATTAATCGGGCGCGGGCACGGTATTCACTGGAACAAGCTCGATGAGGACATCAGCGTCGAGGGCCTCCTCGCCGGCAAACCTTCCGGCGAAACTCAGGCCTCGTTCAAGAAATGGCTCTCTACTCGCAGGTCGAGCGGAGCGCGGGGTTCTGCACGACGTACCAGAAATAGCCGCCACTAACTGACCGCGTCAACTTTCCCCTCCTCGTCTGCAATCCTTTGTCTGCTCACAAGCTGCAGGTTTTTCTTCTCCCGACACACCAGCTTATAGGCGAGGGTGCCGCCGCTGGGGCAGGTACCGATGATGACATCGTAGTGGGTGGAGAGGGACATGAAAGGTAGTCGAGGAGGTGGCGGGGTCTTACAAGGAAGAATGTGAGTCAGGCTAGCCAGCTTCCTTTGCTCGTGCAACGCGCGGCCTAGGAAGGCCCTCGTTGGACACGCGCAGTCGGAAGCTAACTAGCCCGCCTCGCATGGAGCAGACAGACCGACCACAGTAATTCTGGAGATAGCATGCGAGCGAGTTCGGAGGGAGTATAAGTCTGGCGGACACTCTCTGCTCCGGCGAAGGGTGAAACTGCATAGCCTCGTAGCCGCTCGGCTTCGCAACTCGTTCCATTCCTGACATGGTCAGAATGGAACAGGAGGAAGGAAACGGTGGCAGGAACCGTTTCGCAGGGCGCGGCGGTCAAACTTTAACGGCTGCGGCGCTGTGGTCTGGAGCGCCTATTCGTGTTTGGCGCGGAAGGCTTCTGTCAGACGAGCTTTGCTTGTAGGAGAGGGTGACGATGTCTCGTCCGCATCACCCTGATCGTGTGAGCAGCGAAGTGTTTGCCGAATCGTCTTCAATTGATCGCGATAGCGGGCGCAGGCCTCGCAGATCCAATAATGGAGTCGAAGCCTGACCCTTGTCGACCAAGGCAGGGAGCGATCCATGGCTTGCGACGCCAAGTACGTGACGTCCTTGCAGGAGGGCGTGAGCCGGGCCAGTAGAGTGGTAATCATGTTGCGCTGAACTGTTTGGTTCTTACCGCTCCGATCAATAGAACATCACGGATGGTGTACGGCACCTTCTCCTGAACGCAGACCTTTGCCCCCTGTCCCTCGGTCGATTGAAAAACCGTTTTCTTACATCGCCGTACAACCACTCGATTTATTGCGACTTTTTGCCTATCGCCCTGGATGCCGAGGTCTTCCCGCAATTTTCTACTAGGACCTTCACCCCTCACCCTTCACCCCTTACGTCCTCATTCGCCTGACTGTTGGATCAGCTTCGCCACCAATCCTGTCCATCCGGTCTGATGGCTTGCGCCGATGCCTGCCCCGTTATCCCCGTGGAAGTACTCGTAGAACAAGACGTTGTCGCGCCAATGCGGATCGATCTGCAATCGATTTGCTCCGCCGAAGACCGGGCGTTTCCCTTCGGTATTCTGGAGAAAGATATGCGTCAAACGGCGTGAGATTTCTGCCGCCACTTGCCAAAGTGTGGATTGATGGCCCGATCCGGTCGGATACTCTACCTGATAGTGATCACCGAGAAAGTAGTGGAATTTTTGCAACGACTCGATCAGGAGATAATTGACCGGAAACCAGATCGGTCCGCGCCAATTCGAGTTCCCTCCGAACAGATCTGTGCTGGACTCGGCCGGTTCATAGTCCACGCGATGCTCCCGTCCCATAACCGAGACGACGTAGGGATGATCTTTGTGATAGCGGGAAAGAGCGCGAATGCCGTAAGGAGACAGGAACTCCTCTTCGTCCAACATGTAACGCAACACGGATTTCAGCCGGTCGCGATTGACAAGTGAGAGAAACCGCCGCACGCCTCCGTCGTAAGACTGTGTTTCGAGATGCTGGGCAAAATCCGGACGGTTCTCGGTGAACCACTGCATCCGGTGCTTGAACCGCGGCAGACTGTCCACAAGCTCGGAATCGAGCGTCTCGACCGCGAACAATGGAATCAGGCCGACCATCGAGCGGATCTTCATATGTGTGGTTTCTCCGTTCGGCCAGTGCAGCACGTCGTAGAAGAACCCGTCCTCACGATCCCATAACTCGATCTTCTCGCCGCCGATGTTGTTCATGGCGCGGCAAATGTACACGAAGTGTTCGAAGAACTTGCTGGCCACGTCTTCGTAGGCTGGATTGTCTCGGGCAAGCTCCAGCGCGATCGTCAGCATATTGAGGCAGTACATGCCCATCCAACTGGTGGCGTCCGACTGTTCGATGTGGCCACCGGTCGGCAGGGGCGCGCTCCGGTCGAACACGCCGATGTTGTCGAGACCGAGAAAACCGCCTTGGAAGATGTTCTTTCCGTCGGCGTCCTTTCGATTCACCCACCAGGTAAAGTTCAACAGCAGTTTGTGGAAGACGCGCTCCAAGAACCGGCGATCGCCGACGCCCTTGCGTTTCTTTTCGATCTTGTAGACACGCCAGGCCGCCCAGGCATGGACCGGAGGATTCACATCTCCGAACGCCCATTCATAAGCCGGAATCTGTCCATTGGGGTGCATATACCATTCGCGCAACATCAGGACGAGCTGTTCTTTGGCGAACGTCGGATCGACAAGCGCGAGCGGGATGCAGTGAAACGCGAGATCCCATGCCGCGTACCAGGGATACTCCCACTTATCCGGCATCGAGATGACGTCGGCATTGTAGAGATGGGTCCAATCGGCATTGCGGCCATGCAACCGTTCACGTGGCGGTTCCGGCATGTTCGGGTCACCCTTGAGCCAGCGATTGACGTCGTAGTAATAGAACTGTTTAGCCCAGAGCAGCCCTGCGAAGGCCTGTCGCTGAACGCGGCGAGCATCTTCGGATAATCCGCCCGGAGCCAGACTGTCGTAAAACTCGTCAGCTTCCTGGATGCGTTGGGTAAAGACGGCATCGAAGTCCCGCTTGTTCAATCCCTGACTCCGCTCCTCGTTGGTGAATCGAAGCTTGATCGTCTTTGCTTCGCCCGGCGCGAGCGTCAACGCATACCGGGCCGCGGCTTTGGTGCCCAGGTGATCCGGATTGACCGCCTCCTTCTCGCCCTGCACGACATAATCGTGAAAACTGTCCTTCACGTATCGGGCGCATTCCTGATCGCCATAGAGACGGCGGGTGTTGGTCTCATTTTCTGTGAACAGCAACGTGGGCCCGCCTTCGCAGAGTAGACGGCGCAAGCCATAATATTCGTGGTGTGTCTCGATGACGCTCATTTGGTTTATCGGTTCCCCTTTCCTGAGACGGGGGCGCCGGATGTCCGATCCCCAGGACCATGTGTTGCGATACCAGAGAGTCGGAAGCAGCGTGAGCTCAGCCTGCTCGGGGCCACGATTGACAACCTGGATACGGATGCACAGATCTTCCGGCGTCGCCTTGGCATACTCTACAAAAACGTCGAAATACCGGTTCTCGTCGTACACGCCGCTATCGATCAATTCAAACTCCTGATCTCGGCGCCCGCGTTTGCGATTCTCCTCAACTAGCTCGGCATAAGGGAACGCCGCTTGCGGGTACTTATAGAGATATTTCATGTAGGAATGCGTCGGCGTCGAATCGAGATAGAAGTAGCACTCCTTCACGTCTTCGCCGTGGTTGCCTTCGTTGCCGGTGAGCCCGAAGACTCGTTCTTTCAAAATCGAATCGCGTCCGTTCCACAAGGCAATGGCAAAGCAGATCAGTTGATGGCGATCGCAGATGCCGGCGAGGCCGTCCTCGTTCCAGCGGTACGCGCGTGACCTGGCATGATCATGGGGAAACGATTCCCAGGCTGTACCCTGAGGACTATAGTCTTCACGCACGGTTCCCCAAGCCCGTTCGCTCAGATAGGGCCCCCAACGTTTCCAATGGCGCTGACGCAGAGCGTCCTCTTCAAGGCGCTGCTGTTCTGCCAAGATCGGCGGTTGAGATGTGGAAGCGGTCTGACGATGAGAGGTCATGGGGTTCCTTCGTTAGAAACATCACAATGTAAAGTCGTCACGCGGCAGCGAGTTTTTCAGCAGCCTAGTACCTGCTTGCGCCAGTAATCAAGCGGAGGCGATAGACCGATGAGCCGCCGGTGATGAACAGGGTCCGCCCATCCTCTCCCCATGCGACGTTGGAGGTTGGTTCCCCTGTCTCGATCGTGCCCAGGAGCGTGCCGTCTGAAGCAACCACGTTCAGCCCGCCGGGTCTGGCGCCAAATATATTTCCCTGCCGATCGACCTTAAACCCATCCGGCCCGAAGAAGGGATCTTTGCGCCAGCGGGTGGCATCTAAAAGCACCCGGCCGTTTGTGACTGTGCCGTCCTCCTTGACGTCATAGGCCAGCCAGGCCGCCCGCTTAGGGTTTACATCGGACACGTAGAGCGTTCTCTCATCCGGCGAGAAGGCAATGCCGTTCGGAGCCTTGATGTCGTCGATGAGCAAGGCCACTGTGCCTTCTTTAGAGAGGCGATAGACCCCTTGGACCGGGGCTTTGTCTGAATCGTCGAAGGCGTCAGGGAGTCCGAACGGTGGATCGGTGAAATACAAGTCCCCGTTCGATTTGAACACCAGATCGTTCGGGCTGTTGATCTGGTGCCCATTATAGTGAGTCACCAGCGGTGTAATCTTGCCGTCTGTCTCCAAACGGCCAACCTGCCGATCTCCATGGCGGCAGAGGACAAGTTGGCCGTTCGGATCGAATGTGAGGCCGTTCGAGCCGGGCTCCTTGCCGGAGAAGGGAGTGGTGCCGCTGTAGCCGCTGTTCCTTAAGAACAGACTAACGCCATCGTTCGGTTTCCATTTATAGACGCTGTTGGCCGGGATATCCGAAAAAAGCAGATACCCGCCTTGCTTGTGCCACACTGGGCCTTCCACCCAAGTAAACCCATCGGCGATCTTTTCCAGTTTGGCATCAGGGGGCACCAATTTGTCGAACCGTGGGTCGAGGCTGGTGATCGTGGCCGCTACAGCTTCAGCCCATATCGCGCCGGTCTGGATAGCCAGCGCGAGGGCAATGAGTGCCAAGCATATTCTGAGCTGAAGTTCGAGAAGTCGTTTCACAACCCTTCACCCCTTACCTTTCACCACTCACTGTGCTCATGGTCGAACTCCGGCAATGTTCATCTTGATCCGATAAATCCCGGTCAATGCCGTGATGTACAGCGTCTTGCCGTCATCGTCTCCCCAGGCCATGTTGTGAGGACCTTCCGGCCCCTTGATGAGGCCGAGTTGCCTGCCTTCTGGTGAAATAATCCAGAGCCCGCCCGGCCCGGTCGAATACACATTGCCCTGTTGATCGACCTTCAATCCATCCAACGCATCGTCCCCTGGCGCGTCGGTCATATCGAAGAACAGCATGCGGTTCGTGAGCGTGCAATCCGGCATCACATCATGACGCAGGATGACCTTCTTCCTGTCGTTCCAATTGTTCACATACAGAAACTTCTCGTCCGGTGAAAGGGCGAGGCCGTTCGGCGCATCAAGATCAGTGCTCACAAGTTTCACCTGCCCGTCTTTCACACAATAGACGCCGCTGTAGGGAAGTTCTTTCCGCGGATCGTCGAAGACATTGGGCAGGCCGAATGGCGGATCTGTAAAATAGAGCGCGCCGTCCGATCGATAGACGAGATCGTTCGGGCTGTTCAGCCGTTTCCCGTCATACCGATCGGCCAGCACGGTAATGTTCCCGCGTGGTTCGACGCGGATCACGCGCCGGTTCCCGTGTTGATTGATCGTCAGACGCCCCTGTCTGTCTACTGTTAGCCCGTTTGAGCCGGGTTGATGATACTCGCCGACGTTGAAGCCGCTATAGCCGCTTTTCGTGCGAAAGACAGACACCTGCCCGTCAGCCGACCAACGATAGACCGTGTTGGCGTTGGGATCGCTGAAGAGGAGATACCCCGGTGCATTCCCGGTAGCCGGAACCCAAACCGGTCCCTCGGTGAACAGAAAGCCACCGGCGAGTTTTTCAAGTTTGGCATCGGATGAAATGATTGTGTCCAGGGCCGGATCGGTTCTGACAATCTCGGTGTTCACATACTCCGTCGAACCGACCTGGTTTGTCTTGTAGAAATCCAGCGTGGCGGACCGGACCCAAATGAAATTTCCCGGTGGATTCGACAGCGGGCCGTTGATACCAAAGACGGCCAGCTGTATTTTCTGACCCGGCTTGGCATGACGCGTCAGGACCACACGATTAGGCGTGTTGAACCCTTTGATGAGTTGTCCTCCCGGCTGGCCCAGCACCAGCGGCAACTTCCCATCCACCCAGACCTCCGCATAGTCGTCGATCGCGATTTCAAAGACGATGGTCGAGCCTGTCGTATCGAACGATCCGATCTTGTCCGGTATCGTGACATTCGTTCGATACCAGTTGAAACAGAGGCGCCCGGTCGATCGCCGTTCTTCTAATTGAGCAGGCGCAATCTGTTCCCATTGCGAATCGTCGAAGTCGGCTGCCCCGGCGTGCACATCGATATCTTGCGTACGATTCGGCGGACCGGATGGAGCAAGGTCTGTTCCGGGGCTGTGGTGATTGACATCTATGACCTTGGTGTTGCTGTAGCGCCACTGGCCTTTGACCAAGCCGATTCCTTCGTCGGTCTTGAGATCGACAATCGCATCAGGCCTCACCCCCGGCGCATCCCCCGTCACCTGCGCATAGGCCGACGTTGCACCTATCACCAGTCCCGCAGCGACGACAACGACACTCCAACTTTTCATCTTCTCACTCCATCCCCCGGCCGTTTGCTGTTTCACAAGAATGGTCTGGTGGGTCTCACGTGCGCGCATTCACCGAGCACCGCCCACGATCTTGAGATTCTAATAATTCTGGTGTGCGCGGGGAGCGAGCACAGAGACCCACCCAACCAGTCCTTTCCGCAACCCTCCACTCTCAGCCGTTTTATCATTCCTACACTTACCCCGTGAGGGCTTGGGGAGAGATTGACCTCTACCGCGCGCATCGAACGAGCACATTCTGATCGTGCGCGTTCTGCGAGCGAGGAGGTAATCTCTCCTCAAGCTCTCACCGCACCTTCACCACGTAATAATCAAACGGCGCTTTTACTTCTTTGAACCAATGCGGCACTCCGTTGGGAATGATCACCACGTCACCAGGCGCGAGGTCTCTCGCTTCACCTCCGTTGACCGTCGGCGCGCGGAGTTCGTGCGGCGCAATCGTCTTCGAGCCGACCGGCGTTCCGCCGGTGATCAGCTGTGCCGATCCCTTTAGGACATAGACAATATCGGTGTCGAGCTCATGAATCTCAACGACACCCGGCTTGTCGCGATGGCTGGCGTGTACCATATAATTCCTGGCCGCGTGCATCATATTTTCGTCTTCACCGACCAGCACCGCGCCTTTCGCGAAAGAGGCCGATACTTTCTGGCTTTCGATGTAAGTGACGGGAAGCGGCACATGCCGATCGGCCACACCTGCTATCTCCATGTTGTCGAGAGATTGCGCGCCAATGACGGCGAGTTCCTCATCCTGCTGCGCGCTGGCTGCGCCGCTGACACCGATCGCCCCGACAACCTTGCCTTCCCATTCGAGTGGAATGCCGCCCTGCAGCGGTGTGAAGTTCTGGAGGTCTCCGCCGAGGGTGACCATAGAGGTACGCCCACCCTTGATCGCATCTTCAAAGACTTTGGTGGGTTTCTTGAATAGCGCCGAGGTGCGTGCTTTCCCGATGGCAATGTTCGCGCTTGCGGCAAATGTCTGGTCCAATCGTTCAAGAGCCAGTAGGTTTCCGCCGTCATCGACCACCGCAATCGAGCCTCCGGGGGCGCTGACGCGCTTCGCTTCCGCCACTGTCGCCGCAATGACTTTCTTGGCACCCTCCAGCGTGAGGCCGCGCTTGTCGACGACCGATTCCGCCTGTACGAATGCCGCTGTCCCCAACACTGCCATTCCTGTAATGAATGCCATTGTCCGTTTCATGTTGTTCCCCTCTCCTCTACTATCAGCATTCAGCCATCAGCTCCTTGAACTTGCCCTGAGCTGAAAGCTGATAGCTGACGGCTGATAGCTCCTATTTTGTGAAAGATGCTGCGACAGTTGCGCCCGCAATCGCGATGTCTTCATCCTGTTGCGGTGTCTCACCGCTTACGCCGATCGCCCCGATGACCTTCCCATCGACGACGATGGGCACGCCACCCTGCAGAGCCACTGCGCCATGCAAGGCCAAGGCAGACACACGTCCGTTTTTCACCTGATCCTCGAAGACTTTGCTAGGCCGGCGGTAAATCGCCGCGGTCCGTGCTTTGTCGATGCCGACGTTGACGCTGGCCACTTGCGTGTCATCGAGCCGTTCCAACAACAACAAACTGCCGCTTTCGTCGACGACCGCAATGACGACTCTCGCCCCTTCGGCTTTCGCCTTTTCCTCGGCGACGGCGGCGATCTTCTTCGCTCCGTCCAATGTGAGGGCGGTCTTTTCGATCAACTGCGCTTGGGCAGCCCCAACTGTGATCGCCGCGGCCATTGCTGCGAATAGCATTGATCGGATCATCGTTCCCTCCTTTGCATGTTCTGGCTTGAGGCAAGAGGCAAGAGACGCCGAACGGCTCGTCACCGTCCCTTACCTCTCACCCCTTACCTTTCAGCAGTTCCTACCGGCTCATCGCCATGCTGTCCGATTGCGCACGCTCCCCGGACGCAGTCACGATGGGCTTCGAGTATGACGCCTCGCCCAAGAGCACTTCGGCGAATGCACACCAGATCTGTACCTTCGCCACGTCGTTGACGTAGGCCGGCAAGGTGATCGTCCGATTCTGCTTGTCGCCCTTGATCGTCAAGCGATTCAGCAGAAAGACGTTGCCTTTCGTGTCTACGACCTGCCAATGCGGCGCCGGCGTATCCGGAATCTTGAAATCATCGGACCAGGTCAACGTATCGGTGTTGCCCGATCGTGCATGGGTTGCCATGCCGCTATTGGCCTTCACACCTTCGAATTTGCTCGTGGTGTGCGCATCAGCGGCAAAGCCGTTCGATGCGACAAACAATCCTGTCGCTGCAATCATGGACAGGAATCCCATCTTGAACACACTCTTCGCACTCATAACGCCCTCCTTATAGAATGAAGTGAATGTCGCTGTGGAATCATCCGCAGTGTGCTCCTTCGTCGATAACCCACAACACTTCTTACAGAGGCATGCGCAGAGGAGACGATCGAACGGACAGGATTACGGCATGAAGTTGCAGTGGAAGATACAGCGCGCGTTGTTGTGATGATGGAGCTTTGCACAAAGGACGCGGCGGGCACCCGGGAATCGCACATAGCATTCCGCCGCAAGCAGCATCCCCAGCAATGGCGCAGTGAGGTAGATCCAGAAGCCGGTCCAGAGATGCGCCGGGAGCGCAGAGGCGAAGCTGCGCGCCGGATTCATACTCATGCCGGAAAGAGGAGCCTCAACCGCAATGTATGTGGCGACGAGTAGGCCTGCGAAAACACCGGTCCAGGCGTGCAGTTTCGTTCGGTTCGACACGATCAGCACAACGAGCATAAGCCCGAATGAAATGCACACTTCTGCAATGAACGCAATGCCGGTCCCGCCGAACCCCGGCACCGTGACGACGTAATTGACGGCTGGATGCTCAATCGCCATTCCAATCGCCATCGAAGCCACAAACAATCCGATTAAACCGCCGACGAATTGCGCGAGCACGTAGAAGAGCGCATCGAAACCTTGAATCTTTCCGAGTCGAAAAAACGTCGCCGTAACGGCAGGATTGAGATGGGCCCCGGATCGTTTTCCCCACGGAGAATAGATAATCCCGATTGCCGTGAGTCCCATGGCAACCCCGATCAACACTCGTCGAATGACCGGATCAGGGAGCAGATGATGCAACGGCGAATGGGGATATTCGAGCAGTGAGGTCGCGACGGCAGCGGAGATCATGAAGAGACCGAGGCCTGCCGCCTCCATCAAATATTCCGGCCAATGTTCACGCACAATGTCAGATGGCACTCGCATAGAGATGGGCTCTTTTCCCGCCATCTGCACGTGCCGATCGAGTGACCTGTAACATCGGCGGCGAAGCGACAGCGTAACGAATTCGTGCCGGATCGGGACCGCGATAACCGGCGCTCAACCAGATTTCTTCTGCCGTTTCATGGCAGGGTCGGCAACGCCATCGAGTTATCGTCATGGCACCCTTCTCATCCTGGAATACTTGGCTACTGGTGCTCAACATCGCACGATGACAGGCCGGACAATGCATGACGACCTCCTTCATGGCTCATGGTTCTCATGTCGCAGGGTGGAACGTCCGAACGTTGGTGGTATCGGATTCGTGGGGTCTTTGCAGGCTGATGCATCGGCAGCAGGGCTATCAACACAGTCGTAGACCATCGTGCCGCACCTTGGACAGGGTGACGCCCAGCGCCAAGCTCCCAAGCGCAATTCGCCCTCTTCATCAATCAGGTCGTAGAACTGATCGTGTACACGCGTTCCATTACATCGAGTGCACGACATACTGAGCTTCTTGTCCAGAAGTCGCCGGCGCAGGAGTGAGTTACTCGGTTGACATCATGGCTCCCAGCTGCATGCGCCAATCCAGAAACTCCACTTGTTGATCGAGCCACCAGCAGGCTGCGCGGATGCGGCATTCGTGCACGGCGTCATAGCCATGGCGTATGGCCCAGTAGATTGTCGTCTTCATCGGCCACCTCACACACTTGAGCATTGGTCGAGCAACTCGACTACGTCTTACACAGTTGGTGCGCGACGCGAAAAGGGAAACGGACAATTGTGATGGCAATCAACGGGGCAGTGCAGGGTGGGAACGGAGCGCGGCGACGGCAAGAGAGGAATCTTGAAGACCGGCCAGCGCCTCTGTGGCCTGATCGACGTAGTAGTCCCATTCGCGGCTCGAATATCGCGCGAGAACCCGCTGGTAGAGCACCTGCGCTTCCGTCGCATGCTTGGCCCCGGCCATCACCGCCGCAGCCCTGAGCGTGCAAGCGGCGCCGAGCGCTCGGGGATCAACCGCCGTACGGAGCGGTTGGTTCATTACATTGACGTCCTCCCGCAAAACTGGGCCAGCGAAAGCTGGAGCAATCGGCTACCCTGCAGCCCTCTAACCCAGGAGGGCGCGCGATGAAAAAGAGTCGGTTTTCGGAGGAACAGATCGCCACAG
>Ga0187892_10002107_pt1 | contig 41684 bp, 34 predicted proteins | sample MA1701073metaG_FD_139345 | JGI IMG/M metagenome (GOLD analysis project Ga0187892, IMG submission 139345) | Bio-ooze microbial communities from a basaltic lava cave in the Kipuka Kanohina Cave System on the Island of Hawaii, USA - MA170107-3 metaG ... | reverse complement strand
TTCGACCCGAACGGAGCATCATTCGACCCGAACGGAGCATCATTCGACCCGAACGGAGCATCATTCGACCCGAACGGAGCATCATTCGACCCGAACGGAGCATCATTCGACCCGAACGGAGCACCATTCGACCCGAGAAGGGCACGTTTCGGCCCGTCAGTATCGCCATCCGATTCGGGAACTAGTCACTCGTCACTCGAAATTCGTCACTCGTCACTCGAAACTCGTAACTCCCGCTGGCCCTCCCAGCCTTACAAGATCGTCTGGCAGGTGCGCGCGAACGGCACGCACCGGATTTTCCCCTTCTACCAGCCGCACTGGACGCGCAGCTCGATCCTGAGCATGAAGGTGGGCACGACGAGCGGCTACACGGTCGAGTCCATGGCGAGCTACTTCCCCCAGGAGCCAAGGTATTACTTGAATCCGGCGTTTGTTCGTTCGGAATCAATACGACTTATGAGTCCTATAGGTCCTATAAGTCCTATCGGACACCCGAGCACGGGCGACGCCCCCTACAAATGGATCCACCAGCGCGACGAGATGTACATGGCGTGCTGGGGGCGGCTGGGCTACGACCCGGCCGTGCCGGACTGGAAGTTCGACGCGATGCTGGTGCGAAAGTACGGACGGGAAGTGGGAAGGCCCCTGGCGGAGGCTTGGAAGGCGGCGAGCAAGGTGGTGCCGATCGCGTTCATGGCGTACTCGCTCGGCCCCGACCACCGCAACCACGCCCCGGAACTGGAGTGGGGTGGGGATACGGAGGCTTACCTTCAAGGCGAGCCGTTCGACTCGCACGTGTTTCGGAATGCCCGCGAGGCTGTGGCTTACCGAGTGACGGATGGGAAGGACGGAAGGATCGACCCTTCGGAGGCGGCGGCCAAGCTCCAGTTCCTCGAGGTCTTGTTTGGGTCCTTCGGCGCCAAGTCGATCCCGGCCCTGGCGGGCGAGCACGCTGCGATCCGTCTGCTCCGAAGTCTGGGCTTTTATTACGCGTCGCGGTTCAGGACCGCTGAGGCGCTCGCGCTCCTAGAGGCGGGCGTTCTCAAACCGGACGACGATCTACTCTTGGACACGAATCCGCGGAGCGCGTCCTCGGCTTGGAGGAGCCTATCCGAGTCGGATGAGGCGGCATATTATCGGCCCTTCTCCGATCGGCTGCGGATGCGAAGGCACGACTTTCACTGGGCTCGGGAGCTTGCGAGCGTCGAATCGGACAGCGCGCGCATGGCTGAGCTGATTCCGAAGCATTCGGGTCCGCCATTGAGCCGAGGAATGCCCTCTATGGTTCAACCGCCTTGGGGACTGCGGCTGGCGTGCGATTGGGATTCTGGCCGCGTGCGTGCGTCCCTTCCAGCGAAAAGTCTCACTCGCGCCTCGCTCCTTGAGAAGCCTTTACCTAGCTCGACCTTCTTCCACAAAACCACCATGAAGCGGGTCGGAGACCAGTTCGTCGCCGAATTCAAGCGGGAGCCTTGGGGGCACTGCGTCGCGGCGGAGATCGAGATGGAGGGCGGCACGATCCGCCGCATCCCGTGGTGGGAGGACGGCACGCCCTATCTCACCGTGCCCTCGATGGAGAAGCCGACGCCCTTCATCTACTCCGCCGAGGAGGCGATGCGCTACCTGAAGCCGGAGATTCTGGACCCGGAGAAGTACGGCTGGCTGGTGGTCGCGCAGCGCGGCTGGATGTTCCACACGCGCTTCGACACGCCCACCAAGCGCAAGCTGCTGTCGGCCGTCGAGCGCGGGATGAACCTGCTCGTGATGCAACAGGACTACACGAGCGGGCGGTATCCGCTCGACTGGCTGCCGGTGAAGCCCAAGCTGGTGAACCGGCAGGACACCGTCTTCGACCCGGGCGGTGCGCTCGGGATGGAGAAGGTGGAGACGAGGGACGTGCTGTGGCAGGCGTTTGAAAGGGGGAATAGGACGAATACGACATATGGGACGGATAAGACGGAAAAGACCAATACGTCTTATGAGTCCTATTCCGATTCCGATTGGCAAATCTTCGGCAACGGCGGCGTGGCCCGCCTCAAGCACGGCAAGGGCGAGATTTGGATGGTGCAAGCGCGCTTCAACCAGCGCCTGCACATCCCCGGCGTGGCGAGGAACCTCCTTGCGCTGCTGAGGAACACTTGCCCAGAAGCAAGAGACTCCCTCTCCCTCGATGGAGAGGGTCGGGGTGTGGGTGATCTGCGGTCCCGAATCGGAAGTGGCGCAACCGGCTTGCAAGCTCGGGGTAACGGCTCACCCACCCCCCAGCCCCCTCCCTCAAGGGCGGGGGAGAGTCAAAGAAGGCCTGCCATCCTCGTCGACACCGGCACCGAAGGCGCGCACTACGTCACCAGCGTCATCCCCGACTTTATGAACGCCCACGACCTGCCGTTTCTCACGCTCGGCGAGGTCATCGCTAAGGAGCAAGGCATGGACTCCACGACCGTCGTTCCCGGTCCGGTCTCCGACGACAACGTCCTCGGCGGCAAGGGCCCCGAAATCATGAAGGCATTTCTGGAGTCGAAGGTCAAAAATGCCGCCGCGCGTCCCCTGCCGAAAACGCGCGAGGAGATGGAGGCGCGGAAGCCCGCCGACCGCAAAGAGCTCCTGCGGATGATGGGCCTCGACCCGCTGCCTCCGCGGACTCCTCTGAACGCCCGCATCACCGGCGTCATTCAACGGCCCGGCTACCGGATCGAGAAGTTGGTGTTCGAAAGCCGGCCGGGGTTCTTCGTGACGGCGCACTTGTACGTTCCGGAGCCGGCGATTGGCGATTCGCGATTCGAGACTGAGAGCGGACCCTCTGCATTGCGTTCCGAATTGCAAATCGCTAATCGCCGATCACGCCATCCCGTCATCCTCAACGTCCACGGGCACTGGCCCGTTAAGAAGCAGACCGAGGTCGTGCAGTCGAGGGCCATCTTCCAGGCGCTGCGCGGTTACGTCGCGATCGTGATCGACACGCCGGGCCACTCCTTCGAGTCGGCCACCGCCCCCATCGAAAGGCGATGGCAGGGCAACCACAACGACTGGTTCCTGCTTTTGGGTTCGGCGAACACGACCGCGCTCTACGCATGGGACGTGATTCGGGCCTTGGATTACTTGGAGACCAGGCCGGAGTGCGACACGACGCGCGTCGGGATCACTGGCGCCTCGGGAGGGGGATTGGCCACGGTTTACACGTTCGCCGCGGACGAGCGGATCAAGTGCGCGGTGCCTGTGGTGTACGCAACGAGCCTGGAGGTCAACCCCCACAACGGATGCCTGTGCAACCACGTCCCCGCGACGCTGCAAGTGGGCGACCGCAGCGACCTGATGGCCATCCGGGCTCCGAACCCGGTGCTCGTGATCGGCGCGGAGGTGGACCCGGAGTTTCCCCCTGAAGGAACGAAAAGGACCGGCGAGAAGCTGCGCGCGATCTGGAGGCTTTACGGCAAGGAGGACGACGCGCAGTGGAAAGTGTTCCCGGGCGGGCACGACTACTCCAAGCCCATGCGCGAGCTGGCGATGGGGTTCTTCGACAAGAACTTGAAAGGGATCGGCGACGGGTCGCCCGTACCGGAGCCCGAGTTCACGCCGATTCCAAACGTCGGTCCGGAGCTGCTCGTGCTTCCGGAGTTCTCAAGCCAAGGCGCGAAGTCGCCAATTCCAGAAGGCGCCAAGACCCAGCGCGACATCGCCAAAGAGCGGCTAGCGGCGGCCAAATCGAGGACTTGGGAAGAGATCATCCAATTGAACGGAGGTCGCCCGGGGCTCTTGCCGACGAACTTTGCAAACGTCCCGGGCGTTTCGGAAGATCGGACCTACATGACCTATCAGTCGGAGCCCGGCCTGAAGATTCCGGCTGTGCTCTGGAGGTCTGGATCTAAGTCCAAAGCGACCCTCGTTCTTATCAGCGAGAGCGGCAAGGCCTCGGGGGAACAGGAATTCGGCGTGAGAAAGCTTCTGGCGGCCGGCTATGATTGCTTGGCAATCGACGTCCGAGGCCTTGGAGAGCTTCTGGGGCTCGACCTTCGTCTCATGGCCTACGCGGGGACATCCGCCCCGTTCGCAATGGGTTGGGACGCTGCAGTTGCGGCGCGCGACCACATTAGGGGCGGACTGAAAGTCGTAGTGGTCGGCCGAGGCTCAACCGCCTCCCAAGTCGCCATGTTCGCCGCGCTCTTCGAGCCGCGCATCTCCGCCGTTATCGGCCTTCAGGGGTTGAAGGAGTGGGAGGACGCCTTCGAGGAGGGCGTGCCCAGCCATTGCATCATGCCCCGCGCGGACCTCGCCGGGCTGCTATCGCACATCCGCTCCCTCGTGAAATGCCCCGCGCTCTGGACCTTCCGCGGCGAGAAGGACCCCGACCTCGTCGCCGCGATCGATGGGCTGCTAGGCGAAGGGTTCTCGACACGCTTGACAAAGAAATAGCAGACAGGCGTATACTGGGTTCTCAAAGGAGACATCCCATGCCCAACAAGGTAGTTCATTTCGAGATCCCCGCGGACGACCCCGAGAAGGCGTCCAAGTTCTACACCGACGTCTTCGGCTGGAACATCACCAGCTGGGGCGGCGAGCAGCCCTACTGGCTCGTCAACGCCGGCCCGCAAGAGGAGCCCGGCATCAACGGCGGACTGATGAAAAAGCAGGACGGGCACCACCCGGTCACCATCGTGATCGGCGTCGACAGCGTGGACGCGTACGTGCCGAAGATCGAAGCGGCCGGCGGAACGATCGTCGTCCCGAAGATGCCCATTCCGGGCGTCGGCTACGTGGCGTACTTCAAGGACCTGGACGGAAACATCGTCGGCGTGTACCACGAGGACGCGAGCGCGGCGTAGTCGCCAGGCTGACGAATGCGGAATGTGGGATGCTGAAAGTTGAATGTCGAATGCGGATCGGATGATTAGTTAATCGCGCGGTCTACTCTCCGCATTCGACATCCCACATCCCACATCCCGATCCCGCTATGGCAGCGGCGCGTTGGCGAGCGCTTCCAGGTCCCAACTGGAGCGCTCGCCCCGGGCTAGCCGAAACGAGCCCGCCAGGCCGATCATCGCGGCGTTGTCCGTGCAGAGCTCGGGCGGCGGCACGACGAATCGGATCCCCTCTCGCGAGCTCTCGTTCGCCAGGCTCTCCCGCAAGCGAGAGTTCGCCGCGACCCCCCCGACGAGCGTAAGGGCGTCGCAATCGTTCTCGAGCGCCGCCCGAACCGCCCGCTTTCGCAGAACATCCACGATCGCCTCTTGCAGGCTTGCGGCGGCGTCCGGGACGCTCAGCTTCGGCCCTTCGGCTTCCACAAGTCGAAGCATCGCCGTCTTGAGCCCGCTGAAGCTGAAATCGAGTGTCTCCTCGCCTGCAAGGGCACGGGGAAGCGGGTAGCGCTTCGGGTCGCCCTCGAGCGCCGCGTATTGGATCGCGGGCCCCCCTGGAAACCCCAGCCCCAGCAGCCGCGCGGCCTTGTCGAAGGTCTCGCCCGCAGCGTCGTCGCGGGTCCGGCCGAGTACCCCGTATTCGCCCGGCTCGAGCAGCAACACCAGCTCCGTGTGCCCGCCAGACACCACGAGCGACACGTGGGGAAAGGGCAGATCTGGCGCGCTTGACAAAGGGCTCAGAAGGTGGCCCTCCAGGTGGTGCACGCCGATCAACGGAATCTCCAGCGCGAAAGACACCGCCTTCGCGGCCGTTAAGCCCACGCTTAGCGCGCCGACTAGCCCAGGCCGGTTCGTTGCGGCGACGGCGCGTAACTCTTGGAAGCTTAAGCCGGCGTCCCGCAGGGCAACTTCCATTGCCGGAAGGATCGCCTCGACGTGCGCCCGCGACGCAGCCTCCGGGACAATCCCGCCCCACTGCTCATGCAGGTTCGCCTGGCTCGATACTACGTTCGAGCGCACTTCGAGACCGTCCAACACCGCCGCGCTCGTCTCGTCGCAGCTCGTCTCGATCGCGAGTAGCGGTCCTTCGAAGAGCGGAATCGGAGGACCGGCCGGCATGGCGGGATTATCGCCGACGCGAGCCCGCCGACATCGGCAAGCGGTCCAGCCACATCACCGCCGCGTCCTCCTTTCCTTGGTAATAGCGCTTCCGCTCGGCCGTCCGCACGTATCCCAAGCCCTCGTACAGCGCGATCGCCGCGGCGTTGCCCGCGCGCACCTCCAAAGTCGAGCACCTAGCGCCTCGCGCGGCCGCAACTTCCAGAAGCGCCTCCATGATCGCAATTCCGATTCGCTTCCTGCGAAGCTCGGGCGCAACCGCGAGGGTCGTCACGTGCGCTTCGTCCACCACGATCCACACGCCGCCGAAACCTGCCACGCGGCCTTCGGCGACCGCGACGAGGAACACGCTCTGAGGGTTCGTAATCTCGCCGCGGAAGCTCTCCTCGGACCACGGAGCGGGGTTCGACTCCGCCTCGATTGCCAGCACCTCCGGAAGGTGCGCCTCCGCCAGCCTCTCGAACCGAAGTCCCTTCACCTACCCTCCCAAGTAGGCTTCCTTGACCTTAGGGTCGTTCAGAAGGTTCTTGCCCGTGTCCGTGAGCACGATGCTCCCGGTTTCCATCACGTACGCCCGGTGGGAAACCTCCAGCGCCCGGTGCGCGTTCTGCTCGACGAGCAGCACCGTCGTGCCGTCCTGGTTGATCTTCTGGATGATGTTGAAAATCTCCATCACGAGCGTTGGCGCGAGGCCGAGGCTCGGCTCGTCCAGCAGCAGGATTCGCGGGCGCGACATCAGCGCGCGGCCGATCGCCAGCATCTGCTGCTCGCCGCCGCTCAGCGTGCCCGCGTTCTGCCGGATGCGTTCCTTCAACCTGGGAAAGCGCTTCATGACCTCCGCGAGGTCCTCCTCGATCCCCCCGTCCTTACGCGCGAACGCGCCGAGCTGAAGGTTTTCCAGCACGCTCATGTTCGTGAATATCCGCCTGCCCTCCGGCGCCTGGCTGAGGCCCATACGTACGATCTCGTGCGCCGGGAGGTGAGAGACGTCCGTGCCGTCCAGAGTGATCGATCCCCTCCTTGGGCGGATCAAGCCGCTGATCGTGCGAAGCAGCGTGCTCTTGCCCGCGCCGTTCGAGCCGATGATGCCCACGATCTCGCCGCGCTCGACGGAGACGGTCACCCCTTTGATGGCGTGGATCGCGCCGTAGTAGACATGCAGGTCCTGGACTTCCAGCATCGGACCCGCTGTTTCTACCCGAAAGCGAAGGGCGTTCCTTCCTGATTCGGCGTTGGTTGCGCGATTCACCGCCCTTCCTAGAACGCTTGGCGTCTTGACCGGATTGTCTGACGCCTTCCCAAAACTGAAGCGGTCAAACGAGAGAAGCCGAGAGACCCCTGGCAGGCCCGAGGCTGGGTATCGTCCTTCTGCCGTCCGACAATTAGTCCGTCCCCCCAAATGAAGCACCCGAGGTTCGCCCATACCTTCGAAGTCGTGTCCGAGCTGCCCGAGCCGCTTCGGCCGCTGCGAAAGCTCGCGCTGAACTTCCGATGGACCTGGCGGCCGGAGGTCCAGGCCCTTTTCGAGCGCGCGGACGGGCGGCTCTGGGAGCTGAGCGGACACAACCCCGTCGAGCTCCTAAGCGCGCTTCCCGCCGCGCGCGTGCAGGAGCTTGCGGAAGACTCTTCCTTTGTCGAGGCGCTCCATTCCGGCGCTCACGAGCTCGACGAGTACCTCTCCTCGGAGACGTGGTTCGACCGGGCCCATCCGGGCCGGCGCGAGGAAACGCTGATCGCCTACTTTTGCGCGGAGTTCGGCGTTTCCGAGTCTCTGCCGATTTACAGCGGTGGTTTGGGCGTGCTGGCCGGCGACCATTTGAAGGCCGCCAGCGACCTGGGGGTGCCGCTGGTCGGGGTGGGGCTTCTTTACGCCCGGGGGTACTTCCGCCAGCGGCTGACGCCAGACGGGTGGCAGCACGAGGACTACCCGCAGTACGACTTCTACAGGCTTCCGCTGGAGCTTATGGTGGGCCCGGACCAGGCGCCGATCCGCATCGAGATCGAGAACGAGCACGAGGACCGGCCGATCGTTTGCCAGATCTGGAAGGCGCAGATCGGCCGAGTGCCGCTTCTCTTGTTGGACAGCAACGTCTTGGAGAACGCGCCCGGGGACCAGGGGATCACGGACACGCTCTATGGCGGAGACCAGGAGACACGGCTACGCCAGGAGATGATCCTCGGAGTAGGCGGAATCCGCGCGCTCCGGGCTCTCGGCTACAACCCGGCGGTATGCCACATGAATGAGGGCCACTCGGCTTTCTTGGCGGTCGAGAGGCTTCGTCAGCTGATGAAGGAGAGCGGCTGCGAGTATTCGGCGGCGCGCGTCGCGGCATCGGCGGGCAACGTGTTCACGACGCACACCCCGGTGGCGGCGGGATTCGACGCATTCCCGGTGGACTTGACGCGCCGGCATGCCGCTCGGATGGCGCAGGCAGCGGGCTTATCGTTCGAAAGCCTTCTCGCCATGGGCCGCGGCCCGTCGTCGGGCGAGGACGAGCCCTTCAACATGGCGCTTCTTGCGATCGATAACGCGGGCTACGTAAACGGGGTCTCGAAGCTCCACGCGGAGGTCGCCCGTGGGATGTTCCAGCACCTTTGGCCGGGGTTCATCGAGGGCGAGCTGCCGGTCTCGGCGGTCACGAACGGCATCCACACCGCGACGTGGACGGGCGCCAGATTCGCGGAGCTGTTCGAGTCTCGCCTCGGTCCGGCCTGGCGCGAGAGCCCCGCGGATGCCGAGTCCTGGAGTGGAATCGAGTCGATACCGGACGAGGAGATTTGGCGCGCGCGCTGCGAGCAGCGCGAGGAGCTGGTGAACTTCGTTCGCCGCCGGCTTGCAAAGAATCGGGCCGGCATAGCGGAGTGGAAGGCTGCGGACCTGGACGCAGTCCTCGATCCAAAGGCGCTTACGGTCGGATTCGCAAGGCGTTTCGCCACTTACAAGCGCGCCAACCTCATGTTGAGCGATCGGGAGCGCCTGAAGCGCCTTCTATTCGACTCCGCCAGGCCTTTGCAGATCGTGCTCGCGGGGAAGAGCCACCCGCGCGACGACGCAGGGAAGGGGATGATCCAGCAGCTCATCGGATTCATTCGGGACGAGCGGGCGCAGTCGAGGATGGTGTTTCTCGAGGATTACGATATGGAGGTCGCCCGCGCCCTGGTGCATGGAGTCGACGTCTGGCTAAACAATCCGCGCCGGCCGCTCGAGGCCAGCGGCACCAGCGGCATGAAGGTCGTGCCGAACGGCGGATTGAATTGCTCGATCCTGGACGGATGGTGGGACGAGGCGTACCGGTCCGGCTTGGGATGGGCATTCGGCGAGCATCGCGACTATTCGGACGCGGGCTATCAGGATTGGCTCGACGCGATGGCGCTGTACGATGTCCTCGAAAAGGAGGTCCTGCCCAAGTTCTACGGGCGAGGCCCGGACGGAGTACCCGGAGAATGGGTCGCGATGATCAAGCGGTCGATCGGAGAGCTTGCACCCGCGTTCAGCGCGGAGCGAATGGTGCGAGAGTACGTCGATCACGGGTACGAACCGGCCTGGAACCGGTTCGCGCGATTCACGGAGCACGGCTTTGCCGCGGCAGAGTCCGCCGTGGAGTGGCGCGAGAGAGTCCGCGCGGCCTGGGACAAGGTGAAGGTGGTCCGGGTTCACGACACGGCGGACAAGAGAAACGTAGTCGGCTTCGAGCTCTCGATCAGGGCGGAAGTCGAGCTGGGCGCAATCGATCCGGGCGAGGTCGCGGTCCAAGCGATCGTGGGCGAGGTCGGGGCGAACCGGGAACTGCGAACTACGCGCGTCGTGGAGTTGAGCCATGTTCGACACAGCGGAACGTGCCACGAATTCGAGGCAAGGGTGCGGTGCGAGTCCGTGGGACACGGCGGGTACACGGTCCGCGTGATCCCACGCCATCCCGATGTGGGCGTGCCCAAGAACCTCACCCTGGCGACTTGGGAGTAGCCCGCCAGGGACTCTAAGGCTTGCTAGAGCTTGGAGGGCACTTCAGACCGTGAGCGACTTCACGTCTAGAAACCGCGCGATATCGTCGAGCTGCGCGCGATCGTAGGCGTCCATTTTCGCGCAGCGCGCCCACTCCTGGTCGGCCGCCACCGCATCGCCGGATTCACGCAAATACAGCGCGAGCAGGCCGTGATAGAAGTGCTTCTCCGGATTTAGCTCGCCCGCCAGGCGAACCGCTTGTATGGCCTCTTTCTGGCGGTTCGCTCCCCAAAGGGCCACGGAGGCGCGGTAGTAGAGGAAGTCGTCCCCGGGAAGCAGCTCCAATGCGGAGCGCATCGCGGATACGGCGTCGTCGAACTGCCGCATCTCGATCAGGAGGTCGCCGAGCCAATAGGGATAAAACCCGTCGCCGTCCGCGAGCTCCACTGCGCGCTGGGCGTATTTTACTGCGGCCCGTCTCTCCCCTAGGTCTCGAAGGAGCTCCGCCATCTTGAAGCGATAGAACGCGTTGTCGGGCTCCAACTCGATGGCCCGCTCAAGCTCGCGAAGCGCGTCGCGGAAGTGCCCGTAGCGGCGATAGACGTCGGAGAGGCCAACGTGCGGCTCCGGGGCTTCCGCGGAAGCCTTTGCGGCGCGCCCATATTCTCGCATTGCCTCCGATGCCCGGTCGGCGGCCTCCAGGGCGCCGGCCAAGTCGATCCTTCGGCGCACGTCCCCCGGCTCGCCCTGTTCCAGCGCCTTTCGAAAGTGCCGGACCGCGCCGTCGTAGTCGCCTTCCTCTAAGCACGCCTCGCCGAGCTTCGCGCTCTCCGACGCGTCACGGCCCGTCTTCTCCCCAGGACGGCTGGGACGCGAATCGCGCGTATCGTCCGCGAGAAACCCGAATAGGTCGGCCAAGTTCCTTCTAGGATCGGCCCCGTGCTCTTTCACTCTCTTAAGGTAGCACACCTCGGACGTCGCTCCCGAACGAAAGCGGAGCAGTGACGGGCCGCACGCTCAAAGTTGCGGGGTAGCTGCTACCGGACATCGGGAGCGTTAGGAGAAGGTATTCCCGTTTCTCGCCGGGCTCCAACCGCGCCTTGACCAGGCTGATCTCGCCTTTAGGCTGCAGGAAGGTCGGCGGCATCAGCCGTCCGTTCACGACGAACAGCGCCCCGGTGTAGCCCGCGCTCGATTCGAAGGCGATCTCCACATCCGCTGCTTTTTCGGACGGGTTCTCCATCGTGGCCCGGATGGAGTACAGAACCCCGAAATTCCCCGATAGGCTGGCCTCTCCGTCCGCGCGCGGAATGGCAGCTTGGCCTATCCGAACGAACCCATACTTGCCGCCGACCTGGTACGCGACCTCTTCGGCACGAAAGGGATCCGGATACACGTGGTTGGAGGCGACACGCTCGGAGACGGAGTCCGGGGCAAGCGGGAGAAGTCCGAGAACCCTCCAGGGCGTTGGACTCTGCAGCGCTCGCAGCCAGGTCCCCGAAGCGCCGAAGGACGGCCTTGCGTCTACCCGGACCGACACCTTTTCGGGCCCCCCGCGTAGGAGGCGCAACAGGCAAAGGCCGCTCCCCGTTTCTTGTGGCGACAGGCGCCGAAAGGAGAGCAGCATGCGCGAGCGCGGCGGAATCTCGACGATCTCTCCGCTCAGCTGAAGCCAGCCGCGAAGGAATTGGTCGGCGGCACGCGTGCCCGCGAGTACCGGGTTCTTGTCCGGCTGCGCGTCGCCTGGGATCACGAAAAGCCGCGCAGAGCGATTCGACTCGTTCAGGATCTGAGTCTGCAAGACCATTCCGAAAGGAGCCTGGTTGATGTGGTGGTAGAGCAGCCGCGCGGGGCTCTCCGGTTCGAGGTCCGCGGCAAAAAGGGCTCCGGGCCCCTTAAGGTTCTCCGGATGGTTGCTGTACCAAAGGTGCGCGTCCCGGATCCGTGGAAGCGGTTCGTTGCGAACGGTCACATTCGCGACGCCCTCCGCCGGAAAACACCCTTCCCCCGTTACCTTCACGCGAACCGCGACGGACGTGGCGGAGCCCATCGCCAGCGAGCCGATCGTGGGGAAGTCGACGGTAACCGACGTGCCGGGATATCGCTTCAGCTGCGTTGCGATCGCGGTCTCCACACTTCCTCGGACCGCAGATTCGGATGCGGGCAGGCCCGATGTCCAAGCGGCTAGCGACTGGGGAAAAGCGGACGCGGCCGGAAGCACGGAAACTTTAAGCGCCAACTGGCTCTGGCCCGAACGAACCACGACCGACGCGTCGCCGAGATCGATCGCGCGCACGAAGAGCGCGCCGGGCCGCAGCTCGGCCTTTAACAGGCCCGAATTCGGGATCGAAACTGCTGCCCGTGCAGCGGCGCTTCCGTAGAGCTTAACGGTCGTGGAGCCGCCGACACCAAGTCGAACTTGCTGGGACTCCAGCCAAAGAGGCGGAAGCGCCAGCGCCTTGCGAAGGCTCGACGCCCACAGGGACGCGACCCACGCCCTCGAACCGCCCTGCGCGCTCGCCTCGGCGGCCGAGATCGTTGCAACCAGCCGCCCGCCCACGTGGATCCGGTGCGAGCTTCGGAGTGCCTTTACCCGCACCTCGCCGGAACTAGAAATAGACCTCAATGCTGAGGCTGCTGCCGCCGCCCTAGAGGACGCGGCGCCTGTACGATACGTCCAAACCGGCATCTCGTTGACGTGCAGCGTCCCGCCGCTGCTTCGAGCCGAAACCGCGTATACGCTCACGCTTGTGACTGCTAGACCTATCGACGGCAACAGGCGCGAAAGTCTCATGGGCTGAAGCTCGAATTCTACCCGTCACGAGTTCAAGACGGCTGGGATGGCTCCGGGTTCTCGGATGTGTTTCGAGCGTCAGGAGGGGGTCGCTACTTGAAGGACAAGTGAAACAGCGCGCCTCCGCCCGGGGGCAGGCTTACCGTCCATTCCGCCTGTCCCGAAGCAGATGCGCGGCGTCGAACCGAAGCGCCGCCGGACGCCGAGTGCTTGCGGGCAACCACCAAGGCTCCACTCCCGCTTGGCACGGGAATCGACGTCCGCACGAGCCTTACGCGCGTCACGTCCATGTTCACCACGTACGCGTGCAAGCCGCCTCCCTCGTCTCGAAGCCAATGCACGGAGCCGTCGCTTTCCGCCCCCGATGGCGCTTCGATGGGACACAGCCTCCGAAGCACCGGTTCGATTCGGCGAATCTCACGCGTAAGAAGCCCGATCTCCCGCCAGATCGGGCGTTCCCGGTACTCCTCGTCCACTAGCCCGGCCATGATCTCGCCTTTATCGCGGTTCCACCACTCCGTCTGGTACAGGAACCAAAAGATCCCCCTGCAGCCCGCGGCGAGCGCCAGGTGCGTCATGCACCGGACTTCCGCGGGAGTGGGGAATCGATGCACGTTCGTGATGCTGTGGCACTGCAGCACCGCCCACGCCTCGACGCCGTTTCGAGAGCACACCGCTGCGGCCTCGGTGGCCACCCGGCGAAGCCGCTCGAGAGCGGCCCGGTCTCCGACAGGCGTCTTCCAGCCGATCGGGTAGCAGTCGAAGGCCGCGACGTCCGACCCCGACTTTTTCAGAAACGCCTCTATGTTCGCGGATTCGATAACGCAGCAGAAGGGCTCCACGCCAGGCACGGAACTCCGAACTTGGCGGGCGACCGTCCCGTACGCGTCGAACAGCTCCGGCCAGGGCTCGTCGAGCAGCTGCACCCTCAGAAGCGCGGGATGCCTCGCGATAGGCACGAGAGTTTCCCGCAAGTACCTGTCGAGAGCCTCCGGATTCGGGGAGTTCCGGCGAATCATCGTGCCGATCTCGCCGCCTTCGTGCCCGAGCTCGATAATCAGCTTGATCCCTGCGGTTTGCGCGGCGTCGAGCAGGGGCTTGTGGTGAGGCGGCGTGGTGTTCGGGACGACCGCCGTATCGCATCCGCGCGCCGCGATGTCCCGGAAGTTGCGAAGGTACAGAGGCGCGGCCAGCTCTGGGTCCTCGGGAATCAGGTCGTGCCGGAACGCACCCACGCCGCCCTCGTACCAGACCCCGAGTGGGAATCGAGGCTGCTCTAGCGGATTCGTGCGGACTTGGGGCGGATCGGAGAGAAGAGACGCCGGAGACAGAACCGTCGCAAGACAAAGGAACGCGGTCATGAGACTGTTCTTCTTTGTCGTTCCAAGAATCTCCTCGGGACGTTGGTCCCGCATTCTGTACAGGATTAGAGAGGAAGCCCGTCAAACCATCGCAATCGAGCGGACGCGCCGACGTGGAGGACGAAATCGAATGCTTGCGGCGCGCTCCGGAGGAGCTTCAACAATGGATCGACGAAACGGAAACGGAGGCGTGATCGCCTCGCTCGTCCTTACCGGCGCCATCGTCGCCGCCGCAGCCCTCGCAGCGACAAGCCAGGTCGTGTCGCCCACGCCCAGCACACCCGCCGCGCCCCTTCCCGCGCAAGCGCCCAAAGTCAACCAGCCCTGGTCCGCAACGCAGAAGTGGGCGTCGTTCGAGTCGCGGGTGAAGTCGTGCACGGGACCCACGCCCTTCGCGCGGGTGGCGATGGACGACTGGGTTTGCAACGAGACGGGCCAAATCAAGACGCTCGTCTGGTGGGGGGCCGTGAACACGGGCGCCCAAATAAACCCCAACCGCAAGTACTACATCGCGGTGTATCCCAACATGGTGCAGGGTCAGTGCAAGCCGGGCACCTCGCCCATCCAAAAGTGGTGCCTTACGCCCACCTCTACCTACGCGGGCCTCGACTGCCAGAACAAGCGCGTGTACCGCTTCAAGGTCGCGCTCAATCCGCCCTTCAACCAGGTGCGGGGACGCCACTACTGGCTCCAGATCTCGGAAGCGGACGCGGAGAGCGCCAGGCCCGGTGTCGAGGACTTTCGCTGGTCCGGCCATCGGCCGCATCCGCTCAAGTGCCGCGCGCTGCAGCGGAATCCCGCAATGGCGACGTTCACGCCGCTTATCGACCCGTGCGACAACAAGCCGGACGAGCTGGCCTTCCAACTGTGGAAATAAGACGGAAAAACCGCGACTAAGTGCCCCTTAGCGTCCCTTGCGAGCTTTGCGAGCGATCCTGCCGGTTTCGCGCCGGAGATTCTCGCCGACCCCGCTAGGGACGCAGAGTCGGGACACCTTCCGCGGCCTCTCGTACGACACGGAAACCAGTTGGAAGCGAACTGTAGACGCCGATGATGGACATCTAATCGAAAACGGCCCTCGGGAGAACCTCCGCTTGCCTGAATGAGCGGCGCGTAAGCCAGACAGGCCTGTCCCGGGGCAGGCTTAGTCAACAGTGACTTGTCTTTGGACGGACTTAACTGGGGCTGTATGAGGGCGCCGACCCTAGAAGAGCTGTCAACGCTGGGCGGCACACTGCCAGCAACACCTAGGGCCTTGACGCAGTCACCACGTTCATCACCGGAGAGAATCGAGGGATGAATCTAGGTGCATGTACTGCATACCGTGAGCAGGTAACAATACCGGTTGATCAGGGAGAGAGAGAAAAAGCGTAGAATGGTTCCACCGACCGTCTTCGAACAGCCATCGGTTGCTCGGGAGGAGGGTATGGAGAGCTCAGCACAGGCTCAGCGGACGCGTAGCGGCCTTGCCGCGATGGCGATATGTCTCGCTGTCCTCAGTGGCTTAGCGGTCGGCGAATTGTGCATTCTGGCAGCGCAGCCACCCACGATCCTCTACGAGGAGCTACTTGCACAATATGATGCTGCTGATCCAGTCGCTGGATTGACCGTTGCATTACCCGAATGCATCAAAGTCTCGCGCGAGCAACAGCTTCTTCTTGTCTTACTCGGCATCTGCGGCGGATGCAGCATGACCGCACCGAAGTTGACAACTTCCGCCGTTGATCGGTTCGATTCAATAGTCCTCGTTTCGATCGATGAGATGATTGACGCTTCCATGCTACCTGTGACTACAAGTCATACTTCGATCACACATGACAGGACTATCCATGCGAAGCTTAACGCATACTTCACACCTCGATTCGCCGTGATCGACGGAAATGGCGCCCTGTTAGGACTACAGGCACGCGATCAAGATCCCATCGAGTTTCTGCAAGGCTTCTAAGATAATGAGAACTGCCTTCACCATGATCGAAATACTGGTAGTATTGGCTATTGTAGCGATAGTAGCCGCCATAATGCTTCCTGTGATAATCCGGGCCCGACAGGGCTCCAAAGTATCGATGAGCATTTCGAACATGCGCCAGCTTCACATGGCGATTGAACTTTATCGCTCGGACTACGACGGAGCAAGCTACGGCACCCTTGAAGATATGGGACTTCCGCCCGTTCCAGGCGAGAAATGCCTTGGCTCTAGTGTTAGGGACCTCCGTCCACCAAATAACCCTCTTGCCGAGTTCTACTATTACTACCCGATCCCTTCCGCGGAAGACCGGCGGCGGCCTAACTGGGCACAGTACTCATTGGAGAGGCAAGGGTCGACCGTGTTGCTTGCGGACGTATGGTTCAATCCCAGGGAGGGCCGACCGCCGCACCCGTATTACATCATGGATCCCGACGTGCCCAAGTTTCTCATAGGAATAACACTCGATGGAAGCATAAGAAGAAAGACGGCTTCCGGATTGCTTGACTTAATTTGGTGGGATCGGTGAGCGAAAGTGTTCTTGTTCTGAGGAGGTCATGTATGATCACGTGTATTGTGAAAACGATCCAGGCAAGCATTAGACCTTGCATTGCCGGCTCGATCGGCGGCGTCATCCTCTCGTTTGCGCTTGCGTATGCAGTGGATTGCTTGCCTGACGCTGTACCTTGCGAGGAATTCGTTCTTAACGGCAAGGGTTGCAGCACGGGATGTCCGCCCTTTGATCCCAATGATTACTGTTGCGCGTACACTGAGTACCGTTGTGTTGGCACGACTATTACCTTTCGCCACAGGTCTTGCAACTACGTTCAGCAATACTGCAGCAACGCCACCGGTGAATACAAATGCAGTCTTTGGCCTTAAAGATTGGGATTGCTGGCATTGCGGCGTGTGCGGTAACCTATGGGACGTGGAGATTGCTTGCAGGCCCGGATTGGAGTAATGCCGTCTCCGTGGTCGTTGATGTTATGAACGGCGCCGATGCGGAACAGCTTTCCGATTATTTGCATCAAGAGGAGTTAGCAGCCTTCAAGTTGGGGCGAAAAGACGCCGTGAGCGTAATTCGAAAAGTAATCCAGCCGACCCTTCACACCTTTAGAACCAGTCGAGGGCGAGCGCCGCCCTTAGAGGTGGGTTCCAAGGTTGTGGTACCGCTAGTCGTCTCGTGGGGTGAGAATTCGTTGGAGCAACGGCTGGTGGTTACTAAGACACCCGATGGGCCCCGCATATTGATTGGTCAGCTTGCGGTTATTTGTCTGCGATTGCTTCAAGAGCGCGGGGAGCGCGGCCAGTTGGACTCTTGGAGAGCCGAATTCGCCGTCCTTGCTGCTCGATTCGCCAGCGAGGGCGTGGTCGGGTACTGGGACATTCAGTCAGGCCAAATCGAAGAATGGCCTTTGGAAGCACCGAACCGCGGAAACGCGCGTCGTAACCCCTGAGGACACAAGAAAGGGCGGCCGGAATTTGACGATCAACTTCGGTGTGGAGTTCGGAGAATTGTCGCCGAAGACGAAGCGGCTGATTTGGTCCGTAACGAGAAGCGGATTCAAGCCTCACGCGTTCGCCGGCTCCGCTTCTGTCGAGGGGCGGCCCACCAGCCTTGCGACGCATGCCGCGATCGTGATGTCCCCCGATACGTTCAGCACGGTCCGACTCATATCTAAGATGCGGTCGATGCCAAGGCAAAGCCCGATCGCCTCGGGCGGAACCCCGATCGTGGCCAGGATGATCGCGATGAACGGCCACGAGCCGCCCGGAACGCCCGCCGTGCCGATACCGCCCACGATCGCCAGCAGCATCACCGTCAGCTGCCCGCCGAGCTCCAGTTGCACGCCGTAAAGCTGCGCCAGGAAGATCACCGTGATCCCCTCGAAGAGCGCGGTACCGTTCTGGTTTGCGGTCGCACCGATCGTCAGCACGAAGTTGCTCACGTCGCGCGGCAGCCCCACGTCCTCCTCCGCCGACTTCAGCGCGGTCGGAAGCGTCGCGTTGCTCGAGCTCGTCGCGAAGGCCGTGATCATGACGACCTTGATCTGCCGGAAGAACTCCATCGGCTTCCTGCGCGCGATCCCCCAGATCGCAAGGCTGTAAACCACCACCTGATGGAACAGCAGCGCCACGAGCACGAGGACGGCGTATTTCCCCAAGGCAAAGATCGCCTCCGACCCCAAGACCGCCGTCATCCCGAACGCCAGCGCAAACACGCCGTAAGGCGCCATCCGCATCGCGAAGTCGATCACCTTCAGCGAAGCCGCGAAGATCCCTTCCAGGAACTGCTTGACCGGAAGCGCCTTCTCCGGGTCGGTCGCCCCGAGCGCGAGCCCGAACACCAGCGCGAAAAACATGAAAGGCAGCAAGCCCCCCTGCATCGCGTTCGCCGCGGACTCCAAGGGGTTGCTCGGAACGATCTCCGTGATCGTCGTCGCGATCCCCTTCTCCTCGCCCTCCTTGGCCTTCGCCTGCAGCTCGCCGGCCTTCTTCGGGTCCCCGTAGAGCGACATCAGGCGCTCGCGCTGCGCCGTGTCGATCCCCTCGCCCGGGCGCACCGCGTTCACCGCCAGCAGCCCGATGCCGACCGCCGTGCCGCTCAGCAGCACCGTCATCAGCAGCGTCAGCATCCCTACGCGCCCGACCTTGCGCGCGTCCCCGATCTCGGTCACGCCGATCACAAGCGCGGAGAAGAGCAGCGGCACGACGATCATGAAGAGGATGTTCATGAACACCTTGCCGATCGGCTTGGCGAAGTTCGTGACGGCATAGTTGAGGCCCTCGTGTTCGAGGCCGAGCGCAGCCTGCGCGGCCACCCCGGCCGCCCCGCCGAGAACCAGGCCGAGAAGGATCTTCGTGTGCAGCGGCATCCCGCGGCGAGTCTGAGCCATGCCGATGGGGATTCGGGGAATGCGAGCAAGACTCCTACTTGATCGCCTTGGACTCCGTCGGGGCCCTCCGAAGTTGGAAGGCGGGCTGAAAGCCCGCGTTCCGTCCTCCCCACTCCCTGGTGGCGCGTGATCGGTGGGCAGAGCGTGTGCTTGACTTCTACCTCCCGCTCCTTCCACAATGACTCCCTCGGAAGCCGGCGCGGGCGGAAAGCGCGCGGCGGGCGTCGAGGGCGAATGCGCCTAGGGAAGGGCCATCGCCGGAGTCGGAACGGACGGCTGGTCCGTCCCTAAGTGCAGACCTTCCTAAAACGGAGGAATCGAAATCATGGATGAGCTCGAGCTCCAGGACAAGCCTGGATTCTTCTCGCGCATCGCGTCCGTCTTCACTCGCCACGAGGAGGGCGAGGAGGCCGACGCGGGCGACCCCGCTTCGCAGACCTATCCGCTGCGATCGTCCTATCGGTACCAAGTCACCGTACGCCGGGAGATCCACTCCTTCGACGACTCCTACGCGGCGGCGAACGGGCTTCGGCGGGGCGAGCAGCAGATTCTGAACCTGTCGCTGACGGAGCCCACGCTTCGGCAGAAGATCGTGGACTTCATGTCCGGCGTGGCCTTCGCGCAGGACGCGAACTGGGAGGAGATCGGCGAGCACATCTACCTGGTGTGCCCGTCGAGCGCGCTGGTGGAGGTCGCGACCTCGGCGCCCCGGAGCGGCTTTCGGAATTAGGGCCGGCCGTTAGTGCAGCGACGGGGGACCGTCGCAGTGCAGAGGCGAACAGGAATGTTCGCGCTCCGGGGATGCGCGCATTGAAGTAGAGGGCTGATGAAGCGCCGATGGAGCCCCGACATTCGCTAATGGAGCGCCGACATTCTTGTCGGCCCCTGCACTGCGAAGCTCCGCATCGCTGCACTAGGCGCGGCGCAAATGGCCGCAATTGCGCTTAGCGTACGGCCCAACTCCCCGCGTTCTCTGCGGGCTCTGCGAGAGACTCCCTGGCAGGATCGGAGTTGCTCGCGGGGCTCGCAAGGGACGCAGAGGAGAAATGCGACGGCTCGAATGCTTCCGTTGCGCATACCGCAGAGCTCTGCTCTTTGCGCTCCTTGCGGGCTCTGCGAGAAACTCCCCGGCAGGATCGGACTTGCTCGCGGGGCTCGCAAGGGACGCAAAGGATGCAAAGGACGCGAGGCCTTCCTTAGGTTCTTGTGCAGGTTTTCCATTCGGAGGTCCAGTCGCATGGCGGTAAATTGCGCTCGGCATGGCTGGGGGAAGCGTGAAGCCGGCGCGGAGGTCTCCGAAGGGGATCAGCGTCTCCAAGACGAGCCTGGGGACCTTCGACGAATGCGAGCGCAAGTGGGCGCTGGGCTATCGGCCTTGGCTGCTGCCGCCGGAGATGGAGCGGGAGGCGCGGCTTCAGCACAAGCTGATGCCCTTCCCTGCGCTGGTGGGGCAGGTCGTGGACGACACGATCACTGCGGGCCTGCGGCTTTACCATAGGAAGGGCTACTGGCCGAAGGACTGGCACGCGGGCGCGCGCGATCTGTTGGCGCAGTATTGGAAGGCGAGCGCGGAGTGGATTCGGGCCGCGGAGACGGGCGGGGACCTGCCGGAGCTTCGGAGGCAGCCGGTGGACCGGGTCTTTTTCGGCGAGCCGCTTTCGGAGGCGGAGAACGCGCGGCTTTTGGAGCGCATCGACGAGTCGCTGGACGTTTTCCTGGCGTCGGAGGTCCGGGACTGGGCGGCTGGCTTCGACGTCGCGATGTGGGAGCTTCCGCAGTCCGGAGAGACGCCGTGGTTCCTTTGGGACGGCATCCCGGTCTGGGCGAAGTACGACTTCGCGATCCGCACTCCCGAGCGGACGTACCTGGTGGACTGGAAGACCGGGAAGATCGACGTGGCCTCCGCGCGCGAGCAGCTACACATCTATGCGGCGTACGCGATCGAGACTTGGAGCGTGCCTCGGGACCAGCTGACACTTCGGACGGTGTGGCTGGCGGCGGGCCCGGAGTCGTGCGTGAACGACGAAGAGGTGGACGTGGACGTGCTTGGGCGGCTGTACGCGCAGTTCCGGGAGCGGCACGCGCTTTTGACCGCGCGCGACGCGGAGGCGCGCAAGGGCCCGGGCGCGCTCTTCGAGCAGTTTCCGAAGACGGGCTTCCCGAACCGCTGCCGGTGGTGCGCGTTCCGGGTGTGCGAGGGATACGCGGAGGCACTGCGATTGCGTTCTGAGGGTGAGGCGAGTGCGGGCGCTTAGGCTGAGCTTCTGGGCAGTCTGTCTTCCTACGGCTCTTCCGCTAACTTTTGGGGTGGATGGGCAGAGGCTGCTCGGCGATCCAGACGCGCTCCGTCCGGCGATCCTTTCGCGCGAGGAATGGGGCGCGAAGCCCGCGAATCCCCCTTGGCGAGAGCATTCCCCCAAGCGCATCACGATCCACCACGCGGGCGTGCCCACGAACAGGGCCCGGAGCTTCGAAGACAAGCTGCGCGGCTTGCAGGCTTTCTCGCAGCGCGAGGACCGGCTGGCTTCCGGCCAGTCCAAGCCGGTCTGGCCCGACATCCCTTACCATTGGTACGTCGACTGGCAAGGCAGGATCGCCGAATGCCGGGACCCGCTGCTGTCCGGGGATACGAACACGGAATACGACCCGTCGGGCCACCTCTTGATCTGCCTGGAGGGGAGCTTCGGCGAGGAGCAGCCTACCGGTGAGCAGATTCGATCGCTGGACCGGCTCGTGCTGTGGCTGGCGGCGAAGTACCGCGTCGCGCCGGAGCTGATCGGCGGACACAAGGACTTCGCGAAGACGGAGTGCCCGGGCTCGAACCTCTATGCGGAGATCGCGAGGATCCGAAAGCGGCTGGAGATTCGGCTGGCCTGCGCGGGCTTCGTGCGCGAGTAAGGTCTCTTACTGGCCCTCGCCGCCGTCCTGGCCGAGGCTGCTGGGAGACTGCGAGGCCATGCTCTTGGCCTTTTCCTTTGCCGCCTGGCCGACGCCTCCTCCGCCCGCGCCAGTGACCGACTCGGTCCCGGCCATGGGCGCGAGGCCGCCGGCGCTTGGGATGATCGGCGCGACCTCGCCGGATGTTCCTCCGGCTTCCGTTTGGGCCGAAACGTCGGGCGTGGGCTTGTCGGCTTCGGGCGGCTTGCAGCCGGCGATTCCCCCGAGTAGGCAAACGATCGCCAAAAGAGCGAGCAGGGCAATTCGGATCGACATCGTGCGGCCTCCGGATTGGTAGTGTGCGCCTAGTCTATCCCAGGATCGCCGGACCGCGATCCCCTGCTCCCGAGTAATCTGTGGCCAGAAAGGAGGCGAATCATGGCGACGGCAACGACATCGGAGCTCGCGGAGCTCGAAAAGCAGGTCGAGCAGGCGAAGAAGAGGCTGCTTGAGGCGCGAAGGGCGCAGCCGCCCCAGGAGGTCCAGGATTATCTGTTGAAGGCACCCGACGGCGCGGACGTGCGGCTCAGCGAGCTTTTTGGCGATAAGAGCGATCTCATCGTGATACACAACATGGGCAAGAGCTGCCCCTACTGCACGCTTTGGGCGGACGGCTTCGTCGGCACGGAGCGCCACTTCCAGAGCCGCGCGGGCTTCGTGCTCGTATCCGCCGACCCCCCGGAGGTCATGCGCGAGTTTGCGGCTTCGCGGGGATGGACGTTTCCGACCGCGTCCAATCACGGAAGCGAGTTCGCGAAGGACATGGGCTTTTGGTCCAGCTCCGGCCCTCACGCGGGCCCCTTGCCCGGCGTCAGCACGTTTCATCGCGACTCGGACGGAAAGATTTGGCGAATCGCCTGCGCGTTCTTCGGTCCGGGAGACGACTTCTGCCCGACCTGGCCGATCTTCGACCTGCTGAAGGACGGCCCGGGCGGCTGGCAGCCCAAGTACACATATTGACCAAGGGACTGCCTGTGATTCGGGTCACGCGGTTCGCGGCATTCGATGCGCCGGAAGGAAGAAGAATCGAACCCTCGCGGCCCTACAGTCGTTCCACCATAGGACGAACGCGTTCGGTCTGGGAAGTGGGGCTGAAGTGCCCCTGCGAATGGGTTAGGGGATCGGAAAGATGAGCGTTTCACTGGTGTGGTTCGTTGCTGTCGGAGTCTTCGGCAATCCGGCTCCGAGTGATGCGCAGGCCGCTTGGAACAAGCTTCAAGCGCGCATGGAGAAGGCCACGTCCGCTGCGGGACGGATAGAAATCCGCCAGCTCGGCTGGACGGAGACGTATCACTTCAAGTTCCTGCGGCCGAATCTCGCGAAGTTCTCCTCGAAGGAGACCGTGATGGTGCAGGACGGCCGCTCGCTGTTCACTTACTTTCCAAGCGACAATCGGTACTCGGAGGCGTCCGCTGCGAAAACCGGCCTCCCGACCGGAACTGCATTCAACCTGGGCGGCTTGACAGGACTCGAGGCGCTCGCATTCCCGAACGAGCCAACTCTACGGCCGACCCAGCTTTTGGAAAGGCAATTCGAAGGAAAGGCCTGCAAAGCGCTCGTTCTCACCTCGCCGGAAAACGCCGAAGCGAAGATCGTGCTCTACTTGGACGCCTCGAACGGATTGCCGGCGGGATGGCGTTATGCGGCGAAGGGTTTCGACGCTCTCGGCATCTTCCGCGAGCTTCGCCTCGACGTGCCGTTGAAGGCGTCCGACTTTAGCTGGTCCAAGCCCGCAGGCGCGTCGCGAATCAGGCCGTAACATTTCGCTTTTGCCAGTCGGAACGGGACCGGGTTTATCTCGCGTAGCGCTTCCCCCGGAGCGCGAACATTCCTGTTCGCCCCGGCACTGCGACGGTCCTCCGTCGCTGACCTTTCTCGCTGCCGGCTTCCCAAAGCCTAAACCCTCCGCCCAACAGACAGAAGGTTCCTCTGCGTCCCTTGCGAGCCCCGCGAGCAACTCCGGTCGGGAAACGGAGTCTCGCGCAGAGCCCGCAGGGAACGCAGGGAGATGGGCGTCCGTTACGCGCGTGGGGGTATGGCAAGGCGCCTAGTGCAGCGATGCGGAGCATCGCAGTGCAGGGGCCGACAAGAATGTCGGCGTTCCATAAGCGCTCCATTGGCGCTCCAATCCAAGCTCGACGACCGAGCGCGACGACGGAGCGCGAACATTCCTGTTCGCCCCTGCACTGCGACGGTCCTCCGTCGCTGACCTTTCTCGCTGCCGGCTTCCCAAAGCCTAAACCCTCCGCCCAACAGACAGAGGGCTCCTCAGCGTCCCTTGCGAGCCCCGCGAGCAACTCCGGTCCGGTAGGGAAGTTTCTCGCAGAGCCTGCAAGGAACGCGGGGTGCGGGGCGATGCACTACGAGAGGGGAGTCTCTCATCGCGCCTAGTGCAGCGATGCGGAGCATCGCAGTGCAGGGGCCGACAAGAATGTCGGCGCTCCATAAGCGCTCCATAAGCGCTCCATTGGCGCTCCACGCGGCGCTCCTCGCGATAACGTCCGGCTAGCATGCGGCAATCGCTCCGCCGAGGCGCCGAACAGGAGGCACGCCTGCGCCGACTCACGGCTCCATACGCTGAGTCCCGTAACCGAAGTTGCTTGCTAGGAGAGGCTCAAAAGAAGTCCAGGCAATACGCACGAATCGGGGTTAGCAACCGCGCGAACGACTTCGCGGACTGCTCGTCCGTCGTTCGCACCCGGGAGTCGCGAAGCAGCGTATCGAAACTCGGCTCGCCGATCAGAGCTTGCGAAAAAGTCCGGACATCCATCGCCAGCCCTGCCGAAGGCGAGTTCTCGACCTCGACGCATCCTTCCTTCCAGCGAACCCGCCACGGACCGCGGTTCTCGGGCAGTTCCTGATCGTCTACCTCGAGGCTCGCTTCGCCATCGCCCTCCGGGGAAAGGGCGCGTAGACAATTCGGCACGTCCAAAGCGCGCCACATGATCTGCCGGTCGATCTTCGCCTCGACGCCATGGTCCCAGAACCGCGAAATGAAGGGGGAGTCTCCGGGTTCGTGCCAGGAGAGCCGGTCCTGGTTTACTCCAAGCGAGCCGACGAGCGCCAGGGCGGAAAGGTACCCCTCTTCCGTGATCCAGACGACTTCCCGGATCTCCTGCTCCTCCCAGAAGCCCTCCACAAGCCGAACCGCGACGTAAGCTTGGATTGGATCGCCCGCTGTGTAGAGGGTAAAAGGCGTATCGCCTCCCAATTGGCGCCACCACATCGTCTCCCCACGCAGATTCGCGCCCGAGTAGCGCCTAGCGAAGGATTCGTAGCACCCTCGGACCGCATCATGATCCCGCGCCGGCAGCATTCGATTCGCAAGCGGCGCCTGTATCCGAGGAAAGCAACTCGGGGAGCACGAGATGCGATAGCGGGTGCCTCCCACCTCGTAACCGAAATTGCGATAGTAGGAGTCGCGGAACGGATACAGCGCGGCTACTTGGAAACCCAGTTCTCGATACTGAGGCAGAACGCCGCGCATAAGCGCCGCGCCGACTCCCGCCGTACGGTATTCAGGCGAGACGCCCACGCTCGCGACACCCGCGCACCGAAGTTCGGCTTTGGGTCCGCGCGTCACCCGCATGTCGAGCCCCACCGCAACGCCCGCGATGTTGCCATCCACCTCCGCGACGGAGCCGTGCCCGTCGTCGCGCAGCATTGGCTCGTCAGGAGCGATGGGCTCGCCGCCGCGATAGACGACAGATCGGACCGCTGCGAAGCCGTCGCGATCGCGATCCTCATAGGGGCGAATGATCAGTCCCATGGAGGGGAAAGGGAAGCATACCGGAGCCTCCGCGTTCCAACCTGGCGGAAGATTCTTCTCCGGACATGTGGGAACAGTGGTTTTTGCATTCCGCGATCGGATTCCCGATGTCTCGACCGGTCCCGGCAATCAGCTTGGAGGGCGAAGGGTTCCACTCGTCCTGATGTGCCGTGGCCGGATGGCGTAAACTGGACCGACCATAGATCGGATAAGGGAGGGACACTTGAACATCGCAGACGCCTTGCGCGAGAACTACCTCTTTCGAGACTTGAGCGAAAGCCAGCAGGACAACGTAATCCAGATTGCCGAAACGCGCACATTCGACGGCGGCGACGTCATGGTTCGCCAGTTCGACAAGGATTGCGATCTCTTTATCGTGCTTGCCGGAGGCGCGCGGATCAAGAGCTTCTCAGGCGAGACGCTCGCCGAGGTCGGCCCCGGCAGCGTAGTGGGTGAGGTCTCGCTCGTCGACGATCAGCCGCGATCCGCTACGGTTGTAGCCGTGGGTCCTACATCGGTCGCCATTCTGCCTTCGGGCCCTTTGAACGAGCTGATGAGCCGCGACGCGCAGCTCAAAGCCCAGTTTGTCGCGAACATCGCGCGGGTGCTTTGCCAGCGGCTGCGTCTTGCTAACATTCAGCTCGACGCCGCGCTCGCCAAGTCGCATCCTGTCCGCGTCTGAGGCTACCCAGCCGGAGCCTAGTTTCGTTCGCCGAGGTGAGCCTGTCGCCGGATGTACCATAGGCTCGCAGCCAGCATCGCCGTGCCCAAGGCGAAGAGCATTCCGACGCGAATCAGCGGGTCGATCGTGGCTGCCAAGTCAAAAAGGAACACCTTCCCAACGGTTGCGCCGAATACGCAGAGCCCCCAATATCGGAGCGTCGGCTTGTCGCCGGCGAAGCCGCCCGCAAGCAAGCATCCGGCGTAGAGAGTCCACGCGGCAGTGAGCGACCACTCTTGGCTGAGCCCGAGCCCGGAGTCGCCAAGCAGAATCAGACCGAGCTGCGAGACGTGCGCCCACACTCCTAACGCCGCAAGCCCGAGCCCTACGTTTTTGACCGAGGGGAATCGAGTCGAAGCGATTCCGGCAATGCCAAGCGCGGCCGCGCTCGCCGCCAGGGCCAGGACCGATGGCAGGACCGAGGCTTGCGCCACGATTGCCGGCTGAACCCTCTCGCCGAACTCCAGTCCGATTCTCACGGCTTGAGTGAACGCGCATGCGGCGAAAGAAGCCCCCGCGAACGCGGCCGCATGCCTTTCGCCTCGTATCGCGAATGAGCCGAATCCGACTCCAATCAGCGCAAGCGGAACCGCGGCCAAGACCTCTTTCGGCCAAGCCGGAGCAGCATGGCTTAGCAAAAGAAAGCCGAGCCTGGCGGCGAGCGAACCGGCGACGAGCATCACGCAAGAGGAATAGACCCTTCGCGCATCCCGGTCCGCGCCCCCGACCTGGAAAGTTCCCGCGAGCGCGGTCGCGAGGATGAGCACGGACAGCAGGGAAGACTCGAGACCGAACGCGGTTTCTCGGACGGCAATATTGACGGCGTAGTAGCCGGCAGCGAGCGCGATCATGAGCACACCCAGGTCTCGCGCGACGGGCCATGCGCTGCGGCTCCCCACAACAGCTAACGTCAGCCCCAGGACAGCCCAGCCGAAGACGAGCATGGCCTCCGGACCGATAAAGGAGGCTGGGCCTCCGAGCAGCCAAAGGGCGCGAGAGATCAATGGAAACGCGGCGAGCGAGGCGATCACCGCGCAAAGCTGGGTGCCGCTGCCGATCCTGCTCCCCGCCCATCCGAGGGCGCCTATCGCGAGGACCATGCCCGCCAGCAAGGCCAGCTCCTGCTCGATAGCGGGTGCAAACAGGCTGGCTTGCGCCGAGTAATAGCACACCGCCACGCCGAACAGAACGGAGCCCAGGGTGAGCGCGAGGCGTGGAGTCGCCGGAGCTCCCTGTTCCGGTCCTTGCCGCGCTTGCGATCCGAACCAGCCGGAAACCAGCGCCAGAGCGAGCGCAAGCGCCGTGTCGATTGCCGCGGGGGCTAGGCCGCGGAAGCCGAGGGGCCCCCATAAAAGCGCTGCGGCAACGCCTGAGGAGGCCAGGATTCCGCGCGCCGCGGGAACTCGACAGAAAAGCGCCGCCGCGCACGCCGCGGAGCCCAGAATCGCCTCATGCAAGGCGGCGTAGGCGTCGTTCCGGATCATCAAGCCGCCGAATCCCGTCGCCATCAGAGCCAAAGGCGGAAACGCCGAAAAGGACTCGATATCCCTTTTGTCGCTCGCGGCTGCGTATGCGCTCACCGTCAGGATGCAGTTCGCGTACAGCACGGACACGCGGAAGGCCCATGCCGTGTCGTGCAGCATGGCGGGCACGAGCGCCGCAGTGGAAACGACCCAAATGCCGGCCAGGAAGCTGCGCCAGCCGTGCCGGTAAGCGATCAGTACCGCCGGAGCGACGATGGCGAAATGGAGCGCCGCGTTCAAGGTTGTGTTGCTTTCGCGCAGCGGCATGAGCGCGGCCGAGAGCCCTCCCAGAAGGCCGATAACGAGGAAGGACCGCGAGAAGCTCCAGTAGCTGAACGCCAGGTTTAGGAGGCTCCAAGCGGCGAACAGGGCGACCAAAGTCTCGCCTAGGTAAAGCTTGTGGAAGACATGGCCGCCTGCGAAGGTGAGATAGGCGCCACAGGAACCGATTCCAATGAGCAGCTTGCCAAACTCCTCCTTCTCCTCGCGCCGCCAAAATCCCACGCCGATGAACGCGAAGCTGAGCGCCAATGCCGAGGCGAACTGCACGCCCGGGCCGATCCATCCGCGCTGAATCCCCACGCCCACCAGATAGCCGAGGGCGACCAGCACGACGATCGCGCCCGCCCAAGGCAGCACGCGAGCCCCGATTCGGTACTCGAACTCTTCGGCCTCTATGTCCCGAGCAGGTTTTTGGGGAGGCTCCGAGGCCGGCTCGAAGGAAGGTTTTTCACTTTGGGATTCGGTGCGCCGATCCCGCGCGGGCGGAGGAGCGGAGCGAAGCACGGGCGGCGGCTCCGGGGGAGCTTCGCCTGCGGGCGCAGCGATCCGTTGTTCCAGTACCAGAACGCGGACCGCGAGCTCGCGCATCAAGCTTTCGAGCAAGCTGACTCGTGTCCGTATTTGCGAAATACCCTCGGTTTCCATGCGATGCCTCCTCGGCGGCTCTCGCATGGGATTATTCGCGTTGCGGCGCCTCACGAAGCCGATCAGCCGGAAAAGGACCAGGAAATTGGTTCGCCGGTCGCCAGCGTTCGGGCAGCGGGGCCCGAAAGGGAACTTGCGGCGCTTTCGCGACTACTTGCCGGCTAGTTCGAAGACGGTTGCCGCGGGGCTTTCGAACACTTCACGAAAGCGCGGATCGGATCGGAGATATGCAAGAAACCTGGGCGTGTATTCCGCGCAGACGAGCGCGAAGCGCGCGCCGAAGTCTCGGCGCATCACCGTAAACGTGTCCTCGGGAACGGGCTGCCGGTCCGGAGCCGAAGCGATGACTTGGGACGTCATCACGTCCAGCTCGATGCCAGTGAACTGCCAAAAGCGCCTGCGGTCGTGCGCGTACAGAAAGATCGGGTCCATGCCGGTTATGTAGTGGTTGTGCGTGTTCCAAAAGAACATTTCGGCGAAGAGCCCCCAGTCCGTGTGGTACACGATGTCACCTGGAGCAGAGTTCTGGCTCAGCCATGTCATCGCGGGCTCCAGTCGGTAAAGGTTGAAGCCGCTGTCGTTGATTGACTTGTGGCTTATCCCGAAGCTTGCGCCTGATAGAAGGAGCGAAGCGCCCGCGAAGCCGACTAGAGTTCTCCTTGGTGTCGACGCCGGCTGCGCTGCGGCAACTGAGGGAACCGCAATCGCGAAAGTCAGACCCACAGATAATACGGCGAAGAAGACCCAGGGCTCGGCCGCGCGATGGGTTTGGAAAAACGACATCGCGGCAAACACGAGCGCGAGGGGAAAGGTCGCGGCGAAGGCGATCCTCCATTCCGGGCGCGCCGACCTCCAAGATGCCTGCGCTCGAGCCCACACGAAGAGGATTGCAAACAACCATAGCGCGAGAAACGGAAGGAAGACGGCGTGCTTTCCCAACTTTATGAGCGAATAGATCTCCCCGCCGAACGAAACGAATTGGCTTGTCCTGAGAAGCGTCCCAAGGTCGATTAGCTGGGCCTTGAGGAGCGGAAACACGTCCCATCCGTTCGGGCGCAGGATCAGCCCGGCGAGCGCTCCGGCAATGGCGAGCAACGGAAGCGCGAAATCGCGTTTACGCTCCAGAATCGAGGTTGCCACAAAGACGCACAGCGCGATCGCCGGCCCCAGCCAGAAGAAGGACGCGTGCGCAAAAGAGATTCCGCCGCTCAGTAATGCTATGGGCGCCCGCCGTCCGCGCAAGGCGAATAGCATGAGGAAGGAAGCCAGGCCTAGCGAAACGAGAAACGGCCTCATTCCCAGCCAGCGCCAGGTCTCCGGTGGCGAACAGCCGATTAACAGCACCGGCCAGAGCATCGGCATCGGCAGGCTCGTTCGTCTAGCGAGCCAAAAGAACGACAGCAAGAGAAACGCCAGGCTTGCTGCCGACGCGACGCGCAGCGAGAGCATCGGATCTGGGATCCAGGAGAACGGGATCAGCGCCAGGTGAAATCCGTACCAGAGGTCGGCGCCCAGATCGCCTACCAGGCTCTGCGTGTGCCAGGGAAACTCTCCATGCAGCAGGCCCTCCTGAGCGTAAACGGACGCGTGGCGCAGGTGGTAGAAGGCGTCGGTCTCCGGAAACCGCACGAGCGGCAGCTGCAAGAGGAATGAGAGAGCAACGAGGCCGAGCCCGCCATAGACTCCCAGCCTGTCGGTGGAGCCCTTCCGGGTTTCAATGGTTTCAGCCTCGGAACGGTGTTTCATGACTCCCAGATTGGGCCCCTCGATCGCCCCCTTTTCCCCTTGGACCCGCCTACCCATAGGAAACCCGTTAAGGGTTCGGCATGTCGTTGGGCCTCGAAAGGCGAAGCTCGAAGACCGTCGCCTCGAGGTCCTCGTAGACTAGGCGGAACCTCGGGTCCGCACGCAAGTAGGAGGAGAACTTCGGCGTGAAGCCTTCGTTCACCAGGACGAACCTCGCCCCGAAGTCGCGCGCAAGCACCAGCGCCGTGTCCTCGTACACGACCGGCTCGCCCGGCGCCGCGCCGGTCGTACGCTCCTGCGTCGCGTCGAGCTCGAAGCCGGTGAACTTCCAATACAGCTTGCGGTCGTGCGACCAGAGAAACACCGGGTCCATTCCGGTGATGAACCGATTGTGATCGTTCCAAAGGAACATCTCCGCGAAGAACGACCAGTGCGTGTGATACACGATATCTCCTGGGGCGGAATGGACTCTCAGCCAAGCCATCGCGCCCGCAAAGCGGTTCGCGTCGCGGCCTCTGCGGTTTACGAGCCCGTGCCCGTATGCGACGCTTGCAATGGAAAGGAGCGCTCCGAGCGCGCAAACGGACACTGCGACTCCGCGCTTCTTTGCGGAATGCGCCCGCAAAGGAGATTCTGGTGAGCGGGCAAGAAGCGCGGTAAGCGAATAACCGATGGAAAGGCAGGCAAACAGAGTCCAAAGCTCCGTGGCGCGGTGCGTCTGAAAGAACGAAAGGAGTGCGAAGACAGCTGCGAGAGACGTGGTTGCAGCGAATCCAACAAGAGTTTTGGCCGATTCCCGTCTCTGCGAGCGGTGGAGGGTAAGCCGCGCACCAACGGCCGCGAGCCAGATGGCAAGGAACGGCACGAAGGCCGGCCAGCTTCCGAACGTCGCCAGCGAAAAGATCTCGCTTCCGAACGTCATGAACGGGTTCTCCCTCATCGCGGCCGCCAAGTCGAGCAATTGAATCCTCAGCAGCGCGAGCGCGTCCATCGCGTCCGGCCTTGCGAGGAGGCCGAGAAGCGCGCATGCGACGCTCGCTGCGAACGGGGTCGGCGTCCAGTGCCGATCAATGATTCCACGGTAAACCGCGGCAGTTCCCGCCACCATCGGGGCAAGCCAGAAGAACGCAGGGTGAACTAAGGCGATCCCGAGGCTGGAGATAGCGACAGGCAATAGACGGCTGCGAATCGCGAAGGGAAGCAGCAGCGCCGCCAGCGCAAGCGAGGCCAAATACGGCCGCAGCGCGAGCCAACGCCACGTCTGGGCGGGGGCCGCTCCCAACATCAGCAGGGGCAAAAGAACCGGTACCGGCATTCGTTCGCTGCGGGCAGCCCAATAAACCGCCAATAGAAGGAGCGCCAGGAAGAAAGCGGAAGCCGCCCGCATTCCGGCTAGCGGATCGCCGAAGAGGGAGAACGGAACCAGCAGCAGGTGAAAGCCGAACCAGAGGTCCGCCCCGCGCTCGCCGATCGCGCTGTGCGCATGCCACGGGAACTCCTGGTACAACGGACCCTTCTGCACGTACACGGACGCGTGTTTCAGGTGATAGTACGCGTCGGTCTCCGGAAAGCGATCGAGCGTGAAGTGAAGCGCGAAGGGAAGCGACGCCAGCAGAATAGCCTCTGCCCAGTTTCGCGCCCATGAGCCACGCGAAACGGCGTTCCGCCCCGATTCTCGCCCCGCCTCTTTGCCCACCTCTCCCTCGGAACTCAGGCCTGTTGCCTGCAAATCGCTGATCAGTATGCGTGAGGCCGGCCCCCGCGCGGGAGGACGCGCCTCGGAAGCGCTATGGGGCGCTGCGACTCGCGATCGCGCACCGGTTCGAGTACCGAAAACAGCTCGTCAGATAAATCGTGCCCGAGAACCGTTCGATAGAAGGTCGCCGGTCTCGCGCTACACTGAGTCGATGTACCTGGGCTGGTGCGACGTCTGCCTGCAAGTGCGAAACGTAGCGGTTTCGCGATCCTTTTACGAAGGGCTCGGCTTTCGGCGGGTGGAGGGCGACGACGCGGAAGGGTGGGCGGTGCTCACGAACGACGAAGTGCGCCTTGGATTGTACGACTCCCGCCATACTGACGCCGACGGCCTGGTGCTCAACTTCCGGGGAGGCGATGTCTTCGCCATTGCGGAAAAGCTGAAAGCGAGAGGCTACGAGTTCTTCGACGGTCCCAAGCGGCACGAATCCGGGGGGTGTTCGGCCCGGCTTCGAGACCCGGACGGCAACGTATTGTTCTTCGACACCGCGTTGGGCGAAACCAAGAGGACCTAAAGGGCCGCGAACAGAGCTTCGGGAGCTCCCACCCTCACATCGACGACTCCGAGCACCCGTTGCAAACCAACGGCCTCCACGTCAGAAGGCCGTTCGGCGCAGTCAACAGAGAAGCGGTTCGATCCCGGGCTCAGAAGCAAGGTCTTGGCCACCGACCGGCTACCCTCTGTCCAGCGTAGATACAGCGGCACGTGGAATCGGTTATCGCGAGTCGCCGAGTTCTGAACTTCCACGACGATCGCACGCTCGGTGGGCGTAACCGAGCCCTTCAGCGTTGGAAGGCCGTCGCCATAAAACCACTCCTGGAAGAATCGGTGCCAGCTCTTGCCGGTGACCTCTTCAAGGACCTTCTGGAAGTCCTCCGTCGTCGCGTTCCTGTAACGAAACCGCATGTTGAACTCCCGTAGGGACTTCCACCATTTCGGATCGTCGTCCACGTAGTAGCGAAGCGTATTGAGTATCCAGGCGCCTTTCCAATAAACGTTGTTGTTGAACGCCTGTGATGGCAGCGCGCCTCGTCCGCGGTACTCGCGAAACTGCTCGCTCACCCTTGGACGGAGCGTAGCGAAGTACTCGTCCGCTTTCGCACGTCCGAACAGCTTCTCCACGTACACGCCCTCCGTGTACGTCGCGAAGCCCTCATGGATCCAGAGGTGGCCCCAATCGGCCGCGGACACCGCGTTCCCCCACCACTCGTGCGCGACCTCGTGAATCAGGATGTAGTCGAAGTATTTGTTGGGCCCGGCCCGAGGGTCTTCTTTGCCCTCCTTCTTCAGCCACGACGGCCACGTGTTTCCATATGCGACGGCCGTGGAGTGTTCCATTCCCCAAAAGTCCGTCTGAACGAGCCCGAACTTGGAGTTTGGAAACGGGTAGGGGCCGAACGCCTCGCTGTATATCTCGAGCATACGGGGAACAGCCTGGAACTCCAACTTGGCCTTGTCCAAGTCGCCTGGAAGGACGTAGTAGTGGAACGGAACGGGCTTTGCGATTTCGGGGAGCCTCAGCTCGCTCTTGACCTCGACGTACGGCGCGACGTTCAGGGTCACGGCGTAGTTCTCGCAGGGGTAATCGTGCCGCCAATGGAAGGTCTCCCAGCCCGCCTGCGGCGACGATCTTCTGAGTAGGCGTCCGTTGGAGACGGCGAAGAGTCCCTTCGGAACGGTCGCGTTTACAAAGAGTCGTGCAAATTTGTCCGAGGGATGTTCGTTCTCGCCCTTGCATGGCCACCAAGAGTGGCCCCCGAGCACCTGGCACGAGGTCGAAATCCAGGGTTTGCCGTCCGTGGTCTTGCCGAAGCGGATTCCCCACCGGCGCTCGGAAGGGTTCGCGACCAACTCGTAGGACACCGCGACGCGCACGCTCTGGCCCACCGAGTATGCACGGCTCAACCTGATCCGAACGCGGTCGCCTTCGTGCTTAAAGGGAACCGCCTTGCCGGACAGCGAAGAACCCGGCGATATGGCACCTCCGATCTCGACGGCGGCGAGAACCTTTCGCCCCGAGAGCAAGTCCAGCTCGAACGATTGCAAGGGGCCTTGCACTACTTTGGCCTCAATGCCCACAACGCCGGACAGACGGGAAGCTTCCGGTTCGACCTTCAGGTCCAGCCGGTACGTCTGAACGTCGTACCAGGCCCTGAAATCCGAGTCTGCAATCGGGGGCGCCTGAGTTCCGCCGAACGCGAGGACGGTCCACCCCGCGGCGAGAATCGCCCTTACGAGTCTTAAGCTCTGGCTCACTGCGCTTGCGAGTTTGCCCGAATCGCAAGGTCTTCGTTTCGCAAACAAACCCGAACGAACCCTAACCAATCCGAGCGAACCCGAACAAACCCGAACAATCCCTAGCCCGCCCATCGAATCCCCAAGACCCCGGCAACCCACGGCTACCCGACGGCGGTAGGATAGGAAAAGCCTATGGGGACGCTCCTACGGCTCGACGTGAACGGCTCCCCGCGCCAAGTCGACGCGGACCCGTCCACGAGTCTGCTGGAAGTACTTCGCGACGATCTCGGCTTAACTGGCGCGAAGTATGGGTGCGGCGAGTCGGAGTGCGGCGCGTGCACTGTGCTCGTGGACGGTTTCGTCGCCAGATCCTGCGTCACGCCGCTATCGCAAGTCGTCGGGAAGCGCGTCGTCACCATCGAAGGGCTGGCGAAAGACGGCAAGCTCCATCCGATTCAGCAGGCGTTCCTGGACGAGGACGCGATGCAATGCGGTTACTGCGTTCCGGGAATGATCATGGCGGCGGCCGGCCTGCTCGCCCGCGAAAAGGACCCGTCCGACGCGCGCATCGTCGAACACATGCAAGGCAACGTCTGCCGATGCTGCGCTTATCCGCGCATGCTTGCGGCGATAAAGCGAGCGGCGAAAGCCATGAGGGACGCTCGATGAGGCAGGCAAAGCACTCCTTGACGGGTTCGAGAGATCCCGCAGCGCTTCGAATCGGGGAACAGTTCGAGCTCTCCCGGCGCGAGGTGTTGAAAGCGCTGGGCGGCGGCCTGCTCCTTCTGGTGTCCCCCGCATCGGCTCTCGTTCAGGGCCGCGGCAGGCGGGGCGGAGGCGCGCAATCCCCGCAGGTCGTCAGCGCTTGGCTTCACATCGGGGCGGACGGTAAGGCGACGGTCCTCACCGGAAAGGTCGAGGTGGGACAAAACGCGCGCACTTCGCTGACCCAGGCAGTTTCGGAGGAGCTGCGGCTTCCCACGGAGTCCATCAGGGTCGTGATGGGCGATACCGACCTCGTGCCGTTCGATATGGGCACTTTCGGAAGCAGAACCACCCCCATGATGGTGCCGCAGCTCCGCCGCGCCGCAGCGGCGGCGCGCGAGGCGCTGGTAGACATGGCCGCCGAACAGCTCGGGGTGGACCGGTCGAGCTTGAAGGCGGAGAACGGCCGGGTGTTTCAGGCCGGGAGCTCCGTATCGGAGAGCCCGGCTGAGCGGCCCGATTCGGTCTCCTTGACTTACGGCGAGATCGCTAAGGGAATTCCGCTGGACAGGCCCATCCCAGCAGAGATCGGATTGACCGGTCCGGAAGATTGGAAGGTCCTTGGCGATTCGGTCCGAAAGGTGGACGGCGACGAGATCGTCACCGGCAGGCACCGGTATTCTGCGGATCAGACACGGCCCGGCATGTTGCACGCGAAGGTTCTGCGGCCGCCTTCGCTCGGTGCGACGCTTTCTTCGGCGGATACGAAGGATGCGGAGGCGATGCCCGGAGTCCGTGTGGTCCGGGACGGCGGCTTCGTCGCGGTGGCCGCGCCCACCTTGAGACAAGCGGAGCGAGCACTGCTTTCGATCTCCGCCGAGTGGCGCGAAACCCCTCAGCCATCAGCCAAAGATCTGTTTCCGCTCCTGCGCGGCGGAGAGCTTGCCGGCTCCTCGAGAAGCGGCGCTACGCTGAAGGCCACATACACGGCCGCCTACATCGCGCACGCGCCCCTAGAGCCGCGCGCCGCGCTCGCGGAGTGGGACGGAGCCAAAGCGACCGTTCACACCGGGACGCAGAGGCCCTTTGGCGTGCGCGGCGAGGTTTCGGAAGCGCTGGGCATCCCCGAGGATCGCGTGCGGGTCATCGTCCCCGATACCGGATCGGGCTACGGCGGAAAGCACAGCGGAGACGCGGCCGTTGAAGCGGCTCGAATTTCAAAGGCGCTTGGAAAACCGGTCAGGCTGGTCTGGACGCGGCAGGAGGAGTTCACCTTCGCCTACTTCCGTCCCGCCGGGGTGGTGGAGGTGTCCGCGACCCTGAGTCCGGAAGGCTCCCTCGCGAGCTGGGAATTCGAGAACTACAACTCCGGCGGATCGGGGATCGCCACTCCTTACCGAATCCCGTCCCCGCGGACGCAATCCAGACAGGCTTCCTCTCCGCTACGCCAGGGCTCCTATCGCGCGTTGGCGGCCACCTTCAACCACTTCGCGCGCGAGTGCTTCATGGACGAGCTGGCGCACGCCTCGGGGGCGGAGCCGCTGGCGTTCCGGCTGAAGCACCTCGATAACCCTCGCCTGAGGGCCGTGCTTGAAGCGGCGGCTGAGCGGTTCGGATGGGGCAGGTCGAAGCCCGGCGCGGGCCGGGGCTTTGGGATCGCGTGCGGCGTCGAAAAGGGAGGCTACGTCGCCACGGCCGCCGAAGTGGCCGTCAACGCCGCCTCAAAACAAATCAACGTGCTGCGCGCCGTCACCGCCTTCGAGTGCGGAGCGGTTCTGAACCCCGATCACTTGAAGAATCAGGTCGAAGGAGCGGTTTTGCAGGGTATCGGGGGCGCGCTCTTCGAGGAGATCGAATTCGAGGGCGGGCGCGTGCTGACGGACCGCTTCTCGCGCTACCGGGTGCCGCGCTTTGCGGACATGCCCGTTCACGAGACCCTGTTGCTCGACCGGAAGGACCTGCCTCCCGCAGGCGGAGGCGAGACGCCAATCGTGGCGATCGCTCCGGCGATCGGCAACGCCGTGTTCCAGGCGGCGGGCGTTCGTCTGCGAGCGCTGCCGATGCGCCTTTCTTGACGGCTTTGTATCAGGGACAGCCTCTCGCAAAGACGGCAACGAAGGCGTAGCAGACGCCGAGTCCGCCGGTAGGCGCATTCCATGGAGCGCGAACATTCCTGTTCGCCCCTGCACTGCGACGGTCCCCGTCGCTGTCCAGTCGCGCTGACGGCCTCGCCAAAGCCTTAGTCTCTTTCTCAACCAGCGCAAAAACACTTCTACGTCCTTTGCGAGCCCCGCGAGCGACTCCGGTCCGGAAGCGGAGTTTCATGCAAAGCCCGCAGAGAACGCGGGGAGAGAGCCGGTTGGCGATCTGAACAGTGGGTTTCCACGAACGGTCTGAGGACAGCGATGCGAAGCATCGCAGTGCCGGGGCCGACAAGACTGTCGGCGCTCCAACCCAGAGCGTGCTTTGGAGAGCTTCATGGAGTGCTCTTTGGAGCGCGAACATTCCTGTTCGCCCCTGCACAGCGACGGTCCCCGTCGCTGGCCCGCCTCGCTATCGGCAGCGCTCGAAAGATAGAAGCTTCGCGCAGAAGTCGCAGGGACCCCTTGCGTCCATTGCGATCTCCGCAAGCGACTCCGGTCCAACAGAAAGGTTTCTCGCAGAGCCCGCAGAGAACGCGGAGTCAGCCGGTGCAGCAGCCCAGGCGCGCCCCGCGCAGGAGTATCCCGGCGCCCGGCGTATCCTTGCCACGTGCCGCCCTACCGCGACCGGACCACTTGGTACCTCGGCCTTTCCGCATATTGGTTCGCGTCGAGCTTCAAGTGGTTTCTCCTGCTCCTGATCATCATCCCGTCCCAGGTCGAGAAGGTCGTGCCGGGCGGCGAAAAGTCGACCTACTGGGGGATGGTTTTCTGGATCGGCGCCATCTGGGCGATGGTCGGGCCGTCCCTATTCGGATTCATAAGCGATCGATTGGGCCTTCGCGGCGGGAAACGCGGCGTGTTCGTCGGGATCGGAGCGTCGCTGACCGTGGTTGCGCTCATGTTCTTGTCCGGCGCGGTGGAGCTGTGGCAAATCGTGCTCGGCTACCTGTTGCTGCAGTTCGCGGACGACGTGGGCACCGGTCCCTACAGCGCGCTCATCCCGGAGCTCGTGCCGGAGAACCGGCGAGGAAGGGCCAGCGGCGTGATGGGATTCCTGAACCTCACGGGCCAGCTCGCGGTTGGAATCACCGGTCTCGCGCTGGGCGGCGACGTCAAGCAGATCTACATCGCGATCGCTGCCGTAAACCTAGCCGGGGCGATCGTGACGATGATCTCCATTCGAGGCGCTGTGCCGATGACGGCTGCGCATGTGGAGAAGCGTTCCCTCGCTCCCGGCGAGTTCGTTCGCGCCTGGATCGAGCCCTGGAAGACGCCCGACTTCCGATGGGTTTGGTTCACACGGTTCCTGAACGCGCTGGGCTTCTACCTGGTCGTGACTTACCTCAAGTTCTATCTGGGCGACGTGATCGTCGTATACAGCTTTTTCGGCGTCGTGACGTTTTCGAGCTCGGCGACGGCAACGAACGTACTGGCGCTCACGCTTTCGCTAGTGGGCGCGATCGGCGCGTACGTTCTCGGCAAGCAGGCGGACGTGATCGGCCGAAAGCGCACGATCTTCGCGGCGGGCATCGTGATGTTCGCGGCGCTCGTGCCCGCCGCGCTAGTCTCCCATTACACGGCGATCTGGCTGCTTGCGGCGGTTTTCGCGTTCGGCTACGGAGGATTTCTGTCTGCGGACTGGGCGCTCGTTGCGGACGTGCTCCCGAACAAGGACGAGATGGGCAAGGACATGGGGGTCTGGCAGATGAGCATCTCGTCCGTGCAGCTGCTCGCGGGGGCCGCCGGCTGGCTCATCGACCAGATCAACCGCGTGGAGTTCGGCTGGGGCTACCGGAGCGCGTTTCTGCTGGCTTCGGTGGCGTTCCTTGCGAGCACCACCCTAGTGAGGAAGATAAGGGGGTCGACTTAGCTAAATCGAGGGAATGCTCCAGGTATGATCCCGTTTGGTGTCTGGCGCAGGGCGATGCGGCCGTTCGGTTGCAGCGTTCCCGATAGGCGGTCACCCTCGGATCAAACCGATTCGACCTCGGTCGGGAGCGTCGCTGCCGAACCGGCCTTCGGGCAGCGGGTCGTGAGCCATGCGGGCGAAAAGCCCCCGCGAACGATCCGTGGTTCGAACAGTGGCGCTCTTCAGTAGTTTGCAAACGCAATTCGATGTACGAAAGCATTCTTGGACAGTTTCAACAGAGGCGCGCAAGTCGAAAGGAGACGATATTCGATTATGAATGCGGGCTGCTGTTTGATCGCGGCCGCTTCATCAAGCTGCTCGAACCCGGCTATTACAACTTTTGGTGGACCAGACGAAGATCGATCGTCAAAATCGACATGCGATCGCAACCGCTAGTCGTCGGCAGCCAAGAAATCGCAAGCCTTGACGGGATTCCCGTAAGAATAAGCCTTGCCACAATCCTGGCAGTGGAGGACGCCCGCAAGCACTTTGAGTCCGCACAGAATCCACAAGGCGCGCTGTACGTAGACTTGCAGGTGATCATGCGCGAGTTGGTTGCTCCTAGGAGCCTTGACCAGCTAATGACCGAACGACAGACGCTGGGCAGTGAGCTCGAAGACAAGTGCCGCGTGGCGATCGAGAAATACGGCTTTCGCTTGGAATCGGTCAGCGTAAGGGACATCACTACGAGCGGCGAAGTTAAGCGAGCCTTCGCCGAGGTCTTCAAAGCACGGAAGGCCGGAGAGGCGATGCTGGAACGGGCGCGAGGAGAAACGGCGGCGCTTCGTAGCCTTGCAAATGCGGCGCGGATGATGTCCGATCAGCCCGCTCTCCTGCAGCTTCGCGCAATTCAGGCGCTCGCGGAGAGCGCCGGTTCTACACTTGTTCTTGGCACTGATGGGACTGTGTTCCCAAAGCCGCCGACATCGACCCGCACTTTGGCCAAGGACTCGACTTCAGAATCGGTTGAGTAGACTGGCTCCGATGAAGCTCTTCGTGGACACGGGCGACGTCGAGGAGGTCCGCCAGGCCGCCGAGTGGGGGATTCTGGACGGGGTCACAACCAACCCCAGCCTCATCGCCAAGTCGGGAAAGGGCTTTCGCGAGACCGTGCTGGCGATCTGCGAGATCGTTCCGGACGGCGACGTGAGCGCCGAGGTCGTGGCGACCGACGTCGCCGGAATCCTGGAGGAGGCGCGCGAGATCGCGTCCTGGCATCCGGCGATCGTGGTGAAGGTCCCCATGATCCCGGACGGCGTGCGCGCGGTCCGGGAGCTCTCCGCGAAGGGCGTGCGCACGAACGTGACCCTCGTCTTCTCCGTCTCCCAGGCGCTGCTTGCCGCAAAAGCGGGCGCGACGTACATCAGCAACTTCGTCGGCAGGGTGGACGACGTGAGCGGCGACGGGATGGTCGCAGTTGCGGAGACGGTGGCGATGATTAGGGCTTACGGCTTCGCGAGCCAGGTGCTGGTCGCATCGGTCCGCCATCCGCAGCACGTGGCGCAGTCCCTCGCTGCGGAGGCGCACGTGGCGACGATGCCGTTCGCGGTGATGAAGCAGCTTTTTCAGCACCCGCTGACGGACGTCGGCCTAAAGAGGTTCTTGGACGACTGGAACAAGGCGGGCCTGCGCATCTCCGATCCGACGGCGGTTCGCCGCTAGCGCTGCCGGAATCCCAGAATCAGCCCGATTGCGAGCGCCACTCCCCACGCTCCGAAGTCGAGCGGGGTCTTTCGCGGATCGAGGTACCACGCGATCGCCGCGGCTGCCCCGATGAAGGCGAGTGTCAGCGCGACCGCCGGGACCGCCTTTCCGGGATTCGTGGACTGACGTAGGGCTTGCCCGCCGAGAAGCCCGGCGAAGGCGAAGATCACGGTCGCGCCGTAGTCGCGGAGCAGGTCCATTGCGGCGCGGTTTACCTCATTCGGGACCTGCCGAACCGCCAGCCGCCGATCGCGCCCAAGAGGTACGCCGCCACCCAAAACAGGGCGTCCACGACCGAGATGCGGTCTCGAAACGAGTGCACGGCGAGGATCAGGCACACCGCCAGGACCCCGTCCGTGACGAACAGAACGGCAAGCGCGGAGGCCTTTCGCGCGGGGTCGCCGAGACGGGCGGCGGCTTGGCCCGCGAGGTTTCCCGCGAGCAGAGCGAGCACCACGAGCGCGAACTGCGCGGCCTCGTACGGCATGGCAGCGGAAGGGTATCCGATCCCGGGTTTCTCGCGCCGATACTTGCATGGGGCCCATTCGGCCCCGTGGTGCCTCACGGAAAAAGCTGACCGAAGCTAGACCGTTGCGTCCTCTAAAAAGCTGACCAAGGACCCGAGTTCGTGGAGCTCCATTTTGATGCGCAGGAGCTCCTCTCTGAGCTTGACGG